>Ga0058697_10001065_pt1 | contig 10402 bp, 6 predicted proteins | sample AgamicAsMae_FD_66619 | JGI IMG/M metagenome (GOLD analysis project Ga0058697, IMG submission 66619) | Agave microbial communities from Guanajuato, Mexico - As.Ma.e | ecosystem: Host-associated > Plants > Phyllosphere > Phylloplane/Leaf | place: Guanajuato, Mexico | collected 2012-06-04
AAAAACAAAAAAAAAACAGAAAAACTTCAAGGATGCAAGCAACATATCTAGACAGAGCACTCGAAGAGAAAAAGAGAAGAGAAATGTAGAGAAGCGGAGGATAGAAGTGGAAACCGCCAACAAAGGTGATGGAAAGGCAAGAGTCAACGAATAAAGTGCGTATCACCACGCTACGACACTCTCGTTGTCATCTTTTGATCGAGTAATGCTCATTTTGTATACTGGTTGTTTTCTTTTGCGTCTCTGGTGCGCTGGATGCTAGATCCAATTGATAACCAAATCTGTTTGTCCTCGTTTTCGTCACCATCTTCATCTCCATTGTTTTCTGCTCATCCCCACCTTGCTCTCCTCTTTCCATTCCTCACAGCCTCCATAACCGTCCACTCATCCCATGAACAACTCCAAGAACCTAACCTTCCTCTCCTCTGTCGCTTGCCTCTCTTTCTCCTTCCCGCCCTCCCCATCCTCATCTCTAACACCACATCTCGCCACCACGCCTGCAACTCCTCTGACAACACCCAGCCTCCAAGCCTCTTTTCCTTCCTTTGGCAATTTCTTCCTCAAATGCGTCGGAATGCTTGACATAAACTCCGCTGGAGGAGGTTTAGAAAGTATTTCAGGATGAGAATGTTGGATCGTAGCCATAATTTCAGACGAAATGCGATCCAGCAAACTCGTGACCAAAATGAAAGAAATGGAATGACAAGGTGAGGAAGACAAGATTTCCTGGGCCCAAGTGCGTAGGTCTTCGGAGCTGGCTTGTTGGGAAGTCTTTAGTTTTTCTTGTTTGCGGAGGCCTTCATCCAGAGTATGCCATAGTGCAGGCGTCACAACACCATCGGGAATGGCTTGGAGAAACAGCACGAGATACTCGCCCAGACATTCCAATTTCTGGATATGTGTGAGGGTGGAGGAAACTACGGCGTCAAAGGACACATCAGTGTCCAAAGCCTCTGCAATATCAGCAAGAGTTTCTGCTCGCTGGATTTGATCGCGAAGTGTCCATGACGCTGACGCAAAAGGCCATCCTGCAGACGTCTCCCATGGAGGGGGAGTGCTGGAGTCATTCAACATGCCCCACTCGGCGGTGACGCGCACACTCAATTCCTCTATCACCTCCGTCAGCCTGAACAGCTCACGCGGTGCAGACCATCTTACAGGTAAAGCCTCATCGTCACTAAGCACGGAGCCAGAAGATACACTGCCGCTCTTGTGTTTACTGCTATCCGGTTTTTGCCTTTGTAGCTTGCGGATCCCACCTTCAGGGATGCGGATGAGTTTGGAGATGGAATGTCCCAGTGAAGATTCCAGCCACGTTCCGCGCAAAGGGATAAAGTGATCGCGTCCATTTTCGACGCGAAGCACGAGTATGTCTTCAAGAGATTCGATGCCTTCGTTGAAGGCACGTGCGAGACCGAGATCTAGGATCCTCAATTCCAGCTCGACGTTGAAGGCCTGGCCAGGCTCGAGTGTGCGTTTGCCTGTATTGGTTGATAGCTTTCCGGTGCCGTCGTCGATTTGGAGAGACACCCAGCTAGGACATAGACCTGGATCTTGACCAGGTCCTACGGGTCGGTCAATGAAGTTGACGGTTGCGGGGACTTGACCCGTGTTTGCTATGGTGAGGCTGCGGTGCTTGTGCATGGCGTATCTGACTTGACCGAACCATACACCTTCGAACTTGAGCGGATCGCTGTCTGGTATTCCTGGTTCGCTGGAGTGAGGACGATCAACCACGACTAGAAAGATAATGATTTACATCAGCGTTCTATGATTTGATATTCGGACTTTCTCTACAAACCTGTTACGTTTGGTCGGCCTTCGTTCTCTGCCCTGTCCAGTTCTCGTGCGACTTCCTGATGGATTTTTGACTTCAGTTCTGGCACTACGGCGTCGTACTTGAACGAAAAGACCGCATCTAGTGGTTTGTGGTCTGACGACAAGACTCGTTGATGAGCCACGTATGCTTCCAGATTGATCTCGTCAGCAAAGCCCTCTTTTGTGATGACCGTTCCCTCTGGAGCGTCTTCATATGCATCATCATATGAACCAGCCTCATCAGCGTCTTCGTCCGGATCGTAGTCGTACAGCATTTCTTCGTCCTTGCCTGCTTCATCAAGGCCGCTGTTCCTCATCTCTTCGTCCTTTTTTCTGGAGTCCTCTTCTTCGGCGATTGTGCTTTCGTAGGCTAGCATGTCGCGTCTTGTTCGCCATAAAATGCGATCACACCAACTGGGAGCACGTCTTTTCTCGCTAGAGTCAAATACGCCGACGCTTCCTGCATCGTACTTGTAAGTTGGCAAGAATGTGATTGGTCCTTCTTGCCAGCCCTGGAAAGCCTTTCTTGCTTTTTGTTGTTGGTGCAACTCGTCATGTGGTAGAAGAGAAGATAGCGTGGTATGTAGTGACGCTGGGTCACTAGCCGGGTCGAGCTCGTCCTCGTCGTCGGAAATCTCTGTGTCTTTACTGCTTTCATCGTCGCGGGACCTGACGGTTGAAACTTGGGATACTCCAGAGTCAGTCGACATCCTGTTCTCCCTCCGTTTTTCAATAGAGGCTCGCTTTTGTGCGATCTCCTTGTCAACCTTTTTGCTCTGCTTTTTCGACAAGTCGTACTCGTTGCGGGTATGAAGCATCAACAAGCGACGAACGTCTTCGCCAGGAATGCCCTCGAGTCTGTAGTTGAGATCTCCAACGAAAAAGGCAAGGTCCGCGTCATCAATCCCTTCACCGACGTTTTGCGAAAGACCCATCGAATCCGTGATGGGCTCGAATTTGGTGCGGCTCATGACTTGTCCATAGTCCCAGTTTCTGCGCTCAACGGCACCCTTATCTGTACCGGCAGCAAGATGGGCATTCACAAAAACAAGGCGAGTGGTTTCCCCAAGGACGATTCGAGCGGTAACAGCACCTTTGTTGCCCATGTAGCCCATGAGGCCTGTGCCAACACTGGTCGTGCTAACCGACTTGATGTCCGCAGCCACGTCTTCCGAGGCATAGATAAGCAAGAGCATGCCTATAAGCTGTTGCTCTGCAATAAATTTATAGCCTTTAGGAAGATGCGCCTCCATCTCGGATTTCCATTTCTGCGCCACCGAAGAATCCGTGTATGGCCTAAGAGCCTCAGCAGCAGAATTGACGTCCACAATCTCCTGGAGTCCGAGGAGGTAAAGTCCAATATCGTTACCGCCGGGGAGTAATCCAGGGTCGTTCTGCGGCAAAGTAGTTTTCTTTCTCGCGTAACGTGCTTCTTGGTCTTCCACGCCTTCGCGATCATCCAGTGAGCTTCTGTGTTCCGCTATCGCATCATCTTGCGACTCAGTGTTGTCCGAGACCGAGAGATCAGTCAACCCCTCTGCGATTCCTTTGCCATCGATAAACCATGCGATATCCTTTTCAGCGCCCTTGTACGCCGCAGCATTCCAAGTGCCAACCTGTATCACCATAAAAAAAGTCAATCACATGACTCAATACATCAGGAGAGGCTTCAGCACTGGAGTGGTGCCTGCGAGCTAGATAGCGTGCGAGCCCGCGACTTGGCAAAGACCTGGAAAGAGCAACGAACCTTGATCTTGATATCCCTCGGCCTTGTATACTCGGACCTTCTCGCGTACACCGCCTGACTCAACGACTGTTGGTTCGAAGTAGGAGGTTGAATGGATTCTGGGTAGCCACCAGGCAGGGCATTAACCACTTCCTGCATCAAACTGCTAGAAGTGCTTGTTGGCCGCGATGATTTTGTGCTCGACATGTTGCGTGCTCATTTGATTGTCGCGGCGAGGGCTTCGCAAAGATGGTGAAAGCGCGGCGGGTGTTGAGTGAATCCCTGAGCTCCCTTGCTAGCCGTTGCTGATGCTTCCGCTCAATAAAAGAAGTGTCAAGATTTTTGGAATGTATCCAACAGTTTTTCACTGCTGCAGTCTGTCCTTGTGGTGTAGCGATATCCACAAGAGAATCAATGGGGCTCAACCTCTTGAGTTCTAAGTTGTTAGAAAAGTCATGGTCCTTGTCCTCTCAATGATGTTTCCCGCGTGTGTTCATCCGCGGGGAGCAAGATCGACCCAAAAAAGCTTGGCCCAGACCTCTGCGGTTGCAAATCAACCCGCATGACATCGCCAAAACGGGGCCACTTTTCTATCCATCTGCTGCGCCTCACTGGTATGATATCAGTGGTGATATACGAGGACAAGGCAAGGGATATCAGGAAAATAACAAACGAGAAATCATCAGAATCGATTGTCTCATCTAAGTATACATATGACAGGTTTGCTTTCGGCGTCGCTCGGCGTCGAAGCACAAGTGGGAGGCAAGCATTTCTGGCTTCTCATGTTGCCATCGGCTCACTTCACCTCACCCCCAGAACGCCAAACAAAAGATGCGATGTGATAACAATTCCAGCAACAAGAGAAAAGAACATAGCAATGACCGGAAGGTCCAAGGACCGCAGCGTGCTGCATGATAGGAATAATAATAAGTAGTCGTGATTTATGAAGCCATACCGCCGTCCACATCGCCGTCGGCTATCGCAAGACGCTGCTTGAGAGTCTTTGCTTTTTTGCCAGTAGTCTTCTTTTTCTTCGAAGGCGGACCTTCAACAACGCCAGGTACTGGTGTCGCTGCACCAGAAGGTTTGTTACTGTGGTCGTCGTCGAATTTTCCTTCACCTGTAGATATTTCGTTAGTACTCGTCATCAAATCATCAAGACTGAGATCACTCTTACCTTCATGGTACATGTCATCCATGCTGATCTCCTTCTTCTTCGTAGGAGCCTTCCTCTTCTTTGCCTTGTTCGGTTCTTTAGCCTCTTGCTCGGCAAATTCAGCTTCTTTGCGCTCAATCTCGGCGGCTTGATCATCATCGGCCAACCACAAAGCAATGTCCTTCGTGCGATTCTCTCTCGTCGTACGTCCGTTGAAGTCGACTCCCTTGTCACCATTTGTAGCACCGGCACCGCCAGTAATGACCACGCGTTGGACTTCCTCCTTCTGTAGAGCACGCTTGCGAATGCGCTCCTCGATAGTACCACGTGTGATGAGACGATAGACCGTGACCTGTCTTGTCTGACCGAGACGATGCGCACGATCCATGGCCTGGGAATCGATGGTGGGGTTCCAATCACTGTCGTAGAAAATGACAGTGTCGGCAGAAGTAAGGTTGATACCAAGACCGCCAGCGCGAGTACTGAGTAGGAAGACGAAGATCTCGGGAGTTGACTGGAAAGCTGCGACAGTGTCTCTACGGTCCTCGAGTTTTGTCGAACCATCCAGACGGCAGTACTTGTAGTTGCGGTACGTGAGGTATTCTTCCATCAAGTCGATCATGCGAGTCATCTGGAAGTAAAGCAACACACGGTGGCCACCCTCCTTGAGTTCTCTGAGAAGCTTGTCCAGCTGAGCCAACTTGCCAGAGTCAGTGACAAAGCGGCGCATACTCGGGACTTCAATCGTTGTGTAGCCCTGCTTCTTGTTGATTGGCTCGGGCAACAAATTTGTGATGGGGTAGTCAGACGGTGCAACCTTGCTCGACAAGAGTGCTTGTTCAGTCTCCAAGGTTATGGGGTTCAGCGTGTTTCTGATGGGAGAGTTGAAGAACGTTGTTTCCTTCTCAACGATCGAGTGTTGGCTAGGGCAGACGAGTTCGATCGGAGGAGCAGCAGCTGTGGGAAGAGAACAGGGTTCAATATCACCGTAACCAGTCTGCTCTGCTGCCAATCGAGAGACGTTCATCAGATTGCTCAGATAGCCCTCGCCCGACACGTCTCCGATCAAGCTTGGCTTGGAATGCTCAATAACATTGAGCATGGAGTGCGCAGGCACGTAACGCTCGCTGGCATCGAGATAGTCGCCTTGTTTGAAGAATGTTCGTTGCTTCGACTGCCTCTCAAGCTCAACCGCGCGATCGAATATGCCACTGCGAGCAGCTTTCGAAACTTCACTGGCCGAGTGATCCACAAAACGCAACCAGGAGAATGCTCCTGCGCTCTTGGTGTTCTGCTTGATATGTTCTGGATCCCAGATACTCAGCATGTGCCTCAGCCACTTGTTTCGCCAGCCAGCTCGCAAGTTGTCGGGTCCGGCCAGATCCAGTCGACCACCATCAGAGCCGAGCTTTTTCGGTAGCCAGTACTCGATCAGACTGCGTACCGAGTATGCGAGGTTGACGAAGTTGCCTTCTCTGCTGAAGGATGCGGTCTCTGCCCAGTACGACACAGCAAGTGGTGAGGTAGTATCTGCACGCTCGAAAAGGTCAGGGTGGTTACAGACTTTACGGAACTGCATGACCAAGTTCATCAACGTGGCAGTGTCCTGGTCATCTCCAACAGCCGCCTTCTCGATCAGGTCCAGGATACTGATCTTGTTGCGTAGATTTGCGTACAGAGCTCGTTGGCGGTACGTGAGATCACAGTACACGTCCTTCTCCACCTTGTCGCCGAGTTCCTTCTGCACATGCTTCTTGACACGACGCAACATGAAGGGCTTGAGAATCATATGTAATCTCTTAAGCTGGTCTTCGTTGAGTTTGGTGTTACTCTGCGCGTGGCTTTCGATGTCCTTAGAGAACCAATCACTGAACTCGTCGTGTGAGTCGAACAAACTAGGCATGATGAAATGGAGCAAAGCCCACAATTCTTGCATGTTGTTCTGAATTGGTGTACCGGTCAGCAAAAGTCGGTTGCGACAGTGGAAGCCCAGCAGAGCCTTCCATCTCGAACTTTGTGAAGACTTGATGGCTTGAGCTTCATCCAGAATCATGTACTGCCAGCGAATCTTCTGGAAGTATGGCGTGTCCTGCACAACAAGCTGGTACGACGTTACCAAAACGTGGAAAGACGACTCTCGGCTGTAAGTGATATGCTTGCGATCCCAGAACTTGCGCAAGACCTTTCGGTCCTTTGCATTGCCCCAGTACGGTAACACCTTGAGAGTTGGCACGAATTTGGCAATTTCCTGTTGCCAATTGTGAAGTGTGGAAGCTGGAGCAATGACGAGGAAAGGACCCCAGATGTTGTGGACCTCAGCCAGATATGCCATTACCGAGATGGACTGTACAGTCTTTCCAAGACCCATTTCATCGGCCAGGATACCGTTGATACCTTGCTCGTACAAGTTGACCAGCCAATTGAGACCCTTGAGTTGGTACTCCTTGAGTTGGCACGTAAGCATGTTAGGTTGCGAGACGTCCATAGTTTGCAGACTGGTAGGATTCTGGAAGTTCATCTCGCCATCGTCGAACTGTGACATCTTGTTCTCGCCGTTGGGATCGTTGAAAGCGCGCGCTCTGTCTTGTGCCTCTTGTACTGCATTTTGAGCATTGGCCATGGCAGCCTGGCGCAAGGCAGTCTCGTCCTCTGCATCAAAGTCAAGATCCTCGAAGTTCGTGACCTTCGTGCTAAGATTGGCGACGCTATCGGGCAGGTCGATTGTATTAGCACTAGACGGACCAGGCCTGATGGTCTGATCAGAAACAGAAACGTCGTTGGTCGAGTTCTCAACTTCGTCAGTCTTGACCTTCTTTCCAATGAAATGCGAATACAGTTCGGTCTGCGAGATCAAGAAGTTCAACTTTCTCTTCTGTCGGTTTGCTTCGCGCTCGGCTTCAGCACGTTTGGCGTTCTCCAACTCTTGCTTCTCAGCCATCTTGCGCTGGTCACGTTCGTCTCGCTCGTTGCGCTTCCAGAAAGACAGCATCTCACGCATGGCACGCTTTGCGCGAGCCTGTACGTCTTTGGTGCTCTTGTTGGTTCGAAGTTGCCAGCGACGTGCCTCTTTAGATGCGAGCTGTGCAGTCTTACGCATGTTGCCTTGCTTGACCTCGAGCGCCTGCAGTCTGGTGCGAGCGATCTTCGAAGCGCTGACCGAAATGTCCTTCCAAGTCTCGCGATATATTTGGTCGTAAGTCTTTTCGCCGGGTTCAATGTCCTCCATGGGCGTTCCTTCCATACCGTCGCTAGACGTGCCGCGTAGACTCCGAAGTCGCAACTCTTCTCTTGGTGTAATCGGAGGCATGTCTTCACCGCGATCCATAAGCGCTTGCGCTTGGGCGGCGCTGTCCTTCTCGGCTTGTTTCTGGGCCTTGCTCTTGCGAGGACGGTATCCTTTGGCGCCTTTCTTCGCTTTCGCATCTGTTGCAAGGTCGTCATTAGCTTGGAAAGACGACATAAAGCCTCCTTCTAGGTTGGGAGGCCCGGGCGAGTCTCCGAGGAGAGCTTTGCTGGGAAGGCGGCCATGTAGGAGGTCTTCGGTGTTCCGTATCTTCTTACCATATTTCTGAACGTCCTTGAGAAGTCGTGATTTTTCGTCTTCGTCCTCGAGATCTTTGAGCTTCTCTATGGCTTCATCGCGTTTGGCCGTCTCGTTGAGTAGCGTCCTCTCGCGCCTGCGCTTTCGCTGCATATCCTTCTTGCGCTCCTTCTCCTCCTCGGCGTCCTTGACACGCACCTCCTCTTCAGCTTGCTTCTCGTGTGTAGCAACAAAGTGATCCTTGGCGAGGTTTGCATTTGCATCGAACAGTTCGAGGTACATTCTTGTCGAAGCTTGACGGCGTTTCTGTGACTCTTGTTAGCGCTGCCTGTTGGTGCATATTACGGGTCGTCAAACCTTTCGCTTTCCCAGCTCCTTTTGTTCTATCTCGATCATGCGCTTGGCGGATCTTGTCGTCCATGCGGCCATGGGCCCTTCAAATCCAGGGGCTTCAACATCACTCATCTCAGCTGCCTCTATCTCGGCATATGCGGCCTCGGTAGCTTCGATGGTGAGACCGGGAGGGCCTGTAGGATAGGTGGTCGTCGAGGCGGGCGGCGCAACTGGAGGAACGTCCCCATTACGCTCCCGCTTGATGTTGGTGTTGGCGATGGCGGGAGCGGCAGCGGGAGGAGTGGGCGCAGGATAGGAATCGGGAACAGAGACAGGCGCAGGGTGAGGTGCGAGGTAAGGTTTGACTGGTTCGCGCGGTACTTCTGGCGAACGACGTGCAGGAGGGGCTGCTACTGGGGGTGGAGGCGGCGGAGGTTCGGATGGGCCACTGTCGGAGAGGAGATTGGACATTGACATGGGATTGGCAGAGCGGGCAGGAGGCTATTCTGTGTCAGCGCATGGCTCACAGGCGATGTGTGACAGTGTACTGACGTTTGGTGTCTCTGTGTGTGCAGCGCTAGGGCGCGCGCGGTAAGTTGGCGATGAAGGAGGTAGCGGATGATGCATCGGGGTCAAAGGAGGCAGTTGAGGGCCAGGATGTGAAGACTGGCTTGTGCCTCGTGGACGTGCAGGTGTGTCGTAGTGGTATCCGTTGCTCTCGCGATGTCTGTCAGCAGCGTCGGCGCCATGGCTTCGAGCCTGTATCGTGTCAGTGAAGCCCATCAGCAATGAGGATATTTTGATAGACAAACGGGTATTGAGTCGGACAGTGGATCGTAGTAGCCAGATCGCTGGGCATTCGGACTAGGGTTCCGATGCATAGATGGCGAAGGAGGATGGCTGCGTTGGTGTTGAGGAGAGTATGGCGGCCTTCCAGGGCCTTGTGGGTAGTCCTGCATCTTGTTGCTACGATTGAAGCTTGGGTGTGACCCGCAGCACTTTATTACGACGCGATTTCTTGAGGGCGCGACAGCATGAATAAATAAAGGTGGATTGGCGACCACTTGTCGGATAGGGTGAGACGATGTTGGCTGGCGGCACGAGATGACAGTTGGGCTGGCTGCTCCTGCTCCGAAGGGGCGAATTCGCGTGTACCGGGTCTGCGGTAGCTCGCTTTAACACAGCGACGCGTGGGATGTGGAGCTGCGATGAGGATGGGATGTATTATACAGGTGGACGGGGGAAGGGAGGCAGGTTGTGCTTGTTCACGCCTTCATCGGTGAGCGGAAGCCTCGCTTGGCTTGTCGGGGACTTCTCTGTTCTCGTCCATCACTTGACACAGGCTTTTGGAAAACTGCCCCGGCACAGGCTGCGTGGAGAACGACTCTGGTTCCCATGTGGATGCATGTTTTGCCAAGACTGCTATATACATGTTTTATACCAGTGAGGAGAGTATATATACGTGGGCGGGTACAGAATATATTGTTAGCCTTTTCTCAGTCGGACAAGTGATTTGCTCGTGGCAGGAAGGTTGCATCTGATGGGATGGTCTGGCATCCACATCTTCTCAGCCCGGACAGCAGGCTCAAAGCGAAGCGCGATGCCGCGTCAAAACGGAAGTCGCTATCGAGACTTGGCGACATTATTTGGGCCCTTTGCTGTCCGCTCCTTCCACCAACCTGTACTTCTCGCCACTCGAAGCTGCTTCTGATCAAACACGCACCAAATAGCTTTCGCCTTCAGTCGTTTTCTCCGTTCACCTCTTGATCGATTGTCCGCATTTGAGAAGTTGCTTGTCGTATGCACAAACAGTTTCTCCGGGCAAGGA
>Ga0058697_10001066_pt1 | contig 10379 bp, 8 predicted proteins | sample AgamicAsMae_FD_66619 | JGI IMG/M metagenome (GOLD analysis project Ga0058697, IMG submission 66619) | Agave microbial communities from Guanajuato, Mexico - As.Ma.e | ecosystem: Host-associated > Plants > Phyllosphere > Phylloplane/Leaf | place: Guanajuato, Mexico | collected 2012-06-04
GAGTGAGACCAGTGAACAAACGCGCAGTGACACGTCAATATGCAAACTCCGGTCGTGTCAATCGTTGGCGCAGTGATGCCGATGGCTCCAACTGCTCGAGATGTAAAAGTCGTGGCGACGCTCTCTACTTTGCGCTATGAACCTCCAGCTCCAACTTTCGACCAAGCCGCGACCCAAAAGTCTTGGCGGATTCGCGCCTGCCTCTTGCGGTTAAACCCCGGAGTTAGCCGAAGTCGCACCTGCCTTCGCACACGTTGGCAAATTTCAGCTTGATCGATTGAGATTCCGCGAGACGAGACAATTCATCACCCAGCGACACATCCAACACCGTCAAGATGCCCTCCAACAGACTCACCTACGTACGTCCTGGAGATATGCTGTCGACTGAAATTTTGACATACTGACCCTCTTCGCAGCGCCGCAGGCAACCGTAAGTCGACATCGCGCAACTTTGCACAAATCTACACGACGCACCCTCACACCGAACGACCGCGCAAAACCTCCCATCTACGATCGCTCTATCATTCTTCAAAAACCGCACACATCTACAATATCTCTGGCAGAAACAGACGCGCTGACATGAGCTGCTTCCAGCTACAACACCAAGTCCAACAAGGTCAGAGTCATCAAGACTCCCGGTGGCGAGCTCCGTTACCTTCACATCAAGAAGAAGGGTACCGCTCCCAAGTGCGGTGACTGTGGTGTCAAGCTTGCCGGCGTAAGTTGATGTCCAATCGTCCAAGAGATTCTCGAACACTTCCTCCTTCGACCTGCCTACCTACTTGGACTACTTCTTCGACTTTCGATTTGAACTTCTACAACAACAATTACAACCCACAATACCCTCGACGAATCTCTTGGACATGACTCCAGCAAAACACCAAGACTAACACCGGTCCCTCTTCAGGTTCCCGCCCTCCGTCCCCGCGAGTACGCTACCATCTCGCGCCCCAAGAAGACCGTCCAGCGTGCCTACGGTGGTTCCCGCTGCGCCAACTGCGTCAAGGACCGCGTCGTCCGCGCTTTCTTGATCGAGGAGCAGAAGATCGTCAAGAAGGTCCTCAAGGAGAACTCGGCCCGCCGTTAAACGATTCCCCCCACCTTGTTCTTTTTGAAATGAAAAATCTTTTCTTCGGTTGAATGCTGGCGCAAAGTCTCGACGGAAATTCAAAAGACGAGTTTTGTGACTTGAGAAAAGGCAAAAATGCATGTGGAGATTTTAAAAGGGCTCGGCGTCTAAGTCTACGCTTTCTTGCTCTGGCTGGGATCTCGTCGATATCATCTGTCGTCGAGGTCAAAGGGACGGCCGCGGAGGGCAGAAAAGGTCATGTTAGCATGCGATGAATCAAAAACTCGTTCAAATCGATTGGCCAATCTACCACATGTTGCGGTTGCTGCAACTGACTATACGGAAATGTCGAGCACGCAAACAGAGTAATGCGCAGTACGGCAACAGTGCACTATCAATCTCAGGTAGGTCTAGACCTCGAACACGAAGAAAGTCCGTTCCAGCACAGCCTATAATGTTCACGCGGAGGTAAGCTATCTATGACAGAATCTGGGTAGCAGAACATGAGACTCCAGAAAGGATATATATCTTTAGACTTCCAACTTCTGCACAGCCATAGCATCAGAAGGACGAAAGCGCGTACCATCCGAGGCGCAGGCTCGTGGCTAGTTGAAACCATGCCCAAGCTTTGAGACCAGGGTGTTACCAGCAGCCAGCATTCTCATCAATGTTGGAAGCGATTAGGACGTCCAGGAATTCCATAACGATGCTATAATGGACGTCAGATAGACAGGAATGTGTTAAGGTTGGCGAGGATGCATGTATGGAAATTTTGCTGCAGTTCTGATAGGTCAATCGCCTTCAGATTATTTTGTGACTCGAAACCACCGAGACAACCTTGATTTACATTTTCGGCATGGGGCAACACAGAAAATGGCTATTTCGACCAAAGATCAAGCTTCTAATCATGGTTGAATTGCTTGTATCTTATTCACGTTCTACCTCATCCGTAGCAGTGTTCTCAAGCTGCTGTGTATAGTATCGATGGAAGAGGTCAACCAGGAACATGCCCTGATCTCTCCGCGTTTCGCCAAAAGGAAGGAGCGGGCTCAGCGGAGTGACGTTGGTGCTTTCCCAAAAAGCTGGCGCGAGCGCGGGTTCCAATTCTTGATTTATTCTCGCGTCTTGTTGTCTTGCGTGCAGTGCCTTCCTGTCTCGCTGCCAGGGCTCGAGGCTGCTGGCTGTATCGTTCCTTCCTATTCAGTCAGAAACAGTGACGTTTCGGTGTGCAAGATCCCGGACTCTGGTGCATGGCTTAGCCGAATGATTTGCTGTGCATGCGCTTCGCGTTCGCTGTCTGCCAACCAACCAATCCTTTCCCACTCGGCCACGCTCTCTGTGTTAAGTAACCGTGGGCCGCGCGTGTAACCGACGACTGTGATCGTTGTCGCTGCACATTTGCGTTTGCATCTGCGCAGACTTGTATCCAGCCTCTGCTTGTCACAGGCTTCAATCCGACATACCTAACCTTGACCTTCTTTCCGTCTACGATATGCACCGAGCGTGCCAATGACCACCGCCATCTGTACAAAGCGACGACTTCATGTTTCTACGACCACTCGACTACGAATCACCCCTCGATATGCCTACCTCTCATTTTGACAAGGCATTCGCTCTATTAGAGCAATCCTTTAGGGATGGCAACTTCCTGCAAGCCTACAAATCACTGCCATCGCGACAAACCACCGAAAAGGCCGAATCACCTAGACATGCCGACTTCTCGGACGACGATGACGACGACTCGGACCTCTCGGATGGTGATATGCACGAAGGATACCGGCCCAGAGACGCTCCATCTATATCCCTCATGCGCCGCAACTCGACACTCCCTCCCACACCGCCTACACAATCGCGCAATGTGAGCGCAACATACGCGCATCTTGTGCCCTTGCCACGAGAAGCAGCAGGCACTAGTACGCCACCAAACCAACAGAGGCCTCCAACACCCGACTTGACCCCACCTAATACTCGTACCAAGGAACTTGCGCCGCCACGACCTGCTATACCACACTCTGCCTCTTCGCGCGCCGAGTCTTTCATGACTGCAAGAGAGACTCAAAGTCAAGCAAGTGCCAGCACGAGCCAGGCCAGTCTTCCACTGAGGTCTGAGGCAGGGCACAGGTGGTTGGATGCGACAAGAGGCATGCGACTGAGCAGTCTGCCGCTGGACATCCCGGAGAAGCCCGACTCACTAGGAGAAACCATTTCTGGCTCTGGAGAGACGACACCGACACAAGAAACCCTTCGAGCCTTCCCCGCACCTGCCGTTTCTTCTCATTTGGTCGAATACATGACTCCGGAAGACTTGGACAGAGAAGCTTCATCTACTCCCGACTCTGAGGCTGGCAATTTCGAGAGGAATGTGACCATCCGAAAGAAGCGCGCAGCTGAACCTCAGCAACAAACAACATCCAGTCAGAGGATACCGACTAGCAACCATCAAAGATCAGCATCTGCAGTCATGCCGCTTTCTGAGGGAGCCAACGGAAGCCCTTCTACAGTCAAGCACGGAGAGACGCTTGATTGGCTAGAGGCAGATAAAGATCCCTTGTATCAACATATGCGAAACGAGAAGTCGAAGCGTCTGTCTGCTGCATCCACCACGTCGACCGTCATCGAAGCCTTTGTACTCACGGCTCCGCATCAGCAAAAACAGCCGGCTCTACGACGAGTCAGTAGGGTCGACACTCTGCGCGATGATGCTTCTTCAAGGCGTAGCTCGCTCGAGTCTCAACACGTCATGAACCCAAAGATAGCACCCCTGCGTGTACGCAAACACCTGATTAATGGAGACGTCGATGCAGCGCGATCTGTGTCCAATCCCGAGACTGGTCGCGTTACTAAAGTGCCGGTAATTGTCATACCCGAGCGTCGCTCCTCTCGCTCTTCTACCTCGAGTGACGCAAAAGACAAGCTACATTTACTTACTCCTCGGCAGAACCGACTCCATCATTCGAGAAACCATTCTTCCTTGAAGCGAGAATACATCGAAGGCGAAACTCCACGCACGTCTCTAGACCAAGAAGTGGACCTTAACAGTGATATCTGGCTCGACTATGCATCTCCCGAGCAAGAACAACAACATTCACGGACAAGACTGCGCCATGTGTCCGCACCTATCCATACCGATACAAATTCTTCCGAGCGTGTATCGAGGGACTCGTTCCGCCGCATGAACGGCCAGGATGCAAAGATCAAGCTCGGCTCGCAGCAAGGCTGGAAAAGACACTCTATTGACGCCGAACTTGAATCCCCTGAGCTGGAACGTCCGTCAAGGTCGTCAGTGGAACGTGTTAGACCCATCGACCACAGACTCTTATTGCCGTCACAGCAGAAGAATCCGTCTACACAAGCGCTGTCTGACTATCCTCAGCAAACTTCGCCTCGCAAATCCTCGGATTCCAGAGATATCCGTAATCTCCACTCGAGCACAAGTCCGTTTTCGCAACTTTCAGACCGCACAGATTCAATGGAGTTGAATGAAGCCAAAGCCATCAACTTATATCCTCATGACAACAGATCCCTGCTCATGGTCCAACACGTAGCCAAAAGGCGTCTGGCCGAGGCCCAGGACACAGCCAAAGACAGAAATATTGACGCTCTTACCACACCCGACAGCAAAGACGAACCTACCATCCGACCCTCCCATCCCAAGTTTTCTACCGTCCTCGACGCACCGACACCTCCTACCTTCGACGACCCCAGTCGCGATGAAGTCGACTCACCTCTCCGAAACCCACGCACAGCCCCTCAACCTCCTCGTCTCCCTGCCGTAATAATCAGCCCTGCGACTCCCTCTTCGCAGTTCCGTAAAACGCCGGCTCCCCCCTCGCCACCACTTCGCCGACCATCACTTGTCGAAAAGGCTCGAAGATATTCCGAAACTCTGATCCAACCATTCCTGACCTCTTCCCTGTCTCGTCGCAACAGCACTTCGTCACAACGACCAAAGAGTCAATACGACAGAGATACAACCCTTCATCCCTTCTGGCGGCCTCGAGGCTTCTGGGACGATTTCACGGACAGCGAGGAAGAATATTCAGATGACGAGTTACCCTCGGGCGGAGACACGTCCGACGTTCAAAGTCTGGAGTCCTTTGACCAAAACAGACACTGGAGACCTAAACGCTTGAGTGTGCGATTACCTGGTTTCAGAGGCCAAGGCGGCTTCATGCTAGGCAACTCTCTGGGCATCGACCGCCACGGCACGAACGTGCGTCGTCACCATGTTTCCATTACTCCTGCCAACAATCAGCGTTCACTGCAAACTCAGCATAAAGACAAGCGAAGTCTTCTCAGCAGGCTGTTTGTTTCGTTCCCGACTATGAAGAAAAGAAAAAGCAGTGATCTGTTGAGGATGGCTGCACAGAGTACGGAGAGCTTGAGACGATTGAGTCAGAGACACAAAAGAAGATGGGATTTTGGCGGGTTGAGAAGTAAGATGGTGAGGAGGAGGGAGAGGAAGGAGCAGGTCAAGAGAGAGAAGTATCGAGAGAGTATCAAGGGTAGGATTGGAGCGCCTGTTTATGTGGGGGCTTAGGTCGTTGAGACATGCGGAAGGACGATGATGGAGAACGTGAGGACGGAGATGAGAGATGTGATGATGAGGATGAGTTTGAAGATACGAGAATGAGGATGATGTGATATGATGATACCATGGCATTACGGCTTGCGTTTTATGTTGCTATTTTCTAGTTTTCTTCTTCATAGCTATGTTTCGCACTAGATACCATTTTGGCCTTGCGTTTTTCTGCTGGCTGTTTATCAATTTTTTTATTCTATTTGTCCTATTTTGACCCTTGTTTTGTTCTCCTCTTATCACATGTATCTTTTTACTCCTTCTCCATCAATGTACTAAAGTATCCTATCCCTCTCTGAGATCCGGCTCGTGTCCATGGATGTCGAGAGAGTTGCAATGCATTCGCAAGGGTTGATGATCTTAGTATATACGAATATCAATGTTTGACTACGAATTGCGCAAACTGAGAAAGAATTGATAAGTACCTATGGTGATGTTCTATATTTCATCTACAAGCTGAAATCGACCAAAACATCTATATTCTCAAGCAAGGAAATCAATTCTTCATCCCCATCGAATCAGCAAAAGCCAGATCTAGCCTGTTCATCGCATCCTCAGTGATCTGATGATGAAGCACAAGTCTAGGTCCATCCAACAACAACTCTCTTTCCTCCCCAATCTTATTCCACTCCTCAGCACTCAAACCCAATCGTGTACAATGGAACAAGCAGCATGAAGAATACCCACGCAACTGGTCCACTCGGCGCAAAATCTTTGATACCAGCATCATTGTCTTTCTAGAGTTTTACACGTATGTATTCCCTTTGAGGTCTCAGTGTAGATAGCTCGATACTGACGCAGTGAAAGGACTGTAATCAGTACCACTGGAGTGAGTAGACGTATGACCGACCTCGCCATGATCATAAGCTGATTTACGGAGGCCTTCTGCAGCGAGAAAAGCAAAGGAACAATATGGCATCGGAAGCGTGTATGCTCTGGTAGCGTTCAGTTTCATGTGCGGTATTCTGCGACCATACATAGCGATAATGTATCTGACGTCCGCGTAGGTATCAACTCGGACAAGCTCTAGGCGGACTCGTCATTCCACCATGTTCCGAGGCGTTGGGATGACATGACCCTTACATCTATTGTACCGCCGTCTACAGCATTGCATATCTGCTGGTTGGTGTGGTTCCTCATATCGCTGGCGTCTTCCTCGGACGCTTTTTTTCTGGCTTTGCTTCAGCGGTATCCTCGGTGGTGCTTGCGGGCAGCATTGAAGACCTGTTCGGTGGCGAGAGAAGACTTTGGTTAATATTGGTGTGGAACCGTTCTACCACGCTTGGATTGACTGTGGGTCCGATATATGGCTCTTACATTGCTGCATCAATCGGCTGATAAGTTTTGTGTTGCTTTCTCATCGTGGGTCTACCTGCTGAGCTGAACACAGGCGATGGATCTACTACACAGCAGCACTCGTGACAGCAGGCATCTTTGCCATACTCTTCGCGACCAAAGAAAGTCGTCCCTCCAAACGGATGGAGACCAAAATCGAGCGACCGCAAAAAGTCAACATCACAGACCTCGAAGCAGCAGAAAGCCTAGACACCATCAAGAACACAAGAGAGCTTCTGCGCGTCATCTCCTGGAGACCCATCCAACCGGGCTGCACCGGGCCAATCATCATTTTGGTATCGTTGATGAATGCCACAGCATGGGGACTTGTGTATCTGTTCACCGAGTCCCTCAGTGTGGCATACGGTCAATATGGCTGGAGCTCGACAACATCATCGTTGACCTTTATGGCCATCGCCATAGGAGTGCCTTTCAGCATACTGCCGCGTTTGTGGGACTCGCATGTGCTGCGCAGCAAGAAATGGCAGAACAAAAAAGTCGAACCTGAAGATAAGATCGTCGGATTCGCGATAGCAGCGCCAAGTCTTGCCATTGGTCTCTGGTTGTTCTCATGGACCACCCCTCCTTACGTGCACACCCACTGGGTTGTCTACCTGATCGGACTCGTACTTGTTGGCTTTGCAGCCGATGAATTTGCGTATACATTCAACGGTTACTTGTCAAACTCGTATACAATATACGCATCGTCAAGTCTTGCGGCTCCGGCGTTTCTGCGAGGAATGGTGTCTGGTGTAATGCCCTTGTTCGCGCATCAGATTTTCACGGGTCTGGGCTCGAATGTTGCCGGATCCATTATTGCGGCAGTGGCTACGCTGTTTTGTGTCATGCCGTATGTCTTCTTCAGGTATGGAAAGAGTATGCGAGAGAAGAGTCAGTTTGCGAGGCAGAGCGTGGAGATGAATGAGAAGTTTGGGGATGATTAATAGAGGGCTGGGGTAGAACGATATTATTTCTGCCGTTTGAGCTGCGTATTGTTGATACGAACTGTCAGGTAATCTGAGAAACTCGACACAGCCAAGGACCGTGATTTGACCACAACGGCTTCGTGTCATGAAAAGTCGAGTGCTCGGTAGGTAAACGGGAGGATTTCTGAGCATTCAAATAGAGGTGGGATCCTTTGTTTCTTGCTTCCAAAGAGTGGTCAGCAAGGGTGATGAGTGTTACGTGAGTCGAGGATGGCCGAGTGTGTAGATTCATGACGGGCTCTGTTCCGAGATGACTCTCTCATACTGTGGAAGTGGTTCATGCAGATATCTATCCAAGAGCCGAGTCGGTGGTGAAAACGGACATGCGGATCAGTGTCATGTCGATGGTGAATAGGGCAGGCGTGCAGACGGGAAGTGGCGGTTGTGACAGCGGTTCTCGTGACAGCGAAGGCAGCCACTTGGCGCTAGCCAACCATGCAGTGTGATCTGACATGCCCGGTGTAAGCAAGGCTGAAAAGAGACAATGGGATTCTGATCCGATTTGAGCTGAAAGTCAGAGGCCACGCAGGCACCCGGGCACAATTCTATCTGGATGAAGCATTTGACACGAGTTTCTTTGCGCCAGTGATGTTGGAGTCTAACAAGGGCGATGGGAAAGCCAAGGCGTCAAAGGTCTTTACTTTGACCTGGAAGGGTTTCGGGTCAAGCATCAACACAAGGTCACCACGGGCTGAAGGGGACTCGGAGTGTGCGGCCGAGGAGTGGAGGAGGGGAACAAGAGGACCTTCTGGGCGCATTCTTGCGATCTGAAGATTTGGGTGATGAGGTGGACGACGGTTGGACGGGTCGTGGTGGATTTTAGGTGCTGCGACGGAAGGGACGATCTTTGCTCGATTGGATCTGAACAGACAACTGGTGACGTTGACGCCGAGCTTCTCCAGACTTTCTGTAACCAAGCCGTCAGGAAGAATCACGAAGGCGACACTAAACACACCAAGCCTATTGAACTGCTCAAATCGTTATCGTCGCATACACCAGCTCAACATGGCCAGCATGTTCAGACCCGCTGGCGCCTGCTTGCGCGCCTCCCTCGAACAGCTCCCCGCCTCTCGCACAATGCTTCGACGGCCAAACCAAAGGCTATGCAGACACTTGCACTCGACGACGAGGACAATGGCATCCAATAGAGGCCCTATAGGTCCGCCAAAAACGAAAGATCGCGGCCCGCCCAGCAAAGAAGACACCCAGACCGACTTTGGTGCCATGGATGTCCTCGGTGCTACGCCCACTCCCACAACCGCCATTGACGCTTGCGCACACGACGGCTTTGCTCTCAACTCTGGGCTCAAGATTGCTGGGTCTGGAGTTTTGCTTGTTGGTGGCGATGCCTTCAACTGGAAGCCCTGGATCAGGGAGGGTCGAAAGGAGGGCACAATCGGTCAAGGCGCATTGGGCGATGACAACAAGGGCGTCTCGAGCGTTGGAGGCTTCTTGCGCAACAACAAGGGTCAATGGGAGGTGGCTGAACACAGCTGGGGACTGCTCGACGCTGTGTGGCCCAAGCCTGGTGAGTTCAAAAAGGACCCCTTTATCATGACAAGTACCGAGTACCTACAGCCTACTGACGCCGCGCCTAGATCTCCTTATCCTGGGTACTGGTCCAACAATCATCCCAGTCTCGCCCGAGACGCGAAAGCACATCAGCGATCTGGGCATTCGTCTCGAAGTTGCAGACACGCGTAATGCCGCTTCTCAATTCAATCTCTTGGCTACCGAGCGCGGTGTCCAGCAGGTCGCTGCCGCTTTGATACCCATTGGTTGGAAGGAGGGCACTTACTGAAGTAGCTCCCATCATCTTTCTCCACTCTGTTGCCCTACGAGCTGAACCGAGCTTGGACCATTCAAGCATGTGTCTTCTCCCATCATGATATGCAGACGGAAGGCGGCGCGGCACGCTTAACCATTGCGCTGTCATCGCTGCATGTGAGGAACATCTGAACGTGCTGCCGCATATGGCGTCTTGTACTCGTGAGAACCCAAGTTCCCCAGTCTGTACTAATTACTCAAATGCACACTGCGAGACATGAGACTTAACTCTTTCCCAAAGAGAAGCCCTTGCAATCATCTTCCCAATCTGTCTGCCTGTCTTCTGTTCTGTTATCGTGCTTTGCATGAGCCCGGCGCTTTTGTCGGGTTGGACCTTATCGGAGCCCATCGCGTTTGAAGCTTCATTCCGCGACCGCCGACCGTTTAGGCGGAAGGATTCCCTGCTAGACCTTATTCGCACGTTGCACGTTTGCTTTTATCGCTGCCCGTGAAGCGCCACATCTGTTCCTCTGGCGAGCTGTGAGAGCAACCAAAGATCCTTAGTCAAAGGCGTGATGGATGACCCTTTGTCTCTGATTCAGCCAAGTGTAGGGCTTCTTTCGTTTACCACTTGCAAAGCCTT
>Ga0058697_10001069_pt1 | contig 10364 bp, 11 predicted proteins | sample AgamicAsMae_FD_66619 | JGI IMG/M metagenome (GOLD analysis project Ga0058697, IMG submission 66619) | Agave microbial communities from Guanajuato, Mexico - As.Ma.e | ecosystem: Host-associated > Plants > Phyllosphere > Phylloplane/Leaf | place: Guanajuato, Mexico | collected 2012-06-04
TCTCCCCACCGACGGCCCCGCTGGTGTCCTTCTCAAGCTCATGGACCGCTCCCCCATGCGTCCTGCCCACATTCACTTGATGATCACCCACCCCGAATACGCCACCGTCATCAACCAGATCTACCCTAGCGACGACCCTCATCTCGACATCGACTCCGTCTTCGCCGTCAAGGACGATCTCGTTGTCGAATTCAAGCCCAAGAAGGACGACCCCAAGGCTCAGCTCGACCTTGAGTACAACGTTACCTTGGCTCTCAAGAAGCACCACCCCAACCCCAACTCTGCTCCTCCTGCCTCTTCCTTCGAGCGCTCCATGGGTGGAGCCAAGAAGCCCATCAACCCCAACAACCCTCCTGCCAACCTGTAAATTGGTTCGCATTCGAGGAGCTTTAAAACTGTACACGATGAGGATTAGCATAACTTTTTACGATCTAACATTCACTGGGTGGAGAGAAGACATATTTGTTGATATACCATGTCGGATCTCAAGCGGCGTTTTGGATTTGGAAATCTGACCGGCGGAAGTCTGCCTTGTTCGCCTTGCTTTTTGCGATATATCCAAACAAAATTCATTCTTATTCAAAACTTCAAGATCAGTCTCACTCTGCTCCAAAGTGCTTTGTTCAGTCTTCTTGTGTCTCTGGGAGAGGGCGAGATTGTGTTTCGAGAAAACGTGACGCCAAACGCCCGTGTCACAATGTTCCGGCAACAACCCTGGTCTCAGATTTCGTGTTCCAACAATTCAATTCCCAAGCATGAGGCCTCGACAGTATTCTTAAATATGATACGATAGTCATTCTAGATTTGTTCCAAGTCCAGTATCACGTTCGGCAGAACTATTGACAAGTGTATCGTCTTCCGAGATGTGCCCATCAAATGTCAATGACGGAGAGTTTTCGGAGACTTCATCTGGTGACATGTTCAGACCACTTGACTATTTATAATGCAGCAACCACCATCCATTCCAGCTCAGATCAATATCATCACATTGCCTCAAACACTGGAGCCATAGCTTGAATCACGAATTGAAAATGAGCCACGAACACAACGAATTCACGGCTGCTAATCGCGAGACTTGGGAGTGAGTGATTCCATTCCTTTACACCTCATCAATTGTCTTCAATGGAAAGACTCGGTCTTCTATACCTATTCCCTCCATCTCAAACATCGAGCATGCACTCATGCGACCGAACATCTTGCACATCTCACCCCGAGATGTATAGCACAGACATCTCCGTCACCTACCTACCCTCATCACAACGTCTCAGAACCACTATATCCTCCAGCCAAACTACCATCTCAAAGCCTCCCATACCTCTCTTACCCCAACTTTCACTTACAAATCACATCCACTAACATTTCCACTTTCAAAGCTCAAAAGCAAAAGACTACGATGCCAAACCATGGCAAAAGAAGATAGCTGCCCAAGTAGCTTCGGCATTGGACACTCACACTTCCTGGCTAGCCGCAAACTGGGTTTCTGAGTCAAACAAAGACTGCAGATTGCTTGACTACGCATGTGGAACTGGCAGTGTGACTAGAGTGAGTGCCGCCTTCCCCTATCTCTTTGAGCTAATCCATATGGCGAGACTGCGAGGTTGCATTAAAAGAAAGATACTGACATCCTCAAGGCACTAAGCTCTCAAATCACCCACGCAACAGGCCTAGACATCTCATCACAGATGCTACAACAATACACAACTCTGCTCTCCTCATCACACCCTTCCCTCCACCTCACCACCGCAATCGCAGATTTCTGCTCTGCTGCAACACCCGAATACTCGAATACCTCTGCTGCATTCGATTCTTCGGCTCATTACGATGTAGCAGGCGTAGCACTGGGTTTCCACCACTTCAGCGACCCTTCCCTCTGCATTTCGAATCTGTACGCTTCACTGAAAAAGGGAGGAGTACTGTTTATCGTAGATTGGTTGCCCAAAGAGGTGAAGAAGGAAGAACATATTGGGTCTCAACATGCCCACCCTTCTGCTCATCCCTCTTCCCAGCCCTCTGCTCAGCAAAAAGACAAAGAAACAGAAGAGTGGAAGAAGATGAAAAAGACAATCAAGACTAATGGGTTCAGTGAGAGTGATATGAAAGTCTTCTTTACAGAAGCAGGATTCACGGACTTTGGATTCGTTGTGTTGGAGGAGAAGTTTTTGTTGCAGATGAATGGGAAGGAAGTTGCTAAGACGGGGTTTATTGCTAAGGGTAGGAAGGTATAGATGAGTTTATAGCAATGTGTTGGGCTTCGAGATTCTAGTGGCTGAAGACAGATCACATCGGTACAAGTTGTTGAGATGTTTGGTAGAGGTGTGTCCAATCGAATTGGAAAGTTTTTAAGTCACGGATCGTAAATAGCCATCTAAGTCCCCCTCTTCTTTCTCGCGTACTTTTGTGAAAGAGTCAAACAAAGTCTATGGGGAGAAAATCAAATCTAAGCCAGAGACTTGAGGTCGGTCATGCCGAGACGGGAAGCCTCCTCGGAGAAGAGAGTCTTGATCTCCTTGGCATCAGTCTTGCCATCAAGCTTGCTCTTGAAGGTAGCAAGGTCATCAACCTCGAGCTTGGCGATCAAAGCATCAATATCGTTGAGAGCCTGGTCGATTTGAGCAGGGCTGGCCTCGCCATCGGCAAAGTAGTTGCCATCCTTGACGGCACCACGAACGACACGCTTGTTCTTCTTTGCGGCGTTCTTGGCAGCCTCCTTTGCCTTCTTCGAGTCGGCCTTGGAAGCCTTGTCGGCCTCCTCCTTCTCCTTTGCGAGACGAGCCTCCTCTTCCTTGGCCTTTGCGGCCTCTTCGGCGAGTCTGGTGGCCTCGGCCTCTCTTTCGAGACGCTTCTTGTTCTTCTGGGCGTGCTCTTCCTTCTTGAACTTCTTGATGCGCTCGTCGAGTCCTAGGCACTCGTCGACCATCTGGCGCAGACGCTGGTTGTCCTCGGCCTTTCTCTTCTTGCGGGCGTTGTTGTTCTTGCGCTCCACATGACGCTTCTGATCACGGTTCTCATTGTCATCAGGGACATCCTCGTCAAGGTACTCAAAAGTCCTCCACGAGTCAAAGTTGTACCAGAAGTTGTAGAAGTTCTCGACGTGCTCGCGGGTGCTGTTCTCATCGCCGAGCTTGGGGACGGGCTGGGTCTTGCTGAAGCGGCCCTCGGCCTTGAAGACGTTGCTCCACAGTTTGTAGAAGTTGCCCTTTTGGGTTTGCTTCTTGGTTGGGGGCTCGACCTCGGCGGCCTCGTCGACAGAGTCGAATTGGCGGCGCTTGACGGGGTCGCTGAGGATCTCGTGGGCGCGCTGGATGCACTTGAAGAAGTTGTCGTCTTCGTTGCCGCCGGCGGCGGCGCGCTTGTCGGGATGGTGCTTGAGGACCTTGCGGCGGTGGGCCTTCTTGATTTGCTCCTCGGTGGCCTTCCAGCGGTACTTTGTTATGCCGAGAACGGCGTAGTGATCCTGGCTCTGTGTGGTTGTTAGGATTTGAGGAGTGTCAGATTGAGATGAGTGGTACACACCTTCCAGTCCTTGGCCTCGCGGGCAAGCATCTGAGGGTCCTCGGGCTCACTGATGTAACCGGCGTCCTCGTCCTCGACCTTCTTGACGTTCTCCTGGGCGCGGATGCGGTCATCCTCGGAGAAAGTACGCTTGTGGCGAGTCTGGACAAATTATCAGTCTCTGTGCATGAATGTACATAGATGGAGCAATCGTACTCTGCGAGCGTGGGCTAGGAAGTAAGGGCCGACGGGCTCGACGTTGCGGCGAGCGGCAGCAGAGAGCTTGCCGACAGCCTTGAAGTCCTTGTCGGCGGACCAGCCGGCAGGGAGGGTAGGCAGAGCCTTGTTGATCTGAGATACAGACATATTGATGTTTGATATGGAGTAGATAGCAGAGGGACGAGACTCGCGCTGTTCAAAAAGTCTCGATTTTTTGGCCTTTCCGGGGTCGCTTGGCATGCACTTCCGCCATCAATGACGGTCGATTAAGTTATTCGTCCTTGACAGACAAACAAGGCTCGAGCATACCTACGTTAGAGAAGCACACAATGTCGGCAACAATCGTACCTCACAACAGGACAGTAGTCCTGTCAACATATCGCAGCCTCTTGCGCGCAACCCGCATCGCTTTCCAAGGTACCCATCCATCGCCTCCGCCTAGCACCACTCCTGTCAAGTTACTGACACAGACAAAACAGGCGACGACAGCACACTACAAAACTCCCGCAGATTCGCACGAGACTCATTCGATCAAAACCGCCGTTTCAAAGCTGGCAGCATCGAGGCAGAGAAAGCCGTCGAACACGCACAAGGAGTGGCTCAGATTCTCAGGGAAAATGTAGTACAAGGATCCACCGACAAGGAGGAATCAGAGACTTACAGTGAGTCACAGGCTGCTCCCACCTTTGACGATGAGAAACCGACGACTGACACGACATGAAATGCACAGAACTGAACATCCACAAGCACACCGAGAAGGGCGACAACGAGTCCGTCAAGCAGTTCAGAGGAACCACAAAGTCTTTTGCAGAGGTCAAGCGCTGCTCTCTGATTTGATATGTAGAAACAATATATGATACCCCCCTTTCCTGTTCAACCCTGGTCGTTGAAATACAAAAGAGCCTCGGAACGCCATGCTTTCGTCAAAACGCCGTATATCTCCATGTCTCTTGCAACCGAGCATCTCTCTACTCGCCAGCCAAACTCGCGTATTGAACATCCTCGGATCCAGGTGGAGGAGCGACCAGATCAAAGTTGTCCGTGTTGTCAGAAGGTCCAGCTGCCGATGACGAAGGACCGGCAGTGATTGCGGGTCTCGTAGCTGAAGCCGCTTTGACTGCCGCATTTGTCTCGCGCCCAGCTCTTGCATTCGCCATACGAGCCTCTCTATCCATGTTGTCCAACGTCTTTGGCTTGCCCCATTGCACTCTGAGTGGCACACCTTTGACCACAGCTCTTCCTTTACATGCAGCAGCCGCTGCCTCGGCCGTGTCTCTTGTCATGTAGTTGACGAATGCGCAGTGTGATCGATGCGAACAGACCAGAGAACGAAGGGTGCCGAATTGTGAGAAGAAGACGCGAATTTCGTGCTCGGGAAGGTCATCCTCAACACCAGTTACGAAAAGCGACATGACGTTCTTGTCGGCCGGCGGAAGGATATCCTGCGGTTGTGGTGGCAGAGTTGCCGTGTTTGGGAAAGGACGTGCTCTCGAGGCACCCTTGACAGGTCGTGAGGGAGGTCCGTATCCTGCTGGTCTCGAGTCCTTTGTGCGAATAGGTCCAGGTCCGGCACTTCCAGAAGAAGGACCCTCGAGCATTTTTTGTCCTGATGCAGCACCCTCCTCTTCCAGTCTTCTCTGTTTCTTGTAATGAGGCTCACTCTGCGCAAGCCTGCGCAGCAAATCCCTGGCTTTTTCATCCGTCTGCTCGTAGGCCTCTACAGCTCCTCTGCCTTCTTCGATCTCTTTCTCGTGATTTTGTGCGTAGTATTCTCTGTTGATCTCGCTATTGGGTCCGGGTGTAATCATCTTCAGGGCGGCGTCGCGCACAACGATGGGAAGTCCGAAGCTCAGATCAAGCATGCAGCATTGACAGCAGTTCTTCAGTCGAGCGCATGTCAGGCAGAGATTTGTGCGCTTTTGACGGGCTGTGCGATCCGTCTTCCAGCGGAACACTGTGAACGGTCGGGTGCAGATTTTGCTACGCATAGTTAGTAAGAAGCTCGATGGTAGTGGGAAAGAACAAAGCACTCACCATTCGGCGCCGTAGTCTTCTTTCAGAACCTGGACATAAGGGTTGTCACCAAGGCACTTTTCACAGGCCGAGGGCATATCGGTCGACTCCCATCCTGAGCGGTTCAGATCCTGCTTGGGAGGCATGGTGATTGCTGGTCTGAAGCGATGAGAATGGTATGATCAGGATCGCGAAGGTCACTCAGTCAGATCGATAGATTGCGGGTGTGACGCGACGAGTGTGGAGCTTGGAGTCGAGAAAAATTGACGGTTGCTGTATAAGCAGAAGCTGAGGCTCGAATACCAGTCGCAGGCGCTCTCGAAAGTGACGATGTTCCAGCCGAAGATCAACCTAGCGGCACCTCCGTTGTTCTCCGCAGATGATGGGCCGGAATCCGTGGATGCCGTTATGCATGTGAGAGCGGCGGTGGGAAATTTGGATGAGGACTCTGAGATGCGCTAAGAGCAAGCCAATTGGAGATAGTGAAATTGCGCGCCCCCGGAGGCAGGAACCCCCGCCGTACGTGTCTCGTCTCGTACGATGTTTATGGAAAGAGCCACCCCTTTATAATTATTTTAGTGCTGCTGCCATTTCTTTGCCTCAATCCCGTGTGCAGTCCGCTTTTGCTTCCCTTTCTCCATCAACTCTTCTCTTCGCGCTCAACCGCATCTTCGCCTATACCCTTTTGTAGTGTCTTTCTCTTCTTCTACATTTTCCCCTTTTCTTCAATACCGCAATAATGGCTCCTCACTCGCTTGAACAAGAAGACCACTCGCGCGATGCTGCCTTCAACAAGGTCATGCACGGCTCTTCTGCCCAGAAGAGAGGTGGTTTCGCTGCCATGTTGGGCAAGGGCGCAGACGGCCAAAAGGCCGCTGTCGACGAGTACTTCAAGCACTGGGACAACAAGGACGCAAAGGACGAGACTCCCGAGATCAGAGAGGTGCGTTTTCGACATCACCCAACTCTGCCAATTGGCCTCATACTGACCCCCTGAACAGGCTAGAAGAGCTGAATACGCTACCCTGACCCGTCACTACTACAACTTGGCCACCGACCTTTACGAGTACGGCTGGGGTCAATCTTTCCACTTCTGCCGTTTCGCCCACGGCGAGCCCTTCAGACAAGCCGTTGCCCGTCACGAGCACTACCTCGCTCACGTCATGAATCTCAAGGACAACATGAAGGTCTTGGATGTTGGTTGTGGTGTTGGTGGCCCTGCTAGAGAGATTGTCAAGTTCTCTGGCGCAAACGTTACTGGTCTCAACAACAACGACTACCAGATCGAGAGAGCTACCCACTACGCTGCAAAGGAGGGTCTCTCCCACAAGCTCGACTTTGTCAAGGGTGACTTCATGGTACGCGTGTCTCGAGATTTCTGCAATTGACGTCAAAACTAACACACTTCCAGCAAATGGCTTTCCCCGAGAACACCTTCGATGCAGTCTACGCCATCGAGGCTACCGTCCACGCTCCCTCGCTCGAGGGCATCTACTCCCAAATCTTCCGCGTCCTGAAGCCCGGTGGTGTCTTTGGTGTTTACGAATGGCTCATGACTGATGCTTACGACAACGACAACCCCCACCACCGCGAGATCCGTCTCGGCATCGAGGTCGGTGATGGTATCTCCAACATGGAGAAGATCGAGGTCGCCCTTGCCGCCATGAAGGCCGCCGGATTCGAGCTTGAGATCAACGAGGATCTTGCAGACCGCGACGACCCCGCCCCCTGGTACTACCCCATTTCTGGCCAGCTCAAGTACATGAGCAGCATTTGGGACTTCCCCACTCTCGTCCGTATGACCAAGGCTGGTCGCTGGACTGCACACAACTTTGTCGGAGCTCTCGAGAGACTGGGTCTCGCTCCCAAGGGCACCCAAAAGACTGCCGACTCTTTGGCTGTTGCTGCTGATGCTCTTGTCGCTGGTGGCAGAGAGAAGCTCTTCACTCCCATGTACCTCATGGTTGGCCGCAAGCCCATGAACGCATAGGCTATGAACATTCTTGCTTCTCGTTTCTTTTCCTTTTCCTCTCACAATCTTGTTTTTCTTTGAATACCACTTATCACTAGAGAACCACCCCATCATGTTTTTATTAATCGGCTTGGAAGGGAATGTACTTTGCATGGCGACCCAGGGAGACAGCGTATGACAGCAGAGAAGAGAGCTGCTGACGATACATTTCGTCTTGATAGAGATTTGAGAAATGTACAATTATGTTAAACGATCACTTGACCGTTCCGCGTGTATGCCCCTCAGGGTGCTCTATTTGCTTGAGAGCTGCTATTGTTACATGTCAACCATTGCAGATCATGAGTTTACGAATTACGAGCGTGCCCAAGCTCTCGGAAAGCATCAGGACTGCCAGATTGGAATATGGAAGACGGCTTCATCGAGGAGCATACCGAGACAACAATAGAGACAAACAGATATGACACACACACGAGACAAGACATCAAAACGAGTAGAGGGGAGACGATATGATGATGAGAAGAACGATTATGATTAAACAGCTAAGCTATAATAAAAGAGCGGGCCGCAATGTTGAATAGCAACGCACACCTTTGACGGAAGAGCACCACCTACTTTGAATTGAAAGTCAGCAAAAAGGACCTTCTATAAGCATTTCTCTTTCTTCTGAAACATGAATGTATTTGTAACGCAGAACTCAGAAAGCCGTTTTTACTCAAGCCCTTCCCACCGGCACCGAGCTCCCTCACTCATAACGAGCAAAGTCACCCAGCACACGGAAGCCCCATTACACCTTTTTCCATGCCTTTTTGACGAGGCACTACTAGAAGGTTTGAATTGCAACTCCACAACCCGTCATCCCTGGACTTGAAACACAGGTGGGGTATCAGGGAGGGGGGCTCGGTGGGTATAGGTGAACTTCATTGAATGGATTGACTAGGTGTCATCATTGCGTTTTTGTGGTGGGTGGTGAAAAGGGGGGTAAGGGGGAAATGAGGGTGTGTGAGGAGGGAGAGAGGGAAAGCTTACCCTTTGTGTTATGCGCAAGGGTGGTGGTTACAGGAGAGCAAATCTGTTCTTTTATGCTTGTTAGCGATGATCATGAACGATCGAGGTTGAATGGATGAGAGGAAAGGCCAAAAGGTGAATTGTGGATCAGACAGGTAAGCTTGGTGTATGAGTATCCGCATAATTTTCTTGGTAGCAGAACTGAATAATAATACAATCATCCTGAAAACACCTTTTGGCTGAGGACAGAGGGGCTGTGAAGAGAAAAAGAGGAGCAGCTTACCATTGCAGAGTTGAAAGAGTTCTTCCACTGCGTTGCGCATGAACTTTTATGCGGCGAGTGAAAGAACTCTTTCGCGTCTGAGAAACAGATGCGATTGAAAGAAGAAGAAACTAGAAAGCTTTGCGCTGGTCAGCACGAGTTCGACTCCAGAAATAGAGTAAAGATGTGAAAGGAGTGAGTTGAGAAACGTGGTTCAGATGGTAGTGCATGTTAGTTTATGGCTCAGGAAACCCCGAGGGTTGATCGCCAACTAGTAGTGTTGGGTTTTCTTCCTAACCACTGGAATGAAAAATGATATGACTTACACAAAGAAGAAAACAAGACATGGCAAGGCCGCCCGCGGTCTCGCATTGCTGGAGCGCGCGAACAGGCAGAATGTATGTGTGAAGGGGAAGAGAGAAAGTCGGAGTCGCGACTTCGAAGGTCGTAGCAGAAAATTCGAAAGCTTGGACCACTTTCGGTGCACGTCACGCATCTTGCCGAAGTTGGAGCAGAAGGCAGATCAAGAAATCATTGAGATAGACAATTGCGACCTATACCATTCAACTGCCCTCAATCACCATGGCTGATCGTCGTCGTACCAATGCGCCTGCAGGCGGCACATCTGCACCCCTCTTCGTTTCCAACACAGAGTCACAACGACCAACTCGCCAACGATCTTCATCCACGCCTCGTAAAATCTTCCTACAGACAGGTCTTGTGCCATCTGCCTCTGGATCAGCATACCTCGAACTTCACCCTTCCACGGACTCCGCAAGAACTACTCTTGTCGCCCAAAGCGGCACTCTCAAACTCACTTGCACTGTTCACGGCCCACGACCATTACCTCGCACCGCCGCTTTCAGCCCGAATCTATTGCTCAGCACACACGTCAAGTTTGCGCCGTTCGCCAGTCGCCAGAGAAGAGGATACCTTCGCGATACTGCAGAGAGAGATCTTGGATTACACTTGGAGACAGCATTGCGAGGAGTGATCATTGGCGAGCGCTGGCCCAAATCCGCCGCAGAGGTCGTCATCACAGTCTTGGAGAGCGAAGAGGATGATTGGTGGCGCGATGACGATGCCAGCAAGAAAAACATTGGAGGTGTGGGCTTGATGAATGTGCTCGCTGGCTGTGTCACTGCAGCAAGTGCAGCTCTCGTGGATGCCGGGATCGATTGCGTGGATCTGGTGTCCGGCGGTGTTGCTGCACTCGCCGGAGAAGGAAAGGGAAAATTGGTGCTGGATCCTTGCCCGAGTGAACACAATGATTTGCGTGCGGCTGCTGTGGTTGCCCATCTCCAGTCAAGAGATGAACTCACGGAGTTGTGGGTCAAGGGTGACGCTGGTGAAGGCTTCGAAACTCTGATCGATCGTGCTGTTGATGCTGCAGGTTTGTCG
>Ga0058697_10001070_pt1 | contig 10364 bp, 14 predicted proteins | sample AgamicAsMae_FD_66619 | JGI IMG/M metagenome (GOLD analysis project Ga0058697, IMG submission 66619) | Agave microbial communities from Guanajuato, Mexico - As.Ma.e | ecosystem: Host-associated > Plants > Phyllosphere > Phylloplane/Leaf | place: Guanajuato, Mexico | collected 2012-06-04
GTCTGGTATGGTTTAATGAATTTCGCATGCGGTTGTGATCGGGTCAGACAAGTCGTTGCCGCGATGGATGATGGCTGTGGCTGTTGTGAAAGAAGGCCTGTCGAAGAAATGTAAAGTTTGGCACGGAGCGGCAGGAGTGGATCTGTCGATCGCTTTGGCTGTCAGTCCTCGGCGAGGGTCGCGAGAATGTGGTAGAGGGCTGCATCTGATACAAGCGGTCGTCAATTGACAAAGCACACGCAAATTCGTAATGGTACGGCTCATGGTGGACTATTCTGCCACACAGCTTGAGTCGGTAATTTGGACAAGACTTCCCAGAAGAGCACGCATGTGATTGTTCGCTCGAGGCGGCAGCCAATCAAGGGAGCAGTTTGCGGGACCCTGGGGGTGCTTTGACCAAGACGAGAGTGCTCATCTCCTTTAATTAGTCCCCCGACCGCCGAAATAGAGAGACTAGAGTCGAGCAAGCGGGTGCTGCAAATTGTCTTCACGAGCGCTTGTGGAGTTTGACGAGCGATATGATGATCTTGGATGGAGCATCTCGACGTCGCTGGGCGTGTGTGGAAAGACAATCGTAATGCACTAACTCCTGGGCACATCTCTGCCTGACACTTTGTCTTCCTTCCTCTTCCTCTCCTTGTTGCGATTCCTACCTCCATCTTTTCGTCTTCATCACTGTCTTTTACTATTACTATCGCTCTTAATATTCGAGCAGCCATTCATTTAGTGTTTTGTCCACTCGCCGCACCGAGGCTTTTAATTACAATTGCGTGCCTTCCAGACCCAGACCTTCTGCGGCAGACGCCAGGGGCTTCATTGTTTTCTCGTACTGTTGATGCTACCACGAAACTATCAACGGTCCGGATCAGGAACTCACATACAAACAAAATCTCTCCTTTGAGCAGACCAACACTACCGGTTCGGCACTCGCTGGATTGATCCCGAACAAGGTCGATTGTTATCGCATCCTTATCCACAAAACCGTCGCTTCTGTTTATTCTTCCAAGGTCGGGAGGCATCTTGCAAAGCTAGACTCGACCATCACCGCCAGCAGCCATGGAGACCGAGCGACCATTGAGCATCCTTCCGTCGATCAAATGCTCCGACTGCGGTGCTGAGATCCAGATCTCTGCCATGGGAGAGCACGTGTGTCCATCACAGCAGAAGGAGGACCAGGTGTCGCCAAAACTCAGATCGCCAGTTGCATCACCGGCCACATCTCCCTCGATAGAGCAGCCGCGAGGTCTGCTACCGCCTAACAAGCAGAGCTTGAACAGACCGCCGTCGAGACCGAACAGGACTCCTCTTCCTCGTATCGATCCTTCTGTAGCGAGTGAGTCCCACAAGTCTTGGACAATCAGGACAAGGCAGCTGACAGGACGCAGACAAGCCGTACCAAGCGCGAAAGGAATTGCTTTCACCAGATGGATCCAGCAGCTCAGGACGTCGCACACCACTGACACCACTCACTGGCAGACCCGGCCGCTCCCCTGGAATGCGCAGTGCTACCAGCCCCAGCCCCAGACTTCCACGAGAACCATCACAAGAGCTCACTGGAAACATGGACTGCGCGTTCCCGCCCTTCCCTACAGCACGATCCAAGTCGGTAGCAAGAGTCAAGAGCCCCGTACCTGATGCACACTACGCACCTCGAAGCCCCATGGGCACGGGCGGTGCCAATGTCGTGCGCAAGCTGGACAACATCGCTTCTGGTCCTTTCAATGCTCGCAGTACCTCTAGATCGCCTCCCGCGAGTGCAAGTGCCCGAGCACCTCCTGCCATTACCATCGACCAGCCTCCGGTCGAGAGAGCAGCGTCGCCCATTTTCAGATCAGCGTCGCCTGTGAGTTACGAGAGACCTGCGTCTCCTCCAACAAGATCAGCATCTCCCCCTCAAGTCCCTGCTTCGCCCACCTTGTCCACTGCTTCGACCTCTCCTGGCGGCACCAACCGTGAAGGCCGCCCTATCCCACAACGTCCTGTCAGACCGGAGCCGCTGGATGGCTTCCTTGCCTTGCTCAAGAGCGAATCCGAGGCCGCTGGTCAACAACTGTCCAATATGACTATCCGCTCAAACACCTTCCCTCTTCCCCCGACTGCACCCAAATCGCCCGAAGTTGGCTCAGTCGTCAGAAGCCCTTCAGCACCGCCTACCAGACAGCGAAGGCCTACCATCTCTGGTGCTTCGCAGAGCGCTCCTAGTGACTTGCTCCCCACCATCTCGACCACTGCTCCCCCACTTCCACCACTTCCTACCATCTCTACCGCCGTGGCACCAGCACTGCCCCCACTTCCTTCGGCCGCCGATTTGCAAAAGCATGCGCACCCCATTGTACACGCTCCTTCAGATTCGGCCTCTTCGGCTTCGTCGACACGAAGCTTCAAGTCAGACATTAGCCCCCCTGTCTCGGCCTCATCAAGTGTCTCTATGCTATCATCTACTCTGGGCGACCTCTCTGATCCCTCTCTCGTTGTTCCCAGCCTGCAACTAAAGAACAAGCAAACAAACCGCTTGAGCCCAGACGATGCTTTCAAGCCCAACTTTGTTGCCGCTGAGCAACCCATCTCAATTGCTGAGAGGCTTGACAGTCCGACCGAGAAGATGGACCGCTTCCCTCTGAACCTTCCTCGTACCTCTCACGAGGTCGACCTGCCCGAATCGCCTGTTGTCCCTGGTTTCCTGCCTCAGCGCTCGCAAAGCTCCATCTCGGCCACATCTACTCCCATGGCATCTCCACCTACTGAACACGGCTTCTCTTCCAGACCCACATCTGCAAAGCGACCTGGCACTTCGTCGAAGCACATCTGCAGAGGTTGCAGCGAGCCTATCCAAGGCAAGTCTGTCAAGGCTGCCGATGGCCGTCTCACTGGTCGTTACCACAAACACTGCTTTGTCTGCAAGACCTGCAAGTCAGCCTTTGCGACTGCCGACTTTTACGTCATTGACAACAACCCGTACTGCGAACACCATTACCACGAGCTCAACAACTCTCTGTGTGCCCACTGCGACCGCGGTATCGAAGGACCTTACCTCGAGACCCAACAAGGACAGAAGTTCCACCCTAGCTGTTTCACCTGCATTGATTGCTCGAAGCCGCTCAGCGATGATTACTTTGAGATCGCTGGCAAAGTTTACTGCGAGCAGCACGCCTTTGCTTCTGTGCAACGTCAAGAGGGACTCGGACCCAAGAGAAACATGGAGAGAAGAACCACACGCTTCATGGTCATGTAAGCATGATCAAAGCTCTAATGCTTAGCAACGAGCTCCGAGCTCCAACCTCCATCCAGTTGCGGACGACTGAACGCGAACCATGCACATATCCTTTCCAGCTCTACCGTCCTCTGCGACTACACGCTGACCACGGACCTTCATCTTCATTCTGGACACATTCATTTGTCCCCTACCCTTCTGTCATTCGCTTTGAATACACCTGTTTATTTCGGAGATACCCACAACTTCATTGTATATACTTTTCTACATAGCATGCCAGGCTGTAGCTGTTGAAACAGCTTGTACGGCACTGCACAAAATCTATTGATAATAGACTTACAACCAACATCATTTTAACATCTTGATCGTATTTTGCTACCTTTCACTGCGACCGGAGAAAGAGGATCCATTCTCCACGTCTCCATTTTTGTTACGATCGACCTCGCGCCGGTCTCATAGCTTAAACAATTGCCCTAGTAGCTAAATGGTGCAACCGCGTAGACGGCACGACCCAATGCGGTGGGCATGTAGTCTCGACCCTGCGTGTGTATTGCGGCATTAGTGATATGTACCTCAACGTGTACCGCTCGGGAAGGGTCTTTTGTCTGGGCGGACGGAGTCAACGACGAGTCTTGCAAGACTCGAGACACAGGACGGTGGGAATGGTCGATGTTTGGAGCAAGATTGCAGTGCAATTTGCCGGCCGCGCGAGCAAGAGTCATGTCAGACGGAAGCGAGGATTTCTCTACTCTTGGCCAAGGCAAAAGCACGGTTGGTGGCTGGCTGTTCTAGTGGTAAGTATCTCACCGGTGTCTGCGCGACCGTTTTTCTCCTCTAGAGGGAAGTCCTCACGTGGAAATGGTGGAGCGAAAGAGCAAGCCCAGCGAGATGGGCAAGCCGAGATGACAGAGGAATACAAAGGTCGAGGGTGGCGTAGACATTCGCATTGGAGGTTTAGGCGCACAGGAAGCATCAGGTAGAGTGAGTGGTGCCTGTGTAAGAAAATAGCTATGTTTAGACAGTTGCAGGTTTGAGAGACAATCGCAACTTCGGTCGAACGTCTGCCAACTCGAGGACCTGATAGACGAGCGAGGGTGACGGGACCATGATTGACTTCCACAATGAGAGACGGACACATCTTTGAGCGTTTCAAGCTGTGCGATGGTCTCTTGTTCACGGTCGAGGACCTTCTTCTAGAAGATTGGGCTCTTCGGCAGCGCCTGGTTGAGTTAGGGCCTCAGCCTTAAGTTAGAAAGGTTAGCGTGTGGAGGTCGAAGCCTGTGCGCTTCCTATTGAATTGCACCTGCCTGCTGGGGGTGGTCTGTGTCTGGTCAAATCTGCCAGCTTTCGAGTCTGAGCTGGCAGATGGCTGGGAGGGCAGAGACAAGCGAAGGGAAAGCCGGAGAGATCTTTGTAGACAGAGACACAGCTGCGCGAAGAGACTCGGACTGGGACAGCAATCACCAAGAGATACGGGCTTAGCAAGCGTAGCAGACAGAGGCTCAGTTGATTGTCGTCGAGATTGCTTTGAGATCAGCGTTTGAGTGCGCGAGTCAACTCTTCAGTGTTGGTTTCGGGCTAAACGTCTTCCGCGGCCCAAGTCGCAGCCAGCCCCTTTTGATTTATCGCACGTCGTAGGGCGGCGCTGCTGAAGTTGATTCGTTTTGCCTTGCCAGCTCTGCAAACAACAGTCTCTCGGAGCCGTCGCACAGCAGACTGTTCCTTGCCTCTCTTTGTCTCTTGTTCCTTGACTTGATCTGCCGCACGCCAACCGCTGAAAAATTGCACACCAAAGACGTTTCTACGTTTCTGCGTTTCCTGCACTTTTGAATCGACGTCGGCCCTGCTGCACCACCGTTGACCTTTTCCGCATTCGCCGTCAATTAGCCTGCCAACGAGCGACGGTCAATCTATCGAATCCGACATCTGACCCATTCACATCTCGTCCGATTCCACATACACGTCCAATTCCTTGCTCCTCGACCAGATCTGAACTCTGCCTCAGACTCCAGTCTACGGCTCAGCGCAGCTTCACTCTCCTTGTCAGACTCGCCCCGCTGTCGCACCTCAAGGAAGGTCGGTACCCACTCACAGCAACCCTTCCCTTGCCTGCACCACCCTCTCTATTTTCGTCACCACCATCTGTCGATTCGTCTGTCTGCGTCAAGCAATCGCTCTTGTATGCAGACCCTGCAGGCGTCGCCCAGCATCGAACCCCAGCCACAGACTGCCAAAGCATCATCACGACCGACGCACTCTTCCATTCGCTGTTCGCGCCATCGTCGTTCGTCCGCTTTGCCTCTCACTTCCTTCGTTCGCCATTCGTTCGCGCTTCCTTTCTCTTATTTTCGTTCACTGCATCAAAGACTTCACCAGCCTCATGTACCACTGACAACCTCGTTCGTGCGACGCATGCTGACAAGCCTCACAGCATCTCTTGTAATCGCCTCTACGCGTTTTCCTCATCACCTTCCGGCAACAGCCACCTTTTGAATACCGTAACCGACCAAACAACACAACCACCGCAAACATGGGTTGTGGTATGAGCACCGAAGATAAGGAGGGCAAGCAGAGGAACGAGGAGATTGAGAACCAATTGAAGAAGGATCGCATGATGCAGAGAAACGAGATCAAGATGCTCTTGCTCGGTGCGTCGTCGCCTGCCGCTGCCGACACTCTTCACACTCGCTGACACAGGATCGCAGGTGCTGGTGAATCCGGAAAGTCAACCATCCTCAAACAGATGAAGCTCATCCATGAGGGCGGCTACTCTCGTGACGAGAGAGAGTCGTTCAAGGAAATCATCTTCAGCAACACTGTCCAATCGATGCGCGTCATCCTCGAAGCAATGGAGTCGCTGGAGCTTCCCCTCGACGATCAGAGAGCCGAGTACCACGTCCAGACCATCTTCATGCAACCCGCACAGATTGAGGGTGACAACCTTCCCCCAGAGGTCGGTAACGCCATCTCGGTCCTCTGGAAGGACCCTGGTGTCCAGGCCTGCTTCCAACGCTCAAGAGAGTACCAGCTCAACGATTCTGCCAAATAGTATGTTGTCTTACCTGTCGCGCTCGCCGTTCCTCCTTGCTAACCGCTTCAACAGCTACTTCGACTCGATAGACCGCATCGCTCAGCCTGACTACATTCCCAACGACCAGGATGTCCTCCGTTCCCGTGTCAAGACGACCGGTATCACCGAGACCACCTTCATCATTGGCGATCTTACCTACCGCATGTTCGACGTTGGTGGTCAGCGTTCCGAGCGTAAGAAGTGGATTCATTGCTTCGAGAACGTCACCACCATCCTGTTCCTTGTCGCCATCTCAGAATACGACCAGCTGCTCTTCGAAGATGAGACCGTCAACCGTATGCAAGAAGCTCTGACCCTGTTCGACAGCATCTGCAACTCAAGGTGGTTCGTCAAGACATCGATCATTCTTTTCCTCAACAAGATCGATAGATTCAAGGAGAAGCTGCCCGTCAGTCCCATGAAGAACTACTTCCCTGACTACGAAGGAGGCGCCGACTACGCTGCTGCTTGCGACTACATCCTCAACCGTTTCGTCAGCTTGAACCAGCACGAGACCAAGCAGATCTACACACATTTCACCTGCGCCACCGATACTATGCAAATCAGATTCGTCATGGCTGCTGTCAACGGTAAGCTCATAGCACCAAACATTCCTAACAAGCATGTTACTGACACAACTTCCAGATATCATCATCCAAGAGAACCTCAGATTGGCCGGTCTCATCTAAGCGCAAGAACACACGGCCGAACAGAAAAGATGCATTTGTTTCTTTGTTTATTCCCTCCTCTCTGGCCAGAGTTCAAGAATCAACAGTCTTAACTCCATGTTTCCGGACCTTCTTTCGGTATTCCGGTCGTTCGCATTTGGCATCCGAGAACTCCAAAACAGTCACCTGTCTTCATCTTCTTAGGCAAGCGTTGTTTTGATGGCTGCCGACATATACACACAACACAAAAACCCGTCGGTTCTACAAGGCCTCTGGAACGATCTAATCTCGAAAGACAAAAATCGATGTTCTTATTACAGCTGGGAGAAAGGACAGTAGGGCGGCCTGCTTCTCATATCTCTCTGCTTCTGCGACAATGTTTCCTCACCACCCCTCTCCAGGAAACATTTTCTTTTTCTTCTCTGAATCTTCTGGGCAAAGCGGCGTCCTAGATACAACAACTTTTTGGGACGTTCAAGGAAGGGATTTGGGGAGGTCATTTCCTTTTTCCTTTCTCACTCATCGACACCTCCCCCGAAGCCTCTTTCCTCATTTGCCATTCGAAGTTTTCTACTTCACACTTTTTTTCTCTTTTCAACTCATTGCATGATTCCCTTGTGCGCCCGCCGTTCTCACTCCTGTCTACTCATAGTATATATAATTTTGAACCTCGTTTTTCTCATACTCAAAAAAGCATCTTGTGCATGCTCCACAAAGCTCTCCACGTGATTTTGGGATACATAGTACAAGGCAAGCCCACTTTTTGGCGTGTCAGAAGATTCGACTCGCAAAGGAGGAAAGCAGTCGGGCTTAAGAGTGCCTGGATTTGCTTGTGCTGTAGGTCCACTCTGCCCTGTCTTATAGTCGCCACTCAAACGGAGCAAAGAGGTCAACCGGTGCGTTTGTGCATTGCGTGGATAAGGTGTATAGCCCTGACTTCTGCACAGCAACCCTTTAACAGCTCGCTCACATTACATATTCTTTGCATGGAAGGGAAACGCGAATTTACCGGGTCTGCATGCCGTTCTGCTTTGCATGATGGAGAAAAGATTGGCGAGTAGTGCTTGCACCACATAATCAAAGAGAGCACGGGGAAAGAAAGTATCCACAGGTTAGCAACGGGTTGACTGACGTAGGAGACTCTCCCCGGTTTTTCTTGGGAGGATTAGATCGATCATCAGGTACTCGGAGAGTCGGAGTACACAGGGACATCTCGATCTTTTGGGTTTTGGTTCGTACCTTGAGGCTTGATCCTTCTGTTATTCAGAGAAGGGCTTCGAAGAGGAGGTTTTACGAGATACTGGCCACAGTAGAAAAATCGCATGAGAGGTGGCAATAGGGCAGTTGTTTGCTAAAGACTAGCAAGAAGATCGAAGGCGAACAAAGGCGGTGGAGAGACAATTGGATCTCGATCACCACTGGAAAACAACGGGGATTTCTACGACGATTAGACTCTGGGTTCCTCGGAAGGACAAGACCACGTTTTCCTGTTGCTCTCTTGTTGCCATCGATCTTGATTTTTGCTGCTGCCGGCAAGCGAGAGAGGCAGGCTCAACGTAAAATCTGCACATCAATTGCGGCTCTGACGGACGCGCCCACCGCGCCTTTGACTTCTGTGCCTTTCACATGTGTTGTCGTTGGTTGCCACCGACGTCGATGGGCCTTTTTTGCTTGACCGCTAACGACTTGCTGCGGGCATCTGCGGGATAGAACAACATCTTATCTGCACTGCAACCAATCAATGGCTCTGTTGCTAGCATAGGCATGGATCGAAAACCGTTTTCGGAGCCGCATTTGCTCTACATTTGTGTTTTTAGCTGAGGGCAGCACCTCAACCGCGCGCAAGGCCAGTTCTCAACCCAACCCGCAACCCGCCTTTTGCTGGTCCACACACACACGCACACCCCGTGGGTGAGGCTGTGGATAGCGGTGTCTAGGCTCGATTCGGAGGAGGCGTCCTATTGTTCGCTCTATGCTCGCTTCCCCGATTGGAGATCGATGATTTGTATAAGATGTGGTTGGTCTCCCCCGTCTGCCCCTCATTTGGTTTGTTGACGTTGTGCTCTTAAATTTTTCTGACCCTTGACATTGAGACCTGCTGTTCTTGCCTCTTGTATCAGTAACTGTCTATTGTCTTTCAACTACTCTATTTCCTTCAGCAAGAATGGCCAATACTCCCGCGTCCCTCAAGGTTCCTCAGGCCACCATGCCTAACATCAGCACCGCTCCCCTCAACACCAAGCGCAAGATTGTGTGCTTCTCTGGTAGGATGACTCTGATATTGCTCAGGGAAGGCAATACTGACTGAGCTGCCCTTTAGACTTCGATGGCACAATCTTCATGCAGGACACCGGTCACATCCTCTTCAACGCCTTTGGCTGCGGTACCGAGAGACGCGAGATCCTCGACGAACAAATCAAGTCTGGCGAGCGTTCATTCCGCGACGTATCCGAGGAGATGTGGGGATCTCTCGATGTTCCCTTCGCCGACGGCTTCGAAGCCATGAAGGATGGTCTGGACATCGACCCCGAGTTTAAGAACTTCCACCAGTTCTGCTTGAACAACAAGATCCCCTTCAACGTCATCTCTGCTGGTCTGAAGCCTGTGCTGCGCAGTGTTCTGGACCACTTTTTGGGAGAGGAGGCAGCTGCCAACATTGATATTGTGGCCAATGAGGCTGATATCTCAGAGGATGGATCGTCGTGGAAGGTCAAGTGGCGCCACGACAACGAGCTCGGTCACGACAAGGAGCTCTCTATCAACGAGTACAAGGAAGCCGCTCAACTGGAATCCGAAGACGGCACCATCCCCATGATCATCTTCATCGGCGACGGTGTATCTGACTTGCCCGCTGCCCGCCACTCGGACGTCCTGTTCGCTCGCCGCGGCCTCCGTCTCGAGGAATACTGCATCGAGAACAAGATTGCGTATATTCCTTTCGACACGTTCGCCGACATCCAAAAGGAAGTCATCAAGATTGCAAAGATCGATGATGAAAAGACCAAGGGCAAGGGATTGCCTAGCAACTTCAACCCTCGCGCAAACATGTGGCGTAGAGTCAGTTCAAAGAAGGCTATTCCTACTTTTGCTGCCATGACACCGAGGGATGAGCGTATGTTCATCTGGCCTGAGACTTTCTCCGAGGTCAAGGTTCCTGAGGTTGCTGCCTAGATGCATTGACATCTTGAGGTCTTAGGATTGATTTGTTGCGATTGAAGTAGCTTGCATTGTCATGGAAGATGGTGTGTTTATGCATCTTTCCGGGATCTAATATTCTTTGTTCGGGCAGCCTATGGGTATTTTTTTGGCTACAGCAGGCGTTCTTTTTCTTCCTCTCTTGAAGATGACCATAACATACCTTCACAATCTAGGAGGGTATACATATATAAATGCATACATGAGAACCAATACTATT
>Ga0058697_10001071_pt1 | contig 10354 bp, 10 predicted proteins | sample AgamicAsMae_FD_66619 | JGI IMG/M metagenome (GOLD analysis project Ga0058697, IMG submission 66619) | Agave microbial communities from Guanajuato, Mexico - As.Ma.e | ecosystem: Host-associated > Plants > Phyllosphere > Phylloplane/Leaf | place: Guanajuato, Mexico | collected 2012-06-04
AGCAGTTTAGAACGGGCGCATCGCGGAGTGAGGTTCGTCCATGCAACCAGATCTGCGGGAGCGGCTGGCTCGAACGAGACTAAGGTGCCAAGACGTTCGCTCCTTCAGAGGAACCAGGTCCGACTGAATTGAATGACCATGAGTACTGATTATGTATCTCGCTGGACACTTCGAATCGTTGATCAGACTGTGAATATGGGAGAAATGGGAGCATTCGAACTTTGGACAAAGAGCTCTCGAATCTCGCAGTGGTACGTAAAGTTAAAGAAACAAAGGCTTCATTATGCGAAAGGTTAAAAGTTCCGTCAAACTGTGCTTGTTAAGATACGAGAAATTTAGCATGTCCACTTTTCTCGAGATCGTTCCTTACGTCGGTAGAAATTTCCTTTATGATTTTCTCCATCCTTGACTATGGGGGATATCAGATCTATAATGCGATTTTCATTATGCACATTAGGAAGGTGCAAGCGAGAAACAGGATAAACCAGATATCACAAGTGATTCCCCTACAGAAGATCATCGATGCCACGCTCAGAATCCTTCTTGATAAGATCAATCATGCCCTATAATTCTCATCAGTATGTGACAAAGACGTTGTGTAAGAAAAAATAACATACATCAGGGAAGATGGGCTTGCCCTCCTTGTCAAGCACATAACGGAAAGGCATCTCGGTGCTCTCATGCTCGTCGACTTTGATCTCGGGGTGATCGACGTATTTGATGTTTTCCAGCTCGATGCGATCCTGAACAACGATTCTGGTGGTGCGCACTGCTGTGTCGGTGGTCATCTGTACGGGTCCCAAGCGACGTCCTTGGTAGCCCTTCTTGCGAAGTTCTGAGGTGCGATCTATCAAGACATTAGACACTGGATTACGTCCAGATAAAAGTGTTGTAGCATACCTCTTGGTGGGTCGTCTCCAAGGATACCTCCGAATAGGAAGATGTCAAAGTTGTCGCCGTCCTCAGGGCTGAGTTCCTTGGTTGCTGCAGGATCAAGCAGGCAGACACGGTCTTTCTTGTCTGCGTAGATTTCCTCGATACCGCGGTGCTCGACTTTCAACTCAGAGACATTCTTGAGCGACTCGGGTAGTTGGAGCGAGGTGGGAACAGACGTGAGGAAAAATTGGGAGCCTGAAGCGGCAGTCTCTCTAGCGATACACTTGTACTCGAGAGCTGACCATTGCTCGAGCTCAGGGTCTAGATGCTCGACAATAAAGGTCTTGTTACCGGACATGTTCTATATCGATCAGACATGCTCTTATTATAACTTTTCCATGCTCGAGTTTTGCTGCAGACTTACGATCTGGTACTCAATTCTTGCGGATTTTCACTTCCAGGTGTTGATACAGAAGACAAAGAGAATGGGAGAATCTTTAGTGTTAGTCTGTCTAGAGTGGATGAGAATATTGGTCGTCGTTAGAAGGATGAACACAGCAATTGCTTTCAGTGATTTTCCAAAACTTTTGACACGAAGCCGAGACTGGCGTGGTTTTGCGGAGAGGAACAAGCATCGTGGGGAAATAGAAAAGCAGCGGCACGAATTCGCTACACAACACATGGCCAATCATTTGAGAGGTCAAGCAATCATACGTCAAATAGCAGACCTGCTGTGCTATGTAGCAAAGTCCTAGCGTGGGGGAGGTTGCAGCATGCAGCTGCAGCAACCTAGGCTTATGCTCCGGTCATTGAACAAAAAGAACCACGATGAGAAGGATTGCATAAAAGTCCAGACTCGTTGAGACGAAGACATTCTTCATTATCTAGTCCCAGACACACTGTGGCCCAGGGAGAGCTTCAATCAGGCTCCTAAACGAGCCATAGAGCGTAGCCAAGGATGAGGTGCTGCATGACCACAAACGAACGAAGAAAGGATCAGAGCTCGAGTGAAAGGGCTGGGCAAAACGTTGTAGAAAGGCACAGAAAAGACGATAACACAAGCTAGGGAGCTCTTCGTACGTACCTATAACCCCTCTTTCGAACCTCACTGCTCTTATCTCGAACTACCATAACCTCTCATTCACTGAACATTCAAAAGAACAAGCCAATTGCGTGCCAAGCACGAGCTCGAAGCTTCCCAGCAGCAAGCACGAAACCGCAAGCAGAAGCAAGGGCAGCAGTGAACATCGGAACGTGCGTCAAAAGTGTTTCGTCATACGTTTCACACGTTACGGCCGCCTTTTGACCGAAGCGATTGACATTGGGCAGCAGCATCCAAAGGCCTCTCTCTCAAGAAACAACGACAAGCGAAAGAACAAAAGCAGCTCTTTGCTCGTATCAGATCAAGAGTCCCCTTTGTCCCGAACCCGAGCAACCCCAGCTTTCGCACGCAAGAGCCGGGCTTAGTCAAGCAAAGCGACGACATCACCCTGGTGAACAAAGCCCCGATCTAAAGAGTGTCCGACTCCAATCTTTTGCGTCTACCACCAATCGCACTTCTCTCCTCTGCGAATCAAGCTTGCGCACACCCAGAAACGCGATTTCAATTCCTCCTGGCAAAGACCGACCCTTTACCCATCTTCCGCAAGACAACAAGGTCGAAGCACCTTTGCGACAAGCCCGCCCATCATGAACCCCCACCAGAACAACAAGGTCGACATCAACGTGAGATCCCCCTCTGTTGCCATATGCACCTCCCGACTCATCATATCCCCACAGGCCATGTCACCGGACGAGCAGCGTCTATTCCGCATGTACGGCAAGCTCCCCGACAAGAAGAACCTGCTGCAGAACAAGCTCAAGGTACAACTCTCTTTCCCCCATCTCCCATCTTTTGGTATCGCAGCAAACTCACACGCACAAACAAAAACAGGGCCAAGAGCGCAAATACTTCGACAGCGGCGACTACGCCCTCAGCAAAGCCGGCAAGGCAGGCGACGTGGGCGTCACCAGCATCGGCGTCGAACACCCTTCACCAGACACCATCCCCCACCTCTCCTCATCACCGAGCACCCAGACCCCCGGCAACCCCAACGGCAACCCTGGTCTCAACTTGCAGCCCACCCAAAGCCACTCTTCGTATGTGTCCGGCAGCCCCGTCAAGGAAGGCAGTATTCTGCAGAGGGGCATGAGTGTCGACGACCAGGACGGAGAAATCAAGAGTGCGATGGAGAAGCGTGCTCAGGCTGCTTCTGCGTCGTCGGGTCTTTCGCCCTCGTCTGAGAGTGACGCTGTGCCCATTCGTCAATAGGAGATGTCTGTTTGCGCCTTTGACCCACGGGTTTTGGAATCTACACTCGAGACTCTGACTGTGGGAATTGGCGACAAGACACGGTGCGATAGGATGACAGAGTCTCGCCAAGGTGGTGCAGACAAGAATCCAGGTCAGGAACCGGCGTTGGACGGACAAGGAGTGCAGGAGTTTGTTTTATCGCGCCCACATTGTTGTCTTTTTGTGTTTATGTCTTCTCAATACTCCACCCCTTCTGATTGTGCTATTGACGAGCGCAACTGGACAATCGAGGAGGGGTTTGATCCGCCATCCGCACAGCACTTTTTGTCTTTGTCTGTACGTTTATGCCATGGTCTCCCTTTCTTTGTTCACTCGTTACGATCTTCTCTTCGGTGTATTTATTTCAATTGGACAATGGATTGTCTTTTTCAGACATAATCCAATTTCTTCTCTTTGGTCTGCGTTATAAAATGTGACGTGATGATACATATTTGATGTCTTCCAAAAGACAAGAAAAGCTTTAGCTATACATGAAAACCCCTTCCGATTTACATTTGAAATCTACACTTGCTCATGCGTGGACAAAGGCGCCACCTTGAGCAGTCTGACCCCTCTTGCTACCAGGAACACTAGGCTCCACCTCTTCCATAGCAGCCAAGACATCCGCATCAAGAACAGGATCCAGGGGAGAATCTTGATCAAGAGCACTGCCTGAGGAGCCCGAGAGCTGCTTGTAGGCCATGATCTCCTTGGCAGCCCACTCGCGCCACTCTTCATATTTCTGGTCCTCGAGTTCCATACCGACGGCCAATGGCGAGGGTCCAAACTCAGCACCGGTCCAGAGAGCTTCCTCGCGAGCAACGCGGCGTTCAATCTCCTGTGTGTGACGGACCTCGTAGAACTCCTTGCGGGCCTTGTCGTAGGCACCTGCCTTGGTGTAGGCCGGGTATGTGTCTGGCTCTGCGGTGGGGAGAGCCGGAGTAAGCATGTCGGTGGTCTTGAGGTTGAGGGTGGCGGCGAGGGTGGAGAGGAGACCAGCGACGTTTGCGGATGCATTGCGGTAGTAGGAGAGGGAGATGGGCACGACGTTGAAAGGGGTTTCAGCGAAGGGCTTGATGGTGGACTCGGGCTGGACGGTCAAGTTGATGTTGTGTTGCTTGCCGATGGCTGCGAGGTCGATGTTTCGTAGTGATTCTGCGATGGCATCGGAGTTTATGAGGGCGATACTGAAGGAGCGCTTGTTGATGGAGGATGTGTCGAGGTTCTGTGCAGCAAGGACCTGGTTCAAGTGCTTGACAGCATCCTTGAATTGATGGGGATATTTGGGGTGGTATGTCAGGTAGAGGTTGACAGGTACGTTGGCATCGACGTCGGTGTATTCGGTCCTTGACGGCAGCTGACTGGTGTGCAGATCGACGGCGTACTCTTCTTTAAATAGAGGTTGAAGGCTCTCCTGGAAATCGTCGGACCGCAGGTAGTCGAGCATTTGTGGGCCAGCGGAGAAGTCGAGTTCATGACGGACCAGGCCCATGAGCCATGCTTGTCTCTGCACAAGACTATAGATGGTCAGCAAGTGCGCACTCAAGTGTCTTGATGAGATGTGCACACCTCTCTCCGTCGACCTGCTTGGTGGGCTGATCTAGCTGGCTCCAGTCGAACTTTTGATAATCCTTGCCGTCATCTTCGAGGATCTGTCTAGGTCTTGCCAATTCCCATGGGTGGTCGCCAAAGAAGTCGAGTCTGAGTTGATCCTCCGGATATTGAAGTTTGACGGGCTGGAAGAGCTTGCTGGCTTTTCTGCCCTTGCGCTGGGCGGGTTGCAATGGCGGACGCACGAGACGTTCTGATGGCGGTAGGTTGCCGATGACAGTGTACCACGGCGGAGGAGGCTGAGAGGCAATGGTACCCCTGCCGGTTTCGCGGGCCTGGAGGAGACGTGTGGCGGCCTGGTGTACGCGCTGAGGCGCAAAGTTGTATCGACCCATGGCTGGCGTACTGTGTGGCAGGTCAATCAACAGTCGCTCCTTCCATGAATAATTCGAGAGTCCAGCGCGGAGCGGGAGCGATCTTGGCGGCAGCGGAGAAGAAGGTGCGGCAGCCAATCAGCGGGCGGTCGAAGCGTGCGGTAATGCTGAAAGTCGCGGACTTTTAGTTTTCGAGTATCAACAGAGGCCAACTTGTGCGGAATGTACTAACTGCTATGCTCGGGGAATGTCGATTGCTCGTCTGACACAATGCTCGCCGCTTCATGTCCCTCTTTGGCTCCTTCTCCCGCACCCAGAGCGGTTCCTCTCTGCACAAGAAGCCCACCACGGCCTCGGTCATGACGGCCCTGTGTCCTCGCCGTAACCACCTGTCCACCGCCAATCCCTTCGACATAGACTCTCCTCGCCATCGCCGCGACCTTCACATCCTCTCCAGGCGTCCCGTACCTCCTCCGTCGCGCACTCTGACCCCCGAGTCGGCCGAATCTCTTTTCCTCGAAGCTCTCTCGCGTGCGAGCCTATGTCGAAAACATGCCCGTCAATCATCTACCACAAATCGACCCTCTCCATCCAAGACCTCTCCATCCACACGCTCCGCCCGCTTTACCACAACCACATCTACGAAAAGGCCACCGCAGACATCTGCTGTCGAGCTCTTATCCGACGAAGCTTCCCATCCCGCACCCATTCATCTTTCACGCCACGAGCTGCGTGCCATAGTCGATCAATACGATTATGAAGGCTACCAAGAAGATGCCCCTCCGAATAGGGACTCTCACCAGGAACCCTCACCGAGCGCCCCTGTTCACTCTTCCCACCAGATACCCTATAGGGAGCCCCTGGTTGCCCAATCGCTTCCCGATCAGGAAGCCATTGACTACCTCAACCTTCTTCTACAAGACGAGAGCACGTCGAATGCCTCACTTTACAATTCATACAAGGCCATACCACAACCGCGGCCGCAATATCTCCAAAATCAGACTATCCGCTCGTTGATGCATCGCCTGGCCATCGTCGAGTTCAAAGATGAACGAACAATGCAGCGCTACCTTGGTGTCGTCGATGATATGTTGACTGCAGACGTGCCCATGATCCGGTCGGAGTGGAATAGCGCCATGAGTTTCGCAGGTCGCTATCTTCGTAAAGTTGGTGATGTCCAAGTCGATACTGCTACCCAGATCTGGTTGCGCATGGAGAAAGAAGCTGGCATTATAAGCAGTGCTACCACCTTCAGTATTCTGTTCGATGTCGCCACCAAAGCAGGCAAGTTCGCTCTTGCCGATATTGTGGTCAAGGAGATGTTGCAGCGAGAGATTGAGCCCAATCGCTATTTTCGCACTAACATCATCTATTGTCATGGTCTCAAGCGCGACGGAGCTGCTGTGAGAAAGGCCTACCAGGACTTTGTGGATGCCGGTGAGATCATTGACACGTTAGTCTTGAACTGCGTGATCGTGAGTCTGATCAATGCTGGCGAGCCATCTGCTGCTGAATACATTTTTGAGAAAATGAAAGCTCTCGGTGCAGAAAATACCCCTGTCGCAAAGTTCAAAGGGTGGAAAGCTCAGCGCCACCTGGGCAAGGTTCTAGATCGGGCAGGGCAGACACTTCGCAAGGATCCAGAAAGACGTGTTGTCGTGCAGAACGTCACTCCAATCACACCAAACCTGCACACCTACCGCTTGCTGATCAAATACCATGCCCGTGAGTCTGGGAACATAGATCGTATCAGCGCACTGCTTGATGAGATGCAACAACTTGGCCACACTATCCATGGGTCCATCTTCTACCAGATCATACGAGGCTTCAGCATTCACGGAGGCATTCGTTACTCTTCCTGGAACAAGAAGAAGCTAGACAGTTTCTGGGAGGTTTTCTGTCAATTCGCTGAGCGAGACAAAGAGATTGAACAGAACCACGGTGATTGGATGTCCGAGGAGGAGAGGGGCTGCTATTTCAGTGTCTCCATGGTTCAAATCGTCCTGACCGCGTATCACAAGGTCACTGGCCCAGAGAACACGAGGAAAGTGTGGCAGGAAATCAAAGAAGTCTGGAAACCGAGCGAGGAAGATGAAGAGCATGTAAACTTGAGGCTGGAATACAGCTTGATTAGATCTTGAGCACTCATCAGGAGAGATTGTAACACCATATGTAAACCATTCATGTACAAACGAATTTTAAGAACCAAAGATGAATTTTCAACAAGATTTGAGGAAAGATATAAGAAGGTATCTCGTATCATCGGAGGGTCAGTTGAGTTGTCCAACACATCTTACCTACTACCTCAATAGTGTGTGGTTATCGTTCCTGATTTGGAAGTGGTATAATTATCAAGATTGTCCGTGCGCCAACGCGTGTTGCAGGTCGTTCTTGCCTGACCATCTTCTTGACCTTCTCCTTCCAGCCTTTCATTCAATTTTGTTTGAATTTACTTACCAACGAGCTTTGTGACGCGTCAAAGATCACGGGCACGGCATATTGACTAGGATGTTGAGATTGTCTGTCAACACAGTGCTGCCTATCTTGCCATCTGGTTGAAGCCTTGCGAAAGCACATCAATCGCCTCCTCCAACCGTTCTCCTCCAACACAAGCCTTCGATCAACACAAAAATGCCTGTGCAAAGACAGCGCAGTAAGCCTGATCTTGAGTTTACTCTTCGACAAGTTTTCGGAAAGCCTTCATTCAGGTCAGTTTCCATTTCTGTCTCTCTTTTTCGGCGAGTTTAACCAAACCGAATCTAGACCTATACAACGCGAAGTCATTGAAGCTGCTCTAGATGGCAATGATGTTTTTCTCCAAGCCGCCACTTCATTTGGCAAAAGTTTATGCTTTCAGCTGCCAGCATGCATCGACTACGGAAGTAAGCAAAGATCACACCAGGTGGATGGAACCCATATATTAACATGGCCCAGTTACGGTCGTCGTATCACCTCTTCTTGCACTTATGGTATGTGCTCTACATAATCTCTTTGGTTGATGTCTTCCATTGACTGTCCTACAGAACAACCAGGTCGCGGCCCTGCGTGCAGCAAACATCCAAGTCGCTACTATCAATAGCACTGTACCCAAGACCGTCAAGGATGCTATCATGGCCGATCTCAAGACTGGTCACCCTCAAACCAGACTTCTATACGTCACTCCAGAGTTCTGCGCCCAAGACCATTTCCGTCGCGTTTTACGAGTGGTCCACGCTCAGAAAGAGCTCGCCCGGATCGCGATTGACGAAGCACATTGCATTTCTGAATGGGGCCACGATTTTCGTCCGAGTTTCAAAGAGCTCAACATCTTCAAGCAAGAGTTCCCAGATGTGCCAATGATCTGCTGCACTGCCACTGCCACACAGCGGGTTCGAGACGACATCATCGCAACTCTGGGACTCGACAAGCGCAATCTGAGACACTTCACCATGACCACTAGCCGACCGAATCTACACTACGAAGTCCGGTACAAATCAGATGATGAAGACCACTATGACGATTTCCTCGCATGGATCAAAGCCGCTCATGCTCGACGCAGAAGCCCAGAACGTGCTGCAGAACTGGCTGCTCGTAATGAACGACCCACCAACGTACCAGGCATCATCTATACCCTTTATCGCCGAGACTGCGAGATACTAGCTGAGCGTCTGACCAACGATGGCATTGGTGCAAAGCCATATCACGCCGGGCTGAGCAACGAGCAAAAGGACGACCACCTGTCCGGCTGGGTAGCTAACCGAGACGGCTACGATGTTATCGTGGCAACCACTGCTTTTGGTATGGGCATTGACAAAGAGAACGTTCGTTTCGTAGTGCATTGGCAGATTGCCAAGTCTTTCGAAGGTTACTATCAAGAAGCAGGTCGTGCAGGCAGAGATGGAAAAGCCTCACTCTGTATCGTCTACTACTCGCGCGAAGATCGCGATCGCGGTGCAAACATGCTGGCCAGAGCCCAAGAGCAAAAGATGCGGCAAGAGATGAGCAGAGGTCGCAACTCGGACTATGACAACATGAACACGCATCCCGATAGCAATGGTCGTGCCAACTCCTTGCTGTATTTGACCAAGTACTGCGAAGCAACAGGAGTCTGCAGACACAGGATGATTGCGGAGTACTTCGGAGATAAGACTGTGGTGTCGTGCAACTATGCTTGTGATCACTGCAAGGATCAGAAGGGGCTGGAGATGAGGAAGAATAATGGGCTGGCGAGCGAGGAGTGGTGTTTGACACAAAGACAGTCTTATTCCTACGATGAGTACGACTAGGAGCGTGCTCGTGAAGACTAGGACTGTCGGTAAGGAAGCTTCGCTGAATGAGACGAAAATAAAGAGAAAGGAGACAGAGTCTAACATCTTCCAGAGTGCTTCTCGTCGAAAGATGAGATGCTCATGTTTCCGTAATGACTCTTGATTTGTCTATCGATGGACCAATACGAGGGCTCTCAGCTTTGATCGAAACAGCATCATTATCAGGAATCTTGCAATACGCCTGCCGCTCACAGCTCGTAGTTGCTACCTACCACATCTCGATGAAGTTACATCTAGTAAGATCGGCCATTCGACTGGTGCTATTTAAGCCGGGGTATTGTCTCCTTAGGAGTTACGGTCCGTCTTGCCGAAGTGGCTGCAAGTCCCCACATTTCTCCATGCGCTCCTTCGTGGACGGCCGAGTTTTGAGATCCCCGGACCGAAGCGCAAAGATAGTCCTCCTCCATGACGCCCTTTACATGAACAGAGATGATGCCAGCTTACCAAGTTGCATGGGAATATCGCTAAGAAGTTCCAGTTGAGATCCTGCTATCCTAATGGACTGAGCTCCCTCTAAGAGACCCCATTCATCCACACTGGACAACGCCTTTGCGAAGTCGTACAACCCAACATGTCTTCTACGAGAACGACAAGAAAATCCTTCACAGCCGTGAATGGAATCAACCCCGTCCGTTCTGACATCGAACTTCAGTCCATCCGCTCTCCATCAAAAGGGTCCGAGAAACGGTTTCCAGCCGAGTCTAGCAAAAGACTCGGCCACGCCCACGTTGCATCCGATGATGATCGTGAGCAGCACGATCAGAATGAGACTCTGCCCTCTCCTACTGTAGCTTCTCATGAAGCTCCTGAGCGATGGAATGCACCAAAGGCGAACCTTTGGCGTACTTTTGCTGCCTTTTGGGGTTTTGCTATCATGGGTAAGGATTATCACATGGCTGTTCGGCTTCTAAGAG
>Ga0058697_10001073_pt1 | contig 10338 bp, 2 predicted proteins | sample AgamicAsMae_FD_66619 | JGI IMG/M metagenome (GOLD analysis project Ga0058697, IMG submission 66619) | Agave microbial communities from Guanajuato, Mexico - As.Ma.e | ecosystem: Host-associated > Plants > Phyllosphere > Phylloplane/Leaf | place: Guanajuato, Mexico | collected 2012-06-04
AAGAAGCTGTTCTCGAATTTAACTTGACACTTCTCTCGGAGTGCAGTCACGCACTAGTGGACTCTTGTGCTTTGGCAACAGAAACCATCTTGCTACTCATCCAAGAAGATTCAAATGCTGCGTACAGAGAAAGAATTGCAAGTCTGGCTCAGAATAATGCAACAATATCAGATCTCTTGTCGACAGTTTTCCGTAACGAACAGCTCTCGATGGTGCGAATCATGCAGTCGAATGACGACCAAGCGAAAGAGCGATCACTAGGCAAGCTTTTTGGAGCATACACGATACTGGCTGGCACAGAGGTTGACATGACCATGATCTCAAGGATGCTTGGAAGCGGTTTGAAAGATAGTGTGACGACTGTTCTTCAACATTCTGTTGACCGTAATGCGAAGATTGCAAGAGTCACGCCCGTCGCCATATCTGATCTGTCGCTGCAGACGAGTCAAAAGTCACTGACCTTTACATCGCCGCTGGCAGAGTTCAAGTCTCAAGAAACGATATTGAGCTACATCAGTCATATGCTGAGGAAGTTGAAGGAGACGCAGCCGACTCTAAGGCTCTCTTCAGATCTCATGCTGGCACTGAGGACTTCTGAGAAGACCACACAAGTCGCGACTTTCTGGCTAATATTACAAGATCTGAAGAACACTAACGACCAAGTTGACGGCTTCATGAACGACATGTTAGTCGGTGATCTATACTCTAAGGACCACTCCATCTCATTGCGAGAACAGCTATACTCATTCTCTCTCGAAGTACTAGAGAGCGATGAAACCGTTGATTGGCGCCTCCAGAGTTTGGCTCTCGAAGCTGTCGCATTACATGCCCAACACCATGGTGTCGAGTTCCGTGATGAGCTCGTAGAAGCACTGTATCCCATTCTCCATCACCTTGGCGCCGAATCAGGATATGTTCGCAACCACGCAATGACATGTCTGAACATTGTCGCAGATGCATGTGGCTATCCTGACGCAGGCGAACTCATCGTATCGAACGTCGACTATCTCGTCAATGCCGTGGCGCTGAAACTCAATGCCTTTGACGTATCACCTCAAGGCCCTCAGGTTTTGCTCATGATGGTGCGGCTAGCTGGTCCGTCGTTACTGCCTTACCTGGAAGATACACTGGAGAGTATCTTTGCTGCTTTAGAAGATTATCACGGATACACTACTTTGGTGGAGCTTCTGTTCGCTGTCCTGCGGACTATGGCTGAAGAGGGTGTCAAAGCTCCGATGCTTTCCATTACTAATGGTGTGGAATCCACGAAGAAAGATTCGAGATGGACACCCACTGATTTCCAACAACTTCTCGAGACCATCGAGGGCCTTTCTCAGAAACCAATCGATGCTCTGAACCCACCAGCCAGCCTCTTCGACCCCGAAGACGAGAACACAGCCCCGGACCAACTCGAAGAAACAGATTCCACACCACCACCACCTCCCAAGACCTACACACTTCTCCTCAAGATCACCGAACTGACTCAACACTACCTCTCCTCCTCCTCACCCTCTCTACGCACATCTCTCTTCTCTCTCCTCAACACCACCATCCCTTTTCTCGCAAAACATGAAAACTCATTTTTGCCGCTCATCAACACATTATGGCCTGAAGTCACTTCCCGCCTCTTTGACTCTGAAGCATACATAGTCAGCGGATCCCTCAACATCATTGCTGCAATGAGTGAGCACGCAGGCACATTCATGCGGACCAGAATTGAGAGTCTATGGCCAGAGTTGGTGAGATTGCACAAGAAAGTGCAGAGGGATATCCACGCTTCCTCCTCAACATCAAAATTATCACAACAGCAAAAGAAGACATCATCGTTACAAGTTTTTACCACGGCAAGAGCGATGGAAGTGGCTTATATTGATCCCTCTACCAAAACTCTGTTGCAGAGTTTACAGAACTTGCTCGTCACGATTGTTAGATACGTCGAAGTCGATGCCGAAAGATTTGACGATGTGTTGAGGATGTTGGGACCTGTGAATGCCTTATCAGAAGATGTGAAGGAAAGCTTGCAGAGGTATAATGGTGATGCAGTGTGGTTAGCCGAGTACAGGGAGAAGCCTTGGCCGTTGAAGATGCCAGAGAGTGGGAGGTTTGCGTTTGCAAAGGCCTAACTTAGAAACTACCAATGATGTATCTTTGCGGTGAAAATCAAAGGGATCGAAACTCGAGTTGTGTTGTAGTCATGAAGACGTCGCTATGCCAAGGGTCGATTTGCTTTTTTGAGAACAGTTGATTTTGCGAGACGGAGACTGTACGATCTTGTTGATACAATGATTGATCTATGGTACAATTGAGACTTTTCTACAACGCAGAAACCTGCCAACGCGAATGCCAGAATGCAAAGATGCTGCGCTATGCCTGCCCATCGAAAAAACAAAGACACCCAAAAACAAAGACACAAATGCTTTTTGCTTCCTTTCATACACTTCTCTGCTCTCGTTCCTCTTCTACACCCCATCCAGAAACCAAAAAAAAGCCACCTACGCGTAAGAAAAAAAAAAAACACACCGCAAAGAACAAAACCCCACACTCATATAACATCTATGACTTCATCTTCCTCCTAATGGATCCAGAAATATGTCTCAGCATCTTCGGACTCTTGTGCTGCTCGCTCTCTCCTTTAACAGCACTACTACCTCTCCTCTCCACCGCCATCTCTTCATTCTGTGTCATTTTGCCTTGCTGCAGCGCTTCAAACCTCTCGGGTCCGATTGAGAAATCCATATCTGCGTGTTCTCTTGCCTCTGCCGTCATTGGCCTCACCTGAGGTCTAGAAAAGGTAGAGCTGGAGCCTTCGCTGATGGAATGGGTAAAGTATTCTGGGCGAGAAGAGGGCGGAGGTGTGGAGACTACACGGTGACCTGCGTGGCCAGTGGTGTTGGGACGTGAGTTTGCAGCGCCAGAGACTGAAGAGCGTGAGGAGCGAGAGGAAGAAAAGGGCGAAGAGACACGTCCGATGAAGGAGGATAAACGTCCGTGGCTGGTTTTGCGACGGAGGGAGCCGTGTGCTGATGCCGAAGACTGGGGTCTTGAGGTCATTCCGCCTGGAGATTCGCCGCGAGTGCTGGGACGATAGGTCTCGATGTTGCGGTAGAGGCGTTGATTGCTACCACTACTGCTCCCTTGCAATAAATGATCAATAGAGGTTTGCGAACGCAAAGGTCTGTGGCGTATTGACGCTGGACTGTTGGTAGCGCTATGCAGCCTATCAATCTGTTCGCTCATCTCTTCAAACTTTTCGGGTCCGATGGAAAGATCAGAATCTAGCATTTCCTTCTCGCCTAGCAACTCGGTGATCTTCTTGTCGTAGTCCTCACTCAGAGCTGTGAACTGAAGTTGATAGTGATGTTGGACTTGGGACTTCCGGTTCGCGAGACGCTCTGCGTGCTCCAACACTAGACGGTTGTCTTGTGCTTGGAATTCGTTGCTGGCGAAGAATGTGGAGGTCGATGGCTGTATGCCGGTGTCGACAGGTTGTGAATGGCTCGCTCTCAACTTGTTGCGCGCAGCTTCGAGCTCGGAGGCATGCTGAGATTCCAGTTGTTCCTCACGACGAGCTGTTTCGTCGACCATGGCATCGTATTTTTGCGTGTACACATCGTTGAGTTTGTCTCTGGCTTGCTCCAAGCTATCAACTTGCTCTTTGATCTTCTGCACAAACAGAGACTCGTTCGCGAAAATCACTTTGCCCATATCAGAGACGTCAGATTCCGAACGGCCAAAGTAGTCCTCGGCACCCGATCTCTGGCTCAAACTCCCCACCGAAGCTGATCTGCTGTAAGAGATTGTCTTGTTCGCAGGCGTCGTAGGTCTCAGGAATTGACTTTGCTTGCTGAGTGCCGCGTTTTCCGCTAGCGTTTCTTGGAGTTTGTCTTCGAGGGTTTTGATCTTCGAATTTGAATCAGTACCATTGTCGATGAGGGATTGTTTGGTTTGGTCTAACTCAATGGTAAGGTTCTCCAGTTGGGACGCCAGGGCATCGAATTCCTTTGAGGTGTCGTCTTTTTCTGAGGTTAGTTGTGCGATAGTGGCAGCGGCTTCTTGTCGCTCGGTCTCCACAGTGGCCAGTTTGGTTTCCAATCTCTTTTCCTCAATCTGTCTTGTATTCAACGTCATAATTCTTTCTTCTTCTGTGGCGATTTGCCGTTGTTTTTCACTCTCCATTTCCTTTCTCAATGCATCCAACTCGATCTTCAAACTCTGTCTTTCCTCCGCCAACTTTTGCATATCTGACTCTGTCTGCTCGAGCTTTTGGTTGGTAACCGCAAGCTCAGCTCTCAACTCTGCCACTGCAGATTCATGCTCTTCCCTCGCCTTCGCTAGTTGTTTGCTCCGTTCTTGCGTCTCTTTGATGATGTCTTCTTGAGCCCTCCCTTCTACTTCTGTCAGTTTTTGCTTTTCTTGCTGGAGCTCTTCTTGGAGGAGTTGTTGCACACGCACGGCCGATGTTTGGGTTTCTTTCTTCTCTTCTTCGAGCTTTGTAAGCTGCTGTTCGTAAGACTGGACAGATTGTTGTCGCTGCTCTTCAGATTGTTGACTGAGGGAGGCGACTTCTTCTTCGTGGCTCTGCTTCAATTGCGCAAGCTTCTTTTCTGCTTCTTCCTGGCTGGTCGTTAGCAGTTGTTGAACCTTTGCTAGTTCTTGCGAATGGGTTGAAGCCATCTCTGTGAGTCTGATCACGGTCTCGTCGGCTTGGACTTCGAGAGCCTTTTGATGGCTGGTCTCGAGCTGCTCAAGGCGAGATTGAAGCTCTGCTTGGGCTTTCTCGGCAGTCTGTTGCACGCTGGCAAGCTTTTGCTCGTGCTGCTGGTTGGCCTCGGAGAGTTTGGCATCTTTGTCGGCAACATGGCTGCTGAGTTCCTTTTCATGTTGTTGGCGCAGACCATCAAGTTGAGACTGCACCTCCACCTGAGCCTCCTCTCTAGCTCGCTGCGCATCTGTGACGGCTTGCTCATGCTTGCTCTTCAGTTCAGCAATGTTTCTGTCGTTTCCAGCGGCGTGATCATTGAGCTCCTTTTTGTGCTGCTCGCGGAGGGTTTCTAATTGTGCCTCTACCTCGTCGGTCTTGGCCTTCTCAACCTCTTGACGGAAAGTGGTCAGGTGAGACTCGTGGTTACGCTTGAGTTCAGCAATCTTGTCCTCCGACTCGCGTGCATGAGATTCAAGTTTGCTTTGATGCTCTTGACCAAGTTTCTCGATCTGAGCTTGCAGATCGTCGTGTTTTGCTTGAGCGTCGCTTTGACGGGTCGTGACTTCCTGGCGAAGGCTTTCAACTTCCTTGAGAGCCTGCTGAGTCTCGGCAGATTTGGTCTCTACCTCTTCACGGAGCGTAGATACCTCAATCTGGTTGTCTAGATGAAGTTTGCTGAGTTGGGCGTTCAGTTCGTCCACTTGCTTCTCGACAGCCTGACGGGCTTCGGCGGTGCTCTTTTCCTGGACGTCGAGCTCTTCACGATGCGTGGATCGTAGCTCTTCGAGCTCCTGCTGGTGCTTCTCAACAGCATCGGAAGAAGTCGCCTCAGAAGCTTGCTTGACCTCCTCAAGCTGCACACGATGCTTAGCTTCCAGTTCCCGAATGCCTTGCTTGTGTTTCTTTGAATTCGTTGCTAACATGCCCTCATAAGTATCTTGGGTCTCATCGAGCTCAGCGATGTGCTTGGTATTCAAATCCTCGATCTCCTGCTGATGCTTCTGAACAGTCTCGGCAGAAGTGGCCTCAGAAGCTTGTTTGGCCTCGTCGAGCTGCGCTTGATGCTTTGATTTCAGTTCTTCGACCTCATGCTTGTGCTTCTGCGAGATCTCTGCAGATGTAGCCTCGGAGACCTTCTGAGCCTCATCGAGCTGGGTGGTGTGCTTGGCGTTCATCTCTTCGATCTCCTGCTGATGCTTTTGCAGGATCTCTGCCGAGGCAGCCTCAAAGCTTCTTTTGGCCTCCTCAATCTCTGCGCGGAGCTTGGCTTCTGTGTCCTTGAGGGCGGACTGGTGAGACTCTTGCAGCTGCTGAACGCGGTCTTCATGACGCTTGTTCAACTCATCGCGAAGAACACCAATATTCTTGACGTGATTGGTCTTGACATCCTTCAGAGCAGAACCATGCGTGCTCTCAAGCTGCTGAAGTTGCTCCTTGTGCTTAGTCTCGACCTCGCGGAGTTGTTTTGCGTGCGCTTCGTTGCTTTGAACCAAAGATTCTTCGGCAACTCTGGCTTTGTCCGATGCTGCATCCAGTGCTGATTGTCGCTCTTGCTGCAGACGCTCGATTTGCTGCTTTAGGTCGGCTTGTTCGGCTTGAGCGTCTTCGGCCTCTTTCTGGGAAATACGAAGCTTCTCCTCGTTTTCGGCTTTTAGAGCTTCAATCTGACCTTGCAACTGATTCTGAACCTCTTTGGTCTCTTTGTCGTTCTTCTCGAGAGTTTCTTGGTGTTCGGTCTTCAAAGCGTCCAATTGCTGCTCGAGTTTGCTCTGGGCATTGTTGGCATCCTTCACTGATTTCTCGAGTTGCGCCTTGTGCTCATCGCTAAGCTCCTGGATCTTCTGCGCTGAGTCTCTGGCAGTGTTTTCTGCGTCTTGGCGTTGTTGTTGTTCTGAAGAAAGTCGTTCCTCATGAGTCTTCGTCAGATCTTGTAAATCCTTATCGTGTTTGGCCTTAGCGGATGCAAGCTTTTCATTGACTTCTTGCACTTGGGCTTTCAAGTCATCTTGTACCTCGACGACACGCTTCTCGAGCTCGCCCACGCGTTGCTCTGCGGCCTCAAGAGCTTTCTTGCTTTCTTCCTGAGAACTACGCGCTTCCTGCACCTCGGCCTCAAGCTGGCTTCGAGCCTCAGAATTCTTCTCCTCGTAACGGGTCTTGATGGCTGTGAGCATTGACTTGTGGGTTTGCGCTGCATCCTGAAGCTTCTTCTCCAGATTAGCATAGGCAGACTCGTGAGCTTGCTTGGCAGACTCAAGATCTTTGAGATACTTCTTCTCATGATCGTTCTGCTCAGAGCGAGCTTTCTCAACTTGACGCTGAGCATCTTCCTTGAGTTGCTTGAGTTCAATCTCATGGGCGGCCATGGCTGACTTCAACGCATCAAGTTGACGCTCGAGCTCCGAAACAGCGGAGTCACGAGCTTGCTTGATGTCAGCGAGCTCAGCACTAGACTGCTCTGTAGAAGCCTTGAGTGTGTTCTCATGTTCGTGGCGTAACTTGTTCAGTGCTTCTTGATGTTCACGCTCTGCCTGTTCACGGAGAACCTTGTTGGACTTTTCGACCTCGGAGAGGTTCTTAGTCGCCTTCTGCAATGCCTCCGAAACATTTGACAACTCATTGTCCTTGGCTTCACGCAAGTCATCCAGACGCTTGCGGGACTCTTCGAGGTGAGTTGAGACCTTGGATAGTTCTTCTTCGACTTGCTTCTTAGATTTGCGCAGTGTCTCGTGTTCTTCAAAAGCAGAATCTGCTTGCTTGCGAGAAGATGCCAATTCTTGTTCGACTTCACGCTTGGAAGCGCGGAGCCGCTCGAGCTCTTGAGTAGCTTGTGATGCTTCTTCTTGGGAGGCGGTGAGCTGTTGCCGAGCCTCGTCCTTAGAGCTGCGGAGCTGCTTGATTTCTGCCAGTAAGGTAGCAACCTTCTCACGGAAGAGAGTCAGCAGTCTTTCAACTTCGTCCTTGGACTTCTGAACTTCAGTAATGTCTTTAGACAGGGCAGCTGCATGCTCCTCAGAAGCGACCAAGCGCTGCTCAACATCAGTCATGCTTTGATGAAGACGCTCGAACTCCTTGTCAGACTTGTGTAATTCTTCTCGCAGAGGTTCCAGCTGCTGCTCAAGATCATGTTTAGCTTGACGTAAGTCCGCAAGCTCTGTCGATGTTGATGAGTTTTCCTTGAGGGAAGCAGCCAACTTTTGTTCGACCTCTGCCTTGGAGTTTCGCAAAGAGTCAAGCTCGTTGTTCAAAGCCACCGATTGCTCCTGGGAAGTTGCAAGTTGTTTTTCAACTTGGTTTCTGAGTTCGCGAAGATCCTCGACTTTGCCCTTGGTTGCACTAATCGATGATTCGAGTTCATGCTTGGATTGGCGAAGTTGTTCGAGTTCATTAGTGAGTGCCGATGCACGATCCTGAGATGTAACGAGCTGCGACTCAATCTCGGCAATACGTGCTCTACTTTGCTTGTCCGCCTCTTCTCGTTGTTTGACCTCCTTTAAAGACTTGGCGAGCTTGCCAGCGACCTCTGCTAGCCTTGTCTTCAGAGCGTTGTCAGATTCTGCTGCGTTCTGGCGAACATTGGCTAGGTCCTTGAGAAAAGCCTCATGTTTTTGGTTGTGCTCATCGTGTATCTTTTGTGAAGATGTTCTGTAGTCATCGAGTTGGCGTGTGTAGTCATCTTGAGCCTTTGCAAGTTCTGAGCGAATGTTGTCCAACTCCTTGGTCTTGTCGGCAAGGTTTGTTTGCACAGCCTTCTGGGCCTCGGTGTGCTGGCCGTGGGCTTGTTCAAGCTTGTGAATAGCCTCTTGACGTTCCTCTTGAGTAGAGGAGAGCTGTGTCTTGGTGTCATCGAGTTCTGCGGCGAAGGTATCCTTCTCGTTCTTGACCGACAGCAGCTCTTGCTCGATTGTACGCTTCTCCACCTCATGCTCGCGAGTTGCATTCTCCAGAGCTTGGGTAGCGGCGGCTAGTTGCTTCTCCAGGTCCGTGGCCTTCTCTTTGAAAGTTGCAAGCTCAGCGTCAATGTCGGCTTTGGATGACTTCAGATTGTTCAGGGCCTCATCAGCCTCTTTTTGCTTGGTGTGGCTGTCCTGGACGGATTTGTGAAGGCTCTCAGCAGCCTTTGCATTCGCTTCTTGGAGAACAGCAATCTCTTGTGACTTGCACTCGAGAGACTCGCGCAGAGTGTTTTCTAGTTCTTCCAAGCTCTTGATTTGCGCCTTTGCTTCGGCAGCGGTGGCCGAAGCCTCAGTGATGTTGTGTTCTAGCTCTCGGATCTTTTCGTTGGCTGCTTGAAGGGATGCTTGAAGACTCTCCTTGTCTTTCTCGGCAGCTTTGGAGGCGGCTTCGAGATTGCGGAGCGAGGTAGTCGACTCTTGGTACAGTCTCTGGTAGTTGTCGCAGTCTCCACGCAGCTGTGATAGCTGGATTAGGCTGCCTTCCTTCTCCGAAGTCAAGGCCTTGTTCTTTGACACAAGTTCGTCGAAAGATTGCTTGATCTGCTGCTGTTGTGCCTGACTTCCTTCCAGCTCTTTTGTAATCTGCTTCAATTGGACAGCAACCAGCTCTTTCTCATCAATCAGAATATCGATGCGGTTCTCGGCATTCTCCAGCCATTGCTCTCGATCGCGCTTTACTTTTTCCAGCTCTTCTCTAGCATGGGACAGCTCTTGGAGGTGTTGGTCTTGTGCTCGCTCGAGGTCGGCGTCGGAGAAAGAGTCATCTTCAGAGTCGGGACTAGGATCGCGAGTGGAAGGTCTTGATTTGCGCAGCCTCTTCTGTAAAGATTCGAGTTCTTTGAGGATATGTTCTTGAGTGATGTGTGGATGAAAGGCCCTTCGGAAGACCTGGTGGCTAATGTTGGAGCCAGACGACAAGCGAACGAGCTCCTTGATACGCTCTACATCTCCTGAGAGAGCAGAAGGAGCTACCGGCAAGCCTTTGGCCGTCTCGGCGGGTGACGACATGGCCCTGGTGTGGGTAATGATGTGGTTAGTTGCAATGCTCGAAAATGCCAGAAATCATAATGCAGGCTAAGACGCAGAATGCAACAGATGCAGTAACTCAATGCAAAGAGGAATATATACAGAGGAGAGAGAGAAGACACCACTGGCGTGACAAGGGAAATTATTCAGGCAAGATGCCGATGTTGATTCTTGATTCAGGGTCCGTCCACAACTCCGACGCTGCCCGAAGCTTTGGCTGCTGTTCACCGCTCTCTAAAACAACAGAACAACAAACATCGTCCATTCTTTCTGTGCTGAAACCACCGAAAGAACTGGAAGACTGCTTTGTTTCGAACTTCTGTGCTCAGTCCAGTGCATGAACTCGTCGATCGTGCACCGACCTCCTGCAGCCACACCGCTGTTGCGTCCTCCATCTCCCACGTGCAGAAGTATGTCACGCGCGTAGCTCTATAAATGCACGATACTCTCACGAAAAAAGATAGCATCTATTGAGAAGCTACCCATAATACACTCTCTTTGAACTCATCGCTGAACGAAAGATCATTATGCCTTTCTATAGCAAAGTTGTCGTTCTGTATCTTCGGAAAAAATGTTCGATGTGACAAACTTTGGCACTCCACATTGAAGCCTCAACCCTGTTGACTATGAAGTCATTGTACCTCGACGTTGAGT
>Ga0058697_10001074_pt1 | contig 10335 bp, 8 predicted proteins | sample AgamicAsMae_FD_66619 | JGI IMG/M metagenome (GOLD analysis project Ga0058697, IMG submission 66619) | Agave microbial communities from Guanajuato, Mexico - As.Ma.e | ecosystem: Host-associated > Plants > Phyllosphere > Phylloplane/Leaf | place: Guanajuato, Mexico | collected 2012-06-04
AATTCACCTCCACCCAAGCAATCTCTCTGGCCGAACCTGACTCCTTCGATCTGAACTCGTTATCTGCCACCCTCCCCACAACCCCCACGTACAACAGGAGGGAGCACGCCAAATCCGTTGCTGCCATCAACTTCAACCCTCACCATTCCGATGAAAGACGTGCTCAAAGCGACAACGGCCACCCCGTGTCTCAAGACGACCATGCCGCTACCGACCTACCCAAACCTCTCCCCGCTCACCTCCATCGCTCTGCCACCGCCGATGCCGTTCCCGCTGCGAAGGCCGCCATCGATGCCTCGATGAAAGCAAGCGACCCCTTGACGTTACCCTTCCAATCCGAGTCGACTCGTTCGCGAACGGAACGCTCCACAAGTCCGCCGCCCGTCTCTGGCGAGGAAGCCGTCACAAGAGCCATCAATCTCTCCAAAAAGCTATGGGGTTCCAACATCCCTTCCCAAGTCACCGACAAAGGTGACATCATGCTGGACATGACGGGCTATAAGAGCAGTGAAGACGAAGGCTTGCGCGCCGAGGTTCTGGCTAGAAAGATTCTGTCCGAAGAACTCGAAGGAAACTATGACATTGGCTCGTTGATCGGTGCTGACGAGAAGGGCAACTTGTGGATCTACAGCAGTGAGGAAGCAAAGGAACAAGCCAACAGGAAAGTCGCCCAAGGTCTAAACGTTCTAAACGCTGCTGCTTTTACCTCGACCGACGCTTTGTCAGACCCTGGATACCACTCGGACGATTCCCGTAGCGAAACGTTCAGCGGTTCGCATTTGCGACGAGACTCTGACAGCGCTCTAGGCATGTCATCTGGTCCTGCATCCCCTCAAGCAGTCGGCGACCCCAATCGCAACTACGCGAAGACGCTCCGTCTGAGTAGCGATCAGCTGAAGTCTCTAGATTTGAAGCCGGGGCCTAATCCTATGAGCTTCAGTGTCAATCGTGCTACCTGTACTGCTGTCATCTACCGCTGGCGATGGGATGTACCTATTGTTATTTCAGACATTGATGGCACAATCACAAAATCCGACGCTCTGGGCCACGTCCTCAACATGATTGGACGCGACTGGACTCATCTTGGTGTAGCCAAGCTGTTCACTGAGATCTCGGCCAATGGGTATAACATAATGTATCTCACCTCCCGCGGAGTAGGCCAGGCAGATACGACGAGAAATTATCTCGCTAATGTAGTGCAAGACGGAGGTTTTAAACTACCGAGGGGTCCGACAATCATGAGTCCTGATCGAACTATCGCCGCTTTGAGACGCGAAGTATATCTTCGAAAGCCTGAAGTCTTCAAGATGGCTTGTCTGCGCGATATCATGGCCTTGTTTACTGGACTAGGAGGCAGCAACAATGCAGACAAAGCAGGACCTACGACCTCGGCCGAGAGCAGCAATGGCCTGGTCGGAAAGTCAAGCGGCAAGGGTGGCTCGCCGTTCTACGCAGGCTTTGGAAATCGTCTAACAGATGCGCTGTCGTATCGCTCTGTCAATATCCCCAGCACAAGGATCTTCACCATCAACTCTAATGCAGAAGTCTCGCTAGATCTGCTATCACTGAACACATACAAGACGGGCTACGTAAGCATGCGCGAAATTGTGGATCATTACTTCCCACCCGTGGGACTACTCGTCAAAGGCGGCGGCGAAGAGTTTACCGACTTTAACTACTGGCGCGAGAAACCGCTCGAACTTGCCGACTTCTCTGCTTCCGAGAGCGACGATGATTCTAGTGACGGAGAGTCAATACGGGGAGGCCTGCGAGGAAACAACAGGTCTCGTGCCAACACGCGGCGATTCAGTGAGGATGACGAAAACATGGGCGACAGTTATATCTCCGAGGCTCGGCGTAGCATTGAAGACGATGATGAGGATAACCCCGCCATGTACCACTCTGTCCTCGAGTCCGTAGAAGGTGGATATAGAGACGAGGAAGAAGACGAGGAGGACGGCGACTACGAGGACGATGAAGAGAGCAATCAAGATGATGAGGAAGAAATCGAGGAGAGAGATTTCCCCATCCGGTTGGCGTCTGCATCTAGAGCTTCGACGGCATAGTCGGACCAGCAGACTTGGAACACACCTTCTCTTGTTTGTCTATCTAGACGCATTGGCCCTAGTTCATTGTACAACAGTATCATCTTCGTAATATTATGCTAGATCACTTTCTGCACTGTGTAAGTATGCATCCAATTCGAAAGTCAAATCTTCCTCGTATTCAATTCTGCTATAACAAGTCGACATTTGACTTTCGGTGGATACATTATTTTTGGTTAGAAGACTGTGCATTAGTATAGCGAGTATCTGCGTGACACATCTCTGCACACGGGAAGGCAAGAGAAGGTCTTACGGGCATGATCCTGGGAAGGACAGGGTCATCATGAACGTCGAGCTGGTAACCCTGTTTGAGAAATCCAGGATGTGAACATCGTCGCTACGAACGCCATGATCGTTCACAACTGGAAATAGCATGCTGGCATGTCTTCTGAATGATGTTGGAGGGGTTGTATATGAATCAGACATCTTATGTAACAGATAAACGACGATTGCCAGTAAACTTCTGCCCGCTGGGTTTCTCCTCCGCCAGCCAATCCAGAACCTGCTGTGCAGATTGGTCGGGTGGGAATACCGGATACCACACTTTGACAATCTTTCCATCTATAATGGCAAGGGTGATTCTCTTTGTCAGTTTCTTGCCTTGCCAATCAATGGTTGGCAGACTTAGGGCCTCGACAAAGTCCAAGTTCTCATCACTGAGCAACTCGTAGGGCAAGTTCAATCTTGTCTTTGCTTCTTGTTGGTAGGAGGTTGATTGCGTACTCAAACCAAAGATTTTGGTTACACCTGCCATCATAAACTCCCGCTGTGCATCTCTGAATGAACATGCTTGAGGAGTGCAGCCTCGGGCTCCTGGGATGGAGTTCCATTCGTCTGGGATTGTTTCTCCGGGAGCGCCGGTGCGAGGGTAGCAGAAGACGATCACTAAGCCTTGCAGGGAGGAGACTTTGATTTGTGTGTCGTTTGTGGCTGGGAGAGAGAGAGGTGGCATTGTCATGCCTGGGAGATGATTGCAAGCTCCATCGTCGGTTGGCACTGGTATGTCGGAGGGGAAAGTCGTGTCTCGAAGCCGAGTCAGTTTCTACACCATCTTTCACAACAGATTATATAAAACTCACGAGACATGGTCGGTAGATCAATCAACAGTGTTTTTGTATACTGGAATCGACAGGTATAGATGACTTGATAATGTGTTTCTCGACCTTGATGTACAGAGCCGAGGTCAAGGATCACGTTATGGCCATAGCTTCTGGTTCACGAAGAGGCTGAGGCTTGTTTGGCGGGGCAATGTGATGATGACGAGCAGATCGAGCTTGATGATGCTGAAATGCAGCGAATCACCAATCAAGACGGCCTGCATGACCGCGTCCGCCCGATCGATTGCGGTCAAGACATCTGCACTTTCTCACGGTTTCTCTGCTTCTCCTCTCTTCTCTCTCCCATATCCAGCCTATGCTTTCATTACGACCTTTCTTGACGACCGCATCTGCTCAGTTTCGTCAAATCTCACGACCCTCATCACTCAAAATCACAACTGGAACCAACACAGCTTCTTTCTCGACCACATTACGCGCCATGGCTACCGAATACAAGCTCAAGGGGCTTACCAGCATCGACCTGAAGAATGGTCAGAAGCAAGAGGTCGAGGTCGACGGCATTGAGGGCGGAAAGATCCTGCTGGCCAAGGTCAAGGACCAGGTTCACGCCATGAGTGCCAACTGCACTCACTACGGTGCTCCTTTGGTCAAGGGTGTTCTCACAGGAGAGGGGAGAATCACCTGCCCGTGGCACGGAGGTATGTCCAACTCCTCGTCCCTCTTCACACGTGAAAATCATACTGACACAACCTCACAGCCTGCTTCAAGGTCTCTACTGGTGACGTCGAAGATGCCCCTGCTCTTGACCCTCTGGCCAAGTTCGAGGTCTTTGAGCGTGACGGTGCCGTCTACATCAAGGGCGAGGAGAAGACGATCAAGGCCAACAGACGCCAGCTCAACATCAAGTGCCGTAGCGTAAAAGACAAGGACCACGTCGTTGTCATCGGAAGCGGAAGCGGTGCTCTCGGTGCCATCGAAGGCCTCCGTGGCGGCGGCTACCAGGGCAAGATCACCGTCGTCTCCCGCGAGAACGCCCAACCTCTCGACCGTACCAAGCTCTCCAAGGCTCTCATTACAGATCAATCCAAGATTGAGTGGCGTTCAATGGAATTCTATAAGGAGGCCTCAGTCGAGTTTACCTGGGGCAATGTCACCAAGGTCGACTTCAACAACCGTTCCGTCGAGACTGACGATGGCAAGAAGGTCAACTACACCAAGCTCATCATGGCTTCCGGTGGTACTCCCAAGTGGCTGCCCATGGATGGTCTGAAGGGTGACCTTGAGAACGTCTTTGTTCTTCGCGCCCTTCCCCACGCTCAGGGCATCATGAAGGCTGCTGGTGAGGATGGCGGCAAGAAGGTTGTTGTTGTCGGCAGCTCCTTTATCGGCATGGAGGTCGGCAACTGCCTCGCTAGCATGAAGCATGATGTTACCATCGTCGGTATGGAGGAAGAGCCAATGATGACCGTCATGGGCAAGGAGCTCGGAAAGACTTTCAGAGGCCTGCTTGAGAAGAACGGTGTCAAGTTCAAGCTCAGCGCAGAGGTCGAAGGTGCTAAGCCTTCCGGTTCCGACTCGAAGAAGGTCGGTTCAGTACAGCTCAAGGACGGCACAAACCTTCCTGCAGACCTTGTCATCGAGGGTGTTGGTGTCAGACCATCAACCGACTACCTCCAGGACGTCAAAGAGATCCAGCTCAACAAGGACGGCTCAGTCAATGTCAACGAGTCATTCCAGGTTGAGGGTCTCAAGGATGTCTTTGCCATTGGTGACATTGCCACTTACCCCTACCACGGACCCGGAGGTAACGGCAAGCCCGTTCGCATCGAGCATTGGGACGTTGCTCAGAACGCTGGTCGCTCGGTCGCCGGCACGATCAACAACCCCTCAGCACCTCCCAAGTCATTCATCCCCGTCTTCTGGTCTGCTCTCGGTGCTCAGCTGAGATACTGCGGCAACACACCCAATGGCTACGACGACGTCATCATCCAAGGCGAGACCGACGCACAGAAGGGGCCCAGCTTCGTCGCATACTACCACAAGGGAGAAGAGATCGTTGCTGTCGCCTCCATGATGAAGGATCCTTACATGACACAAAGTGCTGAGCTGATGAGACGCAAGAAGATGCCCAGCAAGAGCGAGATCCTGAAGGGCGTGGATATCCTGGAAGTAGGAATTCCTTCCGAAATCAAGATCTAGTTCAGAGCAAGCCCTATCATATCTATACGGAGACACGATCCATCACGCGCGTAGAACGCGACATGTAACGCCAAGATGAAATAAATAGTCACTTTCTTAGCAATGTTAATAATGAAACGTGAAGAGTTTTCTTTTCTCCTGTTTGACACTGCTACAGCGACTCGACTTGCAGAGGCTGACGGAGGCTCACGGAGGCTCGTGGAGGATCGAGTAGGATTCAATAGTCGGTACGCTTCGAATAGATGCAAGATGAGATAGAAGATGACGGTAACGGCGTTGGAAAGTGCTGGCCGTTGAAGATTACTGGTCTGCCTCGGAAGCTGTCGCAAACGGAAAGGCCCGAAGCAGACAGGATGGTTTTGTACCTGAAGCTAAAGACGATCTGGGCGGTATGATTGGGTGGCTGAGAGGGCCGTGTGGACGTGCAGTGGTTACAAATGCACGATGCCGCCCTCCCCCACACCATCATCTCACTTGAATGGAAACCTGCGTGATCGAGACATCAAAACAATGAAGACGCGCTCCGTCGGGAGCCCTCGACCAACACACTTTTACAACAACGACGACAGCGCATGCACGACGGGTTGGGCCCAAATCTCATGACTGGGTGTTGCGGGCATATTAGGCTTGGACTCTCTTTGATTGCGCATCATGGACGCCAACGGCCATCAGCGGTTTGAGGATACATGTCGCGAGCACGAGGACACGAGCGACTCTCTCCCTTGCATTCCAACCATGTGCTGCTGTGGGAACGACGACTGCGCATTCCAGCAGCAAAACAACGACGCCTTTGCTTCATTGGACGAGAATCTGCGCAAAGCCGGGCGGCTGGGCAAGGTCAGTGTTTCCTGCGTCGCGCCTGCGTAAGGCAGTTCGCAATCTCCAGTTCTTGCTGTATTTTTGTGTTTGCTTGCTTGTCTTCTGATCCCGCCCTACCCTACCCTACCCAGCGCTTCCTTCGGACCTTTGCACGCAAACCGTTTCCCCACTCAATCTCCTTTGCTATGGCAGTTCAAGCCATCGTACACCGTCGATTAGTCCAAAATACACACACATGCCCTGAGATATAACCAAGCCTGCGTCGGGTCCTCCCCACCCTGCATGCCTGTTGTCTTGTTGTGTTTTGGCATATCCACCAACTCTATTGCATCACGTCAACACGGCCACCATGTCGCTGACCTGGTCATTACAGGCACTCTTAGTCCGCCATGAAGCCTATGTGGCCGAGGCTGAGGAGCAAAAGGCTCGTATGGATATTGAGATCACCCGCATGATCGAGGAAAAGAAGGAACTCGAAGCCAACAACTCTACTCTGATCGAAGAGAACCGCAACCTGCTTGATCAACTCGAAGGTCTCAACAATGTCGCCGTCGAGTCGGACGCCCACACTCAGTCACTCACCGCAACACTACAACAAACTCAAGCCGAACTACATCGACTAAATACACTTGCCGCCCGCACTGAAAGACTCGAACGAGAAGTCGAGGAGTATGAACAGGAACAGGCCATTCTCCACGCATCCCTCTCCTACAAAACAGAGTCTGAAAAGTCAGCGACTCTGCGATGGCAGGAGGCAGAAAGGAAGCTGGCTGCCATGGAGAACCAGCTGGAAAGGATCGAGCGTGAAGCCAGAGACGACAAGGAAAGACATGTCGAGATTGTTGGACGCATGGAAAGGCAACGAGTGGTCGAGAAGGAACTGGAGACTGCTGCTGGCCGACTCAAGGGTGCTGCAGCTGCCAAGACAGCAAAGCATGGTAGCACCGTCGTCTCGCACTTCGTCAAGGATATCCTCCAGGACAATGTCAATCTGCAAGCTGGAATCGCCGAGCTGCGTGAAATGCTCGACAACTCAAACGAACAAGTCGAGGTCCTGAGAGACCAGCTCGCCCAGTACACACCTACAGAAATGGCTTCCGACGTCGAACCAGCCACACCGTCAACACGCCCGTCCAACTTGGAAAAGGAAATCAACCGGGCTAGTCTGCAGCAAGAAGTTCATGTCCATCACCACTACCACGCCCCTGCCGAACACTCAAGGAAACCAAGCCTAACGCTACGCCGACCCAAGAAGAAGCGTGTCTCACTCGCCTCTGGTCTCTTCACTCCTTCGACAGGTTCGCGTACACCACGGTCATCAATATCTGCAGCCAGCCCGTATACCCCCTCATCGACCGCTGCTATTTTGTCGCAAACGGCCGCAAGCATCCCCCATCGAAACGTTAATCGTTGGTCTATGCAGTCTCACATGACCGGAAGCTCCATGCTCAGTTCGCCTCAATCCATTTATCCGCCATCATCAATATGGGACCGTGACGATTCTCTCCTAGACTCGTCTCGACCAACTACACCTGATAGTGAGGCACCGACCTCGCCATACTTCATCCACCAATCGAAAAGATCCTCGTCAGGGTCCTATTTTCGTGCCTTACCACAACCGGCCTTTCGTGACGGCGCTTCAGATCGCCTTGAGGATTATGGTCAATCGTCCTACGGCTTTCCTTCTGAAGGCCAAGGATGGGCTGATGATCAAGTACTTGCAGGAGATCATGGTGCAATTCTTGAAGAAGACGAAGGGCTTAATCTGGATCCTTCTGTGCCATCAGCTGACGAGGGTCGTGCTCATATGCCTTCTTTCATTGACGACACTGAGATCTCGACTTATACAAGGCCAACAATCATGGACGAGAGCATTTACTCGCGCCCTCGGCATCGCCGGGCTGCTTCGCATGAATCGCTAATATCCGTGTCTGGCATGGATATTCACACCCTCCAATCTCGTCCGTCGCAGCTGTTAACAGCACAGAGTTCGAGATCTTTCTCATCACAAGCCTCGGTCACAGCCACCCTCTCCTTGGCGCATGCTGCTAGACCTGCATTAACGTCACGAACGTCAAGCAATAGTCGCAGTATATTGGAAGGAGTGGCGGCTGAACACAAGGCTTCTAGTACGCCGCCAAAGGGTCTTGGCCAAAGGGTAGGTGGATGGGTGTTTGGCAAGTGGGGATCTACCCCGACGCCTACAGTCACCGTGTCTGCACCGATGGACCACATCAGAGTTGACAAGAAGCGCTTGTCCACAACAGCTAGTAAGCTACGACCACCAGGCATCAACCAAGCCGGGCCCATCTTCGGATTCGGGCCAGAGCCACAACTTCCTCGCGAACCAGTCCTCAAGACACTGAACGAGGAGGAGCTGTGGGAATGCTTGAATGAATGATCCCCGCTACCACGTTTCAAGTCTTTACGCACTTACTTGATCCTTTCACTTCTTCCTTGACGGCTGTATCCACATGCCTGTCCCACCATCTTACCTCTAATCCCTTTATTCTCCTTTGTACAGCGGACATTACCAGGGTGGACACTTTTTCTTATGTCATCACCATCGATACCCCATTTACGTTCTCAACTCTGGATATAGAGTTTCTTCCACCTATATTGAAAAATAGGCCTGGGTGGTTTAGCCACAATATAATTGCATACGCTGTTCGCTTCTTGCTTCCTCGACTCCGCACTTGTTTTCATCCGCCCTTTTTGCCTAAGTGACTTTGTTCAAGCTTGTTGTGCGAATGCTTGGTATCGCTTGATTTATGCTTCGTGAAGGTGGCTCGAGAGTATATTGCTCGTTTCAAGGGCATGTACGTCCGTAGTCTACTATACTGTATGCTCCAGGCGTTCGATTGATCGCGCTACGTTCATTCCGGGAGATGTGCACTCCCGCTGCCAGTAACGACATCTCGCGCGAGCCCGGACGAGTTCTTTAATATGCTTAAGGCATGGCAAAAGTCCACACAATTGCCAGGATGTTCACCCATCGAGGCTCAAGTTCGACGTCTCATCTCACGAAATGGCGTCCGAGGCACGGACCAATCGCTTCTTTAATCCTCTTTTCTGTCAACCTCAAACAACTTAACCACATGCCAAGGCATCGCTTCTCGCAACGAAACATCGCTTGTCCAGCTACAGAACTCAGCAAGGGCACATTCAATGTAAGTGCATTCGACTGGATATGGATCTCGCAGGCGAGGTGATGGGTCCAGAAGGCAAGCTCAGATTGCAAGAGTATGGATATATAAGAGGTAAGGTCTACCATATGGAATCGATTCTTTTCTTCATCACCTTCAATCCACACTTTCTCTACTCTACAGCAGGCTCTGGCAGTCTCGTTTTTATCAACAAGTTCTTTATCCTTGATTGCCACCAGCAACAAAGTCATTCGCTAAGACCTTTCTTCTTCTTTCAACCACACACACTACAAGATGTACATCTCTACCGCTACTCTCTCTTCCATTGTCCTTGCGGCATCCCTGGCCTCTGCTGGCCCTGCTCACATCAAGAGAGCTGATGCCTACGCCCAGTGCGGTGGCCAAGGCTTCACCGGATCTTCCACCTGTGTCACCGGCTACCACTGCGCCGAGTCCAACCCCTACTACTCCCAGTGCATTCCCGGAGCTGGCTCTTCCGCTCCTGTCGTGACCTCCGCTGCTACCAGCGCCGTCCAGACCACCGCTGCTTCCGCCAAGGCCCCTGTCTCTACCAGCAACAAGGCCAGCTCTGCCCAGCCCTCTGACAGCTTGAACAAGCTCTTCCAAGCCAAGGGCAAGAAGTACTTCGGTACTGCCGCTGACCAGGGCACTCTCGGCAACGCTCAGACTGCTGCCATCGTCAAGGCTGACTTTGGCCAAGTCACCCCTGAGAACAGCATGAAGTGGGATGCTACCGAGTCTACCCAGGGCAAATTCAACTTCGCAGGAGGCGATTACCTCGTGAATTTCGCTAGTCAGAACGGCGAACTCGTCCGTGGTCACACTCTGGTCTGGTACTCTCAGCTGCCCCAATGGGTCCAGAACATCAACGACAAGACCACCCTCACCAACGTCATGAAGAACCACATCACTCAGGTCATGACCCACTTCAAGGGCAAGATCTACGCCTGGGACGTCGTCAACGAGGCCTTCAACGAGGACGGCACC
>Ga0058697_10001077_pt1 | contig 10320 bp, 10 predicted proteins | sample AgamicAsMae_FD_66619 | JGI IMG/M metagenome (GOLD analysis project Ga0058697, IMG submission 66619) | Agave microbial communities from Guanajuato, Mexico - As.Ma.e | ecosystem: Host-associated > Plants > Phyllosphere > Phylloplane/Leaf | place: Guanajuato, Mexico | collected 2012-06-04
CTATCCGTCCTGCCGCATTTGGAGTAATCTGTACCTTCCCAATCAATCTCGCCCTCCTTCAATTGACCCTGCCTCGAAGGAAAAATCAACCGTGTCTTCGTCAACGCCTTCCATAACTCTTCCTCGATCGTAGGCAAAGGCGTTTTGTTGCCCGTATGATGTTCAAAGCCATTGTACCTCTGACCCAGATACGCAAACTTCAGCGCAACATGTCTTGTATTGTAGCGACTAGCATCGAAAGGGCGATCTTGCTTTTGCTTCTTCTTTGGCGGCAACAGCACAGTCGAAGGATCAGGGATGGGAGCGATGCGGTTTTCGCGCAACTGGCTTTCGAGGTCGGCGATGCGTTTTTGGAGTTGGGAGGGGGTCCAGGTTGTGTAGTCTGGTGTTTCTGATGGGTCGGGGAGGCCCATTCTTTTGCGTCTGGCTCGGCGGGATGTGCTGGTGCTGGTGCGTGTGGTGGTGTATAGAAGGAGGGACGCAAAAGCTGGAGCTCTGGGTCGAGGGATGAGGGGTCTCGCTGTCGTGGTCAAAGACCGGAGGGCTAAGTGCATATGGTTGTTGAAGCAAGCATTTAATTTTTGTCTGGCTTTCAAGAATGATCATACCCATGGCGGGGTGAGTGCCAAGGCCAGGTCTTCTAGAAGACCTGCGACTATCATTAATCTACCACGAGTAATTTACCTACCTTCTGAACTTACACCGAGAACGTGTGGTATCTTTGCCGGACTCACAAAGGATGATGATTTGCACGTCAAATTGATGAAGGACTTCAGTTGTTCTCAGAAATGATTATACTGTTGTTCGGGCCCGATCATGCATGACCCAAATGAGCTTCATCATGTGCTGCTGAAAGTACGCTACACCTCAAAGTTACCAGATCTAGTCCTCGCAGCAGCGACTATGTCTGAAGAACAACCCGTGTTCGTCGCTCGTCAAATCGATTTTGATTTGGAAACGCCATCAGTAACGTGCTCAGCCCGTTGGACAAACAAGCTGAAGTCGAACACTCGTGCGGAGATGGTCTCTGACTCGGCCGCGTCGGCCTCTGACCTTGCTCGAAGCCGGCCCTTTTTCGTGCCGTCCTGTTCTCTCTTTCTCCAATTTCCCCAAATAGTCATCCGACGGAACCTCTGTTTTTGCTCCACTCCTTCCGATACAAAGGTATATGTCGAGCAATATTGGCTTCAATATTTGGATTAAAAATGGCTGGGATGCCGCACCCTCAGCCAACACGGATCGAGAGATTCGGCATGCCGTCACATTAGCGGCAGTGCGGCGTCTTGTCGGTCGGCAACAAGAGAACTCGTTGGGATCCCGATCAAGCTCGATGCGCTGCGGTTGTGGCTTGCCTCTCGGCTTGTTGTAGAACTTGCATGTGCTGGTCTTCCAGAAGCGTTTGTTGCTTAGAAGTTTCCCGCTAGCTGCTTATCTCGTTCAGGGGCCTGCGACGAGCGACATGCGGCGCGCGATTGTGTTCATCGAGGGCAGCTCCATTTGGAATGGGTTGAGCGATTGCCATGCGTTGTTGACGAAAGACTGAAGCCACTGTTCCTCTTCCTGTGCCATCTTCATTTGGACCTTGGCTAGCTTAGAACGCTTTATCGTGATGCCCGGTACCACGGACTGTCTCCTCGGGTAGATGGTCTTGGTTGGTGTCATGAGGGACATTCTGCGCTCCGAGAAGTAGGAGAATGAAGGAAGGGGTTCATCTTCCGGAGTACCAGGCGGTGTCATGGAAAGCTCGAGTCTCTCACATTGACGCATTAGATCTTGCATACCGAGGTTCAAGTCTTCGGCCTTGGGTTCGACGTATTCGTAATACTCCGGGCCCCAAAGCTCGTCCTCCTTGAGAGCATCACATAGCGATCGGAGGAAGAAGTCGAATGAGGGGAGCGTAGGGCCATCGCCAGGCTCCGGGCCCTTTGCGCAGGAGAGCATGCACGCAGCAGCCATTAGTCTGATCTGAAATTCGGCGTCCAAGGCGTGTTGGACTACGCAAGCGGGGCAGTCCTTGCTGAGACACCAGTCTGCGTCATCTGCCAGGAACGAAGTGAGCCAGACAAATGCATTGCGGCCCTTGTTCCTGAATGCAAATTCAATATCCTCTGGTTTGATGGCCTTGGTGTACTTTTGGGCAATCCTCGATGTGTGGTCGTGAAGTGCTACAACGGGTGCAAGCAGGGCATGGAGGATATCTCTCATGAGGATCCAGGCTTGTTGGTCTTCAACAACATCTGTTTCGTGTTCACTGCAGAAGTCGTTGCAGCATTCATTCGAGAGGTGGTTACGGAGGATGCTGAAACCCTCCGAGTCTTCCAGTAAAATAGCATCCTGGACAGTGATGATGAACGGTGTAGCATTAGGCGAAGACAGACACGATGTTGTGGAAGGCATGTTGGCGAAGAGGAGAGCTGAAACCGAGGGGAGTCGATAAACACCAAACGGATGAGAGAAACCTTGATAGAGGGAGGGAGAGGGCGTCCATCATACATATACCTGGGCTTGGTCGTTTAGCGCCAATACTTTATCCAGAAATCAAAATTGGCTCTTTTCGCGCCATGTGAACATGCTCACAGGGTTCATGACTTCTGGTCATGGCACTCCACCGGCGAAAATAGTACTAAAACGCATGGACATAACGTACACATGACCGCGACTCGCTCCAGCGAGAGGGAAGCGACTAGTATCGTTTGCGGATCAACCGTCCGTTCAAAGACATTTGGTTTCTTTTCGCACTGAAACAAGAATCCTCGTCAGAGCAAAGGATGCAAGCCTTGAAGATTGCTATGTTCAAGACTCGCAATCACGATCGCCTTGCTGAAGTTTGAACATTCTCCCTGCCTCCTGGACCAACCGGAGCACATCCCATCGCTGCGACGGAGCTGTCCCTGCCATTTTCGGAAGCCTTGTCTCACCTCGACTTACCGCCTCGGCTCAAAGGCGGTTAGAACTGGCCTTTCCTCGGCAAACCTTCTGACGAAAGTGGCTTCAGATTTGGCGAAACAGTTTGACTGCGGAGGCAGGCTGGAAGCATCGAGCCTCCATGTCGGCCCGCTCCAGAAGAGGATCCTGGAGGGGAATAACTGCGGATTCGATACTATGACAGAGATGTTGTTTCCTTTACCAGCAAACCGTTGCAATGTCGACGACGTATCTCGTCGCCCATCATCCTATATATTGCCTGTAGCATCCCACCTAGACCCTTCTCTTGTCTCTGTGCCAGACACTCCATGTCATGGTCCCCCGCATCGTCAGAGAGCCTGGATATCCGCGCGTGAGGCGCTGAGGGACTGATCTAGAACGGACAAATATGAAGCCATTCGTGCCCTTGAACATAGCCGGCCCATTGTGTTTCAGCCTCTGCTTTCCTCTCTCTGGCAAATAACTCCACCGGCTGATCTCTTTTGACTTCATGAGCACCAACACGTGGGAGCCCATGGGGTAAAGACGACAACATGGGGAATAACCGTCAAGGGAGTCGGGTGAAGACGCGAGATGACTACTGACCGCTGCTAGCGATGGTCTGTTCAATTGAACCGACAATGGAAAGAGGGTTTACCGACACGGTGGCATCTCCGACTTCACCCTCGAACCCGAGATGAGAATGCTTCCGTAGACCCTTGAGAGAATACCGTTTGTTCGCAGCGAGCACCTTGAACTTTGTTGCGATGAACACGAGATATGGATAGATTTACTTTCGTGTGTCCGCGCTGTCGCACACACTTACACGCGTACCCATATGGATCGCAGCTGCTGTTGGAAGACCGAGTGCAGCTGTCGTGATGGCCAGAACGCATGACGAGAACATACATCTGTGCTCCTACGCAGAGGGAATGAAAGTCAGATGATATCAAATAGGAGACCGACAAGTCCCACATTGCAGCTTGACCAAACACGTGTTTGTATGTGTGTGGATAGACGTATGAGAGGGAGCGGCTTTTCGGTATGTGGAGGTTGCGCCCACATGCCGACTGCCTCGCTCTGTCGGTGCTCAATAGTTTTCACAAGCGACTTTGCCCTCAGCATCTGATCGGAGCCTAATTGAAATGGCTGTATCGCAGAAGTTGAGCTTACTCCGAGACTCTAGGTCTGCTCACACCCTGCAGAGACTCGTGCTTGGATTGTTGAAGTGGCTGGCAGGTGTGGCTAGTGCAAAGGAGCAAGGCGTGAAGTGCGACTTGACTTGCTGGTAGGTCTCCAGGGCAAAGTATGTACAATACGCGGCCTCTCGGACTTGAGCCAGCCTTCTTGCATTGGGACAAACCTTCTTGGTCTTGAGGCGAACCGTAGACAGAGGCAGAATTGCGCCGCAGCCGCGGCTCTAAAACCTGGATTTTGCAAACACTTTCAGGAGATTTGCTGGCGGTTTGCAAAAGGCACAGACCATGTTGTGGTGACAGTTCAACGAAGAAGCATGCTGCCGGCAGTCAAGAAAGGCAGCTGAATCATTGCTGTCTGCAAGGGACGTTTGAGAAAACAAGTAGCAGCGTGTCTGACCAGTCACACATGCAAGATGCGCACTGATGCGGGTGCCTGCGTGTGTCGACAAGAGATGATCTACGGTCCCATGGGGCCGCACAGGATTTGCGGATGAAACTGCAGTAGATGAACCAGATCGTCCATCCTGCTGCCGCTAGGAGGATGAGCTAAATTCAAGTTGGGGGAGATGGCGGACTTTTTCCTACTTCATTCGAGCGAGCCTACCTACTTTTGTTGATTTTCTTTCTTCGCGCTGGATTGACCTGGCTTACACTCGTTATTGTTCTCGTCTGGTCTGGATAAAGCCGCCCTTATCTCGTGTTTGTCCCTCGTATCCACTCGGTAATCTTCTTCTCCTGTCAATTTTGCTCGGAAATTTTCCACAACACTACACTCTTCTTCAAAATGCGTTCTTCTCTCAGCATTGCATGCGGACTCGCATTCGCCGCCATTGCCTCTGCTATTCCCACAATCTCGGTCAAGGGTAGCAAGTTCTTCACCAGCGATGGCAACCAATACTTTGTCAGAGGTATCGCTTACCAGCTTGTTCCCGAGGATCCTCTCATCGACAACAACCAATGCCAATTGGATGCATCTTTGATGAAGACTCTGGGTGCTAACGCTATCCGTGTTTACCACGTGGACCCCACTGCCGATCACCAGGACTGTATGAAGACTTTCGCCGACGCTGGAATTTACCTTTTCGTCGACCTCGACACTTTCACTACTCAGATTGAGCAGACTTCTCCTCAATGGAACCAATCGCAGTACGATGCATTTGCAAAGGTCATGGATGAATTCCAGCAGTTCGACAACACCGCTGGTTTCTTTGTCGGCAACGAAGTTCTCACCACTGGTAACGGATCTGTTGCCGCACCCTATGTCAAGGCTGCTGCTCGCGACATGAAGGCCTACCGTAACAGCAAGAACTACCGCAACATCCCTGTCGGTTACTCTGCTGCAGACATCTCTTCCCTTCGTCCCAACCTTCAAAACTACCTTGCTTGCGGTACCAACTCTTCCGATGCTCTAGACTTCTTCTCTCTTAACGCGTATGTATTTCAACTCCCGATTAGTGATTAAACTAACGAATGGTAGCTATGAATGGTGTGGAGACTCAACTTATGAGGTGTCTGGATACGAACAGTTGACCCAGAACATCACGGAGTACAACATCCCCATCTTCTTTTCGGAAGTTGGCTGCAACACTCCCAAGCCCAGAACCTTTGCTGACCAGGCTGCCATCTTTGGCCCCGAGATGTCGCCATACTGGAGCGGTGTCATGATCTACGAGTGGATTCAGGAGGCCAACGATTACGGCATTATCCAATACGGTACCAAGACCGATCCCACTGCAACCAACGCTCCTGACGGATACACCCGTACCGGAACTCCCACTCCCATCTCACCCGACTTCTACAACCTGAGCAACCAGTGGAAGACTCTCACTCCCAGCGGTGTCTCCGAGTCTGCCTACTCTCCCAGCAACTCGGCCCCTGAGTGCCCTGCCTACACTTCTGGTGCTTGGGAGGTCAGTGGTAACGTCGCTCTTCCCACCATCGGCCAGACTTACGATGCTCAAGTCACCAGCTCTGCCACCGCTACTTCAGGCGCCACTGGCACCCAGACTGGCAGCGGCAGCCGTAGCACTGGTTCTCGCACTGGTACCAGCACTGGTACCAGCACCGGAGCCGCTGCTTCGGCCAGTCAAACTGGTATGGCTAGCCCCAGCAGGCAAATCGCTGGCATGAGCGTTGGTCTGGTTTCCGTCATGCTTGGTTTCATCTGGTGGTTGTAATCGCCGTTAGAGGTTGACTTGGTTGGATGCGTTGGCGGTCTCGAAATGAGACTGGTCTACGGATGATGTTATCTCGAACACGTCTTTTCTCTTTCCTCAAGAAGATATTGTAATTTGTATTATACAGTGCTATGAAGTTAGCTCTGTACAACTCTTGCCATTTCCATGAGTGCACTGTGATCCATTGACGTTTTTACTGCAAGCTAGAAAGTCATGATGATATCCACTATAACTCATATCCGGGTCAGGGTCGTACCGACACCATCTTAATCTGATCTATTTTTGCGTGATGTATGTTTGATACGTATCTTTCAATTGCAATAAGATGTTGCTCATACCTCAAGCTAGTTGTGACTGGTTGTCGAAAACCGAGGTGTGATCTGGTGACGTTGTGCGTTGATGGGCGTTGCGTTTCGATCTCGACTGATGTGAAGGTTGTAGCTGTCCATCGTCCCGAACATCATTTTGAAATTCATGCTTTCCTGTATGTAAAGATATATTATTGTTACAACTATAGAAAGACACAGTGGTATCGAGAAAGTGGACAACAGCCATTGAGATGTAGCTCATCTCAAGCTCTCTTTGGGCACAACTCTAGTCTGGTAATCATTGTGCCTTCTGATAGTGAGGACATCGCTACAATCCTCCGCGAGAGAGGAGCTAAATAAAACAGGCAACAACATCTATATATTCGATACTCTTCTCAGTTCAACTGAGCGTATCACATCAACACGCAAGGCGGTGGCTCCGACTTCCCACCCTGCGCAGAAGTCGTCGCAACAGCCGTCTTGACAACATCCTCCCAAACCTCAGCACACAACTCCCCCGTCACAGCACTACACTCGCAATACCGATCACACCTCATCTCAGCCGCAACCCTCAGCGCTTCCTGCGGAAACACCATACCCTCTACATTTTCCCTGCGCAAATCTCTCTGCAACCCAAGCACGATAACAGGAATGCTTTCATCGTAGTTGAAATGCGTTTCTACAATGTTTTTCCAGGGGCCTTTGAGTGACATCAAAGAGTCGCGGGAGGTTATGGAGAAGCAGAGGAGGATCAGGTTGGGGCGGAGCAGAGTGTAGGACGTGGGTGACGAGGTGTCGTAGAACTGTAGGGTGTAGGGTCGCGTACGGCCGCGCAGCTCAAAGGTAAAAGGTTGATCGAGATCTCGCAAGGCTGGCAGAGCAGAGGTGGTATTGTTGGGCCCCAGAGCTAGGCGGCTTGGAGATAAAATTGTCAGGTCATGGTTTGGATGCTGTGTTTGTCAAGCACGAGAAGCAGAGGAAACTGGAATTGGCGAGGAATGTGTCACATCTGGATGGGATCCGAATGGCTATGGCAGGTGATGTTTGCGACAGGGCACAGTGTACGTACGAGAGGAAGGTGGTCTTGCCCACATCGGCATCACCCAATAACAGGATGCTTACTTCATGTTCCATCTAGATGGACGTGGGGCTGGCGAGACTCGAAGCTTAGGTCAGAGACTCCGGCTGCAACGACGGCACGAGATAGACCAGGCAGATGATGGATGACACGCAGCACGGAGCGTCGGACAGGGTTGGACAGAGTGATGACCGAGCCCAGGGCCCAGGGGGTCGGTGGCCTGTCTCGGGCAGCGGCATGCGTGGGGCGCAAAAGCTTGGTGGTCAAAAGTCCTTCAACCCCAAGTTTGCGCGAACTCTATCCCGACATCCCACCATGACGGAGGCAGACTTTTTCCCCTCTTCACTCATCCCTTGACGGCGCCCTCGACACGTCCAGTTCACCCTCGACACCTTTCCAGCCCTTCTCGACAGGCTCAATCCATCCGTGGACGCGTAGCTTTCCCCACAGCAGGACCGCAAAATTTCTGGACCAGAAAAAAGAAAAGTCACAGGAGTTTGGAAGTTCGTCAATAAAACCGGAACAAAGACCACACCTACATTCTTTCGACACACACATCCATCGTCAACATGGTACGCAATCTGGTCGTTCTGGGAGGCAGCTCGCATCCCGAGCTGACCGAGACAATCTGCAATCACCTCGGTGTCCCTCCGGCAAACATCCTTCTCAGCAAGTTCGCTGTTGGAGAGACTCGCGTCGAGATCATGGACTCGGTCAGAGGCAAGGACGTCTTCATCATCCAATCCGGCGGCGGCAAGGTCAACGACCACTTGATGGAGCTTCTCATCACCGTCTCGGCCTGCAAGACTGCCTCGGCCAAGCGCGTCACCGCCGTCCTCCCTCTCTTCCCTTACTCGAGACAAAGCGACATTCCCTACAACAAGACTGGCGCTCCTCTCGCCAAGGCTCCTACTCAGCTGAACCGCAATGGCAACTACACCTTTGACAGCAGACCCACAACGCCCATGCCCGGCCAAGCAGAAAGCGCCGGAATGAAGGGAGGCCCCGAGAACTTGCACAAGAAGCTGATGGACATGCAACTGCATACCAACGGCGATGGTCAGCGCAGCCGCAGTCCCGTCAAGATGCCTCGTCGCTCTACCATGGAGTCGGTGACATCTGAGAAATCCGAATACTTTGAAGACAATTCGCTCACACCCACCGTGACCAATGGGAGCGCCAACGGCGACAAGCCTGTAGCCAGATTCCACAAGGCTCCTCCACACTTTGAACCTCAAAGGGGTTACAAGCAGTGGGTCGCGCAAGCTGGTACACTGGTTGCCGACCTTCTTACCTGCGCTGGCGCCGATCACATCATCACAATGGACCTCCACGACCCTCAATATCAAGGCTTCTTCGACATCCCTGTTGACAACTTGTACGGCAAGCACCTCTTGCGCAAGTACATCCAGTTCCACATCCCTCAGTATCAAAACGCCGTCATCGTCAGTCCGGATGCTGGCGGTGCCAAACGTGCAACTGCCATCGCCGATGCTCTGGGTATGCCCTTTGCGCTCATCCACAAGGTAAGGAGACGTAATCGTAGAGAAGCCCAAGATGGGGTTTTGACCGTATCGCAGGAGCGTCGCCCGACTCAGATCACCGACCGCCAGAATGCGACAATGATGCTGGTAGGTGACGTCGCAGACCGTGTCGCTATCCTTGTCGACGATCTTGCCGACACCTCCAACACCATCACTCGCGCAGCCAAGCTCTTGAAGAAGGAGGGTGCCAACAAGGTCATCGCTCTCGTCACCCACGGCGTGCTGAGTGGTGATGCCATTGATCGCATCAATGCTAGTGCCATTGACAAGGTTGTTGTCACCAACAGTGTCGACCAAGAGGAGAACAAGAAGCGTTGTCAAAAGCTGGAGGTGCTCGAAGTTGGAAACGTCTTCGCCGAGGTAAGTTGGGTTGCGCCTTCTCGAGTAGTCATTCGTGACGTTTCGCGTCGGGGACAAAACATTGACAATCCTTGTAGGCCATCAGAAGAGTGCACCACGGAGAGAGTATCAGCGTCTTGTTCCACGACTAGGTGGCTGCTGCGAATGTTGAATGATTTTGCTGGCGTTCGGGGCATGCCTGGGTGGCACAACGACATAGAGAGGGGTACTCCGCGAGGACATTGCTGCAATATACGAACAGAGAGCAATTGCAAACTGGCTTCTAGCGCCGCTTCGTCTTGGGCTTGAGCATCCCGCCGCCGACCAGCCATATCATAAACTTGATGGTTGCCCCTTTTCCATCGATACACAAAGGCAGGTCATTATATCTATGCAGCAGAGGCTAAGTGCATCAGTGCATGCTATTGTAGCACCTCTCAAACGCGCCGGTGGTATAGTGCGCTGTCGCCGTCGAGTATAACCCTTACCCCTTTCTGTTTACAAGACCAGCCCATTGCACCATCTCGTCGTACTATGCTGAGCATGCAATTGCATTACACCTTTCGTTCCACGCTTGCTCATGTGTTTCTATCTATCGTTGTTGTGCTAACATGTAGTACTGCCCTCTGCTTCCCGTTGGCGATGTTGGTATAGGACGCTGTTGGTATGGAACGCCATGGACTCTCTTGGTTGGCAATGAGTTTGGGCCCACGGCAATGTTCTGATCTTGCCTAGCTGGCGTCGGTGATTTCCCGAATCTGTTCTGGTGCA
>Ga0058697_10001080_pt1 | contig 10315 bp, 8 predicted proteins | sample AgamicAsMae_FD_66619 | JGI IMG/M metagenome (GOLD analysis project Ga0058697, IMG submission 66619) | Agave microbial communities from Guanajuato, Mexico - As.Ma.e | ecosystem: Host-associated > Plants > Phyllosphere > Phylloplane/Leaf | place: Guanajuato, Mexico | collected 2012-06-04
TGTTCTGCGCTTTCTTGACCGGGGAGCTGATGGCACTGACGTTTGCGTTTCTGTTCCCTCTGCCATTCCCATTTCCATTCCTCTTTTGTTGCTGCTGTCTAAATTCCTTGACTCTGTACTCATCAATGATCCTGTCTCTCTCCTTTTCAATCTCCTTCCAGTACAAGAAATCGGTGATGTCGTCGATATGAGGAATCACATCCTTCCTCTGCTGCTCATGCATTTCCTCAATCATTTTATCGAGTTGTTTCGAAGTGTATTGGGCTTCGATGGAACCGATCTTTTGCTTGTGGACTTTCTCCCACGCTTGCTCGTCGACTTCCTTGTTCCATTCGAGAAAGGCTTCGAAGCTATCGATGTCTCTGAAAGCACCCACAGCTCTGCCGTTCGAGTACATGGTGCTCAGATAGGAGATGAAATCAAGAGTGTATCGGGCATCGATTGCACTGTACATGGCTTTGTGCACCTTTTCGGCTGCTTTTCTGTCGTCGATCTTCTTCTGAGCTGCGGGACCCAGTGGGTTGCTGCCATCGGCTTTGACGAACCACTTCTCGTATGTTGGAGCGGGTTTCTTAGGAGCAGGCTTTTTAGGAACTGCCTTCTTGGGAGTCCTCTTAGGACAGGAAGTCTTGAAGACTTTGGAGTCTGTGACCGACTTCTTTGGAGCGGCTTTCTTGGTGGTGGCGGTGGTCTTCTTCTTCTTCTTGGGTCCTGGAGCAGCAGCCGACGAGGCAGCAACGGTGGTTGGTTTGGGGGTTCGCTTTGGCCTCGTGGACGCGGCGGTGCGTTCTACTGTTTTTTTCTTGGGTGCCATGATGATGGAGACGATATCTGGATCGTGTCAATATACGGGTTTGGAAAGAAGCAGAAAGAACATTGACAAGGTAGGCGCGGAATAGCTGCGAAGTGGAAATCTGCTAGTGTATAGCTGCTGCGCAAACACAGTACTCGAAGGGTGCAAAGGCATGAGTGTAGGGGCGGGTGTTCGATGTAGCTCTACATATCACTGATGTATTGCGAAGCAGAGATCAGATCATGAACACTTACGAAAGAGATTCACAGTGAAGGAAGACACTGACGACTTGTTGAAGCACTTTCTTGGATTGTATCGAGCAAATCTAGTAGAAGAAAGCTACGATGAGCTGGAACTATAAAGAACCAGGAAATAGAGCAAATGAGTCCCCCAACGCCTGTGGCCGTCACGGCATGATTATTTGTTTATAACTTTTGAGTCCATCTGCGAGAAGAATGCAGAAGACCGGCCCGCTGTTGAGGCCTTGGAGACAAGGTACATTCCTCAAAGCTTACGAGCGCAATTTGGCCATGCGTTCATTCATGCTGCACAAGTGGTTAGTTGTTTGTTCATCTTACTACATTCCAATCTGTAAACTTACAAAGAGAAGAAAGCGAATTGACTGGCCGAGATTCCACGCTCGTAGATGAAGCGGGACGACAAGTACGAGCCGAAAATGGCGCGCAGGTAGTTCTCAGGAACCTATCACAATGATTAGCACATCGTCGACGGTAGTGTATTAGCTCAAAGTGGACTTACTCTCTCGATGATAAGATCGAGACCGATCTTCTCCAGCAACAGGCTGGGAAGGGCATCCTTGAGCACAGATTTGCGGAGCTCGACGTTGTCCCAGAGCTCAGTGTTCTGCAGTTCCTCATCAAGGTTAGTGATGGCGGTACTCAGAACGTCGCTGAGGACACTCTTGGGAGTGCCGGTGGCTTCGCTCTCTCTCCAGATGGCCTCGAACTCCAGTCTAGCGTTGTTGCAGATGGTTTGCTGCACCTGCTTGACGTATGCCTTGTAGAACTCGGGAGTGGTGCCGTCTTCGTGGACGCACATGTTCTCGATGAAACCAGCATTGTCGAATGACAATGAAGCCAGGACCTCAAGAGAGGATGATGTGACACCACCCTTGTTGGCAGATGCATCCTTGAAGAGAATGCAGCCGGCCTTCTCAAGACGGAGCTTGGCGTCTTGGGTGATGAAGAGGTTGGCACCTTCAACAATGTAAGGAATGATAGACTTGCCATCGACGATGAGCTTGTTGACCGAGTTCAGGTTGATGGACTCAGGGCGACCACCACAGGGCACAAAGACATCGTATGCCTCCTGGCGCAGATGGAAGGTGTTGCGGAAGGCCATGCCGTTGTTGACAACCTCGCCCGAAGGAAGGGTAATGTTGTTCTCTTCAACCAGGACTCTGTAGCCCTGAGGTGAGAGCTTGGAGACATCGTACTGGTGAATCATAACACGCTTCTTGGCCAGACGAAGCAACTCCTCTCTGTCCAGACCGTTGGGGTCGAAAAGAACACCCATACCGTCGACAATGGCGGTGTACTTCTCCTGTCCGAGAAGGATCTCGTTGCTTCCCAAGTCTCCATCGGGACCACCAGTCTGAAGCTTTCTCATGCTCTTCTGATCAAGGTTGAGCTTGCGGTAGATACCAAGGACGTACTCGCGAACAGACAGTGTTGTCATGCCGTAGGCGTCGTGAGGGATACCGCCAAGCTTAGGGCTCTTGCCAGTGAAGAATGACTTCCACCAAGGTGCACCACGGGCTCTGGCGTGCTCAGTAGCCCAGTCGACAAGGCCAGCAGTGTTCTCATCGGGGCCCATGAAGAGGATCTCTTGCTTTCCGTGAAGGTCAACAATGGGGTCCTTGATACCAGGACTAGTGGGTGGAAGGAGCAGATCGAGAATGCTGTCGATGTACTTCTCAAATGCCACACTGGCCTTGTCTTGGTGCTCAACGTCAAGCAGGATAACACCCTTGGAGCCGCCCTCAGGAATGTCCTTGTTCTTTCTTTGCTGAGTGTTTGCCAAGTTGTAGTTCTCGTCGAACAGAGAGCGGGCATTGATGTCGTATGCTTCAGGACTTCTAGACTTGACGATACGAATGCCACCGCGAGCGATGTCGCGGAAGCGCAAGTGGAAGCCACGGAACTCGGAGCTGATGACCAAGAACATGCCGTACAGAGGCTGAGGGTACTCCTCAATAGGCAAGAACGAGGTGTTCAAGCGGAACGACAGAGCAGTCTTGGTAGGGGTGTAGTAGTTGGTCTTGAGAACAGCCTTGTTGAAGACACGGAAGGCTGTCATGACCATCTCCTGGTGCTCGTTCTGGCAGGTGGTGGAGATCATCTTCTTAAGCTCATCGTCGCTCAAGACCTTATCAACCTTCAAGCGAAGGTAACTGAGAGTGGGCAAGAAGTCGTCCTCATCACCACGAGTCTGAACGTAGTGGGTGTTGGCAAAGCTCAGGTACAAGGCCTTAACCAGGTCAGGGAACTGCTGAATGATTTCCAGAATGAAGTCTGAGGTGAATGTCTCGGTACGCAGACGACGCTTGAGCTTTGAAAGCAGTTCGGCGTGGACACTGTTGTTTGCATCCAGGATTGCGCTGAGAGTGTTGTACTCGGAACCCAGACGGTTCAGGAAGTGGCTGACAAAGACCCAGACGCAGTGAGCGTAGATGGTCTCCTGCAAGCTGAGCTTGCCGGTTGCGAAATGGTTCTGAAACTTGGTTCGGGGAACGCAGTACAACAGAGAGACCTCCTTCATGATCTGGTGGATTGAGGCCTCAATGGGAGGGTGCAGGTTGGACTCAGGGCCGGGCACAGGACGAAGGTACAATGACATGATGGTGTAGCCATTTGAGAATTGCTCGACGTACTTGCGAGACGAGGTCAGGCCGTAGTAGTGGTAAAGATCACTGAGGGCGCTGAAGAGACCCAAGGCTGAACCCTGCTTGAAGGCAATGACCAATCTCTTTTCTCTGGAGCCCTTGATCTCGAACAGCTCGATAACGGGGCCGGTTCTAGCGACAGCCGATTCGAGAATGTGTTGGTAGATGTCTCTTGTGTTCTTGGTAGCCTTCTGGAGGAATCTCTTGTCGGAGATGAGGTCGAGGTTGGTCTCCTCGGGGCTTGGGTTGGGCTGCTCGAAAGAGCACTGGTATACGAAGTAACATCTCAGCTGTTGGTCGAGATCACCGGGCAGTTTGCTAGACGATCTGAAGGTCTCGACGCGGTAGCTGTTGGCTCCCTTGGAGACGTTCAGGTACTTCTCGTCGATGCGTTGTTCGTAGCGAGGTCCACCGACGGAGGTGATGCCAGGCTTGCTGGTGTCGATGAATACGGCGTGGTCGACGGCTTCTTTGTCCAGACGAATCTCGAGCTGCTTGTCGTCTCTGGCGAATGCAGCTACCTTGGCGGCGTAGAGTGAATGGATGTGGCTGACGATGCTGCAAGGTGTTAGCTATTGTTGTGAATTGCATGTGATGTGGGAGGGTTGACATACGCATCGGAAGTCTCGGTCGAGAAGTACATGTCGTCAATGCCCAGCTCGTTGTAGAACCATTGAGTCTCGCTTTCGACGAACTCTGGGGGAAGGAAGCCCTTGGCCTCGATCTTGTCCATTACCCTGCATGCGAGTTAGCTGCATGTTGTACAAGAATGTGATCGTCGTGTGCTTACTCCTCCATTTGTTGGGTCTTGCCCTCGAACTTGGGGGCTTCATAGCCAGAGCCCTGCTCGCTCAAGACGCGGGAGTGATTCGAGGCGCCGGGCACGCTCAAGTGTGTGGGTTGGGGTGAGGGCTGTCTGTCGGCAGGTCTGATGACATGCTCGAGAGGCTTATTGAGAGGCACGCCATTGCCGTTGGCGTGTCCGTTGATGGTGGTGTCTGTCATGTTGTTGTGATGGAACACCTTGATGAAGAAAGGTGGATGTCGAGGGGAAAGTCTCGGCGAGCGTACGACGCCGCTTTATAAGTGACTGGTGACGACAAGAGACTTGTGCCGAAGTAGCAGCGAGTGAGGAAGAGCAGCTGTGAAGGGAAGGTACGGTTCAGGAGTTTTTCAGAAGGAGCAGGAGCAGGGAGCTTTTGAGTGAATCGAGGTTTCCCAAAATGACGCACGATAAAGACGCGGCCTGAACAATCACAACAAGGAGAAGCTGTTTTGAAACGAGCGATAAAATGGCTCAGGCCCTCTGACCTGGCATCAGCTCCATCTATATACCAACGTCCCTAGTCACATGGCATCATTGTCGAATCCAACTCGAGCACTTTTTCTCGCATACTCGCGGCATACCCACTTGTACCTGATCACCTCGGAGGCGCTAGCGTCCAAAGACGATCTGGGGAAATTTAGCGCTGCCGAAAATGTTCGGCCCGCGCGCCAAAACTGCTGCGCCTTTCATCTATTCTCACACGCCCTTGGACGCCCTGCATCTGCGGTTATAGACGGAGTATAGCGAGTAAGCATAACAGCACAAAAGCTCGTTTTCCTGCTCTCATTCGTGGCCGTATAGAGTGAATGGTGCTGGCAGCCACGTATCTCCTCTCTTCCCATCGTAACTTCCGTCATCCGATCGGACCAGCTGTCTTGTTTTCGTCTCTTCAAAATGCTCATGTTTGCATACACTGTTACGTATTTTTAGTCATAGTTTGACTCTAGCCAAGTTCGCGCCATAAGACGAAGAGGTTCTGATTCCCCAGGACTGCTCACATGGCTTGTCCCCCTCGCTCCTCATTTGCGGGGCAAACGGCTTTCGTGGAGCGACGGAGGGTCTGCCCGCTGGCCTTTCTCTGAATGAGGCTTTCCATTACGAATATTACCAAATAAGAATTGGGGGAATCGCGAGTTGTTCCGTCAGGAAGCGGGGTGTCTGAAGAGTCTTCACAAGAGGAACCCCATGGCTAAACCTAGAGAAAGACTGCAGCTGAGGAGTAAGACCATGCGAAGGGGGATGTAAACTGGCGAGCTGGTTAGTGCCTGGGTCCAAGAGGGCTTTGTTCTAGGTCCAGTGACTCACCTGTGGTGGCTTTGCTCGGAGGCACAACTTTGCCAGAGCCGTTTACCGTCCACCCTGAGGGTAGTCCGGGGTACGCGGTGGCTACCGTGCTGGTCATGCCGGATGCCGTGGCTCTCCAGTTCCCGATTCCTGGGGTCGAGACCGAAGTCCATGTACGATGAGTACCTTCAAATGGAACGGCACCGCTTACAACCGAAGTAATAGCAGGTGCCGAAGTGTCGACATTGGTCGAGCCTCCGTTGATGGAACCTCCCGCCGCCTTTATACTGGTCCAGCTTCCGCTCTGGTCTGAGTACGTGTAAGACGTTCCAGTCGAATAGTCCGTGACCGAGATGGACTGCACTACCATTGTATACGGCCCTGCTGAATAATCTGTGTTTCCTCCTGCCCATGCAATTGTACCAGGAGCGTTTGACGAATCACCACCGCTCCATATACCAAGTTTGAGCAGCATGGGCGTTTGAGGGTACTGATCTCCAGCATCAGTAGCTTTCAAAGCACGTTGCGTCTTTCCGTCCACCTGCCAAACCAGCTCTGTCGACGTCCAGTCAATGGTGTAGGTATGAAAGTCTTCCGTAGGATTGTCCATGTGAAAGGCTGCGCCACGACCGGACGTTGAAGCATCACCTTTTCGGAAGTAGATGGATTGGACTTGGTCCTGCTGGTTTCCAACCCATTCCCAATCAATCTCATCAAGGTCGTCTGATTGTAGCACGCAGCTGCTGACTATTCCTTGACCCGGAGCAGCTCGCATCTTCACCTCGACCTTGCCGAACATGATGTACCAGTTTGATGTAAGCATCGGTGCGTCGCCTGACTGAGCGACTGTGAACGATACGCCATTGGAGTTGTATGTTGGTGACCCTGAAGCTGTAAATTGATTCGATTCGCCAGAGGTAAAGTCGACGTTGATCGATTTTGAAAGTGCCGGATCAGCAGGGCAGCCATATTGTTGTGTCGGGTTGCAGCTGCTTGTCGTTTGGGCGCGTGCGGTTTGTGTCAAGGTGAGAGATGCGATCGTGGCAAGTATCGTCAATCGCATGGACGCTTCAACGCTGGAAAAGTGTGACGGGTAAAGCATGTTCAACGGTTTACGATAGACGGATAAGAATGCTGGGAAAGGCGAAAACAACAAAAAGACCGCGATGGATAAAGTTGTAGGTGTACTCTAGAATGCAAGCAAAAAGTCATGGTGGAGAGCAAAATGATTAATAGCGTGATACTACCTCCAGCCATCTTTTTTCCTCGTATGGCAAATATAGTGAAGTCTACGTCAGTCAGGAGAAAGCAGGGCGGCAACCATACCAAGCAAAGACTATAATGCGGTGTGCAACAGATTGTCGAGGTGGCTGGGAAGTGATGGGCACAACGAAAGCTGGTGGTTGGGTGTCTGACTTCCTGGTCCAAGCTCATCACTGGAACAACGAGCGGAGAGACACTTGGAACACAGTAGCTTTTCGATCAGACCATGCAGACGGGAGAAAAAGATTGTTTGGTGAACGAGAAAAGTTGTCATTATTTTGCTGGAAAAGATGTTCTATGCACCAACCGGCGGACGCCATGCTGCTCATGAATCACTCCACGTCTCTCCTTTGACCAGGCGCATCTTGATCTTACATAGCCCAGTCGCGTATCTATATGCATTTCCGTGCTTACATACCCTCGAACTCGCCGGCATCGTCTTCGTCCATGTCGCCATCTTGAATCTCCTTGGCAAGCTCACGCTCTCTTTCACGAGCTTCCTGGGCGTTCTTCAGCTCTTGTCTGTGCTTGTTCATGGGATATCTCATGGCCATCACACATTCGTCGTGAATGCTCAGGCAAGCCTTGATACGCTCGTGGAACGCTTCGGCGGGCTCTCTCGTAGCGTAGATATCTCCTGCCTGCTTGGACTCCATGAAACCGTGTTCATGGTCCAGAGTGGCCTCAATGACACCGTCGCGGATAGCCTTTGCGACGATGTACTCAGCTGATTCCTCGCTTTCGACACCGAGACGCAAGCAGATGTCGCGAAGTGAAATACGAGAGTATGACAAGGAGAGCATGCGAACACCAGTCTTGATGACATTCTGGCGCAAGCGGAGGATCAGAGTGTAAGTACCATCGCGGCGGAACTGAGTTGCGTTCTCCTCGACAACACGAACGAAGCTTTGCAGATCACCGACACGAACGGCCTGGACCAGACGGAAGTAGGGGTAGAGGGCGCGCTCGAGCGAGGGTTGTCTGAAGATGGCTCTATCCGGAATGTCACCCATAAGAAGCTCGACAATGATCAAAAGCTTCATCGCCGACTGGTAGAAGCCAGCTGCGACATTGTTGGTAGGGGACTTGCGAGTGGCACTTGTCAGGTGCTCTTGTGCAGCAGTGTATGATAGTTGAATTGCGCGAATGCGTCCAAGGTAGTAGAGGTAGCGGCAGACTTGGTTATTAGGAGCGTTCGGAGGGAATGTGGTCTGATTAACCAAAAGATCGGCCTGGTTGATATCGGCGGTCGAGATGTAGTTGCGGAGAAGAAGGACAATAACGGCGGACTGGGTGTCGTTGTCCTTGCGCAAGACTGCGCTACGGAGAGCGGCCAGGAGCTTGGATCTCGTGGCGATGACAGGCGATTGCTTGGATGGCGGCTTGGGATCGAGCTGCTCGTGGAAGAGGTGGTAGTAGAAGTATGACTTTGCGGCGAGCGAGTCCAGTGTGCGGCGGTTGTACTCTCGTACTCTGTCGACCAGAGCGGATGAGAACTCGGCACCGTGTGAGTATTTTTGCGCATCGAAGAGGTAGACCTGAGGGGAGAAGTCAGAGGTGTGGGTTTGTAGAGTAGGAGAAGCAATGTTGTACCTGGATCAGGACAGCCAGGTAGATGAAGGATTCCGGAAGGACATCTCCTTCCTTGTGAGCATTGCCGTTGGCAGGAGCAGAGGAGGTCTTTTGGAGAGCAGACTCTAGGAAATGCTTATCGGGTGAGTCTTGGTGAGAGGCGTACAGCGAAGCAACTGCAGTCGACAGGGCGTCATGGAGCTGAGGACTCTTGCGCACGCTCGATATTGAGCGAAGTACACGGAGAGTGAAGCGTCCATCGAAGCGGGCAACGGCTTGATCAAGAAGGGCGAAGTTGGCGATGATAGCTGAGACTGCATGTTAGTACAGTGATTGGCAGCACAGATGGGCAAAGGTACATTGTGAAAGCTGCTCGGCGGTGGGAGCGTTGTCGACAGGAGCAGAGGCGACCTCGACGCCTTCCATCTTGTCAGCCATGGCGATCTTCGAAAACAGAGACGAGTGGATGCGAAAGAAGGGAGATAGCGCGTGGTCTTGTGTAGATGATATGTGTTGATGGAGTTGTGCCTTTTGCCAAGTTGGAGCTGATGGTGCTGGTGGATTGAAGGCCGATGGCGACGGTGATGACGGAAAGAGCCAAGCACAAGCACAAGCACAAGCCGGAGCTCTCAGGTCTCAGGTCCATCATCACATGCGAGTCGCTTCATTTGTTTACCCATTTTTGTTTAATTCTTGCACAACACTCTTGCGACCACCACAACCATGACTTCGTCCCTACTGTCGTCGCATCTGGATCAGATCTCTCTCTGCGCCTCGTCCATATCTGACCTTCCATTTTCGCGGCCGAAACAGTTCACCAATGCCCTCCTCAGCCATCACGACATTACTGCTCTGATCAGAGACACGGAACAACACGAACGCGCCCTGTTCTCTATCGCTCCCCCTCCAGTACCTTCCAAGTCGCAGATTCAGCAGATATCTTCGGCTTTCACCACTTCTGCTTCTCGATCGATCGCAACAACAAATACCCAAAGACCCCCTCGTCGCCATACCGCTGTCGCTGCGGTTCTTGGTGGTGACTTGTATCGCAAGACTAGAACTGGACACAGTGGGAAACAGTCTAAGGGTGACATCGATGTCGAACTCCTGTTGCGAGGCGCAGAGAAGCTTTGTCGAGTCTAGTATGTTTGTCACGTCTGAAAACGCTACTCTTTGTCCTAATCTTGTTGCGACAGTCCGATCACAGGTGCCTTCGACAGGATTGGTGAACTGAGAAACCGATATGCCCAATTGAGTGCCAATATTGCTCACTACGAAGAACGAGTCGCAATGCAATCTGCCGAACTGGACCATCTACACCAGAACCATGATGGTTATGATCAAGACGACTATGACTATCAGGACGACCACATCGAGCCTACAGTCCACATGACCGAGGAATATACAGTAGATGAGGAAGAGGAGATTCGCGCTCTCGAGGACAAGAAAAGAGCGCTCCAATCCAGAGTCAGCAGTATGGAGAAGGATATCGAAGGCCTGGCTAGATGATGAAACACGACTGAGAACTGGCAAACAGACAGACTCTCCGGAAATGACGACCGCATCTGTTCAACCAAGCAAAGCATACACACGCTACAGGCAGACACCCTTTGTCGAACAACCGCCTCCAACAAGCCTGTAGACATCTCGGATAGCACAGCAGGTCGGTGTT
>Ga0058697_10001082_pt1 | contig 10297 bp, 1 predicted proteins | sample AgamicAsMae_FD_66619 | JGI IMG/M metagenome (GOLD analysis project Ga0058697, IMG submission 66619) | Agave microbial communities from Guanajuato, Mexico - As.Ma.e | ecosystem: Host-associated > Plants > Phyllosphere > Phylloplane/Leaf | place: Guanajuato, Mexico | collected 2012-06-04
CTGTTGACGAGTCCGTCCTGGCCGAGACCGCCAGTAGAACCACAACAAGAACCGTTACGGACGAGAGCGCCATTCCGGCCTTCTTGAGAATGTTCCCCGTAGAAATTGAGTGCAAGAAAGCCGCAGCTGCTGTCGGCAACGACTTCACTCAGAGCATAGTTACTGCTAAGCTAGAGAATGCGTCGGGAAGAATCGATGCTGATGAGGCTGGTTCTCTGGATTTGTACAAGCTCATGTTCAACTTCGATTTTCACGAGATCAATGTCGCCCTCAAGCCAAACACAGACTACCGCATGTCCCAGATGCAGGCGGCTGCACGCTTGGAAAAGGGCGAAGAGTTCAAGCCGAAAAAGGGGCGCAGTCTATTTGGCCTTCATCCAATCCGCCGAACTGGCAAAATACTGCGCGGTATAATGCATGCGATCATGTGGCTCTTCACCTGGCATCGCAATTCTAAAAGCTCCATCAGGACTGCATCACTTCTCAGTGAAGACGAGGTTCTTGACGAAGAGTCTGGGAAACTGCCTGGCGAAGCACAATGGCAAGGCCTAGCCCGATACCTGGACGAAACGGGCAACGAACATAACGAATGGGATAGTGTCGAGTACGCTAGATTCTCCAACATTGCAGATGTGAAGAAGGCGAGTATGAGTTTCTACTGGGACGTTCCAGGGGTTGTTTCGAAATCTCACTTTGCTGGTCAGTCTAGCTTTTTGGACGAACTCAATGGCCCATCAGCGCCAGAATACGGCTTGAATCTGTCAGTTGATGGTGCCGTGATCAACTACGGTCCCTGGGCTGACAGACAACGAATAACACTGCAAAACGTTTTCTTTCCTGCTCCGTATCATGATGCTGTACCTGCACAGCGCCTTGCTGTTGACCAGAATAGGATTGCGACCGTATTCAAGCTCTTTTTCTGTCTGGAGAGCGATATCACACTCCGAATTCCAACTCGCGAGGCATCAAAGGACTGGAAATGGCAGGGTCGAGCTGAAGGACACCAAGCACATAAGACTTCCGACGTCGGGGTCCGCAAGCGACGTGGTAAAGGAACGAAAAAGTGGTTCAAGAAAGAGCAACAGACCACTGGAGCTGATATACGTCCTTTTGGCTGGTTGGACGTAAAAGTCGCTGCTGATACTACCATCAATTATGCGATGGACATGTATGCGCGTCATGACGGATTCCACAACACTTTGAGCCTTGATGTCAAAGGCACGGAGATATCTTCCAGTGTCAACCACGCTATGTTGTGGAAAGCAGGCAACCTATTGCTGGAAGGAGACCTTTCGAATCCTTTGCGATGGAACGCTTTGCGAAAATGGTTATTCAAGATTCATTGTGATGGACTCGACTTATACATCCTGCGCGACCACTTGTTTCTGCTTACTGACCTGATTGCTGATTGGGGCATGGGGCCGCCACCCGACTTCTACACATTCGTACCGTTCGTGTATTCCCTGGACATCAACTTCAAGAATTTCAAGTTGTATCTCAATGCTAACGATGCTAACATTGTCAACGATCCCTCTGACCTTGAAGACAACAATTTTCTCATTCTCAATGGCGAAGAACTACACGCTGCGCTAAAAATACCGATCGACCAATACAGGCCGGCCCAGAATAGTATCAAGTTCGACGTATTCGCCAAGGATTTGTCTCTGGACATCAGCAATCCTCCTCGTATCACATTGCATAGTCTCTTACGGCAGAAAAGACTTGCAACTTTGAAGAAGTTGACATTAGGTGGCAGCCATACTCTCTTCGTTGAACAAGCGCCGGGCTTGACAGACATGCTACAGATGGACATATGCGGAACCGATCTAGAACTCCAAGCTTATGGCTACCTGGTACGCATGTTCATCAATGTGAAAGAGAATTACTTTGGAGAATTCCTACATTTCAAGACACTTGAGGAGTACCAAAACGCTGGAGCGGATGCTGCGAACGCTGAGACCAACATGGTCGGCAGATTCGCTTTTAGACCTGCCAACGATCTAGATGTTGTGCTTTGCATCACAGCTGAGCATCCTATTATCATGCTACCAGCGAATCTCTATTCTGCAGAGACTTATATCAAACTCGAACTACCTGTAGCCTCGATGGACCTTCGTGTTGCCAATTACTATCTCGACCTTGCGGTTGACGTCAGTCCAGTATCTATTTCTTGGTCAGGAATCCCTAATGACGACGATGGATTTGACGACTCTTTGCCACAGATCGTGCTGGAAAACGCAAGTGTCACTGGCCATCGCTTGTTCGGTCTGCCACCAACCGAACCTGCATACGTTTCCAACTGGGATGTTACTCTCGGAAGCGTGTCAGGAGAGTGCTCACTCGATTTCATACAGCATTTAGCTAAAGCCGGACGGGCGATAGCATTTGCGCTTGACGATTTTGAGAATGCTTTGCCGTTGGCACAAACTGCGGAAATACCAGAAGCAGTCTTCTTGCGACTCAAGACAGGTTCTGTATGCCTTTGGCTCAATGAGGGCAAGTCCGCCATCCGTCTGTACTCAGAACCCATCACCCTGAACCAGAACGATCGCGCCGATGGATTGTTCTCCTCTCGCATGCATCTCCAGATCCCGAATATTACCGCAACGTGCGTTGACTCGGATTCAATGGCCCATCGTGGGAGTCGTGATGACGTGCAACCGGCAAAGTGCATTGCGTTCATCCAAACGAGCCTTGACATGTCAATGGTGCAACGGAAGGCACACTTCAACATGGAGCGTGAGAAGCAACAGACCCACATGCGCCAACAAGACGCGAGAACCGGCAGAGCGAAGTTTCTCATAGCGCGAAGGGGGTCAGGGGCTAGTCAAGATCAAGCTGATAACGATGATGATGAAAGCTTGCCAGATCCACCTTCCATGGCGCTCCCCAGACTTCCCGAACCTCTTCAGAAAGGGCCATTGAAGATGGGTCTTGCAGCCGACGGCTCGGTCAAGTCATCATTACTCTCAAACTCCTCCATTGGTCCAACTTCGACTCGTAAGGCTCTTCCCAAAGGAGACCTCGATGATGTGGCGCATTCTCGACCTGCAATGTACTATTCCAACTCTGCAAGTTCCCAGCCTTTAGGGACTATGGGCTTGTGGAGTCCATTCTCTGTTCCGGATCCACATCACCTTGACGTCGCTGCCGACCTGAGTAAAGTTCCTCAATTTTCGACGGTCGTCGAAGAAGCTGATGACATATCCGAAACCTCTTCGCAGAGCGATTTGAGTATCAATCTGGACCAGGATGGAGAATTGGATCAACAGACCTTCATGATTCGTATGATTCCTGGTGTCCGCGTTTACGTTGAGCCTCGCATAAGCGAGACAATCGTTAACATCGTCACTGCTCTGCAACCAAAGCGCTCCGAAGATGTGATTGATGCCTTTCAGATGGATGTCATGGGCAAAGTCCAACAGGTCCAAGACCAGAAGAAGAGTCGCCGTGGTATCGTCGAATTGAACTTGATCGTACCTAGCATTGACGCTAGATTATTCAACGACCAGAAGCTTGACACGAGCCGCACCACAGCCATGCCAGTGCAAGATCAGTTGGATGTGGGCCTGAGCCATCTAGCCTTGACGCTCCGATTCAAGCCCATTCCTGAGACTGAGGCTGGGACTGCATTGACTATGCATTTGACATTGGAATCAGCACTCGCCAAGTTCTCAAATCCCTTAGAGAAGAGTAAAATATCTGACTACGCAATTCGCCTCGGATTTGATGATGTCTTGATCTGGATGGTTCTGTCCAGATCAAGGTCAGTACACGTCTCGTTCCAAGATCTACTGGGTGTGGTCTCAGGTAATCAAGCAGACTATCTGGCATCTGTGTTCTCTCGCTATGCAGCCATAGGCGCCAGGATCCAGAAACAAGCTGACGCAGTCGAAATTGGTTCCAAAGCGCGATTGAGGAACCTGACAGATTATCTGACTGAACATGCTGATGTCTCTACCGATCCACCATACCTTTCGCGTATGACTTATGTTCTTCGCGCCTTCCCAGATCATTTCCGCAACCAAGAATCCTGGAAGATTGTTGCTCGATTCCGGCACATATACGAGTGTCTGTCGGATGAAGGCCATGTTGATCTTGAACAACAGCTTGCTGATGGTATCGATACACTGAAAAAGACATCATCCATCCTAGAAACATGGGCAGCATGGTGCAGCTGGGATATTCCCAACGTAGAGCAGACCCAAGTCTTCAAGCTCTTGTTGGGCGATACTGAAGCCAAGATTCCAGAGGAGGACATTGAGCCGCTTGACCTTACACTGCGCGCTGGAGTTGTACGTATCGCTGTCGAATCAGGAAAGGCTTCCAGCGAGGTCTCGCTTGGTAGTCTTTCGATCGGCGTTACTGTCATCCCTCCAAGCTTGCCTTCTGGACTTATGCTGGTGGAGGAGAATCTGAGATCCAAGACTGTATTCCAAGCTCACACAGCAGCGTCTGTGCTTAGACTCAATTGGGACATCTTGGAGCAAGCGGATGCGTTCATCGACATCTACTTCGAGCAAGTCAGTCATACGCTCGATGATCTGCCAGACCCACCAGAGAAGCAAGTATTGGAAGACCTCTCATTCAGACAAGACTTCCACGTCGTTTTGTCTACCGACGAAGGCAGTATAGAGTTGAACACAATCAACCTGAGGCATGTATCTACGTGCAACAATCTCAAGCTTTCGTTGATAGGGTCTGATAAGGCTTCTCAAGACTATGGTGAATGCATCAGTCTGCTGATATCAGCAAGAAAGGCTTTTACGGAATTGCATAGTCCAGAGCAAAGAATATGGCGTACAGACTTGGTGTCACCGAGTATCTATATCGATGTGAAACAGACGATTCAAGAACATACAACCGCGATCAACGTCGGAGGCTCGTACGGGCAGCTACACATCTCTCTTGAACAAGAGGCATTGGGACTTCTTGAGGTTGTTGATCATCTATTGGTCGATGAAGTAGCATACATACAGCGCTTCCAACAACACATACAAAAGGAGCAGAAGAAGAGCGTCGCAGCTCGGGGTGCGTCTAAGCCGGAGCGCGAGCTGAAGCTCAATGTGGCTTTCCTGGCGGGCACATTCTCCTTGAACGTCGCGTTACTCAAGGCACTCAGCCTCTCAGTGAAGGGCGATACGGCGAACCTTCGTGTACGGCCCACGTCTGGGTCCAGCCCCGCGTGGTCCGTTGAGCTCCACCTTGGATCTATGGAACACGCTTTGGTGCGGAAAGAAGATGGGTCCAAAAGACAGAGGGCGGTCTTCCATACTCCACCTGCCAGCAGCACTCTTAACCTCGAGTTGACCGAGAAACAGATCAATATCAACTTCACAGGCATCATGGAAGAAGTGTTGTTAGAAGCATCTGCTGTCCAAAGTGTCTTGTCGATCCTGAACAGACCCGAAGTGCAGAGTGTTCTCGAAACCATCAGGGATCAAGTGTCGGACTTACGCAAGAGAGTGGACCAGACACTGAAAACAGACGAAAAGGATGTCAAACCGAAGGTTGTGAATGAAGAGTCTCGATTGATCGTCTACGATATCAATACAGCTCTGGCTGGCTTCAAGGTCATTGCGATTGCTCCTGTACTGACGGTAGGTAAGGCGCGTGCAGAGTTGACTTTCGGTCTTGGTGCCGTACAGGCAGTGGTGACAAACAAATCTCGCAAAGCAAGCGACTCTTTCCCTGACATACGCGGCAAAATTCAAGATATCGGGGCTGTCTTGACCCTGATCGAAGATGGAAAGCGCCGTCCCTGCGGCCATATCTCTGTCAGCGTCGCAGTGGATTGTTGCACTCAGGAACCTCCGACAGGACCCATGACGAGGGATATCAAAGCACGCAGCGAATCCTTCGATGTATTCGCATACGCTGACACAGCGTCGACTGTCGTGGATATTGTCACACATGTACATCGCAAGATCATGGATCTTGACCTCTCTAAAGAGGTTGAGTATCTCAGAAGACTGAGACATTCTCGAGCCAAACGAAGAAAGTCCATCCCACCACCCGCACCAGACTCGATCAAGGAGGAAGAAGAAAATGCTGTGACTGACGCGCCAACCACGCGACCTGCACTTCTCGACTTCTCGCTGGATCTGCGCAAGATCCGCGTTGTCTGGGTAGTCATCAAGAATCGATCGATTACTGGTGATCAAGAGCCCCAAGATCTGGAAGTATCCTTCTCACGCGTGCACCTTGCCATCCAAAAGCAGAATGAAGCCCGTCTGTCCATTCAAGATCTGCAAGTACAGGTCGCACCTAAGAAACACAAAGCTTTCGAGCGATCCGAGAACTCGGCATTGCTGCCGGAGGTCGTCTTTACTGTTCGTTACGAGAGTGGCAGAGACGGTATTCGAATCGCATGTCAAGCTGCTGGTCAAGCTCTTGATATCCGTTTAGACTCGGGATTCGTCGTGCCTGTCAGCATGCTACAAAAGTCCATCTCAGCAGCTATCGAACAATATCGGGCTGCTAAGCTGAACTGGCAAGCTGATGCAACTCCAGACGACGCCAAATCGACACCGCGGGCCAGTCCCTTTGGTGACAAACGTCTGGCGTCTCTTCAGGCCGATGTCAACTTCAAAGGCGCCCTGTTCTACATACAGGGAGATGCACCCAATCAATCTGGCACTCCCCTTCGACCTGCACATGTCGACCTGCCATATAAACGTAACCGAGCCAATAGTCACGCTTCACAGGACACTATCGCTACATCTTTACGAGCTCCAGGCATCGCCATCAAGATAGAGTACTCCAACCTTCCCGAGAAGGAACAGATACTCAATGGCGAGATCAAGGTTGATGCATCCCGCAACACAGTCTATCCCGAGCTAGTACCTATTATTCTCCAGATCACACACGGTGTGAAAGAGGTTGTGAGGCACGGCGAGGAGGAGCGTAAGACTCCTTCCACTCCCAAGATCGCACAAGAACAGGCCTTGAAACTTCAGAGACTTCGAGGCGAGGATGATTCCTTGCTTACCTCGGATCCGAGTCAATTCCTGGGGCAGATGAAACTCAACCTGGGACTCCGCATCTGCAAGCAAGAGTTTGGTCTAAGTTGTCAACCATTGGCCCGCGTCAATGCAAAGTCGCAGATCGAAGACATCTACATCACCATGAGCACGATCAACTCTCATCAATTTGGCCATTTCTTTGCGCTATCAGCCACGGTAACCAAGCTTGGTGCTTCCGTCCAACACGTCTACTCCCGAGAATCAACATTCAGCTTCGACATGGAGTCGATTTCAATGTCGCTCATGAACAGCAGACATTTGACTGGCGGCTCTAGTGGCGTTTCTATGGTACTCAAAGTATCCCCTACCAGGACTGCGTTGAATGTGCGCCAGATTCAGGATCTTCTCTTGTTCCGCGAGATCTGGTTCCCTCCCGAGTTGCGAGATACTAGCGCAATGTCTCCGGAGCCTTCATCTCAAGAGCCTGACAAGATGGTGGTGCAAAGATATCAGCAGGTCAGTGCTGCCGCTGCATTCCCCTGGAACGCTACTGTTACTGTTGCCGAACTTGCCGTTGACCTCGATCTGGGTCAAAGCATCGGCAAATCATCGTTGAGCATCAAGAATCTTTGGGCATCGTCCAAAAAATCTTCTACATGGAAACAAGATCTCTGCGTGGGCGTAGATGAGGTCAGCGTCAACAGTACTGGTCGTATGAGCGGATTTGTTGAATTGAGCAACGTGTCTGTACGCACGTCAATCGAGTGGCCAAGTGCAGATCGACAAGAGCACAAGGCGCCTCTCATCCAAGCTGCAATTGGCTTCGGCAGAATCTCTGCAAAGACCGCCCTTGATTACCAACCGTTCGCGTTCGCAGATATTGAGGCTTTCAATTTCCTCATGTACAACGTGAGAGATGGTCCACATGCTCCAGATCGCCTGAAAGCTATTCTCGAAGGCGAAAAGGTGTACGTTTTCTGTACCGCGACCAGTCCAGCTCAAGCTGTAGGCCTGTATCAGGCTTTCGATCGACTTATCCAAGAGAAGCAGACAGCTTACAGTCAATCAATGGTTGACCTGGACAAGCAACTGAGAAGACGTTCCGTGAGCAAGGTGCAGTCCAAGTCTGGGCCGTCACCACCACCGGCGCCCATACGAAGACACACAACAGAGAGGAGCAAGAGCAAGTTCCCAATCACACTTGACACCGATGTCATGGTCATGTTGAAATCTGTCTGCTTTGGCGCATTCCCTAGCACGTTCTTCGACAACCAGATCCTCAAAATGGAAGCATCCGAGATCCAAGCACGCTTTGCCGTAGGACTGGAGGACGAACGTGTGCACAGCAATCTCAGCATGACATTGGGACAACTTCAAGTCGCACTCGCTCAGGTCAAGAGAGTCAGCGTACCAAAGACACTCGGCGACATTTCGATCGGAGAGGTAATCAGCAGTGCCACCGGCGCTAAAGGCGGCATCATTCTCCGCGTACCCAAGGTCATTGCTTCGATGCAGACATGGCAACAACCCGACGACAACAACATCGACTACATATTCAAGAGTCTGTTCGAGGGCAAAGTCGACGTTGGTTGGAATTACTCGCGCATCAGCTTCATCCGCGGCATGTGGGAAACACATTCGCGCTCCCTGGCCTCCAGACTCGGCAAGCCCCTACCTGAGTCCGCCGTCAAGATCACCGCCAATGGACCGCAGAAACCCGAGTCGTCAACGTCAACACTGGACAATGCAGCAGATAAGATGAATGGACATGCTGAGCAAGGCAAAATCACAGCTGTTGTCAATGTCCCACAGTCGAGATATGAGTACACCGCACTGGAAGCCCCTATTATCGAAACGCCACAGCTGAGAGATATGGGCGAGGCTACTCCGCCGCTTGAGTGGATTGGTCTGCATAGAGAGAGACTGCCTAATGTGACGCATCAGGTCGTTATTGTGACTTTGCTGGAGGTTGCAAAGGAGGTTGAAGATGCTTATGAGAGAATTTTGGGGTCGGGTATCAGGTCTTGATCGAGTCTCATTCTTGTTGTTCTTTTCTATACGCGCATAATAGATAGACTGTATGTATTGTAATAGAGAGGTATTTTCATACTGCGACCTTTTCTTGCTTCCGTCCATCTCGTGTGCAAAGGTTCGTGACGCGTGTAGCTGTAGAGATGCACAGCGGTCTCGAGGGATAGAAGATTTCCATCGGAAGACAGGCTCAAACCGAATCTCTCTTGGTGTACCTCTATTCCTTAACCAACTGTGTATCTCCGTGGTGGAAATCGCAGTGTGTCTCTCTGTAGGGGAGCACCTGGGAAGAGAGTAATGACCAAGAGTCGAAAGAATTATGCTTTCACAACTTTATGCGAGAAAACTTTATGCCGCCAAGCCAGTATCCGGGAGCCCAAAGCTTCCACGCACCAAAAGAAAAGGCTTCAGCAAATCTCGAGTCCAGATTCTGCCAAAAGCAGATTTCGACACATTTCTGCGCATTCTGTCGCCAGCAGTGGTATGCGAGCAAAAAGACATATGGATAGTGACGAGAGTGGGATTTGAACCCACGCCCTTTCGGACCAGCGTATTGGAAGAACCTTAAGCTGGCGCCTTAGACCGCTCGGCCATCTCGCCTGTTGATGTGGTGTGGAGTCGTTAAAAGCAATACTTACTTCCGCCTAACAGAGTACAATCGGAAGCCGAGAATCCAGGACATTGGCGAGCCAGATAGAGTTACGAGTGACAGTAGATCTCAGTGCGTCTGTAAAGCACCCTGGCGGCTGTGATCAAAACCTGGAACACGGATTCCAGAGTTGCAAATCTACGATTATACAAAAGGGTCCGACGAATTGCCGCGGACTCGTCTCAGCATATTATCCACAGGGCGCAGGAATGTGAGCTGCAGCTTGCCCACAATTGAGCACGTGGCCGAGCAAATCCGAGTCCTTGGCGAGTGTCGAAGCGCAATGCGAGGCGGGAACGAAAACGAGGACAGGGTAAGAAGAGTTAAGATGTCGAAGCTCAAAACGGTATAGGAAGGGAAGTGGCGGCGGTTGGTGGCATAGGAACGTAGTGCTTTTGCTCTAGCTGTAATCTGTATAAGCCAATAGGAGAGTGACTATATCATTCTCTGGGTGTATAAATTCATCGAACTTGAATTTATTTTTTCTGCGTGCGGGGAAAGCGAATGGGTGAATGTGTGAAATTAGCTGATGCAACTCAAAGAGTCATGGGTATAGGGTTCTCAGCAAGGGAAGAATCGGCGCGTGGATGTGAGCAAACGACCACAATAGGGCTCGAAGAAGGATAGGCAACAATCAAAACCAGGGTTATTG
>Ga0058697_10001083_pt1 | contig 10292 bp, 15 predicted proteins | sample AgamicAsMae_FD_66619 | JGI IMG/M metagenome (GOLD analysis project Ga0058697, IMG submission 66619) | Agave microbial communities from Guanajuato, Mexico - As.Ma.e | ecosystem: Host-associated > Plants > Phyllosphere > Phylloplane/Leaf | place: Guanajuato, Mexico | collected 2012-06-04
ACCGACTACACCGTGTACTTCATATCGTGCAACTCCGTCCAATTGCCCTAGGACTCATCTTCAGATCCCCGTGTCGCAAATCTCGGATACATCCCCAATGGCCCCCTGTCTCCATGGCCTGCGCCAGGCACACGAGCGCTAGGCAGTAGCAGGCAGCAGCAGTAGGCAGCAGCATTAACCCTGTTTGATGGTCGATGGACAAAGGACTCCGAAGTGACAACGGGCTGGCCGTTTCAGAGTCATCAGGCACAGTCATAGAGGTTCGGAGTTGGCTTGTTTGCTGTGAGAGGAGTGGTAATTGTTTACTGCTGCTTAGTGATGCATGATGTGCTTCTGCTTTGTCACTCGATTGGGGTGCTGCGATGCTTGGGATGGTGAAGGGAGGATGTGTATATAAGATGCCTGCATCTGCTGCTTCAGGAAGTCTTTGTATCATCATCAACAACATCACCAATATCAAACACACTACCATCACACTTCGCACTCCAACAATAACCACCATCAACACTTCAAACTTCGACATCACTTCCACCACCAACATTCTACCTTTCAAACACCACAACCAACAATACCACCATCGCAACAATGCCCGGCTCATTCATCGGCTTTCCTCGTGACCCAGTCACTAACGAAGCTGTCGGTCTTCGCCATTCACGCATGCCAAAGCTACATCTTCCCAGCTTCCTGTCCCGCAAGTCTTCCGAGGCCAGCACAACTTCCACAACCTCCACAACCTCCACATCATCTTCAATCCGCTCCAGCTCCAGTATCGTCGACATCGAGAAGCGTGACTTCTTGTCCTCTCGCCCATCGTCCATCGACAGTCCTCCAGCATACGAATACCCAGAATCTCAGCAGCCTCGCCACCCGTCCATCATGCTTTCGCCAATGGAGGCCAAGGCAGTCGCCAAGGCGCAGGAAAAAGCCAGGAGGAGAGCAGAGAGAGCCGTTGCGAATGAGCAGGCGCGCAGGGAGCTCAAGGAGATGGATAAGATCATGCGGTACGCGGGCATGGGTCCTTGCTCATCGCGATTACATTGATCGTCTGAAATTGGTTTGACGATTTGATGATTTGGTATGATATTGATACCTTGGTAGGCGCATCGGTGTTTGGAAACGTTCTTTTGATGATTGGTCTGGCGGCGTCGGGGTTGATATTCGCGTCTTCATGGCGAGAATTTCGGTCGAAGAGACGTCGTTTCGGTCGAAGAGACGTCGAAGTTGTAGCGTAGACGGCAATCTCGCCAAGAATAATCATCTTTTCAAAGACCAAACTGATTCAACCTGCTTTCACCTGTGACCTTATGCTTGCAAGACATTGACAAGCTTCCGACGCGCAAGTGAATATGATGCTAGTAAGCTTCTCTTCGCGAATCTGAGCTGTAGTTCCATGATCTGCCTCATCATCATCGAACTGCAACCCCTTGTGCTACTGCTCTTTCAAACTTGTCACTCCTGATGGGCATTTCCAGGCTGTAGAATGGGTTCCGCATGACAAACTCTGCATAGAGCTCGTACAGTTTCCTCATCTTCTCTTCTACTTTGGCAGGATCCATAGACGGCTCCGTGAACAGCAAGAACTTTATGCCTGTCGGCGTCTGAAAACAGCTCATCAGGAAGCGACTGGCCTGTAATGACTCGATCCCCGTGGAGTTACGTGGAAGTGTGACGGGAGAAAGTTGTTTGGAGATTGCGTGGATGCCGTGGAATGTGCCCGCCAGGACGAGATAGTCATTGCCCGACAACTGAGTTAGTGATGGGTTGAATGTACGGTTATAGACTAAGCCACCAGCTTTGTTTATGATGAGCAGGGCGTAGACAACCCTAGCATTGTCAGTAGCTATTACGCGGTTCGCAAGCAAAATTACAAGATCACTCACATTGTTGTGTCGTGGTGATAGTAGAATGAAGCTCTGATCAACCTCGACGACCGCCATGCCGCCGTTCAATGAGGAGTGTGGGGTCTGCCTCGCAGGGCGGCCTAAGCGGAGCGGGAAGTTTACACGTCTACCGTGTTTACAAGGGGCCTCTACAAGCTCCTTTCAAGATACCACTTCTGCAGCTGGTCTGCTAATTCATCGCTCATAGTTCGAGTGCATATTGAGGAAGATGTCTACCGCTCCACCTGCTGTCAAGCCAAAAAGTGCGAAGAAAAAGGGCTCGAATGTCCCAGTGTCCGACTTGGTTAATGGCAATGCGGACATAAGCGCAACCCTGCAAAGCATACAGACACAAACGAAGCAAGCTGTAAAATCAGAATGGGACTACAAGCTTGCACTCGGAGTCATCACAGTCGTTGCTCTCATCACGCGGTTCTGGCATATCACACACCCAGATGAAGTCGTGTTTGACGAAGTCCACTTTGGAAAGGTAGTCTTGCACGATAGTTGTACTCGAGACGAAGCTAATGCAAGCTCCTAGTTTGCATCATACTACCTTCAAGGCACCTACTTCTTTGACGTCCACCCTCCCTTTGGCAAGCTGCTGTTCGCCTTTGCTGGTTGGTTTGTGGGCTATGATGGTTCCTTCCTCTTCGAGAACATTGGCGATTCTTACATCACCAACAAGGTCCCGTATGTCGCGTACCGCACTGTGCCGGCTCTCATGGGCTCGCTTACTGTCTCGACCGTCTTCCTGATCATGTGGGAATCTGGCTATTCCCTCCCTGCTTGCGTCTTAGCTGCTGGCCTTGTACTGTTCGACAATGCACACGTTGCGCAGACCAGGCTGATTCTCCTCGACGCAACCCTGGTCTTCGCCATGGCACTCTCGGTGCTGTGCTACGTAAGATTCTACAAGCATAGGCATGTGCCGTTCAGCCGCAAGTGGTGGAAGTGGTTGCTCCTGACTGGACTCGCGCTTAGCAGTGTCATCTCGACAAAATACGTTGGCGCGTTCACCTTCTTTTCTATTGGTGTCCCAGTCCTGTTTGATCTTTGGGACCTCCTAGACGTCAACCGCAAACAAGGTGCCCTATCAATGCCTGACTTCGGAAAGCATCTTGGAGCTCGTATACTTGGTCTGATTGTCTTCCCATTCTTGGTATACCTTTTCTGGTTCCAGGTGCACTTTGCGATACTATCACGCTCTGGGCCCGGTGATGAGTTCATGAGCCCACAGTTTCAAGAGACACTCGGTGACAACATGATGACAGCTCAGTCTGTGGGCGTAAACTACTACGACTCCCTGACGTTGAGGCACAAAGAGACCAAGGTCTACCTGCACAGTCATCCCGACTTGTATCCACTGCGATATGACGATGGTCGCATCTCTAGTCAGGGCCAGCAAGTCACAGGATATCCGCATAATGACACCAACAACCAATGGCAGATTCTTCCTGTGAACCATGCTGATATTGGTAAACCAAACTCAGTCAAGAACGGGGATCTCGTCAAGCTTCGCCATCTCGTAACAAACACCTTCCTTCTTTCGCACGACGTCGCATCACCATACCATCCTACCAACCAAGAGTTCACAACTGCCTCGCAAGATGATGCTGAAGGCGCTCGTTTCAACGACACCTTGTTTGAGCTTCGTATGGACAAAGCTGGAAACGGTCTCCCTATTCGCACCAAGGCATCACACTTCAAGCTAATTCACGCTCCATCAAGAGTCGCCATGTGGACACATACTACGCCACTGCCAGACTGGGCTTACAAGCAAGCCGAGATCAACGGTAACAAGAACCTTGGTCAAACTAGCAATATCTGGTACTTCGAAGACATTCCAAGCTTGCCAAAAGACGACATTCGATGGAAACAGGAGCCACGAAAGATCAAGTCAATGTCCTTCTTGAAGAAATACTTTGAATTGCAAGGCCTGATGTTTCACCACAACAATGCCCTGACCAGCTCGCACCCCTATGCCAGCCATCCCATTCAGTGGCCGTTCTTGCTTCGTGGTGTGAGTTTCTGGACCAAGAACGACACCAAGGAACAGATTTACTTCATCGGTAACCCCATCGGCTGGTGGCTTGCTAGTGCATTGTTGTTCGTCTTCGCTGGAATTGTCGGAGCAGATCAGCTATCTTTGCGCCGTGGCGTCGATGTCCTTGATAGGCGTAAGTCTTCGTTGGAATCTCATGTATGAACACACCCCAGCTAACATGATTCTAGGCACGCGATCACGACTCTACAACTCTCTCGGTTTCTTCTTCCTCACATGGGCTGCCCATTATGTCCCCTTCTATATTATGGGTCGTCAGCTCTTCCTCCACCACTATCTTCCCGCTCATCTAGCCTCTTCGCTTGTCGCTGGTGCTCTTCTTGAGTTCATCTGCAACATCGAACCTGACCTCGCCGGCGCCTCTGTCGGTGACGCTCTCTCGTCCGACTCCAACGTGACCTTAACGACAGATGGCACAAGCAAAAAGAGCAAGATCGAGAAGAAGACGCCCATCACAGAGCGTCTAGGTCAACAGAATCTGATGATCACATGGGCGTTGACGGGAGCTATCCTCGCTGTGCTGATCTGGTCATATATCTTCTTCGCACCTCTGACCTACGGAGACCGTGGTCTTGAGGTTGAGGAAGTCCAGAGACGCAAGAGATTTGGTAACTACGACCTCCACTTCGCCAAGTAGAAGTGTAGGACGGAGAGGTGTATTTCGTTGGAGCAGCGTCGTGGGAAGAAAGCTAAAAGTTGAAGGAGGTGATGAAGGAAACAAAATAGTGATGACGCTCGGCGTCGACACCGAAGCATGTTCATGATATAGATGTATGAATACAAGCCGGTCAACTCTTGATGCAACCTGAATGCTCTTGTCTTACAATGCCAAAACGCCGCCCAATGCATAATGCAATGACCCTGCCTCAGCTCGCCGTCATTCTTGCTGCCTTGTCTTTGCTGCCTTCTCATATACTTTGCCCCTGTCCAGCACCGCGCCTCATGGGTCGCTCATCACATCCCATGAGCTCGTCCTTCCATGATCGTTGTCCCTCTCACATCCCAACCTTTCTCCCGTAAGCCCGCACTTCCGGACCCCTACGTCGCACCCACACTCGTCCTTCCCGCACTCGAGTTCATCCCTCCGTGCGGCGCATGCGGCGTCGACATTGGCGTCGGCGTAGGTCCATCCGGAATCGGCACATCCTCGAACTCATCCTGCGCCACTGCCTTTATCGTGTATGCGTACACGCCGATTGCGAAACTGAAGATGCCGAGGCCAGTGAGGACGTTGGGGATGAGGTAGGCTTTACGTGCGCGCTCGAGGGCAGGTGTCATCTTGGCGTTTTTGTAGTAAGTCGATTGGGGCATCCTGATGGGCGAGGGTTAGTTTGGAAGGTGGTGGAGGAAGACGGGGTCACTCTGAAGAGTAGGATTTAAGTGGAGGGACATACCGAGAGCGCCATTGCACTTTGCCCAGGGCGGAGAGTGTTGGTCGCATGGTGGAAATACTATGTGATGGATCCCAAGATACAAGTACTGCAGCCCGCCGCAATGAGTTCACGAAAAGCTAAAGCACATGTCAAGGTGGTCACGCTTGACTTCCATCGTCGTGTTTACCTTGATCACCTAACCCAACCTCTGATCAATCTTGTGCATTATAACTTCTCGTTTCACATTGTAGATAGTGCGGATCTGGTGCTGAGTGTTCATATCGATGGGACGAGGCTAGACATAGCTAGCTACTCCGCGCGTGATTGCTCTGTTAGCTCGACTTCACTTCTCTTTCGCGCCCACAGCACAAAATGACGACTCTGACACATTCGACAAGTGAGACAATCACACAACTCAACAAAGCACGTCTCCTCGCTCTTGGAGACTCAGCATACTATGCGCAAATCGTGCCTGGCGTACTACCTTTGATTGGACCTTCTGGACCTCTGGACTTGCGACGATGGGGCGCAGATTTCCTAGCAGAGACCTTTGCTTCTCCGATGCTGGCGTTGGACATGAAGCAGAGTCTAAGTCTACAAGTGGTAACGGTTCTGAAGCAATTTCTTGATACAGCAGGGGAAGATGCGGCAGTCATCAAGAGTGTGGTACAGACGGCGACCAGCGTATACCCACTCGTTTTTAAGCACACGTGAGTTCATATGCTGTGACTTTCGCACCTTGATATAGTACGACTACAGATAGTGTAGCCTCTTGCGTGATGCTGTCGTTGATGCTGTTGTTGGGTTTGCTCGCGCACTCTTCTCAACGTCGTTGTCTCATTTTCGAATGCTGGATTCTCATTCTTATGCGTTTTCGTGTCCACCTAGTATCTACCATGCCACGGACAGTCAGACGTGGCAGACCATGTCCGCCATCAAGTCAAGCATCCTCAAGCGCATGGACAAAGAGCCTCCCGGTGTCAGGGTGTGCTGCATCAAGTTCATTCAGCGAGTCGTGCAAGTGCAGACACCAGGACAGGTAGCAGATCCAAGGGTGCGTGACTCAATCCACCTTATATTGTCATCACAGCGATTGATAGCATGTTAGCGCCCCGATCAAAATGAGATATCGCTCGCCATCGTGCCCCGCGATCACCCTCTCATCGTCACCTCCATTCTTGAAGCTGAAACACTGGGCTTGCTCGATCGCTTATTGAGCGTATATCAGGAGGCCACCAGGTATGCACACTGTTTCAGCAAGAATGCTCAACCAACTACTGACAGTCTCCCTATAAGCGATGCCCTAATCGTAACTGCTACCATGAACAGCATTGCTTTGCTTGTCCGCACCAGACCTTCCATTTCGCAACGTATCCTCAATGTCATCTTGAACTTCAATCCTTTCAGAGTCATTGGCTCGACCGTAACGCCACGCGACAAAGTGAATGCCAAATCGATGGATAAGACGTTACGCGCCTTCCTGTTCAATCTGTTGAAAAGGTATGGTTAACTCCTTCCGAGTCTGTACTTCCGAGCTTGTACAACCTGAATACTGAACATGTCTAGCATACCTAATCACCCTTACGCCGGCCGAATACAGGGCTACCTTGATCGACTTCAGCAACAAAGAGTCGAGTTTCTGGATCCTACTAGTCGTAAACGTGCGGCACCAGTTGAGCCTACCGATGGCCTCGATCAAAACAAACGACAGAGACTAGGAGCTGAGATACCTTCAACAACACTGCAGCTGCCAGAAGTCCCGCCATTGCCTCCAGGTCCTGTGACAATCGCACAGCTCTTCACATTGACACAGGATGTGTCTCGCAAGTCATTTGACGTCACGGCTATCCCCTGGGATTTGGTTCAAAAGATCATAGTGCCCTTACTCAATGCCGTGCAGCCAGATCATCTTAATCATGCCATGAATGTATGTCCAAGCCTCCATCAAAGCTTCTAAAGCGCAAGATACATTCTGTGATATTGCCATAATTGTCTGATACCTTCTAGGCTGTTCGATCTCGTTATGCCGAAGCCACAAAGCCAGCACCAATCACTGCTGTCGCCGCCGCACAACTAGCAACAGGACAGCCAAGTCAACCCTTCCCTTCTACACAAGCTGCGGAACAGCTCTACAATGGTATGGGTAATGGTCTCACGAGCAGTTTGGCGCTCGCTCAACAACAAGAGATGTCTCTCGGTCCGTTCATCATCCCGCAGCCTCCTCCACTCTCAGGTGACGAAGTTGCTGAATGTAAGCATCAACTTGCTCGGTGCACATCATCACTCATACTAATGTACGATCAGTCGGTAATGGTGCCATCACAAGAGTGTTCGACACGCTCGCAAGTTTTGACGAGCTCAATGTGAAAAGCAGCAAACCTGGATTCATTCGGCGCGCTGGTGTTAATCAAGACCGCGACTCTTGGGTTACCGTTGTCTCACGATTAGCGACACGATCGCTGACTGGACTTGACATGGCCGACTCAACATCCTTGATCAAGCAGGAATCGAAAAGTAACGTCTTCTCCCTCAGTGATAACATCCGCGACGCTTTGCACCTCTATGTCATCGGCGACTTTCGCAAGCGCATCGATGTCGCTATATCCTGGCTGAATGAGGAATGGTACAATGACCGCATTCAAGCTCGCTCGAGCGAGGAAGACAGCTCTACAAAAAGAACTCCCACATATGAGCGCTTGATCTTGAAATTGATTGATGCACTCGTGCCGTATCTGGACGCGAAGGATCAGAAAGTCCTGATACGCTTCCTCTCGGAGATACCTTTGGTCACCAAGGACATTCTCGAACGCATCAAACGACTGGCACGGGATCCAGAGAGAGTGCCGCTCGCGGTCAACGCGATACAGTATGTAGCTTCGGGAGCCTTTGACTCCATATCATACGATGCTAATGATCTGCACAGCTACCTGATTCTCTTCCGCCCACCAGCGCGAGAGGACTGCACAGACGCTGTCGAGGATCTTTTTAGAAATTGTGAGTGGCTGACAGGGCTTATTGCTGCGAGGGCTACCCGGTGAGACAGAAGAGAGAAACCTGCTGACAGTGAGTGCAGACGCAGATGCCAAGGCAGCGACGACTAAACTGCTACAAAAATGGAGGCCGCAAGCGCTACAGGCCATAGAAGACGAACAAAAGGTAGTCAATGGAGGAGAGGTCGCGATGATACCTGTACAGCCGGTGGTCACAGCCTGAGATGCATGTTCATGGACGGACGACAAGTGTAAAGTAGACTTTAATCATAGCGATGGTGATCTGGAAGGAGGTGGAGTTGAAGGCTGAAGGCGGAGGTGGAGTCGAGATACACGCTTGCCGCAGTAGATTCCCGCCGTTTTGGTTGTTGCCATGAGAAATGACAACACACCAAACACTCTTCCTCCCTCCCCGTCTCCTCTACTCTGTATCTCGAGATCAGATACCTGGAGGCATCGAATTCCAGTCACTGCTGCTCGGCCTCACGCTCATTTTAGATAATATAGCATGTCTGATTAGGCAACACGCTCTTTCCACCTATCCCCATCGCCCATCGCTCCTGACCTCCTAAGCACTCTCGAAACACGACCAACATGGCATCTACAATCCGGGCCGTTCCTTCCTCTCCACCGCGCTCCTACGCCACAAGCAGGAGACAATCTAGCGCAGATATGCAAGTCACTCCACCCACAAGATCGTGTACGACACACTACACACTTCAGGGCGCGCCACAACTAGCTTTCCACGAGCAACTCACACCACTAGCCATGGACGGCAACATGTTTTCAAAGTCGCCAAACAGTATATCCTCGCCGAATCTCCTCAACAATAGACCAAGACCGAGCTCATCTCGTGCACTCGAAGACGTCTCACCGAATACACGCTCTATATTACATGACACTACGCTCGCTACGCCAAACCGCCCTGTATTTCCACGCCATGCCACCACACACGCAAACTATACACTGGCATCTCTCGATACTCCATCACGTCCAGCCCTGCCCTTATCGCCTCAATCATCACCACCGTCCTGGGACTCACCCGCCTCACCATCCTCAGATCCTACATCCACTGTCCACACACCCTCGGCGCACCTCCTCTCCACCACCGGCACGCCCTCCAATCTCTTTTCCTCCGCCGTCGGTCGCGCCACCCTCGGCAAGAGCGGGCGCGTCATAGAAAAGCTAATGTCAGACATCGACCGCTTGAAACGAGACCTCCAACTCGAAACAGCACGACGGCAAGAGATGGAACGCAGAGAAGAGGCCAACAAAAGTAGAATGGTGCAACTCGCCGCTGAGATTGTGAATCTGGAACGGGCGCGTGAAGGAGACGTGGCTGCACTGGAACGGCGGAGTAGGAAAGTGGAAGAGTTGCGAACGGAGCTGGAGGCTGAGCGAGGGCGACGCGTCAGGGCTGAGGAGGAGGCCAGCGCGAGCAAAATCGAGGCAGAGGCTAGAGTTATAAGTGCGGAAGCAGTGGTCGAGGGCGCAGTTTCGAGACAAGAGCAAGTCCAGACGGAGCTTGCAGTGCAACAAACAGCACATTGTGCTCTACACGCCGAGTACGCCGCCCGCACCACTATAATAGAACAGAGTTTCGGAGAGGTCCTCCAGGAAGCAGAGGTAGCACGCCTCAAGACGACACGTCTGGATGTGGTGCTGGAGCAGATGCAGGTCGAGCTTCAGCGGACGACGCGGGCGAATGAGGCGTTGAGGAAAGGGTTTGAAGATTATCGAGAGGTGAAGGAGAAAGAGGTGGATAGGCTGAGGAAGAAAGCAGAGGCGAATGAGGGGCAGGAAATGAGGCAAAGGGAAGAAGCGGCGAGGGTGTTGGAGGATGCGAGGTGGCTAATTACCATGGGAAGGAGGAGCGTTGGCACAGCAGGCAGTGATGAATTGCGATCCTAGAAAGAAGATATCTGCCAATTTCCTGCTTTTCGAGCCGGACTTAGGACGCTGTAAACATGGCTTCCGACGACTC
>Ga0058697_10001084_pt1 | contig 10290 bp, 14 predicted proteins | sample AgamicAsMae_FD_66619 | JGI IMG/M metagenome (GOLD analysis project Ga0058697, IMG submission 66619) | Agave microbial communities from Guanajuato, Mexico - As.Ma.e | ecosystem: Host-associated > Plants > Phyllosphere > Phylloplane/Leaf | place: Guanajuato, Mexico | collected 2012-06-04
CCAGAAAAACACCCGCCACATCATCTCGACCCCCGAATTCGCAAAGATGAAAAAAGGCGTCGTGGTAATCAACACCGCCCGCGGCGCAGTCATGGACGAAGCGGCCCTCGTCAAAGCGCTCGACGCGGGCGAAGTCGCCTCGGCCGGTCTGGACGTCTTTGAAGAAGAGCCCAAAGTCCACCCTGGACTGGTGGCGAATCCCAACGTCATTCTCGTGCCGCATATGGGGACTTGGAGCGTGGAGACGCAGGTCAAGATGGAGGAGTGGTGTATTGGTAATGTCAGGAGTGGGGTGGAGGAGGGGAGGTTGGTCAGTCCCGTCGGGGAGCATGCTGAGTTGCAGTAGGGGGTGTGGTTTGGGGTAAGTGTGCACGTCCGCCATGAGAAGAATGGTGAGCGGAGATGGGGAATGGAATGATTTCGTCAACTTCGTAGTCAGAGTTGAATTGAAGGATACCTGAGTGATACAAGTCGTGCAGTTGCGGCAGAGACATAGTCTGGCTGGCCGTGATCGTCATGGAGCTGGGAAATCTCAGCTCTTCCACTAATCATTGATACAACCAACCAACAGCAACCACCTGCGTCTATCATATCATTGACAATGCCTCCATATCTCGTACCGTTCTTGATCACGAGCTGCAAGCAAATAACCCCAGACGACCATAACGCCGTCATAATCCATCATAAAAAGTCCCCACGGTCCGTTCAACAAACACAGAAAACTAAGCAGTACAGACCAGCTGCGTACTAGTCCCCGTCTTCGCTGTCGCCGTAGTCCCACACCTCCTCACCGGTCCCACTCCCCCGATATTCCGGTAGTGTGCACATCCACCACAGTCAATGCCCTGCGTGGCCGTGACATAACTCCCATAGCAGGTCGCGACACTGGCCGTGAGAGGCAGGATCGTCGTCTTGGTACAGTCGCTCAGGCTGCTTTTCGGGACGGACGTAACGTGCGCGGACGAGGTGGTGGGCGCGGAAGAAGCAGAGCTGGTGGTCGAGGAAGAGGTAGATGATGTGGATGAAGCGGAGAAGGAGGCGCTACAGGATGTCACCGTGGTCGTCAGCACGGCGGTCGTGGATTTCGTGATGACTGGACCCGGGCCGAGGCGGAGGGTCGTGAGGGCGCAGCCGTTGCAGGCGGTGTAGGCTGTTGAGGTCGAGGTTGAGGCGTAGATTACGGTGCGGTAGGGCCCGGGGGGGACGGTGAGGGTGCAGGATGATTGCGCTGTTGTTGCTGTTGCTGCTGGGGCCGGGATGGCGCAGCTGGTGTGAGGGTTAGTTTGGCTGGGGTAGGTTGTGTAGAAGGTGATGAGACGTACGTTAGGCCGACGAACGAGGCAACGGCTGCCGTTAGGGTAAAGGTCTTCATGTTGATGGTTATGTGTTGGATGGTGTTTGTGTATGCGAAGTACTTGCACGAGTGAGATGTAATCGAGAAGGTGGAATTCCAGGAAGGTTGACGAGGAAGGAAGGGAAAACGAAGAGCGAGATCTACTGCTATATACCTTATCTTACTTTCTTGACCGCCAGACTGCGGAAGGATCTCGAGGACCTGAGGACGAGGGCGTCTCAATGCGAAACGACTGCAGACTGACCCAGTATGACGAGAGACAATGGTCTCAGTCAGGAGTCCACAAACGGGCGGGCAACGGCGAGACAACGAGGATCCAGGATTCGGAGAGGCCGGGTGTGTGTGTCACGTTGATTCGGTACTGCAAGATCACAGCAGCACTACGATGTCTTGCATAAAGGACTTGAAGAGTGGCTGGGTGAAGAAAGACGTAGAGTGGAAGCTGTGCCGTCTGTGGTTGTTTCTAACTTCTGATATTGAACTTCAGGCTGCCTCGATTTTCCCCACATGCACTGTTTCCTCGATGCGGTATGCACATTGCCAACCACACCACATTGGTACTAGCGTAAGCGGGGAGCGTCACTGATCGACGCGCTGAGGTAAGAACTTGGGAACTTACATGTAAGTACATAAGTTGGGATCCTCGACCTGCAGCAGATCTCAAGCAGAATCGAACACGAACATGAAGGCTCTCGAGGATGGACTTACAGGCTGTACCGACACCCGGGGATTGTATGTTGTTGCCCCTCCTCGTATCAGCTGTCCTTGCCTTACGTCGGTATCCGAAATTGGCGAATGGCTCTGGTTTCCACTGCAATTGTGTAACGAACACGAAGCCTGCGTCATAAGGTAGGTGATCTCTTGGAAAATGAACTTCTGTCTGACCTTCGTTGCTCGTAAAACACTGGATGTGCGCGAAAAAAAAACCTTGTCGAATTTCGCACATGGTGTACACTTGCAGTATCATTCAGCAGATCGGCAAATGGCTTTTGATCCTTCATTGCTGTCTTCGGACGAGATGCCGCAAGTGACTCGTCCAATAGCGAGTGGGCACGTACCTTACGGTAAACTCACACGTACTCCGTACTTCTTCACTCAAACAAGTCGTGATCATGCATCTATAATATCGTCTGCAGCCTGACGGAAAGACGTAGTCTGCCATGGATCCGAACAACCCATGCTAAACCACTGCTTGTAGGTCGAGATAAAACAAATACCGTGATTAATGATACGTGTGCCGCTGCAATAACATGTGCAAGCTCATATACCCTTTTAGGCAAATCTCCCATCCTCCATGAGCTCGCCGGCTCTGCGACTGCAACCGCAGCGACTTGACAAGACTCCATGCTCGTTTTACATTATGTGGACCGCAACCATTTCCCTGCCTTGCCCAAATGCGACACAAAAACAACCTTCTGCCTCCCCTCATCAGTCCACCAGCCTTCCTAGACTCATACGAGAATCGGCCTTCTTAGGGCTCGAGTAGCTCGTCAGTCCTGGAAACATGGACTTGACAGGCGAAGTGTTAACACGCGAATCCTTTTCCGAGACCGGCTTCATTGCCATGTCCTCTTGCTTTGTCGGCCCAGCTTTCCCCTTGATCGCCTTTCCTGCGATTGATGCGGTCTTTGATTGCTTGAATGCTTGGTTGATCTTCGCCTGAGGTGCTGTCGTTTTCTTCTTCTGTTGTGCCGTCTTTGCCGTTGTCTGGCTCTTGCCTTTCGTCGTTGCAGCCTTGGACACTGCTTTCTTAAAGTACTTGACGTTCGGAGTCTTACTCTTCTTGTCTTTGGTCTTGAGCTCGTCAAACGCCGTCGTCTTCCTTTCGGGCGAGTTGCGAGCTGACTTGGATGGCGTCGGAGGCGTCAGAACAAGTTCTTCCTCCTCCGTGAACGAATCTCCGATCAGAGGATTAATCCGTAGACCAATGGGCGAGAAAGTGGGCGAAGGCAGAGCTTTCTTAAAGTTCTCGGTCGCAGAAACCGGTTTGAAGGTCTTGTTGATAACGACTTCGACGTTGTTCTGCACCGCCCGGTCCCATTCTTCTGCCGTCGGTTCTTGCGAGTCGTCCACTTCGTACCATTGTCTCAGACCAACGTGCTTTGCAACCTCGTCGCAAGTTCCTCGCACAACAATATCCCAACAATCCTCAAATTCCTTGCCGACAGGTTCCGGGTCGTTGTTGATCCAGATTGTGACGCCATCGCGTCTATCTCGGACAGTCGCGCACATTTCTCGTACGATGCGTTTGACACCCGGAATCTTCATCGAAGTGCCAACAACAATAATTGCATCAGGTCTTTTCCGGAGGTCGTCCTTGGTTACAGCTCCGATTGCTTCGTCGTCCGGATTATGCTCGTTGTACAAAACCATTCGCGGTCGCAGTCTGCCGATCCCGTGACTTCGCTTGCCAGCAATGTCCGTGCGCACCCGGTCCAACTCAACGCAGGTAGGGCATACAGGTGGTTCGGGCCCATCAAAGAGGTCGGCATCGAATGTGGTCAGCTCTGCGCATTTCGAACACACCATCTTGTCGAGTCCTCCGTGTAACTGCACCGTTTTGGGCCATTTCCCGTCGGCCTTTTTCAAAGGAATTGCTGTTGCCAGAGGCTCCAGCCCGGTGTCAATGCCGTCAACGTTTTGTGTGTAGAGTCTCATCAGTCTGTCATCTTGGGCAAGCGTAGCAAGCATGTGATGGAACTTGGTTGGTTTGGCGTTTTTGGTAAGCTTGGACATGTTGCGGACCATGTCATGGAAGGAAGAAGTCGACGAGTCATCTTTGTAGACAGATGCATCAAATAGGTGTTTACCAGATCCTTTCAGATTGTGCTCCTGCTTCAAACTCGTGAATAAACCAGTCGAGGATCGAAAGTCGGGAACTGCGCAACATGGTCAGCGATGGAAGTCGGTGGTGATGGATGGACAGCTGGCACATACTGCCTGCCGATACGGAGATTCCTGCACCAGCAACAACAACAATCTTGCGCTTCTTGTGCAGAGTTCGAACAAGTCTCTCCAACTGTGGCTTTTCCTCCTCTTTAATTTCACAACTGCGGAGATCTAGATACTCGGTCGTGCGCGGCTTGCGTTCGCTGATCCGTCGTCGCTTGGCTGGCGGTGGCCCATCCCTTTCAGACATAATCGTCGAAGACTCTTTACCATCTGGACAAGGGGTACCGCTTTCGGAATTGTCTTGAGACCGAGGAGGAGAAGGATACGCGACTCCGATGCACAAATCCGGCGGAGGAGATGGAGAAGATGCTGGAGAACTCAGAGGAGAACTCATGTCGCTCAAAACACTGCTGTCGTCGGAAGCCATTGTAAAGATGATGACGATGTCAAATCAGGAGCGCAAAAGCGGAAAGAGCGAACAAAGATGAGTAACCGTGCGCTATTTCATTATTCGGACAAGCAAGTCGTAGAAGGTGCGCGTGAATTACCAAGAAGACGCGAAAATCGTAGAGTTGGCTGGAAGAGAACAAAGCAAGAACGGTGTGGAAAGCGTCGAGGAAGAGCGAGCGAGCGTTGCAGACCAGATGCGGGACTTGACTTGACGCACTTGCTTCTTGCGGCACGAGGGCGTCAGTTTCGCTCCTCCTCCGGCCGCCGCTTGTGCAATGAACCGTCCCCGTCTAATGTTTGTTTTGACTTCTCGTCGCAAATTCCGGGCATTACCTTAGCATTCTCAACAGCCATCGATAAGCTTAGGATGGTGATAATCAACAGACCGTCCGAAAAGGTTCTCTCAAGCACGTCTTCTTCTGTACATTTGTCACCTTACCGAGTAAAATCTATGTGGCTGTCAGTTGCACATGTCTGCAGCGCATGTCTTGTGTCGCGTGTATTGTACTGCATCCATGTCTTGGTTTTAGGTGCCTTAACGCGTATCCGCCTGTGCAGTGAGGCAGCCGCTCCCGAGCGCTCGCTAAGCCCTACCTCCGACCACCTCACTTAAGGTACTAGATCAGTCCAACTTGCAACAACATACAGCATCATAACTTTGATCAGCCTTTTGCGTACCTTTTCAAACTCACATTGTTGGAGTACAATCATCTGATTGCACATGCCGTGCGCCTTTGTTCTGGATACATGTACCAATAGTTTGTATGTGCTGTGCATTGGGGTGGCACTTGTACACAGGTCTGCCGCATCTTCCGGACATGTCACTGTATTAGCCGATGAGGTTGAGGACTGAACAATATACGCTGGGGAACTGATTAGAGATGCCATTCATGGACGACCCTATGCTGGACCTGTTTGGCCAGGATGAAGTGCATCAGAGTATCTCCGCTGCCATCCCTGTCGAACCCGAGTGCAGAGCACTCATCAGTCGCATCGATCTGTCACATAAAATCGGGTGTTGCCAGTAAGCCTTTGACATCGTTATGAACCAATGTCGCCAGTCAAACTCACCTCAATCAGACACCTTGCATTCTCAAGAATCGGCGGACTTGCACAGCTGGTCTCAGATGGTCGCAGAATTAGCCTCCGTACTGTGGCTCGTAATCAGCTCACCGGCGAGTGGGCATTGACCGACGAATCGCAATACGCTGTCAATGCTCCGGAAGATGTCACCTTCACCCATATCGAATGGAGCAACTCCGGACTGGATCTGGTCATCTTAGATCTCTTCGGCCGGATCTATATTCACTCTATAGGGTACGCCGTCGGACGGCTTCATGCGCAACCGACCTCTTTCTCAAATCCAGGTGACGACCTTGGTGCCGTAGTGGGCACTCACTTTCTACCGATATATCCTATGCATCAGAGAACAGCATACATTCCCGCAATTACTCGAAATGATACAGACTGGTCCGGTAGACTCAAGATGCAGGAAGCTGTCTTCCCACACAATCCACAAGAAGGTAGAATTGCATTTTTCGCCTTATCCCGGTCCAACCTTTTGAGACTTGTGTTCCAGCAAGAGAATCTGCCATGGGGAGAGTGCTCAATAGACCTTGGCGAAGGAGCTAATACGGGAGATTTGCTGACCCACGCCGCTTTTGGAGATGGACCCGACTTCTTTCTCCTCGCTACATGTGACTTTGCAAAGCGGCTCAGACTCTACAAAATCAGGGTACAGTGGAGTACACAGAGTCGTCCAGGTCATCAACCAATCATACGTGCAGAAAGCACACAACTCACCGTGGAGCATCTGGATTCTATAGATCACTGTATGGCACAAGGGCCATCCGAAGTAGCCAGTATGGTACCTTTTCAAGCCATCTCCCGCACACAACTGTCGAATTTGTACATACTACCTTCAGCGCCTGCGTCGAAAAATGAGCAAGACACATATCAGGTGCTTGCGCTCTTGACGAGCGTCGATACTTCCTACTTGACGCAGCCTGTGTCGACCAGCTGCAGCGTTCTTGCCAGGTGGTCAATCGTACAGCAGGTGACGACTCTTCACGAGAGTTTCAAAAGTCTGAAGAATGGGTCTAGCAAAACATCGCCGCCAGAGACGTCAACCATGCTAAGGCGGTTGAATGACATTGTTGTCCCAAAAATCATTCTTGGAGCAGCCAGATGCAACTTTGACACCATGTTAGCATTTCCGACAAGTGACGGTTCTGTCGACTTTCGGCACTTGGACGATCTTGAGCTGGTCCTGGCAGATGATGACAATACCAAAGCTGCAAGTCTCCCACAAGTGGGCTTTGCATATCTTCCGACAGACAAATGCGTTGAAACAACTTTGACGACCAGTGCGTGTATGGCTGCCTCGGTACGTGCGGACGGGTCGGTCGGCTTAAGCGTCATGGATTACCTGCCAGGCTGGATGGAAGCCAAGTTGGACGACTATCAAACTCAGGCTGCACTGGTTTGCGTAGCAAGAGAGTTCGCAGCAGTCACAGCACTCAACAACGGTCCGGACGAGATACTCGCTTTGATACCACCATCAATCGATCAGAAGCTTCGACGGTTCTTGATTGGTCACGTGTTCCGCACGCTGTCAAAAAGCGCAGATCTGACCGGCGAGGATGCACAGAAACAGTCACATCGTGTCATGCGCGACAATCTTCTTCATCGGATACTAGCGGGGCACCTTGTGCTCACCGATGGCGGCCCGACTGCCGAGCCAGACGTACCACACAAGACAGTCTGGATCATTCTTAATTTAAGGCTCGTCTGCACCTCAATAGCAACAACGGTGGCGATAACATCCAAAGAGCCGGCAGGGCCAGAGGCATTCACCTCAATGCGGCATGCCACCAGATGGGCCATTGATCTCTTAATTATGATCCTGGATGACCTGTTCGAAGTATATCGAGCACTCGATGGGTCTCTCTCGCCCCTTGATGCGCTGCGCACATTACAGGATTCAGCCACTCCCTCGATGCACCTGTTGTTGTGCTCAAGTAGTCGCGCACTACTCCGCTTTGTGTGCGAGCTCCTCAAGATGTACTACGCCAAACTCAGTCAGACACGACCAGAGACAGTCGAGCAGAAGACGATATTGAGGGAGATGATGCAAATGTCACAGACACTTCCCTTTCGCATATCCTACTTTGACGCATTGCTCCAGGAGGTAGACAGTGGCATCCGACACTCTTACCAGCAAGCAGATGCGAATCCCGCACAGAGGACTTTGCACGAGCACGCCATGCTCATCGATGGAGATATTTCAGGCCCGGCGATTCCAGCTGTCGAGAACCTGTTGAAGAATGTCGTGCCCAAGCTCATGGAAGCGATGGACGTCAGCCGGATTTACTTTTGGAAAACGGAGCATCTAGGACTGAAGAGCAGACCTGGCCGTGGCCGAGCTTTGCAAGGTAACGGAGAGCGAGGGTACGATGTGCTCAGAAAGTGTAGCTTGAGACCTGGCACGAGTGTCAAGAAATGCAGACGTTGTGGAAGCTGCATGGAAGACCTTCAGGCTTCAGACGATTCGAGGAGGTTGAGGAATCTGCCGTTGTGGGAGGTGACTGGGTCGAAATTCTGCGTTTGTATGGGACACTGGATGGTCGAGTAATAAGCGATATGGTGTTGGCCAGATACGGCCGACCTGTTTAGAGTACATTACTGTATGAGGAGATCCAATGATGCTTCCGAGTCCGGACATGATCGATGAACACACGCGCACGGCTATACTACCTTGTTAGGTACCTTATAGTAAGGTAGTACTATGTATAGGCATCTCGCTTATGCAAAGTCATGTATCCATTAATAAAGCGTTCTGCCTCCAACAGCTGTCAACTGTCGCTCGAGGCCGCCATCCGAACAAGCCGCCTCGCCTCTGCCGCTAATCGCTCGCTTCTTTTCTTTTACATTAAGCATTAAGCGAGACGTTCATTCATTCGCTTGTCACACTAGGAGGATCCAGAAAGTAGAGCTTAAAGTACATGTACTGTGTACCTGGGGACGAAGAACATGAGTGGTCAGAGATGTGACGTTCGGGATCCCTGCTCAATGCTCAATGCTCATTCATAATTGATCCTTCGGCATAAAACAACAAGTTCTAGTCTCGGTCTCAGTCTCCACAATCCACACGCGTATGTTCCCCATCCTACATGTGCCTATGTTCATGAGAACTACTGTACTTGCTCTTCCACTTCTTCCCTCCTTCAAGCATGTCACAACCTCCATTATTACCGCCAATTCAAGGCCACGACTCGACACCGCACATGCAACAATACCATCAACCGCAGCTTCATCACTATGCGCCTCATCAGCCTGCCCCTCCACCGCCGTCCATGAACGGCGCACCGATTCACCAACACCACAATCCTCTCCCTCCTCCTCCGCCAAATCCGTATATATATCCCGAGTCGACACAGGCGCATTCGCAACAGTACTCACAGCAGCAGCAGTCTGCGCTTCCCCCGAACGGCACAACCAATGGGCAATCACAGATCAGATATGCTCTTCCTCCGCAGCAGATGGATTCGAGGCAGATGTCGGGCGGCAGACAGAAGAAGGAGATCAAGAGACGGACCAAGACGGGCTGTTTGACATGCCGTAAAAGGCGAATCAAGGTGCGTAGCATCCATGTGACGACACGAAACAACGAGTCATTACATGGCATCTCTGAAAGACCACGCGCAAATGTCCTGGAGCTGACCATCGTCTCAACAGTGCGACGAAGCACATCCGACGTGCAGGAATTGTCAGAAGAGCAAACGCGACTGTCTGGGCTACGACCCCATATTCAAGGCACAAGGTCTGCCAGCGCCCATCTTGCCTGCCGCTGGCGCCGTGCAACAACCGCAGCAACTTTCTTCCCCTTTGGCGACCATACCACAACCTGCCTATTCTGCGCCACAGGGTTATGCGCCAGCATCTAGTGCAGGATATGTACCAGCTCCTGCCCCTCCAGTACATGACCCTCAAGCATCGTATGAGAACGACTACAATTATGGCGCGTCCTTGGATCCTGAATTATCCACTGGCCAGGCGCCTCCAGAAGAAGCAACACCAAGAACATACACTACAACGCTTCTTCCGCATCGATTGAGTAAGCACATGCCGAGTGTCTGCAGAACCGCATCATTAACAATACCAGCAAAACCACTGTCTATCGATCTACTGTTTCTACACGAAGATGTACCAGCCACTGTGTTTCCTGCACCAGACGACACATTCCGAGCCACAGATCAAGACCTCGCAGAGATGCGATCCATGTACAAGGAGCAGTATGCGCGTGGGCTCGACTCCTTTTTCGAAACTACCTGGTACAGTACTCAAGGCGAGTATCATCTGCATACCAACCGCACCACTGCGCACTTTTTCAAATACTGTATCGATCGCTTCAAGGTACCTCCCCAACCACATGAAGAATACCAAACCATGCCCTCTCTCGAAGCGCGCTTGATCTGGCAACTTGCAACGCTCCCGCGCCGCGTCACATCCGAACAGATGTCTCCCTTGCTCCACGACCTCCTGCCTAGAGTATCCACCATCGAACACCTTCTGACGGGGACATATCTCCCACC
>Ga0058697_10001085_pt1 | contig 10280 bp, 12 predicted proteins | sample AgamicAsMae_FD_66619 | JGI IMG/M metagenome (GOLD analysis project Ga0058697, IMG submission 66619) | Agave microbial communities from Guanajuato, Mexico - As.Ma.e | ecosystem: Host-associated > Plants > Phyllosphere > Phylloplane/Leaf | place: Guanajuato, Mexico | collected 2012-06-04
GCTTTGACCACGCACAGGCCACCGTTTAGTGCTTCCCCGAGAACTTCTCCGGCAGCGCGGGCCATCGCCCCCGAGGCCTTACCTATGGCCAGCGCCAAGACACGCCGGGGTTCGAAAGACTCTCCTCCTACACTCATGCGCCCGTCCTCTATACTCAAAAACCGGCGCACTGTCCTTCCGGGTTCCGCCGCCGCGAGCGCCACGGCTAGGATCTCCTTCAGCTCCTCCTTCATGAACCGGTATCATAAACGTTCGGAGCCCTCCGCAGAAGGATGCCGCCGAACATAGAATTACTTGCTGGGTCCTGAAGCTAGCGCGGCCGCCTTCGGCGTTGAGAGCGCTCCCGAATATCTTCGAGGTCGAGCTCTCCGTCCAGAAACTTCCCTACGAAATAACCCAAGACGCCGAAGAGCACGACAAGAGCTGTCCCCTCAAAACCCACCAAGGCTATCGAGAACATTACGAGGGCTCCGATCAAAGCCCCCCACTGTTTGTTGGTCCAGTAGATCATTTTCCTCCCTTATGCTTGAGGTGCGGTTCCTTGCACCGTAACTTCGACATCCTTTACTGGTACTCGCTGCTCTTCGAGCACCTCCCGGATGTTCTCCTTGGCACGGGCCGCAACCTCGGCGAAGTTTTGCGAGCTCTCAGGGACCCAGAGGTTGCACGATACATGGTAGCTGCGGTCTTTCGAAGCTAGGTAGCAGTTGGGGGAGACTGCTCCAACCTCTCTTGCGGCACCTTGCGCAAGGCGGCGCACGGCCTGAGCCGTGATAACGGTCTCCCGACCCGGCGTGTCGTCGACGAGGGCTTTCCTGGCAACCGGGCGCCCGAAAGCAAGCTCCCGCAGAAGGAGGAGCAGGGCCACAAGCGCTACCAAGGCTCCTATGATCCCGGCCGCGATTCTGGCACGGGGAGTAATATCGGAGACGGAGAGGACGCTTAGAGCGTCGAACATGTTCCGATAGCCTGTGTATTCGTCTATCTCCCCCGCCGGGATGACGCCGAAGCCCACCAGGAGCAGCAATACCGGCACCGTGACCAAGAGCAGGGCTATGATCAGCATCAACAGGCGGTTAAAAGCGTTCATCTCACCCTCGCTCTGGTCTCGCGTGGGTCGGACTCTATGATCCTTACCTTGAGGTTGCCGACCGGAATTCCCATCTGGCCCAGGCGCTGTTGCACCCGGTCCTGTACGCTCGAGCGGATGTTTCGTACGTTCTCTCCGGGCCGGACGCTGGCCTCGATGTTGACCTTCGCTCCGGGCCTCCTCTGCGCCTTAACGTCCGCGTTCGACTCCAGCACCTTGGGGTTCTGCATGGCAGCCGCGGTAGCTTCGTCCTTGACGGTACTCCGAGTTATGTAAGCCCCACGTTGCATCAGCACCCTCCGGGGAGCCGGAGGTTTGAGTTCGAGGATAAGAAGCACCAGCCCCAAAAGCGCGATGATAACCAGCGTGGCGATGTCCAAAACGTCCAGGTCGCCGCGCTCCATGTCCCTGAAGAAGCCTCTTGAGTCCTCGTAGAGGTCGTTAAGCTTCAACGTGCTCGGCAGCTCTGCGAGCCGGTAGCCGGCTACGTCAAAGCTGTACAGCACCGTAAACACCCCAAGTACGAAGAGCCCGGCGAACAGCAGGATAATCACTATCCGATTAAATACGTTCATCTTGCGTTATCTCTAGATCTTCGACGACCACCGTCGTGGTCCGGCCTCTTACCCTCGCCGCTACCCGTTCGCGGATGCGTTCGGCGAGGATAGGTATCGGCTCGGCAAGCGGGTAACGGGCCACGATGTGTACCCTCACTTCGTCGGGGTTAACGACCACCCCGGATACCTTTTCTCCCGCTCCGTAGGTTGCGGCCTCCGCATAGCGCCCGGTGCCCAAAGAGTGAACCCCGCTGATAGTGAGGACGGCTTCGGATACGGCCCTCGCCAATTGCAGATCGTCGGCCAAGGCGGCCCCCGTCTACCCGTCGTTCCTATCGGACCCTTTGCCCTTGCTGCTGAGCCTGCTGCTTCACCTCGCGCTGCCGCTCTAGCTGCGGTCGTTCCTCGGGTAACAGGACGTCGTTAACCGTTATGTTCACCTGCGTGACCTGCAGGCCGGTCAGGTTCTCGATCCTGTTTATGATGTTGCGACGTACTGCCTCGGAGATCTGGGGGATTGGTCTGCCGTACTCAACAGCCATCGTGAGATCGATAGCAGCCTCGACCTCCCCGACTTCGACCGCGACGCCGCGGGCCTCACCGCCGCCGCCGGTCACGCTATCCAGGAAACCCCCGATGGCGCGGGCGGCGCCGCCCATTTGTACTCCCTCTACCTCCTGCCCTGCGATGCCGGCGATCTTGGCGACGACGTTGTCTTCTATCTTGGTGCTGCCCCGCTCCGTGTGTAGTGGGCTGGCCTGCTGCTGTTGGGCCCTCCGCTCGCTCATGATGCTTGTATTGCTCCTTTCCCTGAAGGAACCTACCCGACCTGCCAGCTCCGGGCCGAAAACGCATCAGCGGTTTTACTATGTCATCCGACACGTGATCAGCCGGTACATCCACGATATACAACCTAGTCCGGCTTCGGGTTGCGCTGCTGAGGGCTTCTACCCTCTACTTGCGGGCCGTAAACGCTTTGAGTAAGAGGGCCTATACATAACCTCTGGGCTTGATGGCGTCTAAATGTTCGTGAAGATCAGGCCAAGAGACCTAGCAGCGCGGGTACCACAAAGTCCAGGGCGAAGAGGATCGCCACGCCGTAGAGCAAAGGGTGAACTTCGCCGGGCTTGCCGCGAGCCAGCTTAATCAGGACATAAGAGATGAAGCCGAACCCGATACCATAGGAGATGCTAAAGGTCAGGGGCAGGGTCAAGATAATGAGGAAGGCAGGGATCGCTTCGTCTACACGATCCCAGGGGATGAAACGCACGAGGGTCATCATCAAAAAGCCAACCACCACGAGGGCAGGAGCGGTAACAGGGGAGACCAGAAGGTCTTGCCCTTCCGTCGGGCCGGGTATCGGGACCGAGCCGCCGATTACCGAAACTAGAGGCGAGAACGGTAAGGCAACCAAGAAGAGCAATCCTACTACCACGCTGGTAAGGCCCGTACGACCGCCCTCGGCCACGCCCGAACCACTCTCGATGTAGCTCGTAACAGAGCTTGCACCCATGACCCCGCCACCGACGGCTGCTAAAGAGTCCACCAGCAACACCCTCTCAGCGTTCGGCAGTCGGCCTTCCTCGTCGAGCAGCTTCGCCTCCTGGCCGACCGCTATGACGGTGCCCATCGTGTCGAAGAAGTCCGTCATGAAGAGGGCGAAGATCACGGGTACCAGCGAGAGCTGCAACACCTCCGGCACCGCAAGAATCCCGCCGCCTATCGTGGAAGTGTCGAATCTTAGAGAGGCTACGGAGGAGGGAAAGGGAACCACTTCGAAGATCATACCGACCAAACCGGTGAGGAGTATGCCGATGACGAGTCCGCCCTGGATGTTCCGGGCGACGAGTGCAAGGGTGAGCACAAGCCCGAAAATGGCGAGCAGGACTGGCCCCTGCGTGAAGTCACCGAGCTTCAGGTATGTGGTTGGGTCCGCCACCACTATACCGGCGTTTTTGAGGCCTATGAACGCTATGAACAAACCAATGCCGACGGCGATAGCGAACTTTTGGGAGAGTGGGATGGCGTTCAATATGATCTCGCGCAGCTTCGTGAGGACGAGGACGGTCACGAGTATGCCCTCCACGATCACGACGGCCATAGCCTGCTGCCAGCTGAGGCCGAGGCTCAGAATCAGGGTGTAGGTCACGACCGCGTTGAGGCCGAGCCCGGAGGCCAAAGCCACCGGAAAGTTCGCGACGATGCCCATGGCGATGCTGGCTGCCGCCGCCGCAAGGCACGTCGCCACGAAGACGCCTTCCACCGGGAGGCCGGTACCTTGCGTGCCGAGGATGGCAGGGTTGACGAAGACTATGTAGGCCATCGTCATAAAGGTTGTGAGCCCCGCTATAACCTCTGTTCGGAGGTTCGTTCCCCGCTCCGAGAACTTGAAGAAACCGCCCAACGTTTTTGCTCCCCTCTGACGAGCCGCCCACACGCGCATCACTAATTTTAAGGTTTCATCTATCAGCTTTCAGCTGTCAGCTTCTCCCCGTCCGGCGAATGCCGGTGGCGCAGGACAGAGCGTAGCCGAACTCGTTTTATCTTCTCATCCGCCAACTTTCGCCTCGCTCACCCTGCTGACAGCTGCTATAAGCCGAGGATGGGTTTATTCTTTTTCCAGACGAGCCAGGCGATGGAGAGGATCCAGAGCCCGATGATGGTTGAGTAGGCCGGGAAGATCTGGCGATAGTATTCTGGGGTGTCGCCGGTTTCTATGACCGGAACGGATGCATCCTGGGGCAAGTCGGCCATCTCGAGCCCTCTCTGGGTGGTGTCGTGGAAGATAACGGTGCCCACGTTGGCGAGCTTGCCGCGCCAGACCCTTTGGCCGGTATCCGTTACGTCCGGTGGTGTCTGGGCGGTCTGTATGAGCAGGTTGCTGCCGGTCTCCTTCAGCGCGAAGTAGTAGTAAGACGCTTCGTAGCGGGACGAGACGGCTATACGGGGCCGCTCGGGATTAGGGCCGAAATCTGGGGTGCCCGTTACCTCCACATAGTCTCCCAACTGCGTACCCGCCGGCAGTTCGCCGCGGTTGAGCTGCTCGATGTTCAGGGGGACCGGCTCGCCATGCAGGCCATAGGAGAAGTTGGCCGCGGTGGTCGAGGCGCCGAAGGTGAAGACCATGACGACAAATAGGCGTGCTAGGAGCCAGGAGTTGCGTTTGATCCATGCCCCAAGCCCCCGCTTTTCGTAATGTTCGCTCGGATTGGGGCTATGGCCTGGGGGTGTCTGCTGATCACAAGTATCCATCGGGACCATTCTAGCTGACGGGGAGGCTAATAATGTGAAAGAGATACCGGCGGAATACGGCATCGGGGTGGTATGCCTAAGCACGACAAGGTATGCTGGTACCTGGCAAGGGTTCAATCAGCGACCGGACGGTCATAGGTTCTCCATGGGGGTAGGATATGGAGAAAGAGCGGGATGTCCCGGAGGCGGTTTCCGAGGAGACGATCTCCGAGGATCGTAAGCCCGAGTACACCCTAGTAGGTATCATAGATGACGGTGTCGAGCTCAACCGGGCGGTCAAAGAGATGCGGGACCTCGGCGTGGGCGTGGACGACCTCACGGTTATTCTCAAGCGTAAAGACCCTGACGAATCTGAGCCGTTGCCGGAGGGGACGCGCTACATCGTGGTCCCCGACGATCGCCGGGGTCTTGAGGTGCCGGTAGGGTTCGCCGTGGTTTTTCTGCTCGTCGGGTTCTTGTTCGCCGTTACCACGCCCGCCATCGGGGTACCGACGTTCCTGGTCTTCATCTCGCTGTCGGCAATCCTTCTAGCGGGCTCGTTCATAAGGGTTGGAGTCCAGCCGATACTCACGGAGATGCAAGCCCCGAGGGAGGAGTCGGGCGCCTGGAATGATCAATTCGAGCAGGGGAGGGTCTTGATCTTCGCCATAACCCAACAGCGGCAGCTTATCCGGCCGATACGCGAGATCTTGCAGGCCGGCGGGGCATACTACTACATCACCGACCGGCGGCTAGAGCCCCGAGCGGTGGGTCCGGCCGTCATGCACCGGGCGAGACCGGACGAGCACGATGATAGCGTAACGGGTACCAGGGAAGGCTAAAAGGGGTTATAGGAGATGAGCTCGGGTATCGCTTCGGCAGGCCTCCCCTATTTCCTGGCCCAGATAGATCTCTCGAACTTCAACTTCCCCGGGGGCCCTAGGGCCTTCACGGGCCTCACGATGCTCGTCCACATGTTCTTCGCCGAGCTGTTTGTCGGCTTTGCTATCGCCGCGCCGGTCTTGCAGGCCTGGGGAGCGCGCACCGGGAGCCCCCGGATGGACCGTCTCGCTCACTCGATGGTGCGCTTCAACGTTCTCACGTTCTCGACCGGCGCCACGTTCGCGGTGTTGTTCTTGGTATTGCTCGTCGGGTTCTACCCGACGGTTACGGCGGTGCTGTTTACGCACTTTTTTTACATACTGGCCATCGCGATGGCCTCGATGGTGCTCTCGCTATGGGGGATGTATACCTACTATTACAAGTGGGACCGCTACAGCATCTTCAACAAGCGCCGGCACGCGGCCTTAGGGCTTGCGATGGGGGCGTTCATCTGGATCTGGATGGTTCTCATGACGGGGATAGATACCTACATGGTGACAGGCGGGGGGCCAAACGCCGAGCCTGTTGCCGAAGGCAACGTAGCCAACTTTGGCGCGGCGCTCTCGGCGATCTTCAACCCCATGTATGTCGAGATGATCCTGCACCGCACCTTCGCCAACCTTTCCTGGCCGGCCTTCGCGCTCGCTACCTGGGCAGCCTTTATGTACATACGCTCAAAGAGCGGGGCGGACAAGGCCTTCTACGACTGGGCGACCTCGGTAGGGCTGAGCTGGGGAGTAGGCTTTCTGCTCGCACAGCCCATCGGAGGCTTTCTGATCGTCTATTCCTTGAAGCTCGCCCAGCCCGAGGACCCGGCCTCGGCCACGGCCGCCGGCGGTGCCTATGAAAGGCTCACCTCGGGATATACTTCGGATCTCCTGTACATAAACCTAATGCTGGTGGTGGGGCTCTTCGTGCTGTCGAACCTGGCGATGTACATAGGGGCCGGCAGGCACCCGGACCGCGCGGGTCGGCGCCCCATACAGTTCTTCGGGTTGGTGGCGGCGTTGGCGGGGCTGTACTCGATCTCACCGCTCGCCCAATTCCCGTTCTTGTACATGCGTTACATCATGATCCTGATCATGGTCCTGGCGACGGCGGGGGCGCTCGTGAGCTACTTGCGGGGACGGATGCGCTTCAGGTACGGTAGTCCGGCAACGAGTTACCGGGTAGTCTTGCTGGCATTGGGGGTGCTGGCAGCGGTGACCGCGCTCAATATGGGCTTCATGAAGTCGAATTCTCGGGTGCCATACACCATATATAATCAGCCGAACTACACGGTGGAAAACGAGACCCCGCCAACAGGGTTCGGCAAATAGCTCTAGGGCTTTTCTAGAAGGGATGTAGAGGTTGGCAGAGCTACAAAGGGATCCCATAACCCGGAAGGATTTTCTGGGCTTTGGGGTGCTCAGCGCGATAGTCGGGGCGATCCTCACGATCCCACCGGCGGCGTATGTTCTGGGGCCGCTCATAAGGACGAACGTTTTAGGTGAGTCCGACGTTTCCCAGGAGTGGTTCAAGCTAGGGTCCATAGAAGAGGTTCCAGACAAGGAGCCGAAGCTCTTCGACGTAAAGTTCCCGCTGGACCAAACCTACGCGGGAGACGTTCAAAAGCAGCAGCCGGGCTCCCAGAGGTCCGCGGAGGAGTTCGTGGTAGATAGCGCCGTCTACGTTACATGGAAGACCCAGGTCCTCGAAGGCGGAAGGTATGGGGAGAGCCAGCGTCCCGCTTTCCTGGACGGAGGCATCAGGGGGTCGCTGACTGAGGAGCAGGTCAATGAGGCCGAGGAAGCCCTCAACGTCCTGAGCAATTCCTGCGCCCACCTCGGGTGCCCTGTGCGTTGGATCATAAGGGAGGGAGAAGGGGAGTTCCTCTGCCCGTGCCACGGAGGGGTCTACAACATCAACGGTTTCTACATAGCGGGCCCGCCGCCGCGGGGCCTCTACAGTTACACCCACAAGGTCGACGAAAACGGCGACATCTACGTCAAGCACGAGTTCGATACCGGGGGCAACCAGGGCTTCCAGGAGCCCTTCGTGATTTAGAGAGGAAGATCGGAGCGGCATGATAGGCAGGATCAGAGCCCAAACGCTGGAGACCGGCAAGATCATCACCGACTGGATGGAGGATCGGACCGGCATAGTAACGATGTTGGAGCACTTCCTATACGAGCCGGTCCCGAAGAGGGGGACCTGGCTCTACACGTTGGGCAGCGCGACGCTCTTCACCATAACGCTGCAGTTTCTCACCGGCATCCTCTTGCTCTTCTACTACGTGCCGACCACCGATCACGCGTGGAATTCGATCTACTACATAATGCACGAGTCGTACTTCGGGTGGCTTATCCGTGGCATCCACTACTGGTCGGCGAACTTCCTTCTGGTGGTGATCGGGCTACACATGTTCCGGGTGTACTTCTCGGGCGCCTACAAGGCGCCTCGCGAGCTGAATTGGGTGGTCGGCGTGGTGCTCTTGCTGCTCGTGGTCGTAATAGCGTTCTCCGGCTATGTGCTGCGGTGGGACCAGGACGGGTTCTGGGCTACCGTGGTGGGGATGAAGATAGGCTCCTACTCGCCCTTAGTTGGTAAGTACGTGATCCAATTCCTCATGGGCGGAGATGTGATCGGACCGGCGAGCCTCTCGCGCTGGTTCGCCTTACACGTGTGGGCCTTGCCGGCGGTGCTCGCCCCGGCCATCGGGGTACACTTATACCTCTTGCGGCGGCACGGAGAGTTCGGGAGCGAGTTCGAGTACGCCGACCGGTTGGCTAGGCTGCACGAGCGGCAGCGCCTGGAGACGTACGAGAGGTACGAGGAGGAAGAGGGCGAGCCCTACACGGGCCGGCGCGACCGAGCCGACCGCGGGGAGTAAGAGCGTTTACTACCGCGGGGGCGCCCTGCTGCTATGATGCGGAGGCGGGTTTCTAGAAGAGAGGTGTAGAGATGTACCCGGCAACCGGCCAGGCCAAGCCGACCGAAGAAGAGGTAATCACCGAGGAGAATGTCTACGAGCGCCCGGACGAGACGATGGGCTTCTTCCCGACGCAGGTGCTCAACGACCTGGTCGTCTCGACGCTGATCCTTCTGTCCTGCGTCGTGCTCTCGTACTTCGCGCCCGCGCCGCTCACCGACCCGGCGGACACCGCGACCGTCACGTACATACCCAGGCCGGAGTGGTTCTTCTTCTTCTACGAGCAGATGCTCATGTTCTTCCCGGGCTACGCCCTGATCGGCTTCGGGGCCGTGGTGGTGCCGACGATCTTCATCATCTTGCTGTTCGCGGTGCCGTGGCTCGATCCGGGTCCGAACTACAGTCCTTTGAAGCGGCCTTTCGCGACCACCATAGGTTTTCTGGTCCTCGTTACGATCGTGCTGAACATGCTCTTGGCGCTCAGCAGGGTCGTTAACTTCCCCGGTGGGGCGTAGGGCATGCCGATAGGAGATCTCGGGGTCCCCATCCTCGGCAAGAACGTCGTTATCGCCGTTCTCGTCCAGTCACACATCCTGGTCGCCGCCTTCATTCTCGGGGCGGCTCTCATAGCCCCGACGGCGGAGTACCTGGGGATGGTCACCAAGCAGCCGAAGTACGAGCGTTTCGCGCGAAACCTGGCGAAGCTCATAGTACTGCTCTTCGCTACCGGATCGGCCCTGGCCATAACGTTCATCCTGGCGCTGATCACGCTGTTCCCGATCTTCTTCTCCTACCTGCAGAATATCTTCTTCTGGGTGTTCTTTATCGAAGCCTTCATGTTCCTGGGCGTGATAATAATCCTATACGCCTGGTACAACGTCTGGGACAAGCTGGCCTATCGCAAGACGCTGCACGTGACCTTCGGGCTGGTGGCCGGGTTCTTCGGGGTGGTGCAGATGACCATGATAAACGCGATAGCCGGCTACATGCTCACCCCGGCGGAGGCCCCGCTAACCGACGTGGCCCGGACCTTTCTTAACCCGTCGACGGTACCGCTGACCATGCACCGCTTCGTCGGAAACTTCTCGTACGCGGGCTTCTTGATCGCCGGCTGGGCCGCTTGGCGCTACCTCAGGAGCACCAGGGAGGACGACCGGGAGTACTACGACTGGATGGGCCACTGGGGACTCATCTGGGGGTTCGGGTTCCTCATCCTCCAGCCGGTGATCGGCTACGGGTACCTCAAGAGCATCCGTGAGGCCTCGCCGCAGGCGTTCGCAACGATTATGCTCGGCGACAAGTCCTGGGTCTTCCTCTTGCTTATGACCTGGATCGCGATTATGAGCATCGCCTCCACGGCCTACTTCGTGCACAAGCTGCGGTTCGCCGTGAAACCGACGCCCACGCTGCGCAAGATGTCGGTCGGCGCACTGGGTTTTACGGCCTTGTTCACGGTCCTCAACATCATCCCGGCCGACGGCAGCCTGGTGCCGCAGATCGGGTTGGTGTTCTTCGACGGAGGAGGGCCGGGAGGTAGCGCGAAGATACCGCTCGGGAGTATGTACCCTTACAAGTACATCGGTCTGATCGGGCTGATGTTGGTAGGCTT
>Ga0058697_10001087_pt1 | contig 10267 bp, 7 predicted proteins | sample AgamicAsMae_FD_66619 | JGI IMG/M metagenome (GOLD analysis project Ga0058697, IMG submission 66619) | Agave microbial communities from Guanajuato, Mexico - As.Ma.e | ecosystem: Host-associated > Plants > Phyllosphere > Phylloplane/Leaf | place: Guanajuato, Mexico | collected 2012-06-04
CTATAAAGCTCCACACCTACCCGAGCTCATGACCGCGGACGACCGTATCAAGTGTGCATTTGCTATCGATGCTGCTTGTCTCTGGCCACTCTCCCTTGCACCTCCTAAAAACAAGAAACACCTTGTTCCACATCTGTTCTCTTGGACACAAAATTTCGTGGCAATGATTTTTGTATTACGAATGTGCTGCAAATCTGACTATCTAGGCGACCTATGTAAAGAAAGTGGCATAGCGGGAGAGCTCATCGAGAGCACAATTGGTTCTATGATGCAATGGCTCGAGGACGTGAGGCAAGTGGATGGGGTTGCGGATTGGAGCATAAGGGCTCTAGGGCCGGCCTTTCTCGACTAGAGTCAGTCGCAATCCTTTGTGTATACTCAATTGTTTGAGGCCATCACATCTAATATCAATACCTAACCAATATGAGGCAGATAATCGCGTAGGATTATGTCCGAATTAGGCTCTAGCGCGTTAGGGCTTAGCTTAAAAAGGTAAAGCGGGGAGGTTTTCGCGCGCGATTATCATTCGCGATTATGGCTCTGTGTACACGCGATGCAGGTTCTTTTACGACATGAAAAACACTCTCAAACACTTTACAGGCAAACAGAAACACACTCGTCCCGCTTTGTTGATATCTCGAGGCTTGTATGTGGCGTGGTGGCTGTGTGGATTATCGAAGCGAAAAAGCTACGCGCACCCGCTAGAACGTCGAAAGCGCGACTACGCCCCAGGCTAAAGAGTGAGAAAAGAAAGTGTTACTTGCTACGATCGCTCCGCAAAAATGCAAAAACCGACCGTGAGTGACCGAGAAGCACTGGAAACGGGATTAAAGATCACGACGGAGAATGCTAGTCGATTTCTGAAATATAACGACGTATACCGGATTTTAATATGCGTGAGGCACGGCTACGCAGTCCGCAATCTCGCAGATCATTTAAGCAAAAATCACGAAGGAAGTAAGAAGGAACGAGGCGAGGTGGTAAGGCAACACAAGTCTCTCGTGCTACACAATGCGAAGGATGTCGCTCTCCCGCCGCCGCTAGAGCAGCCGTTCCCGGCTTTAGGTAAGCCGCAGAAGGCGTATATCTGTCGAGAGCCGGAATGTCAATATATCAGCGCTCACTCGAATGGAATCCGAATGCACTGCAATCAAAGACACAGTTGGAAGTCTTCAGCTGAGGAACGAGAGCACTGGAATCCCGTGTGGGTACAAACGTTCTTCAAATCGGCCGGTCTGCAGAAGTACTTCGCCGTCTTATTCGACGACAAAGGGGACGCTGAAAGGCAGGAGAGCGAGACGGAAGCTGCTACACTCGTGAGGTCTGCTGAGGATGTCGCTACTACAGCGAACACGGCAGATAACGCCGACATCTCGACAATCACGGCAGACTGGAAGAAGCAGGACGAGAAGCTAAACGAGGAGTTGGAAGTGGCAGACGCCGAGACCGCAAAGACAGATCACACTCTCTGGTTCAAGAAGACTGGCTGGGCCGATCATTTAAAGAGCTGCACTTTGAGACATCTGAGTCAGGCGAGCCGGCTGCCCGACAGAGACGAGCAGACGCTTCTCACGGCCGTGAAGTTGAACGGCTTTCTGATCGAGAAGTGCGTCGGGGGTCTCGCATCGCTCGATAACGAAACCCGGCGCTGGCTCAGAAGCGCAAAGCACTCAGAGATCGATCAACGGCCGCTAGCAAGGTTACAGAATACCGAAAGTCAACAGACGTACGCCGTGTATATGGCACGACTGTTGTGCTACAGTCTGAGAGTACTACAGAGCTGCGAGGATAGCGAGAGGCTTCTAGAGACAGCAGAAGGGCAGGAGAGCGAAGCAGGTAACAATAGCGACTATGCTGAGGATAACGAAAGCGAGAGTGAAAGGGAAGGTGAAAGAGAAAGTGAGGACGACGGCGACTTCGGCTCTCAACCCGTAGTCGATGTCTTCAAAGACGCCCGTAGGCTCTATCCGTGGCAGGAAAGGCAGAAAGACTTACTGAGACAAGTCCGCGAGAGTATCGAGAACGGCTGGGGTAGAAAATCTCAGCTCGACGCTCTACTAAAATTCTACGAGTCGCTCATCTTTCATCACGTCCGAGGGGATACGTTCAAGAGTGCAATCTTGCACTTTCTCGCCGTTCTAGGCATCGACGAAGAGACGAGGCGGCTCCGACAGGCGAACGACTTTTCGTTCATGCTAGCGGGGATCGTGTACTGCATACGGGTGATCGCCGTCGAAGTCATACTACCGTCAGAAGAGAGGGAAGATCAGGACGACGAGGATGACGAGCGCTTCAAGCAAACGAGAGACAGGTTCTTGGCAGATGGCACGTATAGCGTGATGAGCAAGGCTCTCAGCATTCTAGCTTACGGAAAGAGTATCGCTATGAATCACAGCAACGCCGGCTCGATCTCTTGGTCAGATGATCGCACGGAAATGAGCTACAAAGGCACACCGATCGACGTGGCTCGCTTTGGGAGTATGGTCAGAGGCGTGATCGCAGAAGCGGAAGATAAGCTATGGAAAGATCTGATATGGGCGACACGGGAACAGCGGTTCGAGGTCCCGCTGGATAAGCTGCAAGACGACGTCACGTGGACAAAACGAGGAGTGTCGTTTATCGACAATGCTAACAATGGACTACAGGACAAGCGAGAGTGGATGACGAGGCGTGCGCTAGCAGATGCTAGAGGTAAGAAGATGTGGAAGCAGAAGGAGTGGTCGAGGCCGGAAGTACGGAAGTATTTACGAAAAGTCGATCGGTTCAGAGAGCTACTTCTCTTCTGCATTCACGTCACAGGCGGACAGCCGGCGCGAGGGACAGAGATCACGTCGATCCGGTTCAGGAACGGGTTTCAGCAAGACAGGAACATCTTTGCGATACAGGGGCACATGGTGGTTGTCACCCGCTATCACAAGTCTCAGTCGCAGTTCGACAAACCGAAGGTGATTCCGAGGTTTCTACCGTGGAGAGTCGGGCAGCTTCTCGCGATCTATCTGGCTTATGTTCAGCCGTTTCAACAGTATCTGACGGTAAAGGTCAAGGGGTTAGGTCAGTCCGATCACGTCTGGGCGAACGAGTACGGCCCGTGGGGAACGGATCGTTTGACAAAGATCATCAAGCGAGAATCTAGCAAGCTGCTAGGCACGAGGTTGACGACGCTCGACTACCGGCATGTAGCGGTCAGCTTAGGGCGAGAGAAAGTCGGAGAACAGTTCTCGCGAGGCTACGTCGAAGAGACGGCCGAAGTCGAGGAGCCGGAAGTAGACGAGGATGATCCGCTCGAGGTCTCGGCCGGCAGAGGCGGCGAGGTAGGAGCTAACCGGTACGGTGTATCGCTAGACGTCATCAAACATCTCAGCAGCCGGTCGATCGACACTTTCAGGCCGCTCTGTCAGAAGTGGCACGAATTCTTAGGGCTGGCGAGCTACGGTAAGAAGGGACAGAAGCGAGGGCCGCAGACAAACAGCAGTAGCGGGAGCTTCTACACGCAATCACTACAGGACGCCGACGGGAGGAGGACGGCGATGATGGCGAACAGTGGCATTAGGGGATGGGGTCCGGCAATCGACAGGTTTAGAGCACAGGGTCGAGAGCAAGGCTCAGAAGTAGGAAGATCGAACGGCAACTGGTGGTTCGGGGGAGGCGGGAGAAACGAAAGCGAGAACGACTCGGGTAGAGGAGAGGGTAGTAGCAATAGGCAGACGATGACTACGCCGCTACTACAGCAAGGAGAGCAAGGAGAGCAGGAAGAGCAAGGAGAGCAAGGAGATCAGTACGCGCGACAGTACACGCAGCAGTTCATGCCGCACTTTACCCCGGTACAACAGTGGATCGATCAGCATACACTGCAGCAGTTCACGCCGCAGGTCGTCGCCGGGACAGAGATCGCTATGACGCCGGACACGACCGCGCATCTCGAGCAGTCGCCGCTCTATAACAGGTCGACAGCGATATCCGCAATCGGTCAGAAGAGATTCACGAGCCCGGCAGTAAGCGAAGAGGATTTGAAGAAGGCGATGAGGAAGGCGTTACGCCGCGAAGACGTCTCGTTCCGATCGGAAGAACAGGGAGAGGCGCTACGTATGATTGTATCGGGCGAGCAGACGACTCCGCTAGTAGTAGTACTCCCGACAGGTGGAGGGAAGAGCTTGCTGTTCATGGCGCCGGCTTGTCTGGACGACCCGGGCGTGACGATCGTCGTCGTACCGTACCGCGCACTCTTGGACAATCTGGTAGCGACGGCTAAAAGGGCGAGGATCGACTGCATCGAATACAGACCCGGAGAGCAGAACCCGGCCGCTCTAGTCTTCGTCAGCGCCGACTTCGTCGCAGGCAGTCAATTTCTCAGCTACGCGCAGCTGCTAAGCGCTAAAGGTGTTCTTAGGAGAGTCTTCGTAGACGAGAGTCATCTGACGTTCACAGCAAGCGACTGGCGGCCGAAGCTGGCACAAGTCCGAGCAGTACGCGGACTGAGAGTGCAGACAATCATGCTAACCGCAACGCTGCCGGTGCTGCTAGAGTTCGAGCTGGAAGAGAGTATGGCGGCGCAGATGGCGAGGTACATCAGAGCCGTCACGACACGTATGAAGACGAGGTATATCGTAGAGGTATGCAAACCGGGAAAGCTAGAAGAGAAGACGCTCGAGCTTTGCAGGCGGATGAAGAAGCATCTGAGTCTACGGAAAGGCGTGGTGTACAGCCGCAGCAGGGATCAGTGCGAGCAGCTGGCGAGAGAGCTAAAGTGCGCTTACTATCACGCCGGAGCGGCAGACAACGAGGAGAGACTGAAGGCGTGGCTGGAGCAAGGCGGTCTGATCGTAGCGACGTCGGCATTAGGGACAGGCGTGGATTTCCCGGGCGTCGTCTTTACGCTTCACGTCGACATCCCGTACGGCATGATCGATTTCTCGCAGGAGTCGGGGCGAGCGGGACGGGCAGGCGAAGACGTGGACTCGGTGATGATAGTAGAAGAAGGCAAGGCCGAGAGGCAGTCGGCAGGTGGGAAAGGCGGAGGGGTCGATGAGAGCATAATGCGTGATTTCATCACGACGAGAGGCTGTAGGAGGCGGGTGATGGGACTGTATCTCGACAACAAGGAGATCGAGTGTGGAAACGACGCGAGCTTAGCGAAATGCGACAGGTGCGGCGAGGGGGTAACGGCGTTGGAAAGGGATTACGCACGAGCAGCGAGAGAGCGTCAGATGGTCGAAGAAACGCTCGATGAGGTCGCGGATAACTGCGTCTTCTGTTTCGTCGAATCGACGGACGATGTAGGCGTAAGCTGGACTCACAACCCGGAACAGTGCGAGAGGGCAGAGTGGAGAACATGGAGGGATCTGGACGAAAGATTCCGCCGGCTGATCAAGTTCGAAGAAAGCAGTCACAGCTGCTTCAAGTGCGGCTTCAGTCAGAAGCTTTGCAATACAGGCGTCGGCGAAGACAGAGCTTGTCAGTGGCCGAATGTAGGAGCGGCGATTCTCAGAGGAATCCCGTCGACGAAGCAGGGCGCTGCGATCGTAAAGAACGTCGGCTTCGAAGGCGAGACGACGGACGCGAAAGAGTACGCAAAGTGGCTAGGCTGGAGGCACAGGCAGCGAGTCTGGGGTGAATTGATGAGCAACGCGAGCGCTCTGGTCATCGAGTTCATCGTAGAGAGAGCGAAGAGGCGGGCCGGAACCGACGCTGCGGACGAGGACGGCTCTGCGGACGATGTCGTTACTTCGGAGAGCAACGACGCTCGCGGTACTTCGGACACGGCGCAACCCAAGCAGACGATCGATCATGAAGTGGAAATGGAAGCAGAGCGCCGGAGCGTCAGAAGCAGTGACGGCGGACGGGGTGAAGAGGCTCAAGCATATCGGGAAAAGCGACGAAGGGTAGGGAAGAGGGTGGTCGAGTCGACAGTTGTGGAAAGCAGCGTATCTGGCGAGAATGGCAGGCGGGGTCAGCAGGGTAGGAAGAGGAGTACTGCTCAGACTGCCGACGCGGCCGTGAGTGAGGTGATCAGGCTCTGGGAGAGAGGATGTGTCGTCTGTCGGGCACAGGGCCGCCGCAGTCGGCTCGAACACGCTTGGGAGACTTGCATGCTCGACGTCGACGTCACAGAAGCCGTCAAGAAAGGCGTAGGGTTATTGGTCGGCATAAGGGCCCCGTTCAGAGGACAAGGCTTCCGCTGCTGGGCGAGAGGCGGGAGTTGTCGCTGTAGTACAGAAGGCAAGCAGGGCGGTTGCTCCGGAGGTGAAACGGTCCGGTTAGCAGTCGCAGCACTGCTCTTCGGAGGGAAGGTGGAGATTCGTGAGTGGGTGGAAGAGCAGGAAGCGTTTGCAAAGTCGATCGAGGAGGGCAAGGATGGCCGGGTGGCTCTGGAGGAGCTACTGTCGAAGAAGGGGACGTACGACGGAGAGCAGCAGATCGGGCTGGACAGTTTTTTAGTCTCATGGGCCCGGATGATGTAAGGGATGGCAGAGAAGGTGTAGGAAACGAGCCGGAGAAGTGGAGATGGATAGGGTAGGGGTTGAACAGGAAGACAAAAATCTGCTACGGGGGCAGGTCGATAGTAATTCAGTTCAGGCAATGTATGAACGCGACGTTGTTTCGAGGAAGTCTCAAAGTAGCATCTGAGTTACGATATTACAAGGCGATAGGGTTAGGGTGTAAAGAAGTTGGGATTCGATGTTGAGAGGTAGTAGGTGGTAGGTAGGGAATACACAGTGTCACGTCTACCGAACGTGTGAGACGGAGTAAGAGGGTAGGAGGGATAGATAAGGGGTGGTGGGTGGGGGAAGAATGGTGTCCCCGTGACCCGAAGGTGTCAGCCGTGCCGCGAGGCAAACATATAAAATGAAGAGGAAGAACACGGGTTGAAGGATGAGAGGAAGAGATGTGGATGGAAGGGCGAAGCAAAACGCTTCAGCAGAACACGGGTTAGAGGGAATGGAGGAGAGACGGATGGAAGTGCGAAGCAGAATGGCGTAAAACAAGAGAACGCTAACTGTGGTGATGAGGTGAAGCAGAAACGAGGTGAAATGTATGTCTGATGCGAATGAAGTAAATTGGGAAGACGATTCAAGGTAGATCAAATCGAAATGTGGTAGGCGTTTAGGTCCGGGAAGAAATGAGACGGAAGACCGCTTAGGTCAGGGAGAGTGATTTGGTCAAGCAGGGTGAAGTCAAAGGGCCCCGAGGACGAATACGACAGGGTTAGGGCTAGTAGAAGTTCGGGAGGAACAGAGAGGGGGTCGGAGAAGGAGTAGGGTTATGTAACCGTTCAGGTGTCACGAGAGAAGAGAGTCGTTGGTTTGGAGAGTAGGGTTATGTAACCCGTCGGGTGTCCCGCGAGAGAAGTTGAGGGATATAGTAAGGGAGGATTGAAACGGGGTGGGGGGTGGGGAATAATGGTGTCCCCGTGACCCGAAGGTGTCAACCGCGCCGCGAGGCGAAGATAGCAGGGAATTAATGAAGAGGGAAAGCAGAGAGAGATGGATGGACAGAGATGCCGAAGCAGAGTGCTGAAGCGTTCCGCTTTGGCAGAACACGGGTTACGGGTAGTGAAGGGCAGGTAGTAAAAGACAGATGGAAGAGGCGGCGGAGGCGGACGTTGAAACAAAGTTTTGGCGAACCGAATAAGGTTTAGGGACATCTTCAGAGGTTTCATAGAGGGCGAGCGAGCAACATGCACGACGGTGGGCAAGAGATCAGGAGGAGCTAGTCTGGCCGTCAAGACGATACAAGTGAAAGGAAATTATTCGATCGTTCAGGCGTTTAGGGGTGCAGAGAGATCACGGAACCGCGAAGCGTGTCGACGACGGAACATGATAGAGAGAGGGAGAGGGTAGACGAGACAAAACAGGACGGATATCAGGACCGGAGCTCGGTGCTGGCTCCGTCAAGATGCAGACAAGCGTTAGCGAAGACGGCTCGCTAGCAAATAAGGGCGAGACGATGCAATCGGGCATTGTTTTCAGGAGATTGAGGGCGTGGTTGTTTGATGCAGACAGCCGTTAGCGTGACAGGTGCCCGACAGACGCGAGCGAGCTGCAGGAAAAGAAAGGCGGAGAAGTCGTGTTAGGGAGGAGGGTTCGCAGCCGGAATATATATGCGAAGGCTCAAGGAGTAGATGACAGGTCGTAAGGTTCGATGGCCCCCGTTAGTCGGGTCTGTGGTTAAGCTAATGGGGAGCCGCAGGTTTGAGATGAGGCTTGCGGGAGTCAATGGCGAGAGGAAGATCGGGCAGGTCATGGGTAGGAAGGCGGCGAGTGGCTGCTGTAGCTGAGACGCAGGGGAGGCATTGAGTCCCGCGTGGGGGGCGTGAGGCTTGTAGGGCTTACATGGATTCGACACAAAAGGGCTATGGTGGGTACGCGGCTACGAGGCTAGACGGCTACGAGGCCGGAGAGGTCACAAGGATGTGAGGATGTGCAGGTAGGGAGACATATGTCGATAGGTAGGGTTCGAGAAAAGTTCGGAGGGCTAAATGATATGTTAGACGAACGAAGATGATGAATTGGGGTGATAACCCGCTAAGCATGGTGATGAGGTAGAGTGGCAACTCGCTAACAGTGATGAAGAGTAGATAGAGAGAATGTGGTTGAAAGAAGATTCGGACCGGGGTAAGTATACAAGGGGAGAGTTGCCGGCGGCGGCTTCGGCGACGAGGCAGTGGATTGAAGACGTTCGGTCGGGGTCGGCGTATGCTCCGTTGAAAATGCAGGCAAGCGTTAGATTAGTTGGATTTACAGCGAGTGAGAGCGAAGCGATCGCAAGGTACAGCGGTAGGGGAATGGTTGTTTTATGCAGACAACCGTTAGCGGGGCGGCTAAGAGGGTGAGAGTTGAGAAAGGTGGAAAGATTTACAAGGTTAAGAGGCTACGAGGTTAAGAGGGTACGAGAAGATCTTGGAAATGGCGGCTCGAAGCCGGAATCGAAATGCTATGTTTCGCAAGCAGGCAAAGAGGGTCAGAGCAAGTGACTGTAACGAAATTCAGGCACGGACTAGGTTGAGGTTAGGACGTGGACCGGCATATAGACGTGGGGTGCATTATGTGGGCGAGTCGACGGGTACAAGCGATAGCTTGCAGGCGGCACACGCGAATGAGATGGTCAACATCGCAGGGCTGAACCCGGCAAATCAATCGAGAAGGCTGGCGATCTGGTGGGGTAGAGAGATTAGTGGGCCGGTAGCGAGAAGGCGGCTGGAAGTCAAGTTGGGCAGACGTCGGATTACAGTTTCGAAGAAATAAAACAGAGTTCGTAGTGAAACTATCCAAAATACCTAATGGGTTACAGGTCTATATGTCATTTCACAATCAGTGATGAAATGTACACATTCATGCGTATATGTAATTCCGAGACTGTAGGTCATTAGCTCTGTGTCATATTCTTATATACCCCAGTCACATCGTCTAGGTCATCTAAAAAAAATTGTACAAGGTCCGTGATGGCAACAAATGTCGACATGAAATATTTCAGAATTTTATCTGCGATATTGCGCCGTCAACAAATCCGTATGTGAAGCTGTTGGCACTCGACAAAGTCTCGCTGTACAGCCCTACAAGCCACGCTGGAGAGCTTAGGGTTAGAGTTGAGGGTTGGTCACATGGATCAATCGATCCAAAGGTGTTGCGCCAGCACAATAAAGCGCGAAAAAGCATTTGATCATAGATGCCAATAGCGTCAGAAGAAGAAGATTTCCAGACGAGAAACTTGGATGGTATTACATGGACCGAACATGAGCTGCAAGTTGTCGGAAGGATGAAACGCACGATGAGAAGGTCAAAGACCAAACCCAAAGAAAGAATAGACATAACAAGACAAAACCGAAATCAGCTCGTATCAACAGAAGCGAGCTCGAGACCCGAGGTAAGCTTGGGTCAGGGAGGATTAGGGAATTGAGGCGAAACTATGAATCGGAGAATTATACAGAAGGATCCAGAGGCGCCCGCAAGCTGGCTTATCACATCAACGCATTTGAGAGGAGAAGGTCCGGAAGGCGACGAACGGGTACAGGCGGTAGTGTCAAGGTGAAGTCGACGAATGAGGCTGAGTGAGCGAGAAAGTGGCGTCTGGTCGAGACAAGTGGGGTTCAAAGCTACCGTTGTGGGAAAAGCCAATCTCAAGCCAATCTCAAAGTCAAAATTAAGTTCCGAAGTAGAGGGGAACCTCAATGGAGAAATTAAACGCTGATCTGAAAGCTTAGATACGGGGCAGCAGAGACGAAGATCAATCAGAGTGTTGAGTCCGCGAGTAGTAGACATAATTTATTGAA
>Ga0058697_10001088_pt1 | contig 10263 bp, 9 predicted proteins | sample AgamicAsMae_FD_66619 | JGI IMG/M metagenome (GOLD analysis project Ga0058697, IMG submission 66619) | Agave microbial communities from Guanajuato, Mexico - As.Ma.e | ecosystem: Host-associated > Plants > Phyllosphere > Phylloplane/Leaf | place: Guanajuato, Mexico | collected 2012-06-04
ACCTCCGGCGAGGCCACTACGAGCTGGCTGCTGAGGAGCCAGCGACCCGGCGGCTGGCCGTGGCGTTCGACGAGCTGGCCGTGGCCATCTGATGCAGCGCGGAGGTCGCGGCTTCAGCGTGCCTCGGACTGGCGCAATGCAACAGCGCCCCGCGGACCGACCAGATGCAACCCTGCCCTTCACCCTACCGCGCGATGATTGAGCGAACTGGCAGCTCAGAGGCCACATCCGACTTTGCGCATCCTACGTCCTCGCCAGTCTATGCTTGACGATATGAAAGAGAAAGGTCTAGGCTTTGGACCATTGCCCCAGTGTCGTGCCCGGGAGACAGGACGATGGCTGACCCCCAGGTGAAGGCGCTGCTCGACGAGCTCATCGCAAGTGGCCGGCCCTCGAGTATGAGGCTGCCACTGCCCGAGGGGCGTCGTAACTTCACGGAATTGTTCGTCTCCCTCTCGGGCACGGCGGAGGTGCAGAGGGTCGAGGACGCCGTGCTCCCGGGCCCGGCGGGCGACATCCCGGTCCGGCTCTACCGACCAGCCTCCAGAGGCCCGCTTCCCGTGGCCGTGTATTTCCACGGCGGTGGCTGGGTCTTCGGAGGCATCGAGGCCTCCGACGGACTGTGCCGGAGCCTCGCCGTGGCCTCCGGGGCCATGGTGGTGGCCGCGGCCTATCGCCTCGCCCCTGAGCATCCGTATCCAGCCGCTTTAGAGGACTGCTACGCGGCCACGGACTGGGTTCACCGGCATGGATTCGAGCTTGGAGCCGACTCGGAGCGGTTGGCGGTGGTCGGGGAAAGCTCAGGGGGCAATCTGGCGGCGGGGGTGGCCCTGCTGGCCCGGGACCGCGAGGGTCCCCCCATCGAGTTCCAGCTGCTCCTCTACCCGGCCCTGGACCCCTCGCTGGCAACGCCGTCCTACCGCGAGAATGCCGAGGACCCCTTCCTGTCCAGCACGGAGATGCAGTGGTACTGGGACCGCTATCTCGATCGCCACGACGGCCGGATCGAGCCCTACGCCGCCCCTGTCCTGGTCACTGATCTCGGAGGCCTGCCACCGGCCCACGTGGTCACCGCCGGGCACGACGTCCTGCGGGACGAGGGCGAGCTCTACGCTGAGCGGCTCCGCGCCGCCGGGAGTCGGGTCTCCGTCTGCCGTTACGACGCCATGGTCCACGGGTTCATGAGTATGACCCGGTATCTGGACACCGGGGGCCGGGCAATCGAGGAAGCGGGGCGTGTGCTGGCCGAGGCGCTCGGCTCCCGGGTGGAGGCGTAGATGTGGGCTCGGCCATAGAGGAGGTCCGGGTGCTGGAGGCCCGGGAGTTCCGCAAGCTGATGAGTCTGTTTCCCACCGGTGTCACGGTCGTGAGCGCCTCAGGCGACCAGGGGCCGGCTGGGATGACCGTGAATGCGCTGGCTTCGCTGTCCCTCGACCCGATACTGGTCATGGTGGGGTTCGACCTAACCTCGCGGACATTTCGCGCCGTGGAGCGAAGCGGTCGGTTCGGAGTGAGCTTCCTGTCCCAGGGCCAGGAGGAGGTGAGCAGCAGGTTCGCCACCAAGCTTCCGGAGGCCGAGAAGTTCGGTGGGGTGGCGTATCACCTGCTGCTGGGCGTGCCGATCCTCGACGGCGCAACGGCGTGGCTGGTGTGCGACGTCGAGAGGCTCCATCCGGGCGGCGATCATGTGATCGGAGTGGGACGTGTCCTGTCCATGGGAAGCGACGGCGCGGGCCCGGATCCCCTGGTGTTCTACCGGGGCGGCTATGTCAAGTTAAGTCGGAATGGCTCCACGCCGTCGGGGCGAGCCTAAAGAGTGTCCAGGCGACGGTTCTTTGGCCGGATGGCCTTTTTGTGGGACCATTGATCCGTGGTGACAAATAGTGGTGTGAGCCAACGAGGGATCGAGCGCGTCGAGCACTCGCCCGTTTATGGTCTCGTCGTCGAGCAGCTCCGCCGCGCCATCCACATGGGGACGTACATCCCTGGTGACAAGCTGCCTCCTGAGCGGGATCTGGCCAAGCAGCTCGTGGTCTCCAGGACCACGGTTCGCGAGGCGATCCGCGTGCTGGAGGGAGAGGGATACGTGGAGAGCCGCCGGGGCGCCGCCGGCGGCGTGATCGTGCTCGATCGCGGCCAGACCGAGCAGCGGGCGGCACGACTCATACGCGAGAAGCTTCCCGAGCTCATGGAAGTGGTGGACTTCCGGCTGGCCGTGGAGGGCGGGGCGGCTCGCCTCGCGGCGCAGCGGCGGACCGACGAGGACCTGGTCCGGCTCACCGAGGCGTTCGAGAGCATGGAGCCCGGCCAGAAGATGCGGCGCTTCCGGGCCGCAGACTCATCCTTCCACCTGGCCATCGCCGACGCGGCGAAGAACGCCTGGATGCGCAGGGCGATCGAGGACGCCCGAGCGGCGATCTGGATGCCCGTGGACCTGTTCGCCAAGCATGCCTTTCGCACCGCCCAGCTGCACCACGCGCAGATCCTGGAGGCGATCAGGGACCGGGACCCCGGCGGGGCCGAAGCCGCGGTCGTGGCCCACATCGAGACGACCAGGCGGGACCTGCGCCGGATCGCTTCCGCCGCGGAATGAGCCGCCAGATTCCCCTCCCATAGGCTGAGCCCTGGTTTGTGCCCTGGACTGCATCCGCAGGCGTTGCGATCAGGGGCGCTTGACGGGTGGGCCTAAAGGTCCGAGAATCAGACCTTAGCACAACCGGTGGACCGTAGACGGCGCCGCATCCGTGCTTGGCCCACACGGAGAACGGAGAGGCTGCCATGGAGGGTGTTCGGAACGTCGAGTTCGGGTTCGTGGCATCAGCGGCCGGCGCGCCGGGCGCGTCGGACAAGGAGTTCTACGAGGGCATCCTGTCCGACTGCGAGTTGAACCGTTCGCTCGGCTACAGCACGGCGTGGGTGCTCGAGCATCATTTCAGCGACTACTACCCGACGCCCGATCCAATGCTCCTGCTCAGCTACATCTCGGCTCGGTTCCCAGAGCTCGCGCTCGGCACCTGCGTGATCGTCACCCCCTGGCATAACCCGCTCCGGCTGGCGGGCCAGATCGCCATGATGAGCACGCTGTCGGAGCGGACGCTCCACCTGGGGCTCGGCCGTGGGACGGCCAAGTTCGAGTACGACTCGTACGGACTGGACATGAGCGAAGCTCGGGACCGGTTCAAGGAGACCTACGAGATCCTGCAGTTGGCTCTCGCCGGGGAGCCGTTCGCGTACCAGGGAAAGTACCTGCAGGTGCCAAAGGAGATCCGGGTGCGGCCGACGCCGCGACGGCAGGGAATCAAGTTCTACGGGGCGATCGGGAGCCCGGCCAGCGCTGCCATCTACGGCGCTATGGACCTGCCTCCAATGTGCACGTCGGTGGGGGACTACGAGAAGCAGGCGGAGACGCTCCGGAACTGGAAGCAGGCGGCGGAGGCTGCCGGCTTCGACACCAGCGGAACGACGTTCCCCATCATGATCGACTGCATCGTGGCCGACACCGATGAAGAGGCCATCGAGCAGGCGTGCCTGTACAAGCCCCGGTTCATGCAGGCGCAGATCGACCACTACACCCCCTACGTCACCGATTGGGAGAACACCCCCGGCTACGAGGCGTGGAAGCGCATCTGGGAAGGCATCAACGCGCGGACCAAGCCGGAGGGCATCATCCCTTGGACCGATTGGCAGTTGATCGGATCGCCGGAGACGGTGCGGGCCAAGACCCAGAAGTTCGTCGAGGCGGGGTTCAACCACATCATCTGCCTGTTCGCCACTCCAGGTATCCCCGTCGAGGTCCGCCAGGAGTGGGCGCGGCGCTTCGCCGAGGAGGTCGCTCCGAGCTTCTCGTCACCCAGCTGAGACCTGCAAGGCTGCCAACCTCTCAGCGATCCGCGCAGGTCGCCTGGACGAAGGCCTCGACCGCCCGCAGCGTCGGATGGTCGGGGCGGAAGTACTCGGGGTGCCACTGGAGGCCGAGGCAGAAGCGAACCCCTCTTCCTTCCACCGCCTCGATCACCCCATCTGGGGCCCACGCCACTGCCCGCAGGCCCGGCGCCACACGATCGATGGCCTGGTGGTGCATGGAATTGACGAGCGCCCGCTCGCCCACGAGCCGGCCAAGGGCGCTGTCGGCCTCGATCCTGATCTCGTGGGAGGGCTCTTCCCAGGGATCAGGCTGGCGGTGCTCCAGGGCATGTCCTAGCTCGGTCCGGATGTCCTGGAACAGGGTCCCCCCCAAGGCCACGTTCAGCATCTGCGTTCCACGGCAGATCGCCATCATCGGCATGTCGGCCTCGGCAGCACGCCGGACCAGTTCGACCTCGAAGCGGTCGCGCTCGGGATCCACGCCGTAGACCGCCGGCGGGGGCTGCCGACCATACAGCGACGGCTGGACGTCGCCCCCTCCGGTGAGAGCGATCCCGTCCAGCCGGGGCAGGACCTCCTGGGCATCCGCACCGTGGACCGGCAGGATCACGGGGGCGGCCCCTGCCCGGATCAGCATCTGCACGAACCGCTCCGTGGCTCCCTCCACCGACAGCTCGCGACCCGCGATGTGCAGCCTGCGGGGGTCCGATGTCATGCCGATCAGCGGTCTGCCCACGACCCACTTCCAGGATCATCCGGATCTGGTCTGGCGTGATGCTCGCTCAGGTCAGCTTCCAGCCGGCCCCCCGAGCCCAGTCGCACCGGCTTTTCCGCACCCACCCGCCGGTACGCCTCCTCCGGCACAAGGGCCGGGTCCTTGTACACGGACCAGGTGCATTTGCCGCCAGCGCGAGCCTCGGGCCAGGTAGGCGGGTCCACCACGCGCACGGGGTAGCCGAGCTGCCGGATAGGGATGCGCTCTTGGAGCTGGCAACAGTGCACGCAGTACAGGCAGACCCCCCGCTTCCCCCAAGACCAGTGGTGCGGGCGAGTGGTGACCGCGTAGTTGTACGGCGGCTGCATCCTGGGTGGGCCGCCCTCGGCGTCCTCCCGGTAGGTGCGCCCGCCCGTGCCACAGGGATCGAAGCGGAAGACCCACCGGTCGGGCTCCTCGGAGACCTCGAGATCGCCCATCCTTTCGGGGCCGGACAGATGTCCTCGGAATGTCTCGGCGGTGTCCAGCATCAGAACCTCGAGGGACTCACTCCAGGGCGTCCGGTCCACGTCGTAGCGCTGGCGGGACGGGTACACGGGATCCATCAACTCGTCCCACAGATCGACGACCCGCTCCTCTCCGAGGTGGCGGGCGCACAGATCGACCAGGCCGTACACCCAGTCGCAGGCCCGGTCGTGAACCTGGCGCCATGTCTCCCGCGCCCGCTCGAGCAGGATCTCGGCCTTGTCGGCCCGCTCTTCCCGGCACGCCCGGGCGAAGTCCTCGATCAGGGCGACGAAGCCCGTCCATCCTCGTTCAAAGTCGAACCCAGAGCCGTCCGGCATCCGGAGGTTTTCCAAGATCCGAGCTTCCTCCTCCGCCAGGGAGGGGCCGGACATCCCCTCCCGCAGCATGAACCGCCGGGCCTGTCGCACGAACAGGGGATACAGATCGTGAGCCTCCCGCCCTTCGTCGACCGCGTAGTAGCCAAGGGCCTCCGCAGCCTCGAACCGGCCCTCCCGAAGGGCCCGGATGGCCTCGCGGAAGGTGCCGACGGCCAACTCGGACCAGGCCCCGGTCCGGGCTCGCCGACCCAGCAGAGGGTGGTATCGGATCGCGTCGCTCACGTCACCGCGATCCGGCGGGCCTACAGGAACTGGAGGTAGCGCCTGATCTCCCAATCCGTCACTCCGCTTCGGAACTGCTCCAGCTCCCATCGGCGAGTCGCCGCGTAGAATTCCACGAACTCTTTGCCCAGGTACTCCTTGGCCACCTCGCTGCCCTCGAAGGCCTCGATAGCCTCCTCCAGAGAGACTGGGAGTTTCGGAGAGGAAGGATCGGTGTACGCGCTTCCCTCGGTGGCGGCGGGAGCCTTTACCTTGTTCTCGATGCCATACAGACCGCCCGCGACGCAGCCCGCCATCGCTAGGTACGGGTTCACGTCGCCGCCGGGCACGCGCTGCTCGATCCGGCAGGCGTGCTCACTCTCGTGGATGACTCTGGCCCCGCATGTCCGGTTCTCGTAGCCCCACGTGGCCGTCGTCCCCGCCGCCGAGTCCGCCGTCAGCCTCTTGTAGGAATTGATGGTGGGGGCAAACAGCAGCGTCATCTCGCGCATGGTCGCGATCAACCCGCCGAGGTAGTTGTGCATCAGCTCGGAGACGTTTCGCTCGGCGTCGTTGTCCCAGAACAGGCTGCTTCCCTGCGGCGACCACACCGATTGGTGTAGGTGGCAGCTAGAGCCGAACCCGGGCAGGGTCTTGGCGATAAAGGTGGCCATCAAGCCCTGCTGTGCGGCGATCTCCTTCACCGCGTGCTTGTACAGAAATGCCCGGTCGGCAGACTCGAGGAGGTCGCTGTAGACCATGTTGAGCTCGTACTGCCCGGCGCCGCCCTCAGGGTTCCAATACGCCACCGGAATGCCGAAGGCCTCCAGGTGGTTGGCGAGAGGCCGGATGACGTGCTCGTCGGTGCTGGCCCGATAGATCCCGTAGGCTCCCAGTCGTGGATTGAGCGGCTGGAGGGCGCCAGCACTGTAACCCTTCTCCTCGAGGGACGTCTCGTTCTCACGGAACAGGAAGAACTCGAGTTCCGCGCCGAACTTCGGGACCAGGCCCTGGGCTGCCGCCCGATCGGCGAGACGGCGGAGAAGGTAGCGCGGGGCGACCTCGATGGGCCTCCCGTCGAGGAAGAAGTGCTCGCACAGCACCGCGGCCGTCTGCTCGAGCCAGGGGACCACCCGGAACGTTGACAGGTCCGGGATGGGGGCGATGTCGCCGAATCCGGCCTCCCAGGATGGCCACCACCCCTTGTATCCAGGCTCGGCAGGGATGACGTTCTCCTCGGTGTCCATGATCCAGAAGTAGTCGGACACGTAGACAGGCTCCATGGGGTCTTCGATGAACCGCTCCGCGGGAACGCGCTTCCCACGAAAGATCCCATTGAGATCGGCCGCCGCCGCGATGATGACCTTGATATCGCGCTCGATGATCTGTCGCTTGAGGTCCTCCACGAGGGGCGTCTGGCGGGCAATGAACTCGTGTGCTGTCAGCATCTGGGTCGCCACCACCCTTGCTCTCTCCTTGGCTCGCCGAAGCCAGCGATGGAGGATATAAGGTCTGAACTGTAGGCCTTTCGCCCAGACCCTGTCAAAGGGGCTGTGCTGGCTTGACGGCCTGGATGTTCTGATACTCCGACCAGTCCGGCCAGCGGCTCAGGAGGGGACGCGGTGAGGCTCGATAGCAAGGTGACCATCGTCACCGGGGCGGGGAGCGGGATCGGCCGAGCCGCGGCCAGGCTGTTCGCGGAACGGGGCGCCTGTGTCGTGGTGGCCGACGTCGACGAGCAGGCCGGCCGGCATGTGGCCGAGGAAATCGTGGAAGCCGGCGGGCAAGCCCTGCCCGTCACCTGCGACGTGTCATCGGCCGCGCAGGTGGAGGCCATGGTCCGGGGGGCGGTGGAGACCTTCCAGCGGCTGGACGTCCTCTACAACAATGCGGGGATCTGGCTCCCGGCTTGGGGCTCGTACGTCCGGGGGAAGACCGACGGGCCGAGTCCCCTGCTGGAGGAGAACATCTGGGACCGTACGCTGGAGGTCAACCTCAAGGGAACCTACCTGTGCTGCCGGTTCGCCATCCCCGCCATGCAAGCCTCGGGAGGTGGCTCGATCATCAACACGTCGAGCGTCGCCGCCCTGCGGGTCGGGGAGGGGGTTTCCGATGCGTACACGGCGAGCAAGGGCGGCGTGTTGAGCATTACCCGGACGTTGGCCGTGGAGCACGCGCGGGCCGGCATCCGCTGCAACTGCCTGGCGCCGGGGCCGGTCCTCACGCCCATGATCGGCCCACTCACCGGCGAGAAGGCAGCGTGGGCCAAGCGGTCCATCCCGCTTGGGCGATGGGGGCGGCCGGAGGACGTCGCGCGCATGGCGCTGTTCTTGGCGTGCGACGATTCCGACTGGGTGACGGGCTCCCTCTTCGTCGTCGACGGCGGCTACACGGCCTGCTGAGCCCTCGCTGATCCCTCACTCTCCGTGCTTGACAAGCTAAGTGCGCATCACCTAGCGTCTGGGTCAAAGGTCCCCATGTTAGACCATAGGCTAATAAGGGGGTTCGCGATGGCCACCCAGGCAACCGGTCACACGCTGCAGCGAGAGGCCATTGGGCTGCGGGAGATCCTCTTCCAGTCGATTACCCACATGGCTCCGGCTGCCGGAGTGGCGTTCGCGATCCCCGTGGGCGCGGCGTTTGCGGGTGGGTCGCTGGCGTTCGCCGTCCTGCTGGCCGTGGTCGGCTGCTCGCTCACAGCCCTGTCTCTGGGCCAGCTCTCCAAGCACCTCCCGACGGCCGGATCCTTCTACACCTACACCTCCAGGGCCCTGCATCCCTCGGTCGGGTTCTTGGCTGGATGGGTGTACGCGTTCGGGGAGGCCACGGCCTTCCCGTTGTGCATCGCCCTGCTGGGTCCGGTCATCGCCGGCACCCTGAACGCCGAGTTCGGCTGGTCGGCCAGCCTCTGGTGGCCGTGGGTACTCCTGGGCTGCCTCACCGTCTTCGCCTTGGGCTACTTCGGGATCCGGATCTCGGCGCGCACGGGGACCCTGCTGGGGGCCTTCGAGATTGCCGTGTTCCTCATCCTCGGGCTTACCCTCATCGCCAAGGCGGGCTCCGGCAACACCCTCACCATCTTCTCGGCCAAGTACGCGAGCATCCCTGGCTTTGTCGGCTTCTCGGGCCTGTTCGCCGGTCTCGTCTACTCGATCTTTGCGTTCATTGGGTTTGAGGCCGCTGCGCCGCTTGCTGAAGAGGCAGAGAACCCCAGGAGGACGGTCGGGCAGGCTGCTCTCGCCTCCGCCGCCCTGATCGGGCTGTTCTATGTAGTTGTCACCTACGGCGCCACGGCCTTCTTCGGGCCGGACAAGATGGGCGACTTCCTCAAGCTCGGGGACGGCAACCCGTATGAGGCGATGGCCCGTACCGTGTGGGGTCTTGGGTGGGTCGCGGTCTTCTTGGCCGTGGTCAACTCGTCGGTTGCGTGTAGCAACGCGGGTAACAACGCCACCACCAGGACCTGGTTCGCCATGGGGCGCATCGGGCTCCTACCCCGCGCACTCGGGCGAGTGCATCCCAAGTACCGGTCGCCGCACGTCGCCGTAATCACCTCGTTCGTCATTAGCACGGCGGTCGTGATGTGGTTGGGCTTCCAGTACGACCCGCTGACCGCGTTCGCCGTTCTGGGGACGGTGATCGTCATCACCGCGGTCATCACCTACATCCTCATCAACGTCTCGTGCTTCGCGTACTACTGGCGGTTCCACCGCGAGGAGTTCAACCCGGTGCTGCACGGGCTCGTCCCGCTGGTCGGCGTGGCGCTGTTCGTGCCCGCACTGCTGACCGGTGCGGGCATCACCGCCTTCAAGTTCGTCTCGCCACTGCCGGCGCCGCTCTCCTACGCTGGCATCGCCACGGGCATCTGGGCGCTCATCGGCGTCGTGTACCTGATCTATCTGTACAGAGCCGACCCTCAGCGGCTGGAGGACACCAGGAAGGTGTTTCTGGACGAGACTCCCGAGATCGCCGTGACGCCCTCGCACGATCTGGCGGTCGAGACTGGACCCGCGGCTGCCGGAGGACGTGAAGACGGGGCCCCTTGAGTGGGAGGCTGCCCAGATGGCCTCTGCACTGAGCCAGGCAGAGCTGGAGAGCATGGTCGGGGCCGGGGCGGTCGACACCGTCCTGTGCGTAACGCCCGACCTGTGGGGTCGGATCGTGGGCAAGCGGGTGCCCGCGCGCAATTTCCTCGAGCGAATCCTCGGCTCGGAGGGGCTGCACGCGTCGCTGTACCTGTTTGTGGTGGACCTCGACATGAATCCCCTCTCAGGGTTCGAGTTGACCAATTGGGGGAGGGGGTTCCACGACTTCCGGATGGTTCCTGACCTGGCCACCCTGCGGCTGGTGCCCTGGCTCGAAGCGACTGCGCTGGTGATCTGCGACGCGGTCCATGAGAAGAGCGGCCTGCCTGTTGAGGTCTCGCCCCGCCAGATCCTGAGGCGCCAGGTGGAACGGGCGCGGGCGGCCGGGTACAGGGTGAAGTGCGGCTCCGAGCTGGAGGTCTTCTTCTTCCGGGACACCTACGAAGAGGCCTTCGAGCGCAAGTACCGAGAGCTTCGACCCCTCTCCCACTAC
>Ga0058697_10001089_pt1 | contig 10241 bp, 10 predicted proteins | sample AgamicAsMae_FD_66619 | JGI IMG/M metagenome (GOLD analysis project Ga0058697, IMG submission 66619) | Agave microbial communities from Guanajuato, Mexico - As.Ma.e | ecosystem: Host-associated > Plants > Phyllosphere > Phylloplane/Leaf | place: Guanajuato, Mexico | collected 2012-06-04
GAAGCGAACCTTTGATATGAGCCTGCAGTTCGAAAGACTCGGCACAGATGAAGGTGCTCACGGCTGGGGTCACCACGGTTAGCATCTGTTGTTTCGTTTTGCCGAAGCCCAATATATTGATTCCTTCCCAGCACCCGCCTTGCCGAACGAGATATCAGGCCCGACACGTTCCAACATCCTTCATGTATCGTTACCTCTGGTAGCGAACACGACTGCTGCGTAAGTCAATTAAGCCATGTTGTTGAAGAGAACAATGCGTGATTGACCTGCGCATAGCGATGCATCCGAACCGCTGTTGGTAGCCACGACCGCTGACCGCCGGCTCAATGTTCATGAGTTGCCTGCATGCACGCTCAAAGATTCGCTATTGGCCATGCACGACTCACCAGTGCTCTCGACTGCCGTGCTGAAACAGACGCACCTGCTGACAGCTTCCATGTCTGGACAGTTGGCGATAAGTGACCTGCAGGGTGAGGTCTTTGACAAGCGCCGCGATCACACCAAATATGTTGTGCAGATCGCAACCCACGAGTCTGAGAACGCAACCTGGCTCGCAACAGCTGGCTGGGACGGTAAGGTACATCTCTATCAGCTGGACAATGCTGGCAACAATTCTCCTACACTGCCGCCCCCAACTGCATCCATCTCTCTTCCGACTAATCCTGAGGCACTTCTCTTCATCAAGCATCCCGACAATGATTCCATCGTCCTGATTGTCACGCGCAGAGACTCGACTCATCTCTTCTACTACAGTGTTGACAACGAAGCACGTCTACTTGGCAAGCAGAACCTAGCGCCCCACAGCAATGCCTGGATCGCATTCACACCCTCTGCGATTGCCACGTGCCCGACAGATAGCACTCTCATCGCAGTCGCAACGAGCGCTATCCCCCACATGAAACTATTAATCGTACGCTTGATGGTCCCTTCGATGGAGGGCGATGCCTCACTAGCATCTATTGTCCCTGCCGAAGAGACCCAGGCTTCACAGGCACGCGCTGCACTTGCTCTGCAAGACCGCGAATCAGCCGCCATTTTGATCCACTGCACGACTATGGCACCTCAGACCGCCTACAGTACTCCCGCACTCACATGGCGGCCAGACGGCACGGGCGTCTGGGTCAACAGCGACGATGGTGCAATTCGTGGCATCGAAGCCAAGACTGGCAAAATCATCGCCACGCTCAAGGGCCACGAACCCGGTAGCAAAATCAGATGTCTCAGTGCTGGGTGGGTGTCATCGAGTGACGAAAAGCAAGAGTGGTTGGTCAGTGGTGGATTCGACCACAAGTTGATCGTCTGGAAGCCTGAATCTGCAAAGTAGAAATGTCGTTGAGATGCACCCAGCGCATGCACAGGTATACAACGTTTACTATGTAGACATTTACAGGAGCAGAGGATGTTTTACAATTGGACGGATAAAATGTGCTGTCATGCAAGGGATCACTTGACACATGCACCTGAGATGAGAAGCCGGGTCACCCCACGGACATTTGATGACGAGTCATATATGTAATCTTGTACATGTTATTATGTCCTGGAGTGACGAGGATGCCAATGAGAACGATCTAGAAACCTGTTTGGTATGTAGATCGAGTGCTGTCATGCTCTGGATGCTATTGCCGCTTGTGAACTGGAGCCAAAGACCAGCAATTCCAACTCCCGAGAATTGCCATTTCCATCACCATCGAAAGAGAAACTCGATACCAGTAGCTGTGATATGGAACTGGGAGAGTCATTCAGGTCACATAGAAGTGTGATGAAAAGTGCAATGCATGTCTTGAATATTTAGACCGACCAACTCCAGAGCCTAAGGTATTCCAAAACGCCCCAAGGATATCAACAATCATAGAGCAAAGAACAATTGACCCAGCGCTGCCGAAGCCAAATTAAGCAGCAACTTGCTCAGCACCTTCAACACCACCATTACCCGAGATATTCGAGATGAAGTCCCTGTATCTGAAGACTTCGCCTCTCTTTTGATTACCACCAGCCAACTCTTTGCCAAAGACACCTTTAGCACCAAATGCCCTCCTCGACGAGAATTGGCTCATGATAGCATCGACCTCTTGATCCGACAGTCGGAAGTCCTCGGCGCCAGGCTCAGGAGCTGTATTCAGTAAGGCGTCCTTGAGCTCGTGCTTGTCAATCTGACCACTGTCATCAACATCGAAAGCAGCAAACGCCGCAGCAAGCTCAGATGGCTCGCTGATCTCAGCTAGTGGTGCAGACAGCAAGTCCAAGAAGCGGCCCAGGGAGATTGAAGAAGGAGTGTTGGGAGGGAAGAAAGCAGCGACAGCCTTGGGCGAGGAGTCCATGCCCATCTGCTGCAACATGTCTGCAACGCTAGCAGATGTGATGGCACCGGTGTTTGAGTTGTCCAAGACTTCGAAAGACTCACGCATGCTTCGTAGCAGGGATTGCGGGAGATGAGAGTATTGTCCAGTGGCCATCTGGACTGGAGCCGTGTAGTTTGGCCTCGAGGGGGCACTGTAGCTTGGTCTTGTGGTAGGGGCTGGTCTCGTGGCCGGGGCTGTGGGCGAGTCGCGGGAAGTGGGTCTGCCAAATACAGGAGCTCGGATGGTAGCCTGAGTAGATGATGTGACAGTACGCTGAGCGGTCGGTCGTATAGGTCGGGTCGAGGATGGTGATAGAAGGGGTGAGCGAGGTCCTAGAGGTGACGATGGTGCAACAGTTGGGGAACTCGGAGCAACGGCTGGTGAGCTTGGTACAGCGAGCGGCGAAGGTGGCGGAAGGTCTCGAGGGGACGATAGGGAGGCACCGTCTCCCGGCATTGGTGACTCCTCATAACGAGCGGCGGGCGAAGGTGACGGAGGAGCGGATTGCTCCAAGTCTACAGAAGTGCGTGAAGCATGGCGTGAGAAAGAGATAGGCGGAGCAAGAGAGCCAGAAGATGTTGGCCTCGACGAAGACTCTGCGATGCTGAGACGGCTGGTTGGACGGGCGAAGGGACTCCTTGGACGGTCGCCGGTGGTCAATTGTGAAGGTCGTCGTACAAATGGATTAGATTTCTCAGGCGACAGAGAAGGAGACAGAGGCTTGGTAGGCGATTCAGATCGATCGCGAACTGTCGAAGGGGAGCGCAGGAGACCGTCCGAGTCGGGGCGGCGGAAGGGCGATGCTCGCGGAGAGCGCGGCGAGTTGAACGACAACTTGGTTGGTGAAGCCTAACAATTGTCAACTGGATGACCAGCACTCGGTGATGTGCTGATACTTACCATGGTATCGGGATATGGCTGATGGTGGAGAAGGTCGACTGTGTATGGCAATAAGGTAGCGGTATAATGGCGGTTGTCAGGCGGGCAGTCGGTTCAACAAACAAACACACACCGGGGAAGCCAAACGCCGCCGCCGCCGTCTCCCGCTTCCGCGCGCTAAAAACAGCGCCGGGTCTATGCTTCGCTGCAGATCTCCGAGTGGACCCTGGGGCATGTGGAGAAGGAGGTCGACAAGTTGAAGAGAGACACTTTTTGTCGAGCATCAACGTTAAATCGGCACATGGAGTTGCGGCAATAACACGAGACCACCGGGCCTTCCTCTTCAATGGCTCTGCAGCGCCAGAACAGCAGTGGCACCAACAACCAATCCAATCCAATCGCTCCTGCCGCCGCAATGTCAGGGGGTCCTACCGCTGCACGCCGTCCCTCGCTGGCCTCGTTCCCGTCGCGCAAGCAGTCTTCTTACGACGTTATGCCTTCTGCTACCTTTGGCCCGACAATACGACCTTCGCTGTCACACTCCGCTCGCTCGCCCAGCATGCCCCGCCGCAAGCGAAAGCCGCGTCCTCAGTACCCTCAAGACTCTACCGAGCGCCATGTCGAGTACATTCTGGTTGCCTCGTTCGACATTGACACGGGCTCCGTCATGGAACATCAATACCCGACTCCAATTGGCGGTGACGAGCACATGTTGGCTGAACTCATGCTGCCCGACCAGACCCATTTGCGTAGCCAGGATTGGACCATCTTCTTCTTGCACAAGGACCAATCCACAGAGGACGAGTTGCGACAGAGGAGAGACAGACGCAATCAACGGAGGGCAGAGAAGAAGAAGATGCGAGCTGAAGCCAGGTCCGATAACGCGAATACCGCCGAGCCCGCCTTGGACAATGATTCCGACGACAACACAGAAGATGCTGAGTCCGAAGATGACGCTGTCAAAAGCACACAAGGCACTCCGCTGGTATACGTCCTCAATCTTGTCAATACCAAGCACGATGCCAACGTAAAGCGAGGTGCTATAGTAAAGGCCATGGCGATCTGCACAAGGCACTCGTTCTTGCACATATACAAGCCACTACTCCTCCTGGCATTGGAAGACTATTTCCGCTCGCCCACCATCGAGACCCTGGCTTCTTTGTATGAATCTGTCAACGCCATGGACCTCTCACTTCTCCCACGATTGTCCTTCCAGGAGCGATATATCCTCCAAGCCTCTGATGTCAAAGATCTGTTCATCGAGAAGTTCGAGGCCATGGTCCACAGACGTGTCCAGGAGGACAAGGCCAAAGACCAGTCTGAAGACAAACAACTCCAACAGCAGCTGCCTCGTCAACGATATGGTTTGCCACGAGACACTCATGAGTACGATACTGTCGTGCATTACAACAAGATCCCAGTCCCCATCAAGATACCCACTGCCTTGTCTCTCGAGACTGTCGGCGATTTTTCTATCATCAAACTCATCCAGACTTTTAGCACGCCTCACTCGGCCTCTCCTCAACCTTTTACTCAGCACCATCCTCATCTGACCACCTCTGGTCCCCTTACACATCCCATCATTGTTCTTCTTAATGCATTGCTGAGTCAAAAGCGCATCATCTTTATCGGTCATAATTTGCCTTCTTCAGAAGTCGCAGAAGCTGTGCTAGCTGCATGTTCTCTTGCCTCTGGTGGTTTCCTACGAGGCTTCACCCGTCACGCATTCCCATATACCGATCTTACTAAGATTGACGACTTGCTCAAGGTACCAGGCTTCATCGCTGGTGTCACTAACCCTGCCTTTGCTACACATACCCAATGGTGGGATGTCATGTGCGATCTGCCAACGGGACGTATCAAGATCAGTCCAAAGATTGAGCAAGCTCCTTTGACCGAAGGTGTCCTGTTCTTCCAACAAAACGGACATGGAATGCCTCAACAGCACAATGCACCAGGACCCGTCTCATCAGCTGGCACAGCAACAGGTGCAGGCATGAGTGGCTTCCCGTCCATACCATCTGGAGCTGGAGACCCCACTGGCGACGTAGCGTTCATGTCTAGCGTTCTTGCCTCGATCGCCGAACGCCGCGGTGAAGGTGCCGTCCGTCTGAAGTTTCGTCTTTGGATTCTAAAGTTTATCCGCATAGCAGCATCTTTCGAAGAGCTTGTCTATGGGGCCTCGGCAATCTTTGCATACTACCCACCTGGCTCGCCAGTCTCACCAGCTACAGCCACCTTGGACTTCCCTTCGCCAATGACAGTACTGGATGCTGCATTGGAGGATCCAGCTGTGGCAGGCCATGGCTACATATGGCCAACTCAAGAAGCCAAGATGCGCGAACTAGCCGCCAACGCAACTCGCATTGAAGGCTGGACAAAGACACGAAGCTACTACAACTTCATCCAAGACTTCAGCGTCATGTTCTCTTTGCGTCCAATCCAAGACCTCGATCTCCAACACCTACACGACAAACTCACAAAACTGCGTCTTGGCGGCGATGCCTCTGCAGCTGTCTACCTCGCCATCTGCGCCAGGGTAACCACATACGAGCAAATCAACCAATTGCTCTCGGTATTTGCATATGGCGGTCCGGCTGTGATGAATGATAGACAAACTGGCATGTTTTATCTTGCTCTTGGACTCATGCACCCGAGACTTGATGTTAGAGAGACTGTTGCCGAGTTGATTGATAAGATCAGGGTTCATGAGGCTGGAAGACATTTTTGGGCTGCGCTGGGCAGGTTTGAGCAGGCGGCTTTTGATAGGGTTGTGCTTGCTAAGGCTGAGAGGGAGGATAGTGGGTTGTTGGTGTAGTGGCCCCGTGGACAGAGATGATGTTGTGTTTTTTTCGCCTGTGCTTATAGATACCATGATCGAAAGTTAGGAGTTTGAGGGCATTGGAATATAGATTGAATAGAGGAGATGTGGGTAATGATGACTTTTTTACTACACCTTTTTGTAATGTCTTCACGAGTCCCAGAATAGGTGGAAAGCAAGTGTGTCAGTGTAGGTTGAGTTGAGAAATAGTTGTCGCATGCATACGACTCTACAGCGAAACTCCTCTCTTCCTAGGGCACCGATCATATGCAAACGCCCCAACACCTCGCTAGACATGGTATCTCCATGCAACCGAATGATGACTCCCTGCTCAAGAAACCACTCACATCCCGCTCTTGCTTCCAATACATTGACCCGTTCATGTGCCTATGTGTCATCTCTTTTGCTGCCTGGCCATCATAGCCGTCACTCCATTGGCCACAAATGCCGCATAGCAGCGTCCACAGACATGGATTTCACACCATAAACAGGTCATAAAGTCGTCGCCAGGGGGCTCGTATCCGTCGCAGATGGCACAAGCGACAGGGTGCTTGTAGTTGGAGCCCATACGCTGCCAGATGTCGTGTTTGCGATAGCAAGTCTTTTGTGAAATTCGCAGCGGAAGGGCATGTGCGACGTGCTCCTGAGGTGCGTCTTTGAAAGGATGGCTATGAGTGTGCGGCAATTTGGGCAGCGAAGTTGAATGATCAGGTGGGTGATTTGTCTTGTCGGACAATGGCAGAGCGGGTGAACTCTGAGCAAATGGTTGTATCGAGTCTTTGGCGCCGGACTTTGCTTGGTCAACTGGCAGTGTCAAGGTCGCAGACCTTTGCTGAGTAGTGGCATACTGCAAGGCGTGAGTCTAGGTGATAGAGAATGGAACGATTGCGTCACATACCACGAAGAGGCCAGCACCGGTCATCTTCTGTCTTTGCGCGGACGCCATGTAGAGATCGGGAGAGGGAGAGTGTGTAACGCGTAAGCCATATTTGGTAGGGCTGTCTTCAGTCAAGAATGGGGGAGTAGGAAGCTGGATCTGAGGTGTTTTTGATGGGCGATGTGGTACAGGTGTGCTCATGCCACTAGATTCGTCGTCTGCTCCAAAAACAACATGTTCATCGGAGGGAGGAGACACACGAGTAGCCGTTCTTGTTGAGCTAGCATCCGACTCGAAGCTGGCGTCCTTGATGGGATCAAAAAGATTCGAGTGTACAGAATCGCTGAGCGTCTTGACTGTTGACTGTGAGTCTGAGCGACGAGCAAGAGATATTCTGGTATAATCTTCTTCTGACTCGGAGACTTCAGTGGTCGTCGTATCTGCACTGGTCGAAGGCTGGGTGACGTTCGAGGTTCGCACGGTAGTGTTTGCAGATGGAGTGCGGTTGCGCTTGAGAAGGTTCATGGACGACGACCGAGGCCTCAATTTCTTGTGCGGAACCTCATTGACGCCTGAAGCAGCCTTGGAGGACATGCCACCCATGGCGGTCTTCTGCTGAGCAGTGGCAGGTTCTGACGCCGGAGTTGATTGACTTGATGTACCGCGTCGAAAGCTGCGATGGGTGAAAAGTGCGAAAGGCGCCATGTCGAAGTTGTGTAAGAGAAAGGCTCAGCAGGAAGGAGTGGATTGGTAACTCCTTCTCTCTAAGACGAATTCACGTGGAGACCACGCAAGTCGTTTGCACAGCCGAGCTCATGATAGGGAAGGAGGTAGGGAATTTGGCTTGGATCGCATCATCGCCCTTGCATCCGATCTGAGACGAACGGCACCTGGCAAACAACAATTTACCAACACGAAAACACCTAAAGAACCGTAGAGAAGAGCAACAAAGGTTGAGACATCAACGTAGTCATGGCCAGACAGTCTGCAGACTGGTGGTCAGCCGTGCAAACCGTCGGCAGATATGCACAATGCAATGCTCCAGGAAGTCACAGCCCCCACTTTGATTGGCGCGCGGCTCATACGGAATGTACCTCACTGTTAGGGCGCGGTCGACGACTCGTCAGCAACCAAGTCACCAAGTCCGTGTTCAGCGACGATTGCGATGCTAGATGACTTGAATTACGACACGACATGGATGACTTAGAAGAAACCAGGTCGTCGAGCAGCAGTTTGAGGCTCGGAGGTGGGGGCCTGTGAGACCATCTTGGGAGTCTCGGCCACTGCTGCTTCTCGTGCTTCAGCCTGGGCTTCTTCTTTCTGCAGTGGTTCGCGCGGAGCCTTCTTCTTCCACAGCGTGTTGTCCGACTCGAGCTCTTGCATGACCTCTTCCCATTCTTGCTCTTTCTCCGGAATACCGGTGCCCAGAACGCGTTCCACGTCTACGTCTTCTCCACGGTGTACGCGCTCAATTGTCTCTCGGAGAAGAGCAATTTTTGCTTCAGTCTTGCGTGTGAAACCCTGGCGTTCATTTCTCAGAGCAATCATCTGAATTGCGTTTGAGCCGATCAGGAGAGCGATGACGATGAAGAAAGTGGCAGGGTTCCAGTCCTTGGACTTCATGGCTTGAGCCTTTTCGCGCTCGGCAACAGAGACGGGGTCATCAGGTTTTCTGAAGGCTTTAGGAATGACGGATTGCCAGACCGAGGCGACTCGAGGTACCGAGGTGGGGGCTGAGGCATAGCGGATCGAGGAAGCAAACGGACGGCGACACAGCACCTGGCGCAGAGGGGCGACGACGACTCGCATGCTGGCGTTTGTATGGATACTGTCAAAGATTCTTGTTGCGCTGCAATTGTTCTTGACTTTGGCCGGCTCTCAGATTCCAACGCTCCGAGCACTTAGGGCATGGCCTTGCTCGGTACGTTCGGCCCGAAACGGTTGCTGCAGAGACAGGGCCGAAAAAGGCATGTTTCTTTATCGATTTGGAGAGTAATCAAGGCTGACTGACAGTTGCCGCTCGTGCTTTGGAAATACCGTGATGGCACATTGGCAGTAACATGCAGCGACAATTCTTCCAAGAATGCCTCCTATGACAAGCCCGGCCGAGGCGGTGCGCAAAGCAATAGCGACACCGTCTTCCTGTCCGCCGACCACCACCGCTACCCTACAGTCCCTGCTCGTCCCGACCCAAGATGCGCAATCGAAGCCTCCGAAAACACCGGCAAAGACAACAACCGTTCGCAAACCACCGCCTACAAGAGCAACTAGAGCAAAAGCTGCCCCGAGTGCTGCAGCTGATGCGACCCACATCTTGAATGTCCAAGAGCGATACAAACTGGCCACAGATGTCGTCAATGTCTCACTAAAAGTCTTGAACGATGCGACAAAAACGAGAACTCCTTCGCCTTCGCAATCGCCCAGCAGCACAAAGCCTGCGTCGTCTGGTCTGCATACCGTCGCCGAATGCGCCCGCATCGCCTTCTCGCATCTCCGTTCCGTCCGCTCTTCGAATGACGAATCGCTACAGCTGGAGATGGGCATGCTTGCCCTCTCCTCAAAACTCGTCGCTCTCAAGATGGACACATTGGCAATGAAGGAGCTGCGCATACTCAAGACTTGCATACATCGAAGGTCTGAAGGTGTCAGTCCCGCACCTTCGTCAGAGAGGGAAACACTCGCTACACTGTTGCACCTCGATTGTAACACATCAGATCTCAAGATCTTGTCGCTCGCCACCTCCTACCACATGAATGTCTTGCGACTGGTTGTGAACTCTGGACGGCCTGCCACTATCGAGGCCTCACTTTCTCACATATTGCCGGAGAACCCCATCTCGCCCACCGCACTCATACTTCGATCCGTCGAGTTCGGCGAAGACCGGGCAAAAGCCGCAAGACAGTTAGACACTCTTTCAAAGCTCGTCCTTTCTATATGTCCATCTCCTTCGTCTTCGGTGGATCGTGCTTTAGCATCGAAAGCGCACATCACTCCGGACGTTGCATTTGACCTCCAAACCACTGCGCTTCTCATCCAGACAAAATGGTGGCCTCTAACTGGCCATACGCCAAACCTCCAGAAAGAGATCCATGAGCCACTTGCTCGATACATCGACGCCTACAGAAGGCGTGCTGAGGATAAAGGACCCCAGGCTTACAAACACGCCATCGATCGTGTTAACACTCTTGTCGGACTGGATAAACCCCAAAATACCGCCTCGAGCCTTCCTATAGCTTTGTGCAAGTCACTAAGTGCGCTCGCCGAATCTTATGGTATGCCAGATCAAGCCTTGCGCTATACCGAGATCATGTCGTCAACGTCAGAT
>Ga0058697_10001091_pt1 | contig 10227 bp, 7 predicted proteins | sample AgamicAsMae_FD_66619 | JGI IMG/M metagenome (GOLD analysis project Ga0058697, IMG submission 66619) | Agave microbial communities from Guanajuato, Mexico - As.Ma.e | ecosystem: Host-associated > Plants > Phyllosphere > Phylloplane/Leaf | place: Guanajuato, Mexico | collected 2012-06-04
CTGTAAGACTGCGCGCCTTACCTTCGCCTACACCCTCTCGGCTCACATACGTACAGAGAGACCGCTACAGCCAGGACAGAGACCTCCTTCCATCCCGCGGGGGCCGCGACCGTCGCTTTGAAGAACGTCCACTAAGCGATCGCTCGCGCGACAGAAAACGATCCCGAGAAGCATCTCCCGCCAGAGATCGTAGAGATCGAAGCAGAGATAGACCTCGTGATTCGCGCAACCATCGTGACGACTCGCGTGACAGAAAGCGTCCCAGGCGCACCGACTCGATCGAATCCAGAAGCCGCACCGCCCGCCATGACACCAGAGACACCGCTTCCACCCCGAAACCCGACACCTCCGCCTCGGCCCATGTCGCTGACAAGGCTGCAGAAGAGGAGCGCAAGAAGCTCGAGCGCCAGGCAAAGGTCGAGGCCTGGAAGAAAAAGCAAGAAGAGAAGAAGAAGCTGCCACAGTCCCCTGCCACACCTGCCACACCCACCCACGCTGCCACCCCTACTGACACAGCTGTATCCTCTCCCAAATCCGTGGCCCATGACGAACCTCAAAAGGGCTTTGCTGGCGGCAAGTTTGATCCCAAGGCCATCGCAAAGAAGGCTGCCGCTGCCACGGCCAAGCTTTCGGCGCTTGGGAGTGATGTTTCTATACCTGGGAAGTCCAAGAACGCCGCTCCTGCGGCTCCTCTTACTGCCAACAAAGCGGCTGACTTTAGCAAGAAACCTTTCACCACCCAACCTAAGAGTAAGTCCTACCATCAACTGTCTGCTGCCTTTCGTGATATTAACCTACGTATAGCAACCACAGCCACTACATCTGCCGCTCTCAAGAAGGGCTTTGGCCTTACTGCATCTTCGACTGAAGAAAGGTCGACTCCTCAGCCGGCACCCGCCATCGACATGGACGACGAACAAGTCGAACGTCGCAAGTTAGAGAAGCTTCCTACACCCGATCTTGAAGATGCTGGGGATGCTGCGCTTGCTAACCCGAATGATATTCATGATGACGATGGCGATGTCGACATCGCTGATGCAGGATCCGATCAAGAAATTGACTCTGCTGCACGCCTCGCCGCAGAGAGACGTGCTGCCCAAGCCGCCGAGGCTTCTGTAGATGACGACGACGCTATGGAGGGCATTCAGACTACCCAACCCTCTAATGCGGCCGAGGAAGATGACATCGACCCGCTTGATGCTTTCATGAACGGTCTAGCCGAGGAAGCTCCTATGCCTACTCGCAAGTTTACCAAGACCAAGATCCGTGAAGCTGAAGATGTCTTTGGTGACCAAGACGCTGCAGATTTGGATGCGATGGGAGAAGATGCTGATGACATTCTTGCCCAGGTGGCCCAGAAGAAAAAGAAGAAGGAAATCCCAAATCTCGACCATTCAAAGATCGAATACGAGCCATTCCGCAAGGCCTTCTACACCGAACCTCTGGAGATTGGTCAGATGACTGACGAGGAAGTCAGAGACTTGCGCTTCAGACTCGACGATATCAAAGTCCAGGGTTCAAAGGTTCCTCGTCCCGCACTCAAATTCGCCCAATTCGGTCTAGGCACCCAAGTTCTGGACGTCATTCGTGATCTGGGATTCGAGATGCCTACTCCCATCCAATCCCAGACCACTCCTGCCATCATGTCCGGGCGCGATGTCATTGGTGTGGCTAAAACGGGTTCGGGCAAAACCGTAGCCTTTTTGCTACCCATGTTCCGTCACATCAAGGATCAACGTCCGCTCGAAAACATGGAAGGTCCCATTGGTTTGGTTATGGCTCCGACCCGTGAACTTGCAGTTCAAATCCATCGTGAGTGCAAACCGTATCTCAAAGTCTTGGGTCTTCGCGCCGCTTGCTGTTATGGTGGTGCACCCATCAAGGACCAAATCGCAGAGCTCAAGAAGGGCGCCGAGATCATCGTCGCAACTCCTGGCCGTCTTGTCGATCTGCTTTCTGCCAACTCTGGGAGGGTTACCAACCTCCGTCGTGTCACCTATGTCGTGCTTGATGAAGCTGATCGCATGTTTGACATGGGTTTCGAGCCCCAGGTTGTGAAAGTCCTTAGCAATATTCGTCCCGATCGTCAGACTGTTCTCTTCTCAGCCACATTACCCCGTACTATGGAAGCGCTCATTCGCAAAGTTACCCAGAAGGCGGTCCAGATCACGGTTGGTGGTCGCAGCACAGTCGCTGACACCATTACTCAAAAGATCGAAGTGCGCCCCGACAGCACCAAAGAGTATCGTACACTTGAGGCCCTAGGTGAACTTTTCGAGAATGATGCGGACGCTCGTGCTTTGATCTTTGTTGAGCGTCAAGAATTCGCGGACAAGCTGATGATCCAACTTCAACAGAAAGGATACCCGACCGTCTCGATTCATGGTGGAAGAGAACAAATCGATCGCGACGCTGCAATTTCAGACTTCAAGAGTGGTGGAGCGCCTGTAATGGTTGCCACATCGGTCGCCGCTCGCGGTCTTGATGTCAAGCAGCTCAAGCTGGTCATCAACTATGACTCTCCGAATCATTTGGAGGATTACGTCCATCGATGTGGACGTACCGGTCGTGCTGGTGAAAAGGGTACAGCCATCACGTTCGTCACGCCTGAGCAAGCCAAGTACTCTGTGGATCTGGTAAAGGCTTTGAAAATGAGTAACCAGCCAGTGCCAGAGGATCTTCAGAAGATGTCTACAGAATTCCTTGAAGCCGTAAAGGCAGGCAAGGAGAAGGGAGCCGGTATCGGTTTCGGTGGCAGAGGTATCGAGCGCTTTGACGAACAACGTGCAGCCGAGCGCCAGCGCGAACGCAAAGCACACAAGCTCGAAGGCGAAGATGAAGAAGATGAAGAGGAAGACAAGAAGAAAGCACCCGAGGAGAAGATCCACGTGGTCAAAAACACTGGCTCGCCCGCTCCTACGAACGCTAACGTCCCTGGTGTTCCCGCTCACATTGACCTGAATGCCGACATCAAGGTCCACAAGACTGAAATCCCTGCACCTTCTACAAGCAATCGTCCTCTGGATCGTGTCGCGGCTGCTGCTGCAAACATCAACTCTCGTCTTGGCGCACGCAATGCCACTCGTCCTGGTGTTCCAATCGACAACAAAGGACCTGACGCTGGTGCCTACCATGCGACACTCGAGATCAACGACTTCCCTCAAAAGGCACGCTGGGCAGTCACGAACCGTACAAACGTGGCCAAGATCCTCGAGTCTACTGGAGTCTCGATCACCTCGAAGGGTAACTTCTATGCTGCCGGCAAAGACCCAGGTCCCACCGATGCTCCCAAGCTGTACATCCTTGTTGAGGGTGACACTGAGCTGCAAGTTACTCAAGCCATGCGCGACTTGCAGCGTTTGCTCAAGGAAGGAACGATCGCAGCAGCTGAGAATGAGTCCCGCGCGCCTACTACTGGTCGTTACACTGTTACCTAATCTCTATCGAGACTTTGCACAGGTAAGCACTGATTCGTAGATACTCTATAAAGATAGCGTAAATAGGGAATTGAATTCAACCATCCTTCTCTTGGGGGATGAAAACTAGTCACCATTCGATTGCACAGTGTCTTTCTAAATGTAGATGTGGCCATGGAGATGCCTGGAGATAACCTCTCTCTGTGGATGTCACTCCTTTCCGGAAAGTATTGTGCATTTCTATAGCTCATTGTATCAGTCTTGCGCAGACGAGAGAAACCTATTTCTTAGAGTCTCTGGATCGGTGCCAAGCAGGTATTGTGATATCTACTATATATCCTCTCAAAAGCCTGGTAACTTGAACTCTTGGGATCTATACGACACGTATTATGAGACGCTATGATACGCCTTCGGGAGAAAATAACGGCGGCGGGATGATGCCGACGTCACTTGGCATGCCGCTCGGAAACTTGATTATAGCTCCTCTCCTTTGTCCTCTGCTCTGAACCATAAGACTTTCCAGAAGCCCACTCTGATCGTGTCTACTCTGATACCGCTCACAAAATCATCATGGGTCCTCCTCCGCTTGCAATCCGTAACCTCAGCTCGACGCCTTTGGAGCTCAAAGTGATAGAGCGCTTCGAGATCCCCCACGTCCAACCCCAAGGTTTCGCCAACATCACTCGCAATGTAACTCATTTTGTTGTCTCGAACACGACGGGCAGTGCTCCTCAAGAGGGACCGAGTTTTGCACCTCTCACTGTCAATGCACAGAGTTATGGGCAACAGGACGTGTCGATTCGCATCGAGCCTTTCACCACCAACAAGACCGATATCAACACCGCTGAGAGATCGGAAAAGGATGTCCTGAGATTGACGTTTGAATTCGATGGACAGCGCTACAGAGTTGATACTCGCACGACCAAGCAATCCCAGGAATTGATCCCTCTGGATGCAGAACCGAGGAAACAGTACACGGCTATTTGGGTAGACGGTGAAAGTCATCTGGCCATCTACTCTTCAGCAAACATGAGTTGTTGGATGAAGGAAATGGCAGATGCAACGCCCCTCTCCGGTCTCTCTATCCCAGGCACCCACAACAGTCCTACACACCACAAAGCACTGCCTTCAGTGCGCTGCCAAGCCGTGTCTCCCAAAGAGCAATTGCGCAATGGCGTCCGTTTCTTCGACATCCGCGTGCAGCCCGAGAAACCTGAAGACCCCAATCACGACGGTCTAGCTCTCGTCCACGGCGTCTTCCCCATCTCATTGACAGGCGCAAAGCCCTTCCGCAAACTCGTCAACGACATCTTTGACTTCCTGCGCGAAAACCCTTCAGAAACACTCATCATGAGTTTGAAACGTGAGGGACCGGGTGAAGCAACCGACGAACAACTCTCAAACATCATCCACCAACACTACGCCAACGACCCCGCCCTCTGGTTCACCGAACCACGTATCCCCTCCCTCGGCGAATCTCGGGGTAAAATCGTCTTGATGCGCCGTTTCGCACTAGCTGAACCACTCACCCACGAACACGATGGTCGCGGCTGGTGTCTAGATGCCCAAAACTGGGCATACAACACACCCTGCGACAACCACGGTCTAGTATGCGTCCAAGACTTCTGCGAAGTCCTCGAAACCGAAAACATTTCTGCAAAGATAAACTATTGCTGCGATCATTTCGAACGCGCGGGCTCGCAGGTTTGTCCCGTGCCTGGCATCACCACCGACGCAGCAAACCCTTGCCCTCCAAACCCTTTGTACCTGAATTTCTTGTCAGCCTCGAATTTCTGGAAAGTAGGGTGTTGGCCTGAGAAGATTGCGCAAAAGTTGAATCCGGCGGTTACGGAGTTTTTGTGCGTTAGACATGATACGGCTGAGGGAGAGGCAAAGGGGGATGGCGGTGTGGGGATTGTGGTTACGGATTGGGTGGGTAAGGATGGGGATTGGGATTTGGTGAGGTGTATTGTGGGTATGAACTCGAGGTTGGAGTTGAGGGAGAAGGGAGGGCAGTAAAGTCGGGTTCTTTCTTGTCACTTTCAGAAGCAAAGAAAGTGGTATGAGATAAGATGTATGAGGGATGGATGGAAAAAGGCTTGGTATGGTAGAGTTTGTAAGTTGGGGTATGAATTATGTTTTGTTTCGCATATCAAATCATGACAACTCATCTTTGCTCGCTCGCACATAAGGCTCGTGATCCAAGGGCTGGGAGTGGGAATGTCGGCACTAGAGACGTGTGGCATTTCTAGCTGGCAACGTTTTTATAGTGTGCAAGACGATCAGAGACCATCCTTCAATACCCATTCTCCAGGAGGTTGTAAGATCTTGCTTCAAAAAGACATCAGTCGTATTGCTAAGCTACGCTCCTACATGCATCCCCCTCCCTCCTGCAATTCAAACACCTTGTCACGAACACCATGTGGCCGACTGAGACGGCTCACTACCATTACACAACACAAGAAGCAACAGAAAATGACGTACAAACACCCAACATCAAATGCCTCTCCATCTGCCGATTCCCATGCAAAAGCAAAACGCAACGAACATTACTAAAACAGAAGCAGAAACAAAGACAGCATCAGCAACAAAGACAGTCGTGTCATCATCTGTTTCCCCAGTTGCCCTGGCTCAACTTGAGCAACCCTTCGACACAGTTCAAATCCTCCTCTTCAGAACTCTGACGTTCGTCTCTCTCAAGAGCACGATGCGCCTTGTCTTTTCTAGCAACACTGCTGGGTTGATTTATAAATTGCATGACGTCCTCATCATCGTCGTCGTCCAAAGGCTCAACCTGAGCTCTGCTACTGTGCTTACCACGACTGCGGGGTGCAGGTGTATCGTGGAAGCCTGCAAGTGCACGGGGACGCTTGACAGTCGATGGCATGACAGCGGGTGAAGTCGCCATCTGAGCCAAAAAGTGGCGATCCAAGAAAGCTGAAGGGCAATCGCCAGGACTCCAATTCTCCTTATCTGAGTCGGTAGCTGAGATTTCAAAGGTTGGTGTTTGTTTGAGCTTTGGAGTCTTTGCTAGTATATCGTGGTGCACGGTCCTTCGGTTGGTGGATTGCAGGTTACGTGCTGAGGATGAGCGTTGCATGAGGGGCTGGCGGAATGGAGTTGCGGCTACGGCGGAAGGAGCAGATGAAGGGGAAGGTACGGTGAAGGACTGGCTCTGTCGTAGACGTTTCACAGTACGATCCTCGTTAGAGATTGTTTGTGGGTTGAGACGCTTCAAAGAGGGCACGCGTGCCAGAGGGTGTTGGTATGCGCGGTCCTTCTCTTGTTGGCGTAGGAGAGAGATGGCTTCCGCTGCGTCACCGCTGGCCTCCTGGTTGGCGCGATCCTCCAGTTCGCTGCGAGCACCACGATCGGCAAAGAATGACCATACGCGTGAATCACGAGAGCGTCCACTCGGTTTCCGGCGGAGACTGGTACCGCCTTCTTGGCTGCCTGGTGTATCGCAAAGACTGACCTGGCTGTTGGTACGGTACAGATCATTGGACTGGCTGGCAGGCTCGTCGAAGGTTGTGGATACGGGGGGAGGAAGCTTGCGAGGAGGTGACGATGTGAGGTCGTCTCCCTCCATGACACGAGCAACACCATCTGCCGTCATGGACAGGCGGATCTTCGAGTCGGACTTCCTGAGGCGTTTGGCCGGTGGCTCCTGGCTGTCTGGTTGTGCTTCCTGCGAGTCATTGGCGGTGAAAGAGGCATTGTTACGTCTGTTAGACAAGTAGCCAGGCTTTGATGCCGCGTCCTGGGAGGCGGGTTCCGGTTGTGAACTGGGCACCTCGACGAATGAAGCCGAAGCGTTCTGGCTGGCAGACGGAGCAGCCTTGTCTTGGGATATTGAGGCCGACTCGGTAACGTGTGCCGCGTTATCCTGGCTTACAGACGTGTCTTCGTGGTGATCTGCGGTTTGAGTGTCGAGCGGGGACGAGTATGACGAGGTGAAGTTGGGCATTTCACGAGGATCCAGAGGCTTGGACTTTCTACGCGAGCTCTGGCGACGATTCTGGAACCAGATCTAGACATGGGTGTTAGTTTGACGCGTGATACAGACTTTGTTGGAGTTGCGATACCTGGACTTCCTTCTCACCCAAAGCAACACGGCTCACGATATCCATACGTGTGGCCTTGTCGGGCTTCGAGTTCTTTGCATAGGCTTCCTCGAGGATCTTCTGGTCGTCGGGACTATTTCGCGTTTAGTCGGGTTTCGCGACTTTAGCGGTGACAGCGTGTGCATACCTTGTCCTTCTTCGCTTCTGTCGGGCCAAAGGCTTGTTGTCGACATTGGGAGGGCGGTTGTTGGCCAGAGTATCCGTCGAGTGGACCAGAAAAGGATAACTGTTGGCCGTCGCCTTCAGGACCAATGATGCCTCGGTCTCTGGCTGGGGTGCATATGGCGACTCGGACGTCGAAGACTCCCTTCGAACCATGGTCTCGTTAGTATGCTCTTCCATTGCTGACATGGACAGGATTGTTGGGCGAAGATGGCAGACAGTCTCGGTCGACGAGCTGACGCTGAACGGTGAAGGACGCGACGACGCGCTTGCCCATCCAATTCACGAGTCTGGAGAAAAGCCACCCGACCCACGCCAGTCCCACGGAATTTACTTGCTAAACTTCCTGCCCCTGCCTACCATCAGATGCCATCTATAATTTTGATCTTATACGCGAACTGACATCTATATTCTTTCCAAATCTCACTCGTCATTGCCCGTCGAACGCCGCTGCAACGCGAGTATATGGCTCAGTCCTGCTCGAGTCCGAGTCGTGTGCCCTATGCACGAGCGCGTCAAGTCATTCGCTCCTTCTCTGAGCGGACCTCCTGGGCCTGTTCATGTCATTCTCGAGAGTTCCATTGATTTTCGCACTTCTGTATCATCGCTTGACCACATTGATCCATCTCATCCATACTATCGTTCAATTCTATCCTATGCTGTGGCTCTGATACCGCGTAATCATTTGCTTTCCACCAAAACGCGAGAGCAGATCCAAACCTCGTGACCTGTGTTTCAACTTCCAACGGTCTCAGCTCACGGCCAATCATCCGAAGCTCTATTCACGACTACACCTCCATCGATCTGTCTACTTGTTGATACATTGCAGTATCGCTTACATGCCAGTACTGTCGAGAGTGATCACGAATATAACCCATGGTCTCGATGATACACAAAATTATCTTCTGTGCTCAGTTTGGGATTGAAACAACACACGGGTGTCCGCTTTCGTTTTGGTTTGCTGACCAAATTCGCATTGGTTGACAACCAGGTGTATTTAACCACACTCGCTCTCACAACCAGTGTAATCATAGGAGACTCGTCGGAAATAACTAATGGCACGAGAATTGCGAGCATAATCCAAGCCTAGTACCAATTATTGTTTCGAAAGAACTCGTTGGCGGTGCAACCCTGGTCGAAGTCTGGATAACACCTGACATGATCATGACCACATCAAGGCAATAGGTACGTACACACGCCCACGTCGTCACTACTCATCATTTTCAACACCAAATGGGCTAGACCAGAACACTACGTTTTGTTCAGGGGCCAGTCTTTAAGGGTTCCCCGGGATCCATATCGTGCCCCCAGATCCTTACGTCGCCCAAGGGGTCTGACCGAAATACCATGCGGACCAAAGACGACAATACACCTGAGGCATTGCGGGATACCCACTACCCCAGCTTCGAGTCCCTGACAAGAACTGCTGTCGGGAGGTGCCAGACCCCTGATCGACTCGATGGTTCATCACGAAGGCTGCAATGATTGGCCAGGTTGTTCACCTGATCTTCCAACCGTATACTGCTTCTCGAGGCGTATAACACTCATGTCGTAGTCTTATCGACAGTCTTCAAGCTGCCTTAATTCGATACGCGATTTTGCTGTATGAGGCATGGATTTGCTAAAGTAGCCTACGACAGCTATCATCAGATGCGCAGCTTCGAATGGTTCGACTACTTGATTCTCCTTCTCTCAATGTGTATCCCGAGATACATTCACAGCACTACAAGCTCCTAGAATCGATGCACTGTCTACGAAAAAGATCACTTGAAGGAGAGCAGCATTGAAAATGTGAGTATACACCTACCAAAACGGGCAAAATGTTGCCGAGGGGATGCGCAACTTCCGAATATCAAGTCCAGGTGAGTGTTGGTTCTATTGCTACAATTGCGTCATTTTTTCCTTGGAACAACCCAAGAGCACCTACTCGAAAACAGCTTGTATCAAGTAGAGCCGACTGCAGGCCGTTGATCGCAATGTTGATGTGCGAGGTGACTGAATCCTCCATCGCGAATTTTGCAGGGCTTGCAAGAGTTGCGACTCCGATGCAGTGGAGCCGCAACGCCTTGGCTTCACCACGAACGTCGACAAAATTGGTATTCACGATGGATCGGATGATGCTATGGTGTGCACAGTCCGCCTGTCGCATCCTGGTATTCGACGAGTTTCTGATTTTTGAAAATTGCACGCAGTTGATGCTGACGCCCCACTACATGATGTAAGTCGGCGTCATAACAACTTTTTGCAATTGAGCTCGACAACGAGTTCAAATATGAGCTCTCTCGCATGCTCTGAGGTCTTCTTTGTTATTCATCTCACATCTCAAACGATTTACAAATCTACAATCCATCCACTAAACTACTCCTTTCCAACTTTACCACCACCACAACACCATCAACATGTCCGGTACCGAGCAGACTTTCCACTACACCAAGGAGGACGTCCGCAAGATGGAGCAGCGTGACTCCAAGGCCCACGGCGGTAACGTCGCTGCCGACTCCAACGCTGCTGCCATGCAGGTTAGT
>Ga0058697_10001092_pt1 | contig 10220 bp, 10 predicted proteins | sample AgamicAsMae_FD_66619 | JGI IMG/M metagenome (GOLD analysis project Ga0058697, IMG submission 66619) | Agave microbial communities from Guanajuato, Mexico - As.Ma.e | ecosystem: Host-associated > Plants > Phyllosphere > Phylloplane/Leaf | place: Guanajuato, Mexico | collected 2012-06-04
AAGAGGAAGATCGCCAGAGGATGAGACTTACAGGTACCCGACAATCCTTACGGGATCATCACTGTATATCGCCATCTGAGATGCAATGCGGACTTGGCGATGGTGGAGCGCAAGCTATTGCTACGTTAGGAGCAGAGCATTTGTGCCTGCATGAGGCATCGTGGCCTGCATTGTGCTCAAGAAGAAGGTTAGTCGGAAGATGGATAAATGATGGTCATTAGAAACCGCATCTATCGATTGCCGCCCATGCACCATGATGCTCCTCATCTACTTCTACGTCTTGATCGAAGCAAATCCGGACTGGACAGATTGTCCGAGGTATGGCACTCGCAGCTCCATCATAGACCTTCCAATCTAAGCCGATTCCGAGGAAGGTGTTCTTCTTGGCGAATTGGATAATGTGGTTGGAACTCCAACAGTAGTGCTATCGGACGGTATGATGCAAGGTACGTTGTTGTGTGCTTTTCCTCTACCCGGATCCTAATCAAGCTTGATCTCGTCCTTGGCACGCCTAACTAGGCAAGCAGAGGACCCCGAAGGATGCCTGCAGTTTGTGGCTGACACTTCGCTCTGACCAGCCAGCACGTGATATGCTCGAGGATATGATTGCACGAAATGACAACGGAGTACACAAACTCAGTCGAAGCAGGATCTCCGTTGCGGATGAACGTCGGTTTGTGTGATTGGAAACCATGGGCAGATCGGTCACCAACGTTCGCTGGAAGGATTCTCTTGGCTTTTTTCCATGGCTTTTTAAGACATAGTTTGGGCATAGCCTGTGATATCAGTGTGAGTCGTCATGCTCTTCCATAGCGGCATGGTGGCAGCGCACTTTCGAGACTTATGGAAGACTGTGGAGTAGGCATCAACTTGTCAGGTCGGATAAAGCATTGTAGGTTGGAGTCGCTTCCGGTCATAGTTCATTGAGTCAGTGCTGATCCGGATCTGCACGCCGAGGAAACGTTTGATACATGCTCTCCAGAGTATGGAACTGTCGGATGGATTAGTTGTGTCTTGCGTGTTCATCGTTTGTTGTCTCAACCCCTCCACATCGGCGACGACTTGAATCAAAATGATGTAGATAATCATCGTCGGGAAGTTCATCCACTGGGTTAGAATGCCGTCCTCCGAGAGATCGAGATCAAGGTGTAAACGACCGTTCTACGCTCATCAATAGGTTGATGCAGCCTAATTGCCAGTATCGACAGCTAACAGGTCCATGCAAAGATGTTAGACCATTGTACAACGACGTTGCCTAATCCTCCCAGATTAGTGGGGTGATGAAGCCTCTTCGTTGCTGCACTTGGCGTCAAATAGCGTTCCCCATGTGCAAAACTTTGCAACGTGCGTAGCTGTAGAGGTGCACGATGGTATCGACAGATGCGACGATGTCCATCGAGATGCGAAAAGTGCCAGGCTCTCTCTGGTTGAACCTGCGATCAAGAAACCATTGTGCCTTTGTATAGTAAGGACGTTACATTGCACTTCCGTGGGAGGCTAAGGGTTGCGAAGTTGAACACATGGGCGTGTCGAACAATGTGTTTTCGACGCGCAGCCGGAACGTGGTGTGATACGTGGAACAGGATAACACATGATTATTGTAGATTGTAGATAGAAAAGTGGTAGGTAGGGGCGATGGCATTAGGCCAAAAGAGAGCTGTGAAACTGGTACTGTTGGCAACAAGATAGTGGCCACACTGCGTCATACCAAGCCTATCAAATATCGCTCGACACGAACGGGAAACTTCGGTCGAGCTGTCAGTCGGGACATCATTGCTCCGTCCAGCATGAGCGTGGTTCACCGCCCGGCGTTTGGTGGCACAAGTCTATCGTCAGCCTTGTCGCTCGGTAGAAACCTACTCTACAACTCTATGTTGACCTCTTTGCTTGGTGTTGGTGTCAGGCTGAGGAGCCTAGGAATCATGTTGACCCAATAGGGAACTCTTTGAGGTTCTTGCCTCATATCCAATGATCTCAGCAAGAAAGAGCCTCGCAGTCCTTCCCGACCGACCAGTCCGGCATCAGCACGCATCGCCGTCAACACCCAGTACGAAGGGATGGCGGAAGGATATTGTGTCAAAAGCCATGTTTCTGATAGTTGCATACGCATGTCCTCGAAGCAGACGTGATGGTATGATGCCGTAAGAGCTGCACGAATCACTGTCTAAGACTTTCAGACTGGAGCAAGTTTTCAAGGTCGGGAGTACATCATACACAGGTCGGTCAATTAACCTCTCTGTTTCTACGGGGCATCGGTGTGGACGGATGAGTGTCAATGTCATGTAACATTTGTAGTCGTCCGGTGCGCGAAGCACAGTGTTGTGCCAGAAGCGCATCAGCTCATTGTCAGTTTCAGACAAGTCATTCGCCATGAGAGCGCAGCGGGTTGGTCGTCCGTCGTCGGGATTGAAGGTGAGGTCGATGAGGGCCAGAATTACGGCATAGGTGGTCAGTGTTGGGCTTCAAGAGGATTGAGAGTTTCGAAAGCAAGAGCGTTTGCGGGAGTTGAATGTCGGCTTTCACTCATGGAAATTCTGGAGGCAGGAGCATGCCAACTCGGCACAGAATCAACAAGACCACACTATCAACGACCATCTTTCTATTCTTTCTTTCTTTCACGTCTCGACTTTTCTTAGAATCATGGATACACCGACGCATTCGTCACCAAGACTGGAGCTTCGTCCCAAGCGAATCAAGACCGAGCACGCGATCATGGATGCCAACAGACTTGTCTATAATGGAGACTATACCGCTGCGATGCGCCTGTACAACAGACTTCTTGATGGGAGGTGCCATCCAGCCTACTATCTCAATCGCGCTTTGTGCTTCGTCGCGACAGATCAGCCGCACCTTGCTGTCAACGATGCTCTTAGAGCGTTCATGATGGCACAGTCTGTCATAGATGCCGTCCGACACGATGGAGATGCAAATGATCACGTCCGAAGAATCGACGCTCACATCATCACCTACAACGGTAAGTCAGAATTTTTGAAAAACACCGCCGTAGGACAAGTCTCCTAGGCAGTGTTCAGTCCATCGTTGATTCTGGTCTGCTTTCGATCGTAATATTGAGCTGACTATGGCTTGTCAGACGACTGTGCTGATGCCTTGTCTCGCAAAGAGAAATGGTGCACAGCACCGTCAACAATGTTTGATCACAAGCACCAAAACTTCAAGCTGGTAAGAATGACGCTTGTCGAAGAGTTTGAAAAGCAGGAGGCTGGCAAGAAAATGTTTACACCAGCTGTGTATGATCTGAAACACAAAGCTCTGTTTCGCTTAGTCGATGCCCTTTCCAGATGTGGACGGGGTCCATCATACACTGCTCTACACATTGTGGGCGATGTCCTCATGTCAGCTGCAAACAAGAAAGCTTTTGCCCCATTCGTCGGCCGTGAGCTCGAGGCACTTGCCAAACACATACAAGACAAGTTATTCCATGACATCATTGATGGAAAGGTCTCTTCGACAGACTCGCGATCAACACAGACCGGTTTTGCCCTCTTGGGTAGTGCAAACTATGGGTTCGATGGACGACCAGTCAACTATAATCTGCTCAACAACTGCATACTCTCAGTAGATGCTGATTCCATCGCCCATTACGAGTACAAGTTTGGCATGCCCCCATCCCTCGTGGCTTCTCAAGATGTCTTCCCAGGCATGGTCTTGTTCACAGAGAGCCTTCCATTCGTTGTTTCTACAGCAAACACTGCAGATCAATCAGAACTCGCCACCATCTGTGATGCTTGCGGCGCGGACTTGCAGATGCCATCACCGTTTGTTCTTCGAGTTCTCATAGAAGAATTGAAGCAGGCAGAAGCCGAGCTGGAGGCGAAAAAGAACGTAAGAGCAGCAAGGAGAGCTCGTACTGAGCCGCCTGCGCCACGTCACCGTCGGTCAAATGCAGTTGATACTCCGCAAAGTACGCCGCCTAGTTCAGGAGCCGATGACAACGCCAACGGTGAAATGGAAAGCCATGAGCAGATAGTCTCCTGTTCAGACGAAGAAGAAGACGTTGAAGACCGTCGGAGTGACTCTGATGATGACTGGGATTCTGAGTCGTCGAGTGATGACACTGACGCATCTCCGGAACAATCAGCCCCTGACACACCAGACCGCGGAAGAGCAAACTCCAGACCTGGTATCTTCGAAACCTCTGACATCCAGATTTGTCGTTATGGTAAAGAGAAGCAACGTGAGAATTTCTCCTTCTGCTCAGTCGACTGCTACGACATGGCAAAAGCCACCTACCATGACAGCATCTGCGGGGCTCACATTGAGGACTATCTACGCAAATCAATCATCACGGTCGAAGATCCTGAACTCCCAAGCATTGATAACCAAAAGCTCGTCCTGCTACTCCTTGTGCGCATGCTTGGATGGGCGTACGCTACATCAACCGATCCTCTGGATCTACCTGTCGTGCAGATGTTCATGGCGTCTCCTCGCCATCTATCGTTGAAGGATGGACCACCAATTCCATGGTCGTTTTACAGCAATGTCATGCGCCCGTACCAGATCTATCAGGCCATGGATGGTCGCGGAGATGCCCCTAAGTCTGTCAGTAACCCCGACTACTCTGATGGCCGCATCATCAACACTATTATCAGCCTCATTCAACGCCATATCGTCATCAGCGACAAGATTCTCTGGACAAAGACCTTTGATGAGGATGGTTACCATGAACAGACATATCCTTACTCATACGAGAGTCACGTCGAACGGGACGAGAGCCCTTTGTTTGGTCGCTTACACCCGTTGTGTGACCTTGTTCCTCTCTCTGCCAAGCCTGAGGATGCAAATGTTGAGCTCGTCAATATAGGTGGTGGCACAATTATCTGCCTGCCAATATTCGCTGCTCAACACGAAGACGGTGAACCGGTACAATGCATCAAGAAGAGCACTCGTCTACTACTTCATAACCCAACCCCTCGCCTCGCTACTAGAGCCGAACGTGCCAAGTATGCCAAAGTGGAAGACTATGGTGAGGGAGGCACCATGATGGACGTGGAGCAAGACGAAGGCATGTTCCAAGATTCCGAACCCGGAGAACCACTACAGACAGAGGAGCAGGAAGAAGAGTATAGTGGCTACGTCGATGACGAGGTCTATGGTGCCGACGAGTTCGACATTGGTGGGGATGACGAGGAGATGATGAACTTCTAGGAGGACGTTTTGGAGCTCGAAGATATGGCGCAGAGGAGTGTTGAAACCAGGCAAACTTCGCTTGAGATTGAGCAGGCACGTGCAGCAGCGGTGTCAAGGGGGATGAGGACTGCTAGCTTTTGAGTTCTGGAGCTGATGTGTATAAGAACAATTACAGTCGCTACACCATTTGCTCTTTGCTGGCGAGCGCGAGACAAACGTAGAGGAATAGCACAGTTAATGGTGTCTTTGACCTGCAACCAGCCAACAAAAAGCATTGTGGCTACACTCATCTTGTCTTCCCTCGTTGTGTCCTTAATATCTGATCTGTGTGTATTTTCAATTGTCACGAGTTGTGAAGTATTGAATGTGAAGAGCGGGCGGAGAAATCCCTCACGTAGCCGCTCCAGAATTCAAGACTCTGAGGTTTGACGACCACGTCGTGATATAATCGCATCCTCTCTACCGCCATGTTGAGCCGGATATTCCTCCCATACAAAAATAGTATTTTAGCATCCAGATCTCTCGTATCGCTGTCGACAAGGTGGGTTTCGCGTCGAGAACGGTTGTGGGGGATGCAACCCTGTTCTCGCAGCACAGACATCCTCAGACCTGAGGTCCTTGGAAGTTGCAAGCTGCCAGATAGCGCTCGAGAGCCTTCGGACAAATTTGATGTGTGCCGATGACTCATGCTGGATACAGCAACGTGGTATGTCCAAAGAAAGGCTCAGCCTTGGGTGTCGCGTAGAATCTGTAGATGTCGCGTAGCTGTGAGGCTTGCGGAGGGAAGAGGAACATTCGCCAAGCGACTTGGCGGCAATCTACGCTTTGATGATTTGCAGAACCAAGACCATCCAGACTTTCGCCTCCTCACCACCCTTTCTGCTTAGACCTCGCATTGTCTGAAGATGTTCTCGTCGCTCATATAAATCGGGAGAGGTCGCCTGTTGCGCCATGCGAAATCTGAGGGTGTCTTCTTCTTGCTTACCGGCATAGCTTCACAAGACCCTCCTCTATACACGATTCAGGCAGAATCATACTTGGCGACATAGCGCCGGCTGCCAGACGCCACGAAAATTCCAATTCCCAAGAATGCGGTAATACCAATCTCCTCGAAGCTCAATGCCAGGCTCAGTTAGGATATCTTCGCCGAGGATGTCATAGTGCTGATAGCTCTCGTGAAAATGGTTTTGATTCATAAGGTAAGGCTTTCCTTGTCCCTATGATCCTGCGTTCAAGGTCACCATGTTTTTTGCTCGAGGTTTTACTACTGGATCGACGTCACTTGCAAGCATTCTGCTTCTTGCGACATGTTCTTTGCCAACTCTCAATGCTCTTGTGTTGGAGCCGACTCTTGATGTCGTCAGCTTGACCGAGCGATCGAAGTTTCCTGGTTTTCGTCTTGAGGAGGCTGAATGGCTGGAAGATGTGGAACTGCCTGCCTCCTGCAAGAACGCACTGACTCAGAAAATATTCTGCGATGAGTTCATCTCAGACTACGGCGACGTACCCAAGTGGAGAGGTTTTGTTGACACGAACCAGACGTCGTATGAATCCGTCTGCGACGCTTCCTGTGGAGCTTCTATCCGCTCCTACTGGGACGGTATCGTTAAAGAGTGCGCTGGCCACATATTCCAGGAAAACGCGACCTGGAATCTTGGTGCTGGATGGGTTTGGGAGGCCTGGAATGAGACTTGTTACTACGACCCAGAGAGCGGTCGTAACTGCAATGGTAAATCAACTCGACTGTAGACTCTAACTTCTAATTGCTGATGAGTCACGACAGAAATCATCGACGAGTTCTACGATCATGTAAGTGTATCACTCATCACCTCTGACCTTCATCCACTGACCAAGAACAGAATGGAACCTGTACCTACTGCAATGTTGAGCACTACAAGATGATGCAAAGATCTCCGTACTCCGCCTACGACTACTTTTACCAGGACGAACTCAAGGACATCAACGAAAAATGCGGCTTGAACACCGACACCTCCTTTCCACTGAGCCCCCCAACAGCAGAAGACGTTGCCTGCACCTCGACAGGCTATGAGATCCAAGAGGGTGATACTTGTGCTTCTGTTGCCGAGAAGTTCAACATATCGTCAGAGGCTGTGCGCGAGTCGTGTGCTTCAAGCTACACTCGTGTGGATTGTGATGAACTCGGGGAGGGTCTGCTCATATGCATTCCGCAGTCGTCGCAAAGTGAAGAAGTAGTTCCTACTGACGAGAAGTCAGCTTCTTCTGCCGATATCGACTCTAGCACTTCTGCGCCGGTTTCAGCGATTCAGACTTCTTCCTCGTGGACCGGTACTGCTTCCTCTGCTATTAGTGATATCACCTTATCACAATCGACTGGAATCATCTTGATGGCTACTTCTGGATCTTCTGGAGCCTCTGGAGCGAAGCCTACGGCTCAAGCCACTGGTGGCAGTGCGAGTGCTACTCCCTCTGTGTCTGTAGACAACGTCTCGGCAGCTAGCATGATTGGATTCGGAAGATCTCAGATCGTCGCAATTGCTGCTACATTGATGCTTTGCCAGATGGTATGACAGATGTATAGCACAGCAAGGAGTAGCTAGATGTCACAAAGAGCGACTTCCAGTCTGCACCTTGTCAGGTTGTCTATTTTAGATTTACGAAGGACCTGAGTGGTCAAGACACAATATTCGGTATCCTTAGATTGCTGAAGCGGGTACTTCCAAGTATTGGTGGTGGGAATATAGTCAACAGACATGTCTCGGCAACCTGCCTCACTTCTCACCGCTATGCAACCTTCTCCCGTAAGTTTCCTCCTTGCAATCTATTCATGGTTTCCTTCACCAGACCCTGGAGCTGTGTCGTCTACAACAAAACATACACTCCATAACCCGATAGCCTGTGGCTGCAAGCCATCGGCGAGATCAACACTCACATCGCGAATCTCACCCTCGAGACTCTGGCCGAACATAATTAATAAGGAATCTTTGTATGGAGAAACAACCTCATGCCTCGACGGCATTATATCTCAAGACCCTGCTTTAGACGGAGCTACGTATGGAGGCCTCTACTCTTTGCATCATGATTACCGACCCAAAATAGCCGTGGTGAATCGGAATACAGGCACTTGCCTCACGCGCGCTTCAGGGCCTCCCTGGTCATCGATGAACATTCGCTAAAGAGCATTACAAACGCGAAAAATCCGGCTGACGATGGAGCTGACCCACGTGCTATGACATGACCATGTTTGGTAGCGGTCGCGGCGCAGATTCAGAAGATCGTCGCTTATGATCTACAAGATCCACTACAGGACGAACGGATCTTGGCTCATCCAGATTGGTCGAATATAGCTCGTTGGTGACATGTATCGAACCTCCTCAAGATGCAAACGAGCGCGGTCTTACATTGATCCATTGCATCCTAATAGATCCTGCACACAGATGTCTGGACGACGCCCAAGCGAGAGTGTTCGCGTAACATACATGGCTGTTCGGGCTGTAGCTCCTGTATGACCACCAGCCAGAGCAATATCCAGATCCATGTCTGAATTGGTCTTTCGAGTATCGCCTCAGTGTCCCTTGTGCTGTCGACGATTCAACATCCCTCTGCGCGTGAGCTCGACTCGGCCGCTGACTCAGTCTTGACATCCTCGTTCACAAGCATGAGCCCGCCGTGTCCGATCAGCACGAAAGCTGCCCAGTAGTAGGGATGCGTGAAGTCATATTCGTCATCATCCTCAAGAATATTTGTGATAGCAGCCCTTGGTTGGAGCGAGATCCCATGAGGTATTTTTTCATCATGCAAAGCTTCGTCCCATATTGTGATGAGCTCCTCCAAGAAAACTCTAAGTTTGGGCTTCGTGAGCTCATACAGCCGTACCTGAGCCTGTCTCCAGCAGGCCGCAAGACTGACACCCTTTTTTCGCTCTGCAACCGCACGATGGAAGAAGATCATCAAGATCATGGTAGCTAAATTGTCGACCTTCCATAATCCACCGAGAAACGTCGATGCTCCAGAAGCAATGACCGCGTGCGAAAATCCTAGCAGATCGTCACCGATGTTGTCTTCTCCCAGCCCGCTAACGCAAGCTGCAAAACACACCAGAGACGCCTGACTATGCAATCTTGCGATGTCAACAACCTTTAGTTTTTCTTTCAAGCTAATCGTAGAATCCCATGGGGAGCTACCGCTCTGTAGCCCGTGTGTGGCAACATGAACGATATCAGATGACTCATATATTGCTTTGAATCTTTGTGCATGAAGCACATTCGCATCATATGCGGTGCATCCATGAAGTTCGGTTATGGTTATGGCTTCCACCCCTGCCAGATAGAGAGAACATTCGTTGTCCCTGTTGTCTCTTTTTTCGGACTTGAATATGACCGCTGAAGACAGTCCAGCTCTGCGGCGATTTTTCTTGACCAGGTGGCAAAGTGCAGCAAGGCTGGGTACTTGTGAGACATTCTTTTGTAGGAACAAGTGCCTCCCTTCCATGATCAAAGCTGCAAAGGGAAACTTGTGGAACGACCTCGAGGGAATGAATATGACATGTGTCTTCTGTTTGAGTAATGCAAGGACTGGATCAATGATCCACTTGGATAACTTCTGGAGCAGACCAGTGAAAGTCTTTACATGGGAAGGTCGTGGTTGAGAAGCTTCCGCGGGAGGCGGTCCTTTTCGGAAAATCTCTAAGAAAGTGAGCACAGTCCTCTCTATCTCGACATCTGTAATATCCAAAGTGTCCACGAGCTGGATGCCCTGGGAAGTGATGGCGAGAATCATCATGCTATCCCGTGATATGTTGATGTGAATGCAGATTGCGTCATTCGGGATGCATTGGAAATCAGACTCTGACTCCGAAACAAGTAGTTTACCTTCCATGATTGGCACCAGCCCGAAGAATTTTTGCTCAAGCTCAATCCGCACTTTCTGGACATTCGGTTGTCGGATCTTGAGCTCTTCGCCTATGCTTCTGATAACTTCTGTTCTTCCCGATGATGAATCGGAGTTCAATGCTTTGGTCAATTTTCGAGTAAGATACATATAAGTGGTCCACTCTTGACGCATATCTGATTGGGCTTTCGGTCTGACTGTCG
>Ga0058697_10001093_pt1 | contig 10207 bp, 6 predicted proteins | sample AgamicAsMae_FD_66619 | JGI IMG/M metagenome (GOLD analysis project Ga0058697, IMG submission 66619) | Agave microbial communities from Guanajuato, Mexico - As.Ma.e | ecosystem: Host-associated > Plants > Phyllosphere > Phylloplane/Leaf | place: Guanajuato, Mexico | collected 2012-06-04
AAGCATGGTTGACGCTTTCATACGACAAAGACGAAAAGGTAGCGCTGTTTGTAGGTGTAGATACCAAGGAACATGCGGTGAAGATACATAAACATATGCTTTGGTTGAGGGATAAATGGTTAGGGACGAGGTGCGGATTGTTTTATCATGTCATGGGGTTTGAGGATGATGAGGAGTCAAATTGAAGAAGAAGATTGATGTTCGAGAGATGCAAAGGCATATAGATGATTCTGGATTAACTGCAAAGAATTCGCAGTGTGCCACAAGTCTATGGAAGCACGCTACTCTTACAAGTACACACATAGGACAGACAAGTCCATGGAGAGTGGTCGATATCACGACTCTCTCAGTGAACGCTGTCTGTATTCTCAAGGACTCGTACACTTCTATAGCCACAACTGTTGTACATGAGAAGGATATGTAGCCAGTGGCCATCACTCTGTGGTCTTGGCACTTTCAGTGCTACCATTCTCCTCTGCTCCATCTTCCAGTCTGCGTATCGCACCACGTAACGCCAGTACGTTACTATACTCGTGCTCCCAAGCCTTGCTGATGATGTGGCCGAGTTCAAAATCCCGTGTCGCTGGAAAAATATCCATCGCCGGCCACTCATCTTCCGCCACACAGTCAGTCTGAAATTTGGTCCAGCGAGAGATGGAATAAATGACATTAGTGGCATGCAACACCTCCACTTTCGCGGAATAGCCATCAGAAGTCGTGGCTTCGACATCGGCATCCAGTGGTACTACTGTGCTGTTTGCAAAGTCGACGGCTCTGATTGTTATGTCGTCCGCAAGCAAAACATTGCGCAGTGCTATGTCAAACCAAAGCACCTTCCTCTCATGACATGCAGCCACAAGGTCGACGAGTTGCAAGATCCAACCCAATCTCTGGGCCGACGGCGGAGAAAAATCGTTCTTGATGAAGTCTTCCAAATCGCCTTTTCGGTAGCACTCGAGCTCCAGTCCATTTTTTGAGATGTTAAACAGTTTGCGAGGCCTTTGACGCCATGTGGTCGTCGGTAGACTTCCTTTTCGACTTCTAGACTATCGACATACCAGGCGTTGTCTTCGTTTGGCTCAAGAGACCCGTCAGGAAGAACTGTCGCGTCCAATCTGGGTATCTTCATGACGGTCGAGGACGATGCAGGAATGATGAAACCATCCATTCCAAATGCAACCAATCCTCTTTCAGCTGGCGTCCCGTCTACGAACAGTGGTCGGGTGACGCGCGGTGGGTTCTCCATGATAGTCTGCGAAAGGGCGATCGCGATCAAGAAAGGGCGACGAGGCTGAGAAGAGCGATTGCTTTCACGGCGTGCTCTTTATGGTGCTTTACCACGCAGGGATGCTTACCAAGAGTGTTGGGCGGCACGTCCGCTGCTGTGTACCAATCATTCGAAGCGCCGGATTTTTGGTAGATGCAAGTCTAAGCGAGCAATCATCTTCCTAGTCGAGCTTTGATCGTCTCGAGCAGATCAGGAACCAAGAACGGCTTTGCCATGATCGCATCAACACCAGCTTCCAACGCGCGATCGACCTGACCTTTCCGGACATTTGCAGTGATGGCGATGATCTCAACGTGCTTCGTCAGTTTGCCGGCTTTTTCTAGAGATCGAATCTCTCTGCTTGCAGAAAGCCCATCCATGACTGGCATTTCCAGGTCCATCAATACAACGTCTAGCTTGTGGCCGGCACCAGCGGACTCTTCCCATAAATCTGCCCGGCGTAAAGTCTCCAAGGCCTCGAGGCCATGATTGGCGACATAGACGATGCAGCCAGCTTTGGTAAGCTGTTTTTTGAGGATCGCTTGGTTGATCAGGTTGTCCTACAAAACGTTAATTTGAAGATTTGGGATACAAGCATACAATATCTTACCTCTACCAATAGGACATGGTACGTGATCTCGGGCAGTGAAGTAGGTTCCTGGGGAACTTTTGGACTCGGTACAACTCTCTGCCGCTGCAAAGGTTCGGGCTCTTTCACAGCAGCTGTATCTTCAATTACTTTCAAGGCCTGCGTGTTCTCGAGTTGTCGAAGCACCAGCTCTTGCGTTGCTTGAAGAGTAGGCTCTGAAGATGGTGTAGGAGGAGCAGCCAGTTGGCGGACTTTGACATAGAACGCGAAGGTCGAACCCTTGCCTGGTTCTGAAGAAACGCCCATACTTCCGTTCTGCTTCTCGGTGAGCGTGTGACTTATGTAAAGTCCTAAGCCTGTCCCTCCATACTTTATCGATGTCTTCGGGCTAGCCTGTTGGAACCTGTTGAAAAGGCGAGTACGTTCTTCCTCGGTCATTCCCGGCCCTGTATCGGTGACGCAGAAGCTTAGATACATCTGTTTTCCGTCACCCCATATCTCCTCCGTGGTGACATCTGCGTATTCTTTTTTGGTTGCAGCCCAGACCAGTCCTTCTTTGAACACATCTCTTGGTTCCTCGATCGAGGCCCCGTACGTCAAAGTCACACAACGGTGACCCTCTAGCCTTGTGAACTTTATCGCGTTCGATAGGAGGTTGATCAAAATTTGGGTGACTCTTAGAGGATCGCACATAACCCAATCGACTCCAAGATTGACAATCGACTCGTGAGCTTTGATGTTCATCTTCAGGTCTGCAGCTGAGATGTTGGCTTGAAGCATCTTCACAGCGTTGTCCACAAGACTGAGTGGCTGCACAGGACTTGGTGATAGAGACAGAAGCATGAAATCCATCTTGGAGAGAACCAAAACATCGTCGAGAATGTTGCGTTGATGCTGTGCACAGAAAATGATCGTCTTGGCTGCCTCGATGTTCTCCTGGATCACGTGCAAGTATTCTTCGGCGCTCATCGTTGCCACTCTGTGGTCGTCCAGCGATGCGGAGATGCCATTGGCTAGTTGCAGCATAGCGGATAAAGGGTTGCGGACTTCATGTGAGATTGCATCGGTGAACTCGCTCTGCTGTCGCTTCGCCTCTTGTGCTTCTTGAGCTGCTCGTGCCTGCCATCCTTCCGCCCACTTCAATCTCGAGACATCGGTCATGCAAGCCATGATCGACTTGATCTCACCATCTTCCACATACGGCACAGCTGAGACGATCACGGTCGCAGATACTGGCGGACCTATCGGTGGGTTGAACGTTTTCTTCATGCGGAACTCAGTCGTATGGGTCGTTACACCTTCCAGTATTGCGTTCCAGGCTGCTAACATTTTTGGCTGGTCCTCTTCGAGGACTTGAGTTTTGAACGGTAGATGCAGCTTGCTGAAGTCATCTGTCGGTTCTTGATCAATAAGCCTGAAGTAGTGCTCGTTTGCCCATAGGACGTTCCCGTTGAGGCTCAAGTGTTCGAGACCAATGTCCAGATGATCAGCCATATATCTGATGTGGTGTTCACTTGCAGCCAGTCGATTTTCCAATTGAGACTGTTTCTTTTCCGATTCTTCCTTGGAGACCAAAAATGCCATAGTTGAGGACAGCTGGGATGCAATGTCTCGCATGAACTGTTCGTGATCGTCGTCGAGTGGTCTTCGTGAGTTTGCGCCGACCAGCAGATATCCATACAATCGTCCAGCGGTTGACAGGGGTACGACACAGACATGCTGCGAGGGCTCTTCAAATCCTTCCCACTCAACACCTTCGAAGTCCGGTCCGCAGGGGAAGGTGGTAGGCGTAGTTCCTGCCTTCTTCAAGAGCTGGTATACACCGTTTTCGGCATCAAGACATCCATGTTTTTGGCCAAGTTTGTGGCCTTCCGGTACACCAAGACTTGCCATGAGCTTCAGCCCTCGAGATGGCTGCGCAGTGTGAGAAGCGCTATCTATCTCCCACACCAGAGCGAACGGTATGTCCAGTGTATTCGTGCGGAAGCAGTCGACGAAGTGTGAGGCAATGGTCCTTGAGGTGCAGCCTTCCGGAATGATGGCGGCCATATTCAGCATGTTTCGCCTACGGTCGGTGATTTTCTGCCTCGTGATTTCAGTCAAAGAATTATACCAGCCATTGACTCGACCGTCGTCGTCTCTGAGGGGAATGAAGTCTCCATTGAAGTGTGTTTCCTCGAGAAAGTCGTTCCTCTTGACCATTAGAGGTATCTCTTTGACCGGGAAATCCGTCTTTGTCTTTTTGGCCATTTCGAAGACTGGCATGATGTCTTTAGCAATCTCAGGGTAAGTTTCATTGAAGGTATGGCCCATCAAGAAAGGATGAGCCTTTCCTGAAGACTCGGCAAAGCCTTCATTGTAGATGGCAACCTTCTCCGGGCCCCTTGTAATCACGTTAGACTGAGATATAAATCATTCGTCGATGGGCATATTCACACACCAATAGACACAACTCGGACGCTTGTCAGCGAACACTTGATATGTATAGAGGCGTAACGCGATCCCCCAGGATTGTAGCGGACCCAGGAGCGAGTAATGCCATGGTACTGATCGGAAAAAACGAACGTGATCAGTATCCGGAATGTCTAGCGTCCAGTCAACGCCGTCTGGAGATGCAGGGCCTAGCGGCGTGTCGATATTATCCATGTCATCGTTGGTGAAGGGGAAGAGAGTCTGGATGCGATTCTCGCGCCCGATGGGGATCTCGCGAATTATTATTGTTTTCACGACATCGAGATCTTTCCGAAGGCATCGTCGATTCGTGGCTACCAGTGGCTGCACTAAAACAATCAAGGCTTCGAGACGCGATTCCCAAACGGCTCGTACAAAAGAGTTATGCTCGGATTATGCGAGTTATGCGGGTTGTGTACGGAGTTTGAGAAATGCGTTAATAGTCAGCCTCGGTCCGGGCAATGACTCTCACCGGAGTGCATGTCCATTGGCTGACTTTCTGACTCACTGCAACAACAACCTATCACAACACTTTGCTGCCATGGCCGTCGTATAAACTTGAGACGACTATCGGAACAGAGCATACAGAGCTCTCTGGTATTGGCTGAACACTTGTTGACTTGTCTCGCGCATCCTGAGGCATGAGTCAACCAAAATGCACACGACGGATGATTGGTTGCAACACCACCAGGCCAATCATTCTCCTTCTGTGAGTGTGATCGACGGATCACACATGCTGTATATATTATGGTAGGTCGTGCGCGAGAGGTAGGCGTGTACCATCGCGCTTTTTTATTCTCTCGAGTTCTAGTCTTCTCTTATCAAAATGGCCGTCGCAAGCAGCGCATCCGGATCCAGTGGTATCACCACTCAAGCTTCATCTCAGCCAGCAATCTCATCCAAAGCTACCCAGAAGACAACAGATAGCGAATCTGATCTCAGCTCTGCGAGTGATTGTGATGATACTGCAGGCACCGGTCTAGATTTCGAACCAACACATTGTCTCTTCTGCCTCAACAAATCCGAAAACATCGACACAAACCTCGACCACATGTCCAAAACCCATGGCATGACAATACCTTCACCGCACCAGCTTACCGTCGACCCAACAACTCTGCTTTCGTATCTACACCTCGTCATCTCAGTCTATAACGAGTGCCTGACTTGTGGCACGCAACGACGCAATACTCAAGCAATAAAGCAACACATGCTTGGGAAGAAGCATTGCGCGTTTGACATTTCCGACCTGGAGTCCGAGTATCGAGAATTCTGGAACTTTGAGGAGGATGCAGCAGGAGTACAGGTCGATGGCGAAAACATCACTTTGCCGTCGGGCAGAGTAGTCATGTCTCGTTCCGTACGGCCCTCACAACAGCGTCAAAAACCATCCGGTTCAGGTGCGATGTCATGGTCGCGAATGAATGCTTCATCTCTGGAAGCTTCATCTCTGGAAGCTTCAAATTCCAGCACGTCGCAGTCTAGCAATCTCTCTGCCACCGCGTCCTCAACTTCGAATCAGTCTGTTCACAAACAAGCACTCACAAAGCAAGACCTTCGAGCACTCAATCTCGACAAACAGCTCGGCAAGCTTCGAACCAGTGACCGTCTTGCTCTAGCACATCTTCCTGCTTCCGAACAGCGTGCCATATTGGCGACGCAACAAAGCCAACTGCAGAAAGCAAGACGTCAAGAAAGAGACATGCAAGCAAGGCTACAACGAAAGAATAATCAGACGTTGATGAAGCATTTTGTATCTGATGTTCCAGGGCCGAAATTAGGTTGATTGAGTACATAGAAACCGGAGATGGAAGATTCTTGAGCAGACAAGAAGTATCAAAACATTCAGTTCCGCATTTTGGTATCTGTATGGAATGTGTTGGTAGATATTGTGATATGAAGGGTTGCAACAAAGAATCACCAACACCTTCGCGCTCACTTGGCGCATGTCATTCTTCAGCCCCTCCACGCGAAACCATTTCCACTCAACGCGTCTCCCTCACTTCTAGACCAATTCGACAACTCACACCCAAATGCCGCGAACGATACCATGGCTTACGAATCCACCTCCCCCTGGCCGCAAGTCCCGCACTACAACCGCGACAGCGAAACGCCGCAAAGTCGACTCATCACCACCGTCCTCTCCCCCTTCCGGCCTCGATGAATTCATCCGCACGCCTAAGAGTACCAATTCTCGTCGAGATGCCACAGCACTACACTCGCCCTCAACATCTCCACCGCCCGCGCCTCCAAAGCAAGAATTCATGCGACCGGGCTGGGAGGCCGACGATGGTTGGAGAATGGTGACCGATGAATTCACGGCCACCGCTCAGCTCTTCACTGCACACCTCGCACATGCCGAATATCGCCGCCAAAAAGAGTTAGCCAAACAACGAGAAAGCGCTTTGGGCGGTGCAGATGCGATTGCCAGACCTGTGGTGGGGCAGTTGAGTAAAGAGGAACAGAGAAAGAAGCAGGGAGAGTTGCAGAGGCAGGGTATCAAGGCGATCATGAAGGCAGAGGAAGAAGAGGAAGTTGACCCGTGGATGGGCACACAGTTGGCGGGCTTGATGGCAAGTCCGAGGAAAAGAGAGAGGCTGCAACCCGCCAAGGTTGTGGGCAGGAGCAGTACGAGGGCTGCTGCTGGCTTTGACCGTGCAAGACCACTGGATGTACGAGGCAGACCGCTGGAAAGGGAGAAGAGTCCGCGTGTCAAGAAAGAGGTCAAGGCCGAGCAAGAGACAACCGACGACGACGATCTGGATGCTCCTGGACCTTCTCGCTCTCTATCTCGTCCTGGGCGCTCAGAACCCTCTCCTACGCCTTCTCGCCCAAACAACGTCTTCAAACAATACGCCAACCCACGTGCCGCAAAGCCAAAAACCACCAAGCAGTCGTCTCACCGCACATCATCTTCGACGACATACTCCTCAGACCTCTCGGACAGACCCTCACACAAGAAATTCGCGAGTATCGACCGTGAAATATCACGCCCTCCGCCAAAACGTACAACACGCGAACCTCAAATGGCACCAAACAAGTCGGAGCCAGCAGCGATCAAGACCGAACCAGACTTTGGCTTCCCTTCCTTCCCTTCTATACCACAACCATCGCAATCCGCTACTTCAGCAGTTGCACGACGCAGAGAAGCGAGGTTGAAGCGTGAAAGGGAAGAGAAGAAGGTCAAGACTGAGACCAAGGACCAAGACTTGCACGAATTGCCCACTTTTCTCTTTTGAACGACACACTTTCCTCTACTGACTAACGCACTCGGACGGTGGAATTTTTCTTGTTTCTGGAGAACACGGCGTTTTTGCATTTTGAATGATACCCCACTTCCTTCTTTGTCACACCTCGATAGCACTGATTAACTACCACTTCTCCAACATGGGCCTGATATCAATCTCATTAGTAAAACACCTCTTGCTCTGCGTATGCAAGTTCCAATACGCCTCTGCAATAGCATCAGCCTCAATCTTTGCCTCTGGCGGCATATCCTTCAACCAAGCCTTGGTTCTCGGAATATCAATCACACCATCGATAATCGCATGAGCCACATGCACTCCTTGCGGTGCAAATTCCCTCGCAATACTTTGACTCAACGCGCGCATTGCGTATTTGCCCGTGCTGAAGGCCGACATCAACGCATTGGACTTTACACTCGCAGTCGCGCCAGTGAAGATCAAAGTGCCCGGATACTCCGCAGCAGCATCAGAGGTATGAGCAAGCAGCAACGGCAACACCTGCTGCGAAAACAAAAAAGCCCCTTTACAGCTAACCTCATAACCACCCGTAAACTCCTTCTCGGTCAACTCCAACAGTGGTTTTCTAGCAAAAGGCCCACTGGCATTGAAGATGGCTGCTGCGCATTTATCGCCGTATTTTTCTTTGATCTGGGTGATGGCGGAGGAGATGCTGGTGGCGGAGGATACGTCGGTGGATATGCCGATTGCGTGGCCGCCTGACTTGTTGATTTCGTCGACGAGGGTGGTGTAGTTGTCTGGGTTGCGGGCGAGGAGGGCTACTGGGTAGGTGAGGGCGAATTTGCGGGCTACGGAGGCGCCGGTGCCGGGGCCTACGCCTGCGATGATTGCGAAGGCTTTGGACATTGTGTATAGGTGGGTGGACTATATGGTCGTCTAGATGAGAGTGGGGGGCTTCGAGAGCTAGTGTTTGTGGCAGGGGGTTGAGGACTGTGGTGCAAGTGATTGGTTTGCAGCTAGCGTTCAGGTGTCCGAGTGGAGGATCAGTATATAAGTTTGATGTTGACTCAACACATCAAGGTTGATTTGAAAGCAATTGGAAGCTCCGAGGTCGAGGTGGAGCTTGTGTTCGCTGGCGTGATTTGGAGGGGTAGAGGTCGGGGTCGTATTCCCTAAAGCCGAAGAAGAGTCGAGGCATCGTTCGAGTTATACCTCTTCTACCCCTGGCATGCTCTGGATTAGGCAGTCTAGACTTTGCTGGTGAAGTCAGGACTATACTTGGGTAGGCTTATGAACAGGCGAGAGTGAGAGCTCATCTGTCGAGTATAGTGATTCGATGTCGGCTTGCCCGGACTCCCATGAAAAGAATAATATAGTTTAGATAAGCGATCAACATACCATAATTGGTTGCGTGGCCCAATGGCAAGGCGCTTGACTACGAATCAAGAGATTCCAGGTTCGACCCCTGGCGTGATCATTTTGCCTTTGCTATCTTGGTCATTAGCAGGAAACCATCTTTTGCTACATAGAGAGATATTCATAAGCTGTTTTGCTGAAGGTCGTGGAAAAGTCAACTCGGGAAGGAAGAATTCTGTAACAAGCTTCGAACTCAGGCGGTGACTGCCAATTTTAGTGACTTTGCTGGGACAGAGTACAGTTGAGCTCGAGTGTGAATTGGGATGAAGCATCCGCTATCCGATTTCATCATCCAAGTAAAATCAAAGATGACGCCGTCCAGTAAATCATTACGGTGTTGGTTTAGTTGATTGACTTGTAGCGTGGTGCTTGGTTGACAGGGTCACTTTTCGTCTTCGATGCTTCCAGTACAACCCTGTCACTATGTCCGAGCCATAACATCAACCACAACACTGAGGCTTGTGGTATCACATCATATAGTAGAGTAGATATATATATGCTCGACTTTCTTTCCCGCGAGTTTTCGGACTGCTAGAATCACAGATCGTGTCTTTGTCGTGTTAGTCAAGTCTGCGAAGCACACGCAGAACTGAAGCTATACATCAGCGCACAACCACTCCTCGAAACGTCAGAAGCCAAGGACACAGCTTTCTGCATGTGCGTGAAACACATGCTGCGACATTGTCTCGATTCAAACACTTACCTAAAGAACATAGAGCGGGAAAAGTGGTGATCCATGTTCAAATACACGCTGATAAATGTCTTTTCTAGCATTTTTGATCAGAAATACAATCTCACACCAGATCCCTACCAATGTCGTTGTCCCAAAAAACAGAGAGAAGCCATCCCAACGTTGGCAATCTCTACAGTTGTTATTAGAAAGTCCGAGAAGCGTTTGATAATGCTCTTATCTCGTTCCAAGGTGAGGGCACGGATAGACAATTGACAAGGTTCAATAAAAAGAACAGCAGGACAAGAAGAAGTTGAAGATGGGAAGGTAATGTTGCAGTAACCAAAGATATTATATTCCTCAACTATAAGAAGCAAATCTATCAATCACATCCTGTACCTTCACTGCTAGACGACAAGAAGTACAACAGCAATAAGACGAAAAATTGTAGACATCGTTAGACATCAGCAAGGCATGTGCAATACAGTTCAATGCAGTAGACTGCTTGAACAAGATGTATCTCACCATCAAACCGGTTACCCTACTAAAGTCTAGAGCAGACGGTCTGCAGGCGAGAGGGGTTTTCAGCCCCGGGCATTCAATCTTCGCTAGTC
>Ga0058697_10001094_pt1 | contig 10201 bp, 11 predicted proteins | sample AgamicAsMae_FD_66619 | JGI IMG/M metagenome (GOLD analysis project Ga0058697, IMG submission 66619) | Agave microbial communities from Guanajuato, Mexico - As.Ma.e | ecosystem: Host-associated > Plants > Phyllosphere > Phylloplane/Leaf | place: Guanajuato, Mexico | collected 2012-06-04
ACCTGGCCCACCGGATCGGCATGTTTGCCTATCGCGATATCAAAGTCGGCGAAGAGCTGTTCTTCGATTACGGCGGGAGCTATCACGAGAAGCTCTACGGCGAAGAGCAAGAGCAAGAAAAGGCGCGTAAAGAAAAGTCCAAAGGAAAAGGCAAGGCAGTGGTAACACACATCCGACCATCAAGAAAGAGCTACCAACCACCACCGGAGATCGTGGACGAAGCGCCGGGCGAAATATTCGATGACACATATCGAGCCAATGGCAACCACAGTTCCGACAGCGAAGATAGCGAAGACGAGCGCCCGACAAAGCGCATCAGACGCTCCCGCCTTCCATCCCCAAAACGGCAGAAACCTCCTCCGCCAGAGAAATCACGACTGCCTCCACGCCCTCTCGAAAAGGCATTGACAAAGTCGAAGTTCTCAGCTAGAAAGACTGAAGATCGGACCCGTGTGCGAGGAGGATCGAACACAACAACCCCAGCAACATTCGGAAGACCCGACCCGTCGAGATCCAGCACAACAACCCCGGCGACATTCGGAAGACCCGACCCGTCGAGATCCAAAGCTGCAATCGAGAAGACCAGTCCTTTCAACTTGAAAGCTGCGATGAAGTCAGCGAATTTGTCCAAAGCACTCAGCCGCAGCAGAAGCAGGATCGTGGTTGAGGAATCTGATGACGAGTCTGAGGAGGAGGAGGAGTCGGACGATGACTCAGACGATGAAGATGAGGTACCGAGACGTAGCAGTCGTCCGAGAAAAGTATCTAGGAAACTCAGAGAAGATGCTTGAGACTGCAGTGTACATCATAGAAAGAAAAGCATAAATCATGCAGTGTAATCAATCAGCTATGGCAATGAATAAGAGTTGCTCACCTTGGGTGTCCACGTTCGTTGTTGACTGCCTGCTGCTATCCGTGACAGAGACCTGATCGTAGCTGACATCCAGCTGCATAGTACAAGTTCAAGTAGAGCATGCTGCTACTCACTCGGCCTTTGACGATGCAGGCGCTCCCGGTCTCAAGACGAGCGCAATCGACCAATCGAGCTGGAGACTTTACACTCATGCACAATGTCTCAGTGGGCAAAGGCTTAGAAGCTGGTCAAGTGTGTGGAAAAAGAGAGTTATATCAATTTCATTCTTTGATTAAGATGGCACGAGGCATTCCCCCTTACCACGCTCTCTAAAATCCAGCAAAGGACATCTTGAGAAAGTCATTCGCATCTCAATCTTGTGTTCGACCCCCATGAGAACATCCTTCCTCCCATCATAAAAGAAACTTTTTATCTTTGTTTTGTGGTATCGTGCGGAAAAATCAAAAACACTCCTTCCCAAACGTGAGAAAGGAAGAGAAAAGAGGAGAGAGCCCACTCGAGACTGACTCGTTTTGGATGAAAAGAGAATAGGAGAAAACTCAATAAATGCCTCGTTCAGTTGGTGGGCTTGAGCAGTTTGTCCACATCAGCGCCTCTCTTGAGAATGTCCTCGGAAAGTAGAGTCTCTTTTTCTGCATACAGGCTCTTGTAGGCACTGCGGATCGTGCTGTCACTAACTTTTGCAACTTCTCCGATGGCCTTGGGAGATCTGACTTGATCCATGAGCAAGCTGGCCATGTAAATACATGCAGCAGCTCCGGAAAGAGGCGAACGACCAGCAAGAGCACCAATACTCGCCATGCCCAAAGCGAGGCTCTTGGCGACTTCGGTGGTGGCAAAGTCCATGCCGAGTTGGGCACAGAAACGACTGCAGAGTTCGTCGGGGTTGGTAGTAACAGTCCCTTGGTATGCCTCGTGGATGCCCACAACACCGTTGCCCATGACTTTGGCCTTGCCCCCGGATTGTCTTTCTTGCTTGGCGAGCATTGATTCGAGCAGCTTGAAGGTTCTCCCAATCTCTTTCTTGGAGACATGGGTCATGTCATAGATTTCACGGAAAGTACGAGGGACTTTGTTGCGACGACATGCAATGAAGATGCAGCCAGCAATGATAGCCTCGGTCGACTTGCCTTTGAAGTTTTTCGAGTCTTCTGCGTCCTTGAAGATGTGCTTGGCAGCATCGGCGACAACATTGGGAAGATCATAAGAGTCGCAGTAAGCGCCAATCTGCTTGAAGGCTTGCAGCAAGTTTTTGTTTCCCTTATCAAGGTTGGCCTTGCTTTGTGCGCGGTGCAGCTCTTTGCTTCTCAGCGAGCCATCACCAAAGGCAATGTTGGTCTGCAGCTGACTGCCGTTCAGCAGAAGATTGGGACCATCACCGACACGCGAAGGGTCATCGTTGCCTTGATCGTCGTTTGCGAAGGTACGCCATTCGGCACGCTGGTCAATACCACGTTGCGAGAGAACCATGCCACAGTCTTCACAGATGACATCAGCAGCCTGAGGGTCTTCGACAAGGTTGGGAGGATCCTCTTTGCAGTCAGGACAGACCATGCGCACGCTGAGATTCTGGCGCCACTCGTCGGGAACGTCAAGCTGTGGTTCGACATCGGGGACGGCGCCCGGCGATAAAGTGTAACTCATGTTGATCTTTGGCTTTTGATGCGAAATTCGACGGGATGACTGACGGCGCTTGATAGCGCGTGCGGTTACTGGGAGATGGAATTGTTTTGCGCAGCAGCGGATGAAGAGCGGAGAATACAGTTTGGCGACGAGCGACTTCTGTGAAAGTGACAGGTGACTCAAATGAAGTGTGATGGGCAACTAGAGGCAAGAGGTTAGCATGTGGCAGATGCAGGGAAGAGCGGCCATGTGCGGATGGAGAGAGAAGCCAAGTTGAGTGGCGAAGACTCTCGGTGCTATGCTAATGTAGGGCAAAGCAGCGGGCTTACCCAAACATCTAGCGGCAGATGGCCTTGGTGAGGTGTCTGGGAAGCGACTGGCACTTTCGTGGCAGGTCTTGTCTTTGACGACTGGCAAGACTAGGCAGGACGAGTCTTGAGTCCTTTGAGACGGCGGCGCACAAAGAGCAGTCGAACGAGCAGGCGCGTCGGTTCGGAGGCTGAGACGTGTACCGGCAGGAGCAGTCGGCAAAGGAGAGACAGTCGTCGACGACGAGTGACGGGGTTGATCAAGACGGGATCGACTTGACGAGGCGTAGAAGGTCTTGTCGTTGCAGCCTTTGTTGTATCGAGGGAGCGCAGTCAGCCACGCACGGGCCGCATTCCGTCAGCCATTGTGGGAGAAAAAAAGAGAAGGAAAAAGAACAAAGACGGGCCTCGGACTTGGTGCTCGGTCTGGACCCTGGACTGTGAGCGCGACTTCTTTCCTACTTGGTAAAGAATTTGGAGCGCAAAATCCAAGCTTGTTCCCTCTCCCGTTGACTGCACAATGCTCAGTGAGCATTTCGCAGCTTCCGTGTCGGCCGCGGCAATTGCGCCAAAGGCCGCAGCAAACAGCGTCAAGGATGTAGGCATTTCCCTCTTTGAGAGCCAACCGCATTCGGGCCAAAGAGCGTCCTTCAAAAAGTCAAACACTCCGCCCAACTGTCTGGCTGTCAGTCCCTCGCACATCTTCGCCGCCCAGGCCGACAAGGCCGTCGTAAACGTCTACAATCGCGAAAAGGGGAACCAAGAGGCAACCGTGCCATTCCAAGAGAGAATAACATGTCTGGCCCTAGCCTGTGACGATACCGTGCTGGTCCTGGGCTCGCAAACCGGTCGCATCTTCATCTGGGAAACACACACTGGTCGCGTCGTCATCACATCGCAGGCCCATCTTCAACAAGTCACTGCCTTGGTCGTCGACCCTACCTCCAACTTCGTCCTGTCTGCCTCGGCCGATGCTTCGATTCACGTCTGGTCGCTTCCTTCGTTGCTCTCTTTCTCCAATGCTGCTGCACAAGGTCAGCACTCTCCACTACACACCCTTTCAGGCCACCGTGCTGCTATCACCTCCTTGGTCGTTGGGCACAGCGCTGGCTTCTGCAACATCGCCATCTCGGCCAGTGCCGATCGCTCATGCATCGTCTGGGACTACCACGAGAACCAGCTGTTGCGCACTGTTCTGTTACCTGAAGTCCCTCGATGCCTGGCTCTCGATCCCGCCGACCGTGCCTTCTACACTACCTACGATGACGGAAGCGTCCAGATGGTCGACTTCTACAGCGAGGCATTTTCAGCTGCAAACCCCGACTCGGTACAGCACCCGTTATACGATCCAGCACAAGCTGCCATGCCCGTCCAGCCTCCTCCGCAAACTCGCTGGACTCCGCCTTCAGCAGATCAGGGTGCTGCCTTGAGCGCCATCCTCAGCTACGATGGAAGTATGCTCATGACTGGCCATGCCAGCGGAAACGTGCTCATATGGGACGTTCCTCTTGGCCGCTATTCTTCCACCTTCACATCAGCACCCATGATGGGCCCTGTCACCAACCTTGTTTCGTTGCCTGTACAAGGATTCCCCGACACTCGTCCTGCTCTCTTCAGCCAAGTCACTATTGTCAAGCCAAAACATGCTGCGTTCGACAAGTCTGATCTGGACGGCGCCGTTCCAGGAAATTACAATCTGAGCTTGCAGTTCTCTCGCCAACTTCCTATGCCTCACATCTCCGCCTCAAGGAAACAACCCGCTGTCACAGAGTCCGACTTCCTTACCGCTCTCACACATCCCGTATTCCCTGAGTCATTACTTGCCGAGTCTCTCGCTGAGCTCGCTAGCTGGAACGGGTCGGCCAAACCACAGCCTGTAGTTTCCGTACCTTCAACCGTGGCAGCTTCTGTTACTGTTGAGCCCCCAGTTGCTGAGCAACAAGCCTCGGATTCAGCTGATTTCATGTCTCTCGACGCCCCCGCATCTACCTCTGGACCATCTGTCGAAAAGCAGAATGAGGTACTTCGGGCCGAGCTTGCAGCTCTGAAGCGTGTTCAAAGGGCTAGCTTGGTACAGATGGAGGCTTTAAGGAAGGAAAAAGTCGAGCTTCTGGCCAAGATCAGGCACGACATTGATGACGAGATGGAAGATGAAATTCGCGAGGACGAGAAGAGCGAGAGAGCATGGGGAAGACTTGCCTCGACGGGAGAGTACGTCGAGAGCGATGATGAGTCGGAGTAGCATGCATATCATTCTGTCAATACCCCAATATCACATGTGGCGTTAACTGGCGTCATCAGGCATCAAAAAAAAGGAAAGGTTGGTTCTACCATAAAAAGTGTATACTATTTAACATACATCTGCTCTCCCTCCCCACTGAAGTTTGACCGTTCAGCTACAGCACTGAGTTCTTCCAAGCCAAGATACAACCTTCTATTTTCCAACTTCACTTTACAGCAAGCACTGGTCCCTTCTGGAAGGTTCAAGCGGCAAACATCGTCAAAGATGGTGAACATCCCTTTCTTCCTCTGATCTATATATACTGTCACTCCTTACCTCCTCTCCCTCTCTGCCTCCCAGCGATCTAAAGCATGATATATAGGCACAATCGTCTTCGGATTCGAGCCGTATCCAAGGAGACGGCAACCCGATCCCGACTCTCAATGGATGCCACATCAATTCTCGACACCAATCTGCATCTATATACTGACCTCTGGAAATCGACTCGACGCTGGCGAGACTTACGATGGCATGATATGGAGAGCAACATTCGGCTGCAGACATCTCAACACGACCCTCAGACTCTTCAAATCTCATCAAGGGCCGGCCTCGACGTTTTCGAGGATGCGCATAACGCGATAGACGACTCTGTTGCCGCCGCCAACATCCAGCCTGACATCGCCGCCGGTGTGACATACACCATCCAGGCCTTCCATGGCATCCTACAGACGGTTGTGCGACAAGCCCACTTCGAAGAGGTCGCTGCTATGAAGGAGAACAGAACTCTCCGGGGTCGACGCACTCGTCGCTATCTTCTCTCCTCTCTATCTGCAAAGGTTGGTAACGCGTCTAACTATAGAAATGCACAATGTTCTTGGGAATTGGATCGTATCCATCGAGATGCGGTGTTCTTCAGGCTCTCTTTGGATACAGCTCTGGTCTACAAATCACCGTGCCTTTTGATAGCGAGCATGACGCTCTATACCTTGGGTGGAGAAAGAACTTGACTGGGTCCAGCAGTACCAGTCAGGTCACAATCAGAAAGAATATCCAGAAAAGCGCGCCGTGCCTCTGCACGAATATGCACTTCTCGGAGCAATCATGTCTGTCCACAACTCCAACCATACTGGCGGCTCCAGCTCTGCCACACCCGCCACAAACACCGCCGCCTCTTCCGCCAACAACCCTACCATCTCTAGAACCAAGAGCCCTGTCGCCGAACCATCTGCTCCCAACAAGTCCGCCGCCAAATGATCCTCCGACAGAAGCTCTGCCGCCAACTCTTCAACGAACGTTGAGAGTCAGGACGCATCACACGAGGCAAAGAGAGCAAGAGTTGCAACGCACCAGGAGCAGACATCACATGTCCTGGTGCTCCGCAGTATGTGTCTGCGGTGCTTCACCTGCTATCGCAGCCATTGGCTCCACTGCTCTGTAGCGAACGCTACAAACGCTATCTTCAGAGAGAGCAGGCGCTCGTCCTCATAGATGCTGGTCTCAAGTTCAACGCAAGTCTGTTGGTTGGACTGCCATCCGTCATGTCTGGTCTTCTGAACTCCCGCCTGGGCCGCACCGGACCTGCCGTGATCGCCGAGGAGTTCGTCGGGAAGGCATCGTGGCTGTTCGAAGACATCCCTAAGGACAAAGCATACCCTACAAACACCTTTGCGATTGCACTCATCCAGGCCTTGCTAGAGTCCATGCGCCGTCATCCCAACGACGAGCCTGACTTACATGACCCTCAAAGAAGAGCAAATCTGGTCACCACGTATCAAGCCTCGCCTGTCGAGCAGCTTTTCGTTGCCTACTTCGTGCATACGGCACATTGCATGTGTGGCAAACTCCACGAGCTCCAAGTGGGAACCTGTCTGGTCAACGTGGACATTGATGGACGTATCCAAGTTCCTGGTTACCACCGCCCGTTCCAAACCTGCGAAGACTGTGGCCTGGCTCTCGAACCCAGCGTGGAATTGGTGCAGCGCCCCCAGTTCATTCTTGTCTCAAACTCCAGCCGCGACCCTAACTCATGCTCGGTAGAAATGGGGGGTGGAGTTGGGTGTTTCGTACGACTGCTGCGGGTACATTGGTCAGAGCGGTGAGAAGCAGTTTGTGGCCTGTCTCCTGACCCGGAGTGGTGAAGGTACCCGCATGACGACGCCAGCCATCGTGAAGAGTCTGACCCTGGAAGTGCATGTCATCATCACCTCGAAGGGTTTCACACAGTCCAGGACCGCATGTTGATTGTAGTAAGGCAGGTCATCCATGTCAAGTGCCAATCAGTCTCAGTATCAGGGAAGTCAAGGTGGAGGTAGGGAGGAATAAATCTGACTTGCGGAGCCACCTGTTGACCGTTGTTCCTACCGCACACAAAGCAATTTCTCACACACCGCATCTGCAATGTGCACATTACGCGAAGAGCTTAGCTATTAGCGTTCGTCTCGGTGTATTCGATTCGGCTGTCGTTAGTGTGCAACAGTATATTGCTCGTCTTCGAGGTCAACTTCCATGGGAAAGGAGTTTGTCTTTACTAGAAGAAAAACCCGTCTCTTGCGGTGCGCTTTAACGTCATAATCATTATCTCAATGCAACCGCTTGGGTCCAGATCACGAGTCAACGGATCATGGTTTCGAAGCGAATATCCCGGCGACTCGTGATAGTCTACATTACAGTCGTCTTTAAGCATTGACATCGCAATATAGATAAACATTGTGGATTTCTCTTGGTTACTGCTATGCCTCGGTATCGTTATTAGTCCACTTCTTGTTCGTCGTCATCACCTTCTTCTCCTTCCTGCCCGTCTTCTTCCCCTCTTGTGCGCCCGCTCCCTCTGTTCCTACGAGTTCTTCTGGCTCCATGTGATTGTCTGTACTCTGATGACTGAGTGACCCAGACACGCTTGTCGGCCATGTACTCGAGCAAGCGTCCCATAATCACATCGTTGCGAATACCTCCATTATGGCCCACGTATCTCAGACTGCTGGACTTTGCATATACGTGGGGACTTGATAGCAATCCGCCATCCCCTGTGCAAATGTTTTTTCCAGCATTGTAGCTTTGGTTCGATTTGAGCTCAGAGACAATGAGATTGAGGGAACCGTATCTTTTGTGGTGTGTCTTGAAAAGGTGACGGAGTCTCTCTGCGTTGCATGTCCAATCGTCAAGACCCACGATGACCACAATCGGTTCGCGGCCGTTGTTGACTGCGTCTCTTATCTCGTTCAATATGGCGAAGGAGAATCTTTTGGCGAATATGTGATCGCGACGAAAGTCACTCGTTGCATCGCTGTCTGTTCGCGGAGCCTTTCAAACCCGTTCAAACTGAGCGTAATAAGTTTCGAGTTGGACGTTCTCATAGAAGGATGGCAGCATCTGACTCTTTGCGTCAGAGCCGCAAACATCGACAATCTCCGTTTCTTCGTCGATCGGGTCTTTCGAGAACAGATCCTGAGCGAAATCGACAACCTCTTCGTCGTGGAAGTTGATATTATATATGACCCGAAAAGGAATACTTTTTCTCCTTGATGATAGTACCGCTCTCATTGGACACTCCTTGTTTCTCATTAGCACTGTGCATTTTTATAGCTACTTACGTAGCGCCTGTTTGCACACGGAGAGAGGATTGTCTTTCCCTATCTGGGGCTCTCATTGGATGCCAGTGGATCATAGTACAGGACTCTGCATTTCTATAGCAGCACCGCGACAGATGTTGTCCATTGAGATGAACAAATTTCCAGGCTCTCACTGGATACAAGGGCATTCGCGAAAAGAACCTTGCATTTTTATAGTGATGTCACGCCATGGCGGGCCTCGATGAGAGACAGAAGAGACTGTGGTGGTGATCAAGAGGAGGGCAGGCTGGTGTACGAGACAATTCGGCTGCCTGAGGAGACGGCGCGTCTGTATCGAGAGGAGGATTGACTGCATCGGAAGAACGGTCGGCTATATCGGGAGGAGGACCGGCTGTGCCAGGAGACGGACGCGCTGGCATTCGAGAGAAGTCGGCGTCAGGAGCAGCGGGAACTGGTGCCTGAGCTGTGAGCGAAGACTGAACGGCAGCTCTGAGGGCAATCGACGATTCTCTCGGTGACAGTGGGTTACGAGACTCGGCGGTGCTATCTGGTATAAGCCACGTGAATGTTGACGGGTGCGTACTGAACTTGCGAAGCAAATGATGCTCTCAGCTTAGCAGCGCGGGAGTTCTTGAGGGACTGCGCCTTCTTTCTTTTCTTGTCCATACTGACGCGGTGATGGAAGAACGATGTGAGGTTGTGAGAGTGGCGTAGGCCGCGAGAGGTGAGGCGTGAGGTGTAGGATGAGAGGTACGAGGGGCGAGGTGTGGGATGAGAGAGGTAGAAGCAATGCAATGTAAAGTCCAAGAGCAATGTGTGAGTGGGACTGTGAAGTGAAAGTAGAAGCGCAAGTGAGAACTGCGAAGCAAGAGAACCAAGAACCCAACACGAAAGGAACGAAGTGCGATGTAAGTGCCTCGTGGATGAGCCGAACAGATTTATTCACTTAGCCCATCAACACTGGTGCAGTTAAGAATGACATCCGAGCATTGCCTTTCGAGCAACGGATGAGCCACTGTGTCGTCGGAGTGAGCTGGAGAGATTCCACCACCTGGCCAATCGACGATGATGCAGTTAACAACGGCATCCAAGAGAGTTCTTTCGACGAAGCGAATATCTCGACTCCTTCCGCAAAGCTACATGTGTACCAGATGAGCTGGAGAGAATCCACCACCTGGCCAATCGACGCTGATGCAGTTAACAACGACATCTAAGAGAGTTCTTTCGACAAAGCGAATATCTCGAACTCCTTCCGCAAAGCTACATGTGTACTAGATGAGCTGGAGAGAATCCACTACCTGGCCAATCGACGTTGATGCAGTTAACAACGACATCCAAGAAAGTTCTTTTCGGCCAACAGCTGAGATCAGTGTGCTTCGGACAAGCTTCATGTATTCGTAGATGAGTCGAAGAGACTCTGCCAGTTGGCCAGTCAACATTGATGTAGTTAAAGGATGACATCCGAGAAAACCCTTTCCAAGCAATCGATAGATCCAGTCTACCTTGGACAAGCTTCCTAGATTCGTAGACGAGCTGCAGAGACCTCTTCAGTTGGCCGGTCAACATTAGTGCAGTTAAGGAAGACATCCGAGAAAGTTCTTCTCGA
>Ga0058697_10001099_pt1 | contig 10182 bp, 6 predicted proteins | sample AgamicAsMae_FD_66619 | JGI IMG/M metagenome (GOLD analysis project Ga0058697, IMG submission 66619) | Agave microbial communities from Guanajuato, Mexico - As.Ma.e | ecosystem: Host-associated > Plants > Phyllosphere > Phylloplane/Leaf | place: Guanajuato, Mexico | collected 2012-06-04
GGTGGTGATCCATGTGCATGTCGTGGTCAACATGGTGCTGAGGTTCGGGGTACTCGGCCTCGCCTTCAAACTCTGAGTTGTTGATTCTTTCGCTGACCCATCTACGAAGCGCCTCGATGACTCTGACGTTCTCAACCCAGGTGGCCTGCTTCTCATCGGAATCGCTGCCCGCACCAGTACTAGGACTTTGGACGGCAGTTGAAGTCTGAGAAGCGGCGCGGAGAGCAGGGTCGAGAGACGAAGAGTCTTCAGGCTGCTTGGTGCTTGCGCGAGGAGTCTTGGCACCGTCGGACTCGGTCTCCATGGCATCGGAGTCCATGTCCTGAGAGCGAGGAGCAGGAGCCTCACGCTGAAGACGACCACCACTGTAGCGGCGACCTTCGAAGCCTTCAAAGCCAGAGGCAAGACCAGAGGCAGGAGCGGAAGTGGTTGCAGGGTATCCGGCGCCCATGTCAGAGATGGCTGTGACAGATGGGAGACTGGGGTACATGGAGCTACCATGGGCACTGCTCATGCTAGAGCGAGAGTGGGTAGACATGGGCGACTGGCCGGCTGAGGTGTATGATGACACGGAAGCAGGGGTGAGAGCAGGAGTCTCCATAGCGCTGCTAGAAGCCATGTTGGAGAGCGAGCCGAGTCCAGGAGTGGAGACAGAGCCAGAGTGCTGCATGCTGGGAGGGCTATCGCTGTTGCGGTACTGGCTACCGAAGCCAGGGTAGTTGGTGTACTGGGCATGAGATCCGGGCTGCTGGACACCAGCGGCGGCGGCACTGTTGCTGCTTTCGTAGACAGTAGCTTGGAGCTGCTCGAGGAATTTGTCAATCTCAACCAGATCCTGCTTTGTACGGGCATTGGAGGGCAGAGGCAGCGAGTATGACTGGGTAAGAGGACCCTGAGACATGCTACCACCGCTGTTTCCAGTCATGCCCAAGTTGCCCGAGTTGTTGAAGCTGTCAAGCAATGAGCTGGCTGCGCTGTATGACGAGTTGTTGTTGCTGGCGTAGTTGTTTCCAGTCGAGTAGCCGTAGCCGGTGCTGATAGGAAGCGGCAGGTTGGCCGACTGGAGGCGCTGGCCAACGTCGTAGTAGTTGCCAGGGTCAATGGCGCGGCGCTTGATATCACCAAGGAAGTCGTTCAGGGCCTCAATAGCGCGTCTACGGGTGTCCATGCTCTGGATATCAGCAAGGCTGTTGCTGGCAGGGTAGTTGACCTGGCCATAGCCTGCATACTGGGGCTGCTGCTGGGGCTGCTGGAAGAAGCTGTTGCTGTTCAAGCCGTGGTTGGGGTGAGGGTAACCGTTGTTGGTTCCCAGGTCATGGGGGTAGTAGCCGTTGTTAGCTAGAAGACATGTTAGCATGTCTCGTGGAGGAGAAGTCGCAGAGAGCTTACCTTGTGCAGGCTGACCGTGTTGGTAGTTGCCGCCAGGGGGTCTGTTCTGACCCATGTTCGGGTCGGGGGAGCGAAGCAGTACCGAATCATCAGCGTGAGTCTTGACGTGCTTCTTAAGATCCTGAGGTCTCTTGAAGGCTTTGCCACAGAAGTCGCACTTATGCGGCTTCAGGGGAACGTGGACTCTGATATGCGAGGTGATGTGATCACGCTTGACGGTGGTAACGCGGCATGAACCCCAGTGGCAAGTCAGGTTGAGGTTGTTGGTGCTCTTGCGACCGACGTGACGTTCGCATACGTGCTCCTGGTCAGGCTGTTAGAATATGAGCATGCTTGCAAGGCGCAAGACGACTTACGTAGAGAGCCTCGGCGGTCTGATGGCGTTCACCACAGTTCAGCCACTGGCAAGTGAGTGAATCAACGGTGCTGCTCTGTCCAAGAGAAGGTGTTCCGATGGCGTGTTGAACAGGCTGAGGCGAGTCATGCTGTTGCATGGGCGACTGGAGCGCATGTTGGATAGTGGGAGACTGCTGAAGGGATTGCTGTGCCAGGCTCTGTTGCTGAAGAGGCTGGTGCTGGAGGTGGGCTTGCAACTGCTGATGTTGCTGGGTGGGCGAGGCCTGTTGGAGTTGCTGAGCAGCGGCGGCGGCGGCAGCAGCAGCGGCAGGGTCAGGATGATTTGCTTGAGGAGCCATAGCGGCGCCAGGTGCAGCGTCCGACATTCTTGGTATTTTGCCTTGGCGGGTGGTGAGCGACGCTGGAAGAAGAACGCGTCAAGATGCGCGACACAACACAGACAGAAGCCTGTATAAATGTGTGAAAGTGAATCTAAGTCTCGACGTGGGGTAGAGAGGCAGGCGTCCAAGACGTGAAGTGGTCTAAGTCTTGGGTATGGGCGGTGGAAAAAACCAAGTCAAGACGTGAACAGGCAGGAGGAAAAGCCAAGCAAGCAGGACAGCAGGCAGGCGCGGTCTTAAGCTGGGCTGCTGGGCGACTTTCCCCAAGCCCGCTCGACTTAGCGCCGAGAGTCTGCGAACGCGCCAAGTGCCATCGGTCAATTTTCTACCCGATTTGTGCACGGCAATACAAAGCCGGTAACCCCGCCCATAAGCTCAACACCATCACTCCGAGGAGCGTAAAGTTTCTCTCGACGACCAGACAAGCGCTCAAGACGACTTTCGAGACGTGGCTGCCAGCTACACAACTTGCTCTCCGGAGCTCCTGCGTCTCGTTGGCTCCAGGTGGCATCCGTGAATGGCTCACTGCTTCGTCATGCTACCACGAAGGGAGGGTCGGAGTAATACGCCAAGGCTTGGCCAGAGGCTGAGTTTGAATCCTGCTTGGTACCATTGGTTGGGCGTGGTCGGTCCCCATGTCGCAGCGGATTCGACTACATCCAGTTTTGGGCACATTTGACGAGCGACTATCAGACCGACATAGAATGTCAGACCCCTATCGCCGCGAATCCAGCTGTGTCACAGGTTGGTGTTGAGAAATGTCCTTGAGTATCGGCTCCATGCCAGGTGCATGGCAGCATACTTCTCTCATCTCGTAACGCCAACGGCACTTGGTAAGGAGGCGGCATTTGTCTCGAACCGTTTAATCACGCTGCCAAAAGTCGCCATCCTTGGTACTCTTGGAAGAATTGGCCTCACGGAATTCCGCTGGACCTTGGCTTTGATTCGCAACTCCGATCTCTTGGAAGGTTCGAATCCATGGCGACAAGTCCTCCTGGGGCTGCCGTGTGGAGAGAGGGGTTAGCCAAGTAGCCAAGTCCATCCGGAGAGGCGAGGGGAGGCGTTCGTTGAGTAGCGAAGAAGCCATGCAATGATGAGGAGTCCATCAGTTCCCTGGCATTTCTCACTGTACTGTGGTACGCGTCTTATCGCATGCTTTGGCTTGGCCGTATCATCGTATCTGCTCAATATGTCAGCCTTGGGCGTGGAATGACGCTCGTACATACCTACCCGTCAGGGGCTGTGTCTCAGAACAACACACCGAGGCGCAGTTGTGTTGTCAAATCACATGAGGTTTGGCAAACATGTTGGAGACTTCGCACGAACTGAGCAGTGTGTCGATTTTGGCCGACGCGAGCAGAAAGGTGCGAGTTGAGAGCCAAGACTCCTAGATGCCAAGGGATATATCAACCATGACTTCAGAGCCTGTGGACCACACGGCGTGGGCAACATGTTGAATGTCCTGTGAGATCTCATTGTTGAAGGAACACTCATCGCCTCCGGTCTCGCCCTTCTGACACTATCCTATCGGAGTTCGAAGCCGAAATAGCACGACTAGAGCGCGCAAATCGTCTTTCGAGAAGACAATAGTCAATACATATCTATACGAGACCTTTGACGAGACTATACTAAGCTGGATAGTCACCTTGTAGCGTCTACATACGCCATGGGTCATACATGCTGTAGTCGGATCCGAATGTTTCCTCTATTCCACAGATCCGCCTTTTTGCTTACCTCTTATCTTCTTCGCTTACATGTATGCTCTTTGCCCTCATCTACCATCATACACCGACAGAGAAAACAATGCTACAGCGAGAAGCATCACTGCTGCCTTTCCTGAGCAGACTAATGGTGTAGCTCCTGATCTTGTCATCACCCTTCTGTTCATCTCTATAGTTTACACCTTCTCTATGCACACCTCTCAACTCTTTCTCGTCTAAGATTCGACAAGCCACGTCAGCGAGAGCAGTCTCCAAAACAGTATGTCGCGGCGAGCGAGCAATAAATCAAATGTCGGCACACCTACAATACGGGCCAGCGGTCGAAGATCAAATACTGCGGCTTTTTTGACCCATGAGTGACAGTACATGATTGACGTGTCACTTACCTCGTCATAGGCGATGCGTCTTATCTCTTCTTCGTGTGCTTGAATCGGTAAAGCACAGCCAATACTTCCCAACAGCAAAGCAGAACCGCATCCGAGGTATGGGCATATACAAGAGTCCGCGCGTCCAAGATATATCGAACGAGAGAAGATTTTACTGCGGCTCCTGGTAGATGCTGATCTGAATCTGTAGCTCCGTGACTATCAGCAGGGGTCTGGTATCCACACCTGTGACAGATCTTGGTTCGATAGGACCATGACTCGCACGGCAAATGCCTGTGATACCTTGGTACATCAATGTATTCACCAGTCAAACAATTGAGAAACAGGCACAAGTAATTATGGTGATCAAAAAGGTGTTCGGTATTCATAGAAGGGGCTACATGTTTCCATCGCAATCCCAGTAATAATTATCCCTAGCACTTTCCATTTCTGGAGAGATGCTTCCATTTTGAAAGGTTTCTCATAAAATCGTGATCCATTGATCATGTCGTTTCTCTGAACTGATGATGAAACTCGATCGCCGGAACAAAGCTCCCAAAGCGCAAGTTGAGGTCCTCGAGCAAAACACGAGTTGCTCTAGACCATCAAGGAGAAACCATGGAGGGTATTGTGCTTTGTATCCGACATCGAGGTGAAGGTTGGTGGCATGGTAGAGTTGTGAAGGAAAGCATCAAGAGCGAGTGAAGCGCTTAGATGGACTCCTTGTTGGCCTTGGCCTGGGCCTCGTGCGAGTGCTGGTCGAGCTTGTCGGAGGCAGCGCCCATGGCACCGGAGACACGGTTGGAGATGGAGTCGTCGGCGGTGTTGCCCTTGGCCTTCTGCTTGTTGGCCTCCTTGGAAGCCTCGGCGGTGTTGCCCTGGATGGTCTCGGAGACGTAGTTGGCAGCGTTGGCAATGGTGTTGGAGATCTGGCCAACGATACCCTCGTTAGGCTGGTCGACGTTGGGGGCAGGCATTTTGATAGGAGGTGGTTTGGGTTGGGGTTTGGTTTTGGTAAAAAGTGGAAGATGTGGTTTGTGATGATGAAGGAAGAAGCAATGAAACAAAGGGTGGAAGCTCTTCTTATACTTGTATTGTTGTACAGGTCCCCTCTTCGCACGTGCAACCGCAGCGGGCATTCCACGATGATCGAATGTGTACCCACTGCGGCCTCATTCGCTCGCCAACTGACATCAAAGGCGTTTTGTCCTTGCTAACGACATTGGGCCGTGGTCTGACGCTATAGCAACTCAATAACCAATCCAGAGTCTGGAATGGACGTGTCGGCCCCGCCAATTGTTGCTTGCGAAACCAAGCTCCCCTCTGCTAATTTGATCACGCACACCCCTCAGCTGCATCATAGGCTTCGATCTTTCAAACGGCCCATTGCCAGCAGCGACGGAGCATTGCTCTAAACAACTCAATGCTCTCAAGCTAGTTGGTCTCATACTAGATGTTCACATGCTCCTGTCAACAACCCTTCTATCTAAAAGCCTTTAGTCGGTCTGCTCATGCTCTCGACTTGCAAAACAACAGCGGGGCTGCGAAAGCAGGGTCAATCGAGCTCAATCCAGGCCTGTGGGAGCGGGGGAAGCTTGATCGGCCGCCCTGAACATCTTTGCCGTTTGCGGTAGCTGCTAGCCACTGACATCATCACGCTGCCCTTTGCTTTCTTCTCTGTTCGATGCCAGATATCATCTCGATCTCCAAAGCTTACGGGAAACTCGATTTGGCATGTGATGAGACAGACGGTGAAGCCGAGGATGAATGAAGCACACGGAAGGTTGCGGATGCAGAGATGCCGTATACGATATTGGCGTATATCGCAGCCAACGCAAGCAAAGCATAAAGACATTAGAGACACGTATTGGTATGTCTTTTGAGATGAAGCTACATAGCGGGTGTGTCCTGCAGGGGAAGGGTGCCAGGAAAAGCTTCGTGGCGATCTAGCTGCGAATCCCCCTCAGAGGGGCTGTGTCTGCCATGGAAACCAGGTCGGGCCAGGGAAATTACATCAGAGTAAACATAGACGGTTCCACTTCCGGTCGCAAGCTACGAGCATACGTATGTGTCTGTGGACACCGGACAGATCGTAGCATCGCAGGATGTCAGACAAGCCGTACGCACTCTCTCCGGAACGTGAAAGATGCCGGGTCCGAGCAGTGTAGTAGACTTTGCGAATAGTGGAGATGTGCAGCAATGGGAAGCGTCTCGCAAGCAACAATTTCGATACTCGAGCAGATATGGGACAAGAAGGTACTGGGTCGCAGTAGACAGGAAAAAGAGCAGGAACACAAAGCACCATCCAGGGGAATCAGAAAAGGGACAAGAACAAACGGCCTAGAAAGGCTCACCACCAGGCAGACGTGCCTTCTCAGGACGAGACAGCACACCGTCGACACCCTTCTCGATCTGCTGCTTGAGTTCCTCCTGCTTTCGAGCCTCGTCCTCATGCTTCTCTCTCAACTTGTCCGCCGCGTCCTCGTCACCGCCGAAGAAATTACCCATTCCTCCTCTGCCGTAGCGAATACCCGTCGTCTCCTTGGCCTTCTCCTGGTCTGACTTGGGAGCAGGCGTGCCATCGCCTAGAACGTGACTTGTGTCTGCGCCTTCAAACTTGCCGGTCGCCTTGAGCTCGCGAGGCGAGTAGTAGTTTCCAGCTCCGCCCCTCCCTGTGTGTGCATATTCTTGATTGTGAAGAGCTGGGTGTGCGGTGCCGGCGTAGTCTTCGGCATCTTGTTGATTGCGCTCAAGGTCCGCAGAAACCTTCTCGTTCGTCGCATTGGTTGCCTTTGTCGCATTGAGCGCCTCAATGTTTCCCGCTCCGCCACGTCCAAATGCAGGCATCCTGGGTGGTTTTCCTAGTTGTAAGAGTAGGTGGGCTGGTAGGTACGGTCGCAGTCAGGCAGATTGAGCGTGATGAAGAGGAGCTTGGTCGCGTGTGTGCTTGTTTAAAGTCGATGTAGCCTACAAATAGCGAAGCCTCTTGACGCAATTGAGCATGCAATTTGGGAAGTCCAAGAAGAATTGGCAGGCCAGGATCAATGATCGTTATCAGGCAGTCCTTGGGAACATGACAGTTGGAATGACGTATTCAAAATGGAACGGTTTGCGAGGGGACAACCCTGACTCTGGCCATAGAACATATCTTCTGATCAATCACTGTCGCACATAGCCTCATATTTGTATATAATGGTTGACATGACCTAGGCGAGTCCCAAGAGATTTAACCCGAACGTTCCGGGTGTTTAGCAGTGTCTGGGTGATGAATCTTACGAAGAGCATTATTTACGGAACGACTCCAGCTTAGTAAATGAATTCAAGACACCGCATCAAAGTGCGCAGCGTAAACATAATCGTAGAAAACACATCACAAAGTAAGCATGATAGACAATTATGAGGAAAAGGCATGAATCAATGATCTAATATACAACTATTGCTGTTGATCAGCTATTAATCGGTATCCCAATGTCTCGCTACGCTTTTTGGAGGTATGAACGCTATGCTCAAAAAACTGCAATGCGACTATCGACAAAAACCTCCGGCTTAACGTTAGCAATAATTACGAGAGCTGAGTGTCAAACACTCCTGTTTCTTCTACGGTGCTTCATTCGCGTACGACGTGACTAGAATTGACGCGAGCCATGCTCCGTAGGACTGAGGACATCCTCTGCTCTGGAACCCGAGCCCGAGCCGGAGAAAGTAGGGTTGTTGAATTGAGGAGTGGCAGATGCGCCCGAGGTCGAAGCTGCAGCACTGCTTTGGCTGTCACGAGCTTCTTGAATACCGGATGCTGATGTCGTCTTATCATAGAAAGCGGGCGCAGTCGATGGCATGGCGCGGCTAGGAATCTTCTTCTCGGGCATCTTCAGATCGAGCGGTGCAGTAATGGATCCACGTCTCAGTTCTTCGAGCTTCTCTTCAGGGTTCTATGGGTAGTATCAGCGAAAGTCGGGGACCAGGAACATGTATTCAGAGGCGAGTACGTACCCAGTCCGCCTGCTCAGGAACGCCTTCTGCAGATGGCAGTTGACCATTGTTGTTTCGTTCACCGGCCCAGAAGTTTGTTCTGCGGATGGGTGCTGGGGTGACTGGAAGGCTAGGACGGTCTACCTCGGAGGGGAAGTCGGTAAGGATCAGACTCTCTCTACGCTCAAACTGCGTGTTTGTCGCAGGAGGTTGCGCATTAACCGAGGGCTTGCGACCTCTTGCGTTGGCCTCGTTGAGCTTGCGGATGTAACTGTCGATACCCTTGACATCATCCCACGCGTTCTTACCGCCCGAGGCCCAGTTCTGCCAGGGGTCGTCAGTGGTGACCTTGATGATGGGAGTCGCCGGACTGTTGACGCTAGATGTGTAATCGGCAGATGGAATGACGACTCCGGGCTGGGGAGTCGCGTTAGGAGAGTCGAGATCTTCGATGAATCTTCTGGTAGGAGCAGCTGTCTGTCTTTCTTCCCAAGGGAACACGGGCTTAGGCTTTGCTGAGGGCGGGTTTGGCTTTGTCTTGGGCACTTCGTACCACATATCCTTGGGCGGTTCAGGGTAGGTCTTGGGGGGACGGAAGAAGTCCTTGTCTTGGTTAAAGGCATAAGTCGTGGTAGGGAAGTTGGCAGCCTCAGGTCTCGCACCGGAAGGTGGCTCTGCGCTGTTGACAAGTCAGAATCAGGTCTCAGGTATATCAGCATTTCCACTTACCGAGTAGCATCCCACTCTGCTTGCGGTGCTGAGAATCTTCTTTGTTCTACAGTGGGCGTGGGTTCAACGCGACCTTGAGCCAGCTCTTCTCCAAACTCCCTGTCCTCAGCAAGACCGGCTTCAGCAGTAAGGTGAGGCGCCTCCGATTGGATGATGGGAGATGATGCAGGCGAATAGCGACCTGAGGTGTACTCGGCAACCTGCCATGCATTAGCAATAAGTCATGTTGGAATCACAAATAGCGTTTCTCACAGGCTCCTTGAAGTGTCTGTCATAGACTGCCCACCAACGATAGAGAAGTTCGTTGTATGCTCCTGGAGTGGCATTCTGCGATCTGGCAGCGGTCCACGGCTTGTTCTTTCCAATGAAGTGGACGACAGCAATTCTGGACTTATGGTAGCGGTAGGCGGGCTCGTACTGGTAGTTTGCACTTGGAGTGCAGTTGTAGACGAAGCTCAGACGGTGCCAGCTCTTGTGCTCAAAGTACTGGTTCAATAGACCTTGATCGGCTCCATCGAAGCTGTCGCCTGTAGCAGCGAGTGTCTTCAGAGCCCAGTAGTCTCCCATGTGCGGCGAGACGACCATAACACCAGTGTTGAAAGCATCGGGCCAGCCAACATCGGGCGCACCGGCAAAGGATGCCTCGAGATCAAAGAGCTCATCGGGAGCGCGGAGGGCGACAGTGTCTGCGTCAAGGTAGACGATCTTGCGGAATTGCGTCTGGCGCCAGAGGTTGATTTTGGTGAAGGCATCGCGCAGGTCACCTCGGCCCATAAGGTGGAGGTTGGCAAGGTTGGGTGACGTGATGCGCTCTACGGGGATAACATAGTCATACAACGACTACACGGCGTTAGTCCTAATTCTTTGACCTGGCTTTGCTGCTCGCTGTACCTTCAATTCCGCGATCGTAGCAGATCGTAGGGTGTCAGGAGTAATAAGTACGGCCAGCTTCTTCTTAGTGCCGTTATCTCGTAGGGAATGCGCCAGCACGGCGGCGCCTGTTTATCTGGTTAGATCGTTGCGTAGAAGCTAGTGATACTATACAACGTACCGGCAACATACGAATCGCTCGTAATCAGCTAGTAGAAAGAGCTCTGTCAGCGTGTTTCGGAACCTCGAGATCGTGAGATCGTGGATCGTAGAATCGTGGAATCGTGAGATCGTGGCAGGACAAGGAGAGATGGTGAGACTAACCGTGCAGTAGACGTCTTCGGTACTGCCAACCATCTTGAAGGACGGCGGGGTGGTAGTCTGAGAGTATGAAAGTAATGT
>Ga0058697_10001101_pt1 | contig 10171 bp, 11 predicted proteins | sample AgamicAsMae_FD_66619 | JGI IMG/M metagenome (GOLD analysis project Ga0058697, IMG submission 66619) | Agave microbial communities from Guanajuato, Mexico - As.Ma.e | ecosystem: Host-associated > Plants > Phyllosphere > Phylloplane/Leaf | place: Guanajuato, Mexico | collected 2012-06-04
GCACCTGCTTTCAACGTCGTAGCACCTTCACTCCCAAACTTTGCTTTCTCGCAAGGAGTCAAGAAGCGAGGTTTCGGGATTGCGCAATATGCCGAAGTCTGCCACAAGCTGATGTTGAAGCTGGGTTACAAGCAGTATGGTAAGTTTCGTCGTGAGTTTAGCACATCTTGCATGTCACTGATCCCATGTAGCGACTCAAGGCGGCGACTGGGGTTTCTGGATCACAAGAACAATGGGTCATCTTTTCCCAGAAGCATGCAAAGCTTCCCACGTCAACATGACACCACCAGCCATGGATACCGACCTCACAGCTGCTCTCAACGACAAGTCATCGTTCAGCGAGCGCGAGTACCAAGCTCTGCAGCGTCTAGCCAAATTTCGCTCAGACGGCGCAGGCTACAGTACCGAACAATGCACTCGACCCCAAACCATCGGTTACGGACTCCAAGACTCTCCAGTCCTCCTACTCTCCTGGATCTTCGAGAAACTCCACGATTGGTCTGATGGTTATCCCTGGACTGCCGACGAGATCTTGACTTGGGTGTCTATGTATTGGTTCTCTACTGCTGGCCCTGCAGCCAATGTACGCATCTATCACGAGGCCAAGCATAATGCATCAGGCGACGATGATATGGAGATGATGAAGGTAGCCACTGGTCATGTGCCTCATGTCAAGCTGGGTGTCATGTACAACTGGAAGGACATGGAGACGTCTCCGAAGGCTTGGGTGAGAAAGATGGGAGATGTGGTTTTCGAGAGCGATAACGATAGTGGCGGTCACTTTGCTGCTTGGGAGAAGCCAGAGCACGTGGCTAGAGATCTCAAGAACATGTTTGGAAAGGGCGCTGAAGCTGCAGAAGGCTTGGGCAATGCGAATGGCTACGATGGTTGAGAGCGCATCCGTACTCGTGGTTGAGGTATTCGAGAATAAGAATTGTTTCGGGCTCGGCCGGGATTGAAGAAGCCTGCGCCCGGGCCATCTGTTCGCCTTCGTCCGGCGAGTCATTCGTAATTTCATCTTGATTCCCGGGCCCGCGGCTAAACAAAGTGCCAACGTTCCTTCCTGGGTGTGATCAATCTACTACTCTTTTGTTTCACTTCCAATGGACGAATTGAGAGAGCATCCATCAAACGGCCTCAGTAGCAGTGACTGAAGCCGCGGTTGCAATGTGTGGGGATTGCGTGAAAGCTGGCAAGAAGGACAAGCACAACGACACTTCCCGACATTTGCTCCGCTTTCCCAGTGCCGTGTCGGAGGTGTTGACTGAATGGATTCATACGCACCAAAGTAATCCATATCCAGATGCTGCAGAGAAGGTCACTCTGCAAGAAGTCACAGGCTTGAATGCGCGGCAACTCAATACTTGGTTCGCGAACTATCGTCGGAGGAAGCAAGCTAGTCGCGCAACCCAGAATGCGCCAAATCCTACGTCCCAACTCAAGACCGGCTTAGTATACGGCAGGTTGGACACAGAAGCTGATAACGCTGGTCTTGCTGAGAAAGGCGCATCTCTACCATCGCAACACAAGAGATTCCAATGCACTTTCTGCACCGACACATTCGCCACAAAATACGACTGGACCAGACACGAAATCTCGCTCCATCTGCCATTGAAACGCTATATCTGTTGTCCTCTCTCTGCTGTGCAGCAATGTCCGAATACCGGAGATCGGATTTGTGCATATTGCGGCCTTGCATCACCTACGTCAGATCACACGGCTTCTCACAACCATGAATACTGCCAATCAAGAGAACCCGACGCTAGAATTTTCCTCCGCAAAGATCATCTCCGTCAACATCTGCGCTCTGTACATGAATGCGATATGCTTCCCCACATGGATCACTGGCTCTTGGAAGCCGTGTGGGTGAACAGCCGATGTGGTTTCTGCGGCCAACGGTTTACAATGTGGAGTGAGAGGAACGAACACATCGCCAATCACTTCAAGAGTGATTATGATATGAGCATGTGGAAAGGATGTAGAGGACTCGATTGTGCGGTTTCTGCTCAAGTCACCGCAGCCATGCCGCCATTTCTCATTGGCTTGGAACGACTGCGCCCTTTCCCGTTCAGTGCATCGAATGCGAAGCGTCGAGGCTTACCACTCAACAAGTCATGGGAGTTTCTTGTTGCAGGACTACATCGTTTGATCAAGCAAAGAGTGTCGCAAAATCGTCCTGTGTCAGACCAGGAACTACAATCCGAAGCTCGACTTCTCACATACGGATCCACGAGTACTCATCACAACACCGCAGCCAACAACCCCGAATGGCTTGACCTCTTCAAAAAAGCATACAGTCTCGATATCCTGACATCTCTTACCGAAACCTCCACATCTCAAACGGCAGAAGACCTCGAAGTCTACCATGACCTTGGTATCTCCTTGCCGCCTTTATCGCAGGAACAACATACTTCTGCACTCTGTGCTTTGTTCCAGGGCGATGGACCTATTCCAAAGGCTTATTTGCGTTTTTCGGCTTTGCGGGTTCCGTTGCAGAAAGCTTTGCCGTTCGAAACTATTGCTGCGCCGTGGCCTGCTGCTGGGCATTTGGGGGATACTTTGGTTGTTGCTGAGTGGGTGTTTCGGAAGACGCTGGGGCTACAGTTGAGTTTCTCGTTGCTTGCACCAGGATTCGTGAGGGAATGGCCATGGACAGAAGACGAGAAAAATGAGGAGGTGATGTTCGGCGATCTACTGCTGCCTTGGAGAGACCCACAAGAGACACTTCATGAACATGCTGAAGCTGTAGAGGATTCGAGTTGAAGAGCAGAGCAAAGAGCTACTAACACCATTTCGTACACACATTATTAATCACACCATCTGCACTTGAATCACGCCGAAGACGTGATGAGTAACCCCTGGATTATTTGAAGTAGCTTCGAGAGAGCGTAGAGTCGATTGGTCATTCCCACTATCACGCGCATCACACATGTTTGCACGTAGACACGGGCGAACGAGAGATATAAAACTTCGTTATTTGATCGTAAACTTGGGAAACCCGAAGAGAAAAGACTACCTGTGAATGTCTTGCATGCAATCGAGCCGAGAAACAAAGCTTTGAAGTTATCTTGTTCGTGATTAACAGTGTTCGTTATTGCTGAATTGTTTTGGCTGTTATTGATAAAGAGTCCCGCTATGGCTGATTGATGTGGATGGTGTGTGAAAGGATTCGTGAGGACTGGGTGACTCTGTTTGTGATCGAGAAAGAATTCGTTAGTGCTGAGTGAAGTGACTAATCTGCAAAAGATTAGTCAGTGACTATTCTAAGAACACCGGTTTGTCTCGTGCATCAACCTACCGTGAGTTGATGTGGGGGCTTGTTGAGGTTCGTGTCCAAGAGGCTCGGATTCGAGGACTTCGAACTCGATCGGCGGTCCTACATCAAGCATGATGTAGGGTCCTGAGCTATCCATGGGCGAGCGATCTCCAGACGGTAACATGACGTCTTCGCGGGTGCCATGCATCCAATCACCCACACACTCTCCCTCACTGAACCCGAAGCGATAGCGATGTCCAGCCACTAGCGGCTTGTCCAGACGAGTTGTGAGGACGAATGGGGCAGTGATGTCAACAGCTTTTCCAGGCTCCAGAGTCACAAAGAATGGATCATGGAAGCTGCCAAGCTCGCGGCAGATGTAGCCTGATCTTTTACCGCCTTTTGTCAACTCGAGGCGAACAGACTCGTTATTGTTGGAGAGATCGATACACCAAAAGTTCTTTCGGATTTGAGAAAGGTCGAGGTTGAACACGGTTGGCCAGGTGTAGATTGTGATTGGCGTGGGGTATAAGAGTGTGGTAGACAGGATGATTGAGCAAGTCGCCCCGAGTGTGACGGTCGCGGGCTCCAGAGCGATATTGACGCTGATGGCAGGGTTCGACATTGTTTGTGTTGTGCAATGGCAGTGAGATTGGAAGAGCATCTGTGGTTTGTATGGTTGATATATAGCGAGCTGGCTTACGTAATCAGCTTCCAACGTCACCTGTCGCACACTTCTGAATGAGCCACGCACCTCTTCCCTTGTGCTAAAAGCTTCGATCGCCATGGCACATGCTTCCGTATCTCACGGCTTCAATTGGTAGGCCGATCTTCTCCAAGTCGTAAATCCAGATTTAGCGAAGTCGTGTATCCAGTCTCGGCAAGCTGAGCATGTTGATGATCAAGCCCGGTTCCCTCACTAAAACTGGGTTTACGCCTTCTCGACCCATGATGCTGCAATTGAAATTTCATGTCGCTGAAGGCTTTGATTTCACTGGCTGTGACGCGGATCAGGCAGCCGACGAAGTTGTGCAAATCCCGCTGGCCACTTGCTTCGGATGGAGAATCCACCGGCCATATCATCGAGTGAGCAGCACACGTCATTCGATGACAGGATATTTTCCAATGGCAGTCTTCACCTGTCCAATCGTCGTAGAGTGGAACAGTCGCGGTACTGGCGTTACTTAGCTTAACGAGTTTTCTCACCATCTCACCAAACCTTGAAGCGCTCACAAAGACTGGATTTAAAACTTCTTGATCTTATGCTGATTGGGCTATTCTCAATGTCAGCTCTCAGGAACCATCGACAAAAAGGCAGTCCCAGACAATGATTTTCACCCTTCCTCTTCACTCCAAACACAACTGATTCATCGAAACTTCAGTCTAACACTCAACATGTTTCCAACCATCATACAGTGTCTTGTGGCAGGTATTGCCTTCCTTCCTTGGGTGCGAGCATCGCCCTTTCCATCTCAACTTAACCGCATTACCCACATAGCTGTGAACGCACCAAAGATCGATATCGGCTTTGACATAGTCCAAACTCAGCAGCTCTTGGACGGGATCCAGGATGCCATGGAACTTGCCTCCTACGTTCGCAATCCGTCCATCGGCTTCATAGTGGATCGGCTATTTCCAAAATACTTTTGGCTGTCCGACAGAGCTACCGTGGATAGTATGTCCCTGTCGTCATCAGACATCGACATGTCGATTGAACATGTGTGCTGACATGTTTAGCTGTGTTCGACAACATCCTTGGCGGACCATGGAACGCCCCGCCAGGAAATCCTTTGCTGAGTACGAGACTCTTTATCACCGAAAGTTCTATATTGACGACTGATTCACTTCAGACGGTATCACAATTGTTCAAGACTATCCCGACCGGAAAAACAAAAATAGGCTTGCTTGTCCCGGTGGTGACACGATGGCGGAACTGCGAGAATGGGACACCGCCAATCCAAAGGTATGTACACAGATCATCATTGGGACTCGTGAAGCTAATCTTACAAGATGATCATATGCCCTGGCGCTGGGTTTGGTCATGGTGGGATAGCCAAAAGCTATCCTGGCGTTTCAGCCGTGGACCGCATCTACGTTCAAGTGAATGGTGGTCGAGTGAGTTGGAGGATGGACACTCTGGGGTCCATCATCTTGCATGAGTACACCCACTTCTTTGCACTCGTCGTACCTCCTCTTGCCAAAGAGACGGACGATCCCTGATATGGCGCTTGGCAGGTCCGCGGTAATGCCCCAACTTTTGATTACGCTTTCGCAACGAATAACGCAGACAGGTAAGGGCGACTGACATTTCTGGAAGCACGAAAGACTAATGGCATACAGTTATTCGTGGTTTGCAAACGAAGTCTTCTGGACGTGTCAGGTTAATGCGTACTTCATGGACCCCATCAAAACTGATGGGGATCACCCCACTTGTCTTGGTCAAGTGTGTCAAGCACCCAAGGGTCCGGGACCTCGAGAGCTTGAGCACAGCAAGGACAGAGACTGAGTGGACAGAATGACACTGATTATGACGATTATGGCTGGATGACGCATTCTGAAAGCAGTGTTATGGTACTGCAAGTGGAGTAAAAGATCTCTCTTTCCTTTGTCTTTCAAGCGGGAGTAAAAGGTCTGCTCTCTCTTGTGTCCTAAGCCGGAGTGAATGAACTTCCTTTCCTTTTCGTCCCACGTTGGACCTTTTCTTTGTATCTTACGATGGGACATTCAGCTAATGAAATCAAAACTTTCTTCTATCCCATCTCCCATCTGACTTTGTATGAAACACCGCAAACACGCGACCGTAAAATAGACATGAGGATGATGTGACTTTACTCTCCAGACAACATACTGCTGTCATAGTAAGAGAGTGTGCATCCGGTTTCTGAGTCCGTGGAGTGTCGCAAAAATGGAGCTGGGCCAGACACGGCCAGATCTTGTAAGAGACGGGAAAATCCTATCTAGTCGACCGTCAGGCTCGATCTCACTGGGATAATGCCACCTAGGAATCTGACTTCTCGCTCAGGCAAGCTCTTCAACTCTGCCATCGTCGCTGACGCCCGATAATGCTTCGGCGAGCGACACCTTTCTGTTTCTCATACCGTACCGCCTCGTTGGGCCCACATACATACCCATGGCACCGAAACTCGCAGCAAACATGACAGCACCAGTGTAGATGACAAGATTCGACCAAGCCGGGCCACCTCCCCAGCCTTTTGTCGACCAACCTTCATGCACCAGGCTCTTCATAATGAAGCCAGAGCCAATGATCGCAGATCCACGACTTGCTGTTAGAATGGCAAAAACGAGCAAACTCTGATTATCCTGTTCTTCTTGATCGCCCACGATTTCGGCTGCGAAGCGAGGCCGTAAGACTGCAAAGCCACCTGCTGTACTGCCAAATGTCAATGCAAAGATGGACAGCGACCAGAGGTTTCGAGCAAAGCCCCATATGAGTAGGACTTCAAGACTTGCGCCAACGGTGCTGATGAGCATCGGGATGTAATAGGATTTGCGCCAATCACTGTGTACCCAGTCAGTATAAGCAGGTCTGCTTGATAAATTTCCTTGTTGAACTCACGCAAGCCAACCCTGCAGTGGCTGTCCGATTGCCTGAGCCAGGTTCAGAAGACTGGCCAGCGTAGCCGCTTCCGCAGGGGAAAGTCCAAAGTCGGCGCCAAATGAAGGAAGATACAGACTTGGTCCGTAATGAGCAGCCGCTTGGACCATGGTTGCGGTGAGCATGATGAGAAATAGTGGTTTCTTCACAAAGTCAATGTCTTTCATCGATGGAGCTGGTGGCTTAGCTGACGTAGGCAAGCGGGGGCGTATGCATAGCAGTCCAAGAGACGTTACAATGAAGGTGATGATGCCCCAGCCAATCAGGGTGACTTTGTAGCCGTAGTGGTTCAGGCAAGCTGTGTAGACTGGAGGCAAGCCTGCTCCTGCGGCTGCACCAGCGGCACATCTACAACAGCGTCAGCGGTGGAACCGGAGAATCAATATAAGTGCAAAGAACGCACATAAAACCATATGCCAGGCTCTTCTTCACCTTGAACCATTCTGCCATTAGATGGATGGAAGGACCAAACAGCATCCCCGCTCCTATTCCGTAAAGAAGACCAATTGTCGTGATAAGCTGTAACGGCTGTACGAGAAGTCAGTCCACTGATATACTATATATAATCCGAATGCTTGCATACCGTTTTAGCGAACCCTGCGCCGATGGCAGAGAAGGTGCAAATCAAACAACCTAGCCACATGACCAGAACGCGATGTTGGGGGAAGTTGTTGACATAGTACATGACAGGAGGCAACGACAATTGCAGAACTCCGTTCGACAGAACTCCACCGGTCGATACAAGATTTTGACCCTGGAATGGTGGGTGGGTATTAAAGTATGCTTCAAAGACGCCATAACAGTAAGGGAAACCTGTTTTGAAGTTGTCAGATGAGAACTCTTTCGGTATAAGTTGTAAGAACAGTACTGTACATACCCCATGCGGTGACCTCGATGATACATGCTCCGAGCAAGAACAGCCAAGCTCCTTTTCCGCCATCTTGAAGAGGATAAGTAAACTCGCCAGCATCTGTTGCAGATATTGTTGGGTCATGAATGTCTTGATAGACCCCGGCTGGTTTGTCGACGTAGATTTTGGTGTTTTGTTCGTGCATTATGGACATATGGAATCAAGGAGGACTGGTGACCTGACCGACCCATCTTGTTGGGAGGCGTGCATTTTATAGATGGCCGCATTGGTTTGGAGGATTTCCTCCAAGCAGTTATGCGTAGGAGCAGATGTCAAGCAGGGCGTAGCATTGAATGTCACTCGATGCACAGGCGGAGTTGTCGACCAGGGCGTGGACAAAAGTTGTTGTTCGATGTCGAGAAGGGCGTGATCCCTGATGCGACACGGAAGGATTAGCCGAGTTGCCGGCAAAGTTGTAACTCGCACGCTTCTCTCGCACTTCTCCCGCGGAGATTGACAGGTTGATCCAGCTATCGAAAGGCACAAAGGTTTCTAGACTAGCAACGATACCGAAGAGAGTCTGAAATCTATGGTCTCTCCTTGGATACTGTGTAGTTCCCTAAACTACTGTGCATTTTTACAGCTATCCGCGTTACACACCCTAGCACATGGGAAGGGACCATATCTAATATCAGGGATATTGGTTTTAGTATGATCTTCCAAGAATCGCTGATGTTGAGTCACGGCTTGGAAGCAAGCAGAATTTACTATTCTGATTTGGCGCTATTATATTATGAGCGCTTCAATATGGCGGGTACTCGAACCTAGCCGGATCGGACCCTCCGTTATCGTTGTCCTTTGTCATCAAGCGTTGATGTAGTTGGCCTCATCACCAATATCAGGTGTAATAGGTCCAGGAAGACTGTTGAAGACATCTCCAACGTAATTGCCTGGTGCCAAACCCTTATCGTAAGTACCATTCCAGTACATCAAGACATCCTTGACGATCTCAATGCCCGCAAGGTAAATGTTCTGAATACTGATCTCGAAGCCCTCCTGCTCGGCATACAGCAGATGGTAGACCTCAGTTTCGCCAGGAGGCGCACGATCAAAGTCACTGATGGTTCTCATGATGATGATGCGGCTGAAGTCTAGCTTGCCAAGGATAGCACCGCGGATCAGCGATTCAAGAGTTGCGTTGTCCTCTTGCTGGGTACTGCAGTAGACTCCAGAGCCGTTGGTAAGCAGCGCGGTGTAGTTGCTGAAAGCATTGCCGAGGACAGAACCGGACCAGTATTGATCGGATGTGGCGCTGTCGCACTTGACGACACTGGGAGGCTGATTGGCCGGAGAATAGCCATAAGTAGCGCGATATGCAGCCGCAGCATCGGTATCGTTGAGAGTGGCCAAGGATGCGAGGTAGTAGGCACGATCAAGAAGGTTCTCATTGACTTCAAAGACTTCGGTACCATACAGCGATCCTGGGTAATCAATAGGGTTGGCCTCATCGGGGTAGTAGGCGCCTTGAGGATAGTATCCAGATGTAGCATTGGCGGGGACTTGTGACTGGTCAAATTCCTCCTGCAAGCCGACTTGTACAGCGTACTTGGCAAAAGTCACAGAGCCGGTGGTCACCAGATGAGGGTTTCCACCAGAGATACCAGCAATCATAAAGTAGGTCGAGGTCAAATCGAAGCATCCCGACGACCAAAGAGCGAGGAGTGTACCAGCGGCATTGATTTCTCCTTCTCCAGTGGTCAACTGGCAGACCTCTCCAGACGCAGTACAGTGTGCGTCAGGGAAGAGGGGAGAGAAACCAGGTACGGTCACATTGTTTGCGTAAAGGTTGAGAGTCGTGTCCTCGTACCAAACATCGGCCTCGGACGAGAACTGGTAAACGTCAGCATTCTGTACATGGACGTTCATAAGACCGTGAGACCTACCATGCTGATAATGAAGATCTTGGGCTTGACGGGCGCCGCAGAAGAGCAGAGCGACGACGCATCCCTTTTTGTCAATGCATTACGACGAGCAGGGCCGGTCGATAGCGAACGTTGCTTTGGCTTGAAGGAAGTGCGAGCAAAGGACGAAGCCAGAGCATTGACAGCGAAAAGACTCGAGATACAAAGGGAGATAACCTTCATCTTGACAGTTTTCTAGAACTCTTGGTATGGAGTGTGTGGAACTTGGCATGCAGGTGCGCAGACATGTTATATGTACGAAACAGCTGGTTGGGTTTTGGTGTATGATTTCTCTGTCATCGGGGCTCACCGTTATCTAGGTCGCGTGTCGTTTCCCGCATTTTGACGGTACCGAGTGTCGTATGCCAAATATAAGGTTACTTTTGCCATCCACGGAAGGTTGTCAATATTCTTCGACGCCACTGGATGATATGACTGGTCATGAATGCTGCTTATCTGCAGACACGTTATCGCGATGCCGAGATACC
>Ga0058697_10001107_pt1 | contig 10134 bp, 9 predicted proteins | sample AgamicAsMae_FD_66619 | JGI IMG/M metagenome (GOLD analysis project Ga0058697, IMG submission 66619) | Agave microbial communities from Guanajuato, Mexico - As.Ma.e | ecosystem: Host-associated > Plants > Phyllosphere > Phylloplane/Leaf | place: Guanajuato, Mexico | collected 2012-06-04
GACAAAGGCAAGATTGTCTTTATTGGTCGCAATCTGGTACCTGCAGCCTTGCAAAAGAGTCTTGAAGATGCTGTCTTGGGCTAGCGTACTCAGCTCCCAATTCTGAGTGCCTGTAGAAGTCTCCCAAGTTGGATGATCCGGCGCACATGATCTACACCACAGGATGACATGAGTAATGTGGCCCAAGAGATCAGTCGTGAATTCAGGTCGAAGCCAAAAAGGCTTCAGCAGCGACCATTTGGATATATACTATATTTACAAATTAAGCACTCCTTTGAGCATATAATGCTCACTGCAACTCCACTTGCTCCACTTTGCGGTGCTTGTCAACAATCAATCGTAACTGTTTGCCAGTTTGATGAAAGATGCCCTTGCGAAGCACATCCGTGTAGAGCTCATAGGCTGGATAATCTGTAGATTGTCGAGTCAGCAAATGTCGTCTTGAAGTATTTGTCTTTCCCTGGATACTCACAGCCATTGACAAACTCAATAACCTGCTTGTCCGTCATGCCCTTGCCTTTTTGTTTTCGCAAGGCACGTTCTTGCTGCAGACGCCACTCGTAGACGAAAAGCGTGTCCACAGCATCGATGTGTACCAGAGCACCGAAGTAGCTATTCACAAGTCAGCAGAGAATTACCATACAGCAGCTTTTCTTCCAAGCACATACTCGGTCAAAGCATCGTACTGCCTCAATGCCTCGTTGACGAACGACACATGCTCCAACTCCAACGAAGCAAGTCTTCCATGATAAGCCTCCTTGTCAAAAATCCTCGCCGCCTTTGCACCCTCCCACTTCTGCACCAACTCCTTGTCACTCAGACTCCTAAAGCCCACGCACCAGCCTTCAAAGATCACAACTTCGATCGGTGGTTCGCCGTCTTTGTTGATGACTTCCCAAGTCGCTGGATCTGCGCGATCGCCTTGGCCATCGTGCAGAGATTTGTCGTAGCTGGGGATGCGAATATTTCGTTCGCGGGCTACGAGCTGGGAGAAGATTTGTTTGCCGAGGGCGATGTCATGAGTGGAGGGTTGGCCACGGTGTTGGATTAGCGGGTTGGTTGGTTGAGACTCGGCGAGCTTTCTTTGGGCTGAGTGGGTGAGATAGAGATCATCGATTGAGAAGACTACTGTGGGTAGATTGTGAGGAGGCGAGGTTAGGGTGTTGTAGAGAGCTGAGACCTGGTTGTGGTGTGCTGATTAGATATTCTGTTGGTATGCAGGGTACAACTCGAAGTCACCCCACATGGAAGAGGGTCCAGCGAGGATAGTCAGGCACGAAGGCATTGATCTGGAAGACAAAGGGGAATCGAGAATCACGGTATCTCTTGCTTGATTCAGAAGAACGGCGAGCACTCACCAGGGTTGTCTTTCCTGCGCCTTGGATACCGTTCAATCCCAGGAAGAATGGCGGGGCATCCTTGCCTTCTTTTTTGTAGTAATCGCAATGTGCCTTGATCTTGTCGAGGATGAAAGGTATACAGTGCTCGGACTTGTCGTCAACTATCTCAATGGCCATCGTGTCGTCTGACTGAGACGGTGTTGCTCCTGGTGAGTTCAGTGGTTGTCGAGGAAGAAGATAACGACCCCACTGCGGACAAACACTCGACCGGATTGATGACTCCTCCTTGGCACTGATGAAGTGATCTTTGTGTCATCTCTTGGATTTCAGCCTCACTCGATCAATTTACGTGAGTTCCAGGATAACCAAGAAGTTCAAAGTTTCAGTGCTCATGGTTGTGAAGTCCACATGCAACTTCTCTCACATGATCGTGATCATCAAGCTGTTCTTTCTCCAAACCATTTCATCATCCCCCGCACTTTTTCGGCAGTTGACATGTGAAAGGAGAGAAACAAAGCAAACAGAACGCGAGGGCATTTTTAGTGAGGTTTCAGATGATGGTCAAAGACTCGGCGAGCGCGGGTGCTTGAAGTAGTAACCGAGGCTTGCAGGCATGCCATTCTAGGGCTGTCTTGGCCTCACGAAAGCACCGTACTGTGGCTATCCGGCTACCGTGAAGCTACCTACCGTGGGCCGAGGCATGGATGTCAATGAGCGCCGAAGCTGGAGATCATGAGAGCACGTCGCTGCTCACACCTTTATGTAGACTTGTTCCTCGAGTCGTTTCTTTTTCTTCTCCACTCCATACACACTCTGGGGATACTCTAATCACACAATCCCACCAAACATGGCTCACAATTCATATGGCCTCGCAGGGGCCGAGTCCTCATCAAACCCGCTTCGCTTTGATGGCCAGACAGTTGTCGTCACTGGCGCCGGCGGTGGCCTCGGTAAGGCATACGCTCTGTTCTTCGCTTCTCGCGGTGCCAACGTCGTTGTGAACGACCTTGGTGGCTCGTTCAAGGGCGAGGGCAAGTCGTCAAAGGTCAGTGAAATTCAAAGTATATGGCATGAACCCCCCTCTAACGAATTGAGATAGGCCGCAGATGTAGTAGTCGAGGAGATCAAGGCAGCTGGAGGCAAGGCTGTGGCCAACTACGACTCAGTCGAAGACGGTGACAAGATCATCGACACGGCCATCAAGGCATTTGGCAGAATCGATGTCTTGATCAACAATGCCGGTATCCTCAGGGACATCAGCTTCAAGAACATGAAGGACGACGACTGGGACTTGATCATGAAGGTTCACGTCAGAGGTGCATACAAGTGTGCCAGAGCGGCATGGCCGCATTTCAGAAAGCAAAAGTACGGCAGAGTCATCAACACGGCATCCGCAGCTGGTCTGTTCGGTAGCTTTGGTCAGACCAACTACTCTGGTGAGCATCCCTTTGTACAACATCCCCTACCGTCGACTAACACCATCCAGCTGCCAAACTCGCACAGGTCGGTTTCACAGAGACACTCGCGAAGGAGGGTCTCAAGTACAACATTCTCGCCAACGTCATCGCTCCTATCGCTGCATCCAGAATGACACAAACCGTTATGCCCCCAGATGTCCTCGAGAACCTGAAGCCCGATTGGGTCGTTCCCCTGGTCGCAGTCCTTGTGCACCCCTCGAACACAGAAGAGACAGGAAGCATCTTCGAATGCGGTGGTGGTCACATTGCAAAGCTCCGTTGGGAGAGAGCCAAGGGTGCTCTGCTGCGTGCAGACGACAGCTACACCCCCGGTGCATTGCTCTCCAAGTGGGACAACGTCAACGACTTCAGCGAGCCTAGCTACCCTACCGGTGTTGCAAACTTCATGGAGCTGCTTGAGGAGGCTCAAAAGCTACCCGCAAACCCTCCATCCAAGAACCCTGACTTCAAAGGCAAGGTCGCTCTTGTCACTGGTGGAGGTGCTGGTCTCGGCCGCATCTACTGCCTGCAGTTCGCAAAGTACGGCGCAAAGGTCGTTGTCAATGACTTGATGAACCCCGACGACGTTGTGCAGGAGATTCAAAAGCTCGGTGGTGAGGCTGTTGGTGTCAAGGCTTCGGCAGAGGACGGCGATGCTGTCGTCAAGGCTGCCATCGATGCTTATGGCCGTATCGACATCATTGTCAACAACGCCGGTATCCTCCGCGACAAGGCCTTCGCCAACATGGACGACAAGCAGTTCGACCAGGTCTTGGACGTCCACTTGAGAGGTACCTACAAGGTTACCAAGGCTGCATGGCCTTACTTCCTGAAGCAGAAGTACGGCAGAGTCGTCAACACCACCAGCACTAGTGGAATCTACGGCAACTTTGGTCAAGCCAACTACGCTGCCGCCAAGTGCGGTATCCTCGGTTTCTCCAGAGCTCTTGCTAGAGAAGGTCAGAAGTACAACATTCTGGTCAACACTATTGCACCCAATGCTGGTACCAACATGACTCGTACCATCATGCCTGAAGAGATGGTCCAGGCCTTCAAGCCCGACTACGTTGCTCCTCTTGTTGTGGCCCTGAGCTCCGACCTCGTTCCTAAGCCTGGCACTGGCGCTCTGTACGAAGTTGGTTCCGGTTGGGCTGCCCAGACCCGCTGGCAGCGAACGGGCGGCCACGGCTTCCCTGTTGATGTTCAGTTGACTCCCGAGCATGTCCGCGGACAGTGGAAGAGAATTACCGACTTCAGCGACGGTCGTGCTGACCACCCTGCTGATGGCAATGATGGCTTGAAGTCTATCATGGCCAACATGGAGAACAGAAGCTCCGGATCAAAGCCTGCCAAGAAGGAGGCCGGCAAGAACGACGAGGTCCTTTTAGCCATTGAGAAGGCCAAGAAGGCCACACCTCAGGGCACAGAGTTCAAGTACGACGAGAGAGATGTCATTCTCTACAACCTTGGATTGGGGGCCAAGCGCACCGACCTACCTTTCGTCTACGAAGGCGACGACAACTTCCAGGTCATCCCGACCTTTGGCGTCATTCCTCCTTTCAACGCAACCCCTCCCTTCTCTTTCGACGAAGTTGTACCCAACTTCTCACCTAACATGCTGCTTCACGGAGAGCAATTCCTCGAGATCAAGACCTTCCCTATTCCCACTGAAGCCACTCTGGTGGCATACCCTAAATTGGTCGAGGTTGTGGACAAGGGCAATGCCGGTGTCGTGACATACGGCTCCATGACCAAGGACAAGAACACAGGCAAGGAGCTGTTCTACAACGAATCAACTGTCTTCATCCGTGGTTCAGGTGGCTTCGGTGGCCCTAAGAAGGGCACTGACAGAGGTGCTGCCACTCGTATTTACAAGGCTCCCTCGCGTAAGCCTGATGCCGTGGTTGAAGAGAAGACCAGTGAAGACCAGGCTGCCATCTACCGCTTGTCTGGAGACCGCAACCCATTGCACATTGACCCTGCATTCTCCAAGGTCGGTGGCTTCGAGACTCCTATCCTTCATGGTCTCTGCTTCTTCGGCTTTGCTGGCAAGGCTGTCCTGCAGACATACGGCGAGTTCAAGAACGTCAAGGTCAGATTCGCAGGTGTCGTCCTGCCTGGACAGACCCTCATCACTGAGATGTGGAAGGAAGGCAATGTTGTCATCTTCCAAACAAAGGTTAAGGAAACCGGCAAGCTTTGCATTTCTGGAGCTGGTGCCGAGTTGCGTAACGCCTCGCCTAAGAGCAAGCTGTAATGGGCGGCGTGACCAAAGTATTACTGTAGTATCCTAGCGTTGATTTTTTGAATGTCATCATGAACTCTCACATCACCAAATCTTGGTTTCTGCATGTCATCGTGCTCGTATCGTACTCCGCGTTCCTCATGGCCGCCACAGATCATCATTTGCAGCTGTCATCGTTCATGTAGAAGGATCCGGGAATACCACCTAGATTTAGCACATATCCACAGAGCCTATTCTATGTATAGTGTATACCAAGGACTTTGCTCTGCTTTGCAAGAGAGATGTCCGGCCTGCTCGGCATCGTGTTCGAGTCAGCTGATATAGATGCTTTTTCCCGTCCTATTGCGAAACAAGCCTTCGGGATGCGACTATTGATAGCCAAACACCCACGACGGATTGCACGCGTTTTTTCAAACTGGCTAACAAGTTTCATGATTTCCTGTAGAAGAAATGTCTCGATGTGATGGAAATTTTCGAAACATGCAGCTACCCGTTTTTCAGCTTCTGCTGTCTCCCTCGGTTCCCACGTGCTGCGATAAGACGGTTGTGGTGTATCAGCAAGGCGGACCGCGGTGAAGGATCCCACAGAGAGCGATCCTTGGACCTTGGAATGACCCTCGTGACAAGAGGGACCGTGCTTGCTTTCCAAAATAGCGCACCTTTTGGCTCGGCCCGCAGCAGATCTTCATGTCACAAAACCCTTTTTCTGGAAACATATGCGGCCACCCAAAAGCCATTCGAATCAAACTCAAAAGACATGGTTTCCTATACCGGTGGCTCTTTCCAAAAGGTGTTCACCAGGTTTATCGATTGTTGTTATCCGGGCTTTTGCATTTCATCGTAAAGCTTGTGTCAAGAGCTTCAATTCATATGCCGCTTCATCTCATTTCCACATACCCCTGCAAGAAGATCTGGGGAGTGAAAAAGGCTTTGGACAGCGAAGAGGCCCGATTGGCGTGGTGTGCCAATCTTTATTTCCACTCTTTGCGCTCGGCGGTCTCGCAATCTTTTGCTGGCCTGGTTGGCTACATGAATGGTTTGTTTAAGCTTGTTGCACCCAGCCAATGGTGAGGTGTCATCGCGTACCCACCAACCCATTTTTGATTCCCACGTTCCACACCTGTACGAGTCGAACCTTCAGCCGAAGCGGCTTGGCTGGGCCCGTATTCCTGAATGTCCCCGCCGCTCGGCCGTCGCGCCTGAACGAAAGTGAAAAGTGTGGTGACAAAAAGTAGAGGTGAGATAGGTCGATAGCAGCCTCGGAGCAATTTCCTCCTGCGTTACTTAAAAGGTCGGGTCGTCCCTTTGGCGCCTGGCTTGAGAGAAGAACCTCCCTTCGTTACATTCCATCATCTCAGCCTGCATCAACGTTGGAAGTCAAAAGACATATAACGTGCTTTCCCCGGACTCTTCGCGTATCCATACCACGACCTCACTCTCGGTACTTTGATACTTGAAGCAACTCTTGCCTTCTTTATCACCTGGAATACAGCTAGATCCTATAAGGACCACGCGAGAGCAACGTCTTCCACTCATCACGCCGTCATTTGCCGCTGGACTGAAACATTATCAACATTCAAGTTTACTGGATTTGGCGAACGGCATTGTTTTTGATATCTAACGGTCGTTAATCTCGGTCGCAACTGGGCAATTTGTTTACCATCACTGATCTGGGCTGGCCTCGAGAAAACCAAAAGCCTTTGATCAAACACCCTTTATCAAAGCAAACGTTTCTAAAGCACTCACCCCTTTGTACGAACCATCTGGAAATTTCCTACATATTTGCCGTACTCCCTGCATCCTTCCAAGAAATCGATATTTCTCAAGCCCCGAGGTTCTCCGTTATCCGCCTGCATAGTTACCTGACTCGACGATCATAATTACCATCAACCATGCTCTCGAGAACTCTTTTTACCGTGGCTGTTGCCGCTTCTACCGCCATGGCTGTGGCTCTCCCTAAGGAGATGGCACTTCCCAAGGAAATCGTGCCTCAGGCAGTCGTTGCCTCTACGGATGAGGTTGAGAGCAACCCATGGACGCTCGTCTCTCCTGATGGTACATGTGGTGGCAGCACCAAGTACACTTGCGTTGGCTCCCGCTTTGGCGATTGCTGCAACACATACGGATTCTGGTAAGTTCAACTTACATTTTTAGTTATGTCTCGGAGCTGACGGAAATCCATAGCGGTATCACAGACGCTTTCTGCGGCGCAGACTGCTTCGAATTGGCTGGACTTTGCAGCGCCGACTTGCAAGGCTCCAACGCAATCAACCGTCCCAAGGCCACTCACGTACCCTGGAAACCTACTGTACACCACGACCCCCACTTCAAGCCTTCTTACGTGATCGACAATGGCGAGAGAGCCCCCAACCAAGTCTGGTCATGATCTTTGAGATCCCACCCTTCTCAAAGCTCTTGAACGATCCAACCACGACGTACTACACATGATCCACGACTCCGGGGCTTTCTAATTTCCTGTCACGCAAACCTGTCAACCTTTTTTCTCAATACTTCAGCGAGGCGTTTCGCATTTTCTCAGCGATCGACATATGCTCCCCTCCAAAGACGAGGGTATGAGCCAAAAAACCAAACTTCACTTCTTATACATCCTTACCCACCCCTCCGCCAACTCTTCACGGAACAACTGGATTCTTCTTGGTCCTGGCTCCTGGCTTCTCTTAATCTCTTTTGTTCCTCAGTTCAAATTAGCTTGCAACTCTTTTGGTTTTGCTTTCTTGTAACATGTATCGCTCGCTGGCTGTGTATAATGTTTTCTTATTATTACCCCCCTTTCGCTATCAGGCATCAGCTTCTTTGGATATTTGACCCTATGTCAGAACCCGACTTGGATTTTCTATATACCCCGTTCTGCTACTCAAGATATCCGGCAAACACTTCGAAAAAAAATTCCAAAAATCATTTCAAATACTGCTCAAATTCCTCCCTCTTTTTCCAACGTCAGGTGCCATATATGAAACTACCAATGACTCCTGAGTTTGCGAATGGATGTCGTACATATCTTCCCCACACATCCCTTTCTTGGTCCTGTGTGAAGAAATGCCATGTTTCAGCTTTTTGATGATCCCCCGGGGTGTCTTTGCATGCCTCGAGTTTCAGAACTTCTTGCCGTGGTTTCGATTTGGTCATGTGCGATCTTGTTTATGCACGATTGATCGAAAGAAAGGGAAGTGATGAGGTGAGGGAGGTGTGACGGACTCGGTTCTTCTGACTACACAATGTCTCTCGAAAAGAGGATTCAAGTCTCACTCTCGGACACCCCTGCCGTGACGTCGTTGCCGCGACTTCAGAGACGATGTAGACACTTCGGGTGATTACAACCCCTGAGAGGCAGCGTCTGTTCTCGCTGCCATTGCTCTCGTTACACGCCGTGGAGTGGGCTTTGGTTTGGTCCTGGGGACCCTCTTCTTTGCTGCTGCTTCCTCAAGAATTCTAAGCCGTTCTTCCTCGATGAACTCCATCTCCTCCTGCTCTGCTTTACGTTGGAACCAACGTATGTCTTCCGCGCCGTATTCGTGTCCAGAATGAAAGAGCGCCATACAATTGAACATGGTATCCGTGCTCCAAGGATCCAGTCCTGGACTGATGGATGGCTTGAAAAAGTCGAATATGTTCAACGCTCTCTCTTCCAGGTAATCTATGGAGAAAGATTTTGCCGTGACTTCCAACCACTCTTTCATCTCCTTGTAGTTTTCGGATGTGGCAAACCTGTCTTTCAAGATTTCCTCATCACCAGGTACTGGTTTCCCATCAATGAGGACTAGATCATTTTGGGGCACTAGATTGAAACGCATGGTATTCAGTTCGGAGACTTGATTTAGTGCATCGCCCTGCTCGACCCTGTCTTTGTGTCGATTGATGTGGTATGTGGCGCCGTCTCTGACTATACCGCAAATCGCATTGCCGGCACTCAGACATGTTTCCCAACTCACGTCAGAGTGCAGTTTCTGGGTCACAACCGCGGCCCAGAGTTCGAGGACGGAAGCATTGTTGATTGTCATGAGCATTTCGGGACGAAACGCATGCATACGTTCATGAGGTAGTCCATCATGTGGTGAAGGCTTAGGGTATTTCCTAGGAGGTGATGATCCCCTCGTCTCTTGTCTTTTGGAGGAAGGCTCTCAGTCTGGTGGTGTTGCGGATCAGGATCTCTTTAGTCCAGGAGACACGGCTGCGGGCTCAAGTGGGACGGACATCGACTTTGCCCGCATTCTGCGAAAAGGTTGTTTGGAATGTTCGTCAACATGATTTCGGCAGGGGTCAAAGAGGTCTTGCTGGTATTTGTACGAGAAGTCATGTCCCAGAGATTAATCAATTCGTGACAGGGTGACGTATCGTCTTGGCGGGTGAGACCAACTTTCTCAACCGACAAGCTCGAAGTTGCGACTCTCCATCAAACATCAAAGTTCACCATGTCGTCGCCAGAGAAAACGATACACACCTATCACTGCATCTGCACTCAGCTCGTGCTCGCCACCACAACCCCCCTCTCGAGCCTCAGAACGCGAAACTCGGACTCCTCACACATCCTCCCTCTCCCTTCGCTCTTTTCAACCACGCCAACCTCTCACTACGCTTCCCTAGCCAGCACAACCATCGATACCAAACCCACAGTCATCCGTCTCGAAGATGGTTTCGAGAAGCGCTACTTTCACAAGTGCGGTCGTTGCGAATTGAGCATTGCGTACTCGCTAGACAAGAGTCAGTTTGACGATACAAAAACTTCTTCTGGGGCTAGAGAGGATGTCGCGTTCTTGGTCCCTGGAGGCTTGGTGGATACGGAGGATATGAAGAGGGGCAAGGATATGGATGCTGAGATTGGAAAGGTTGGCGTCAAGGCCACTTGAAACTTAAGTCCGCGCACAATACGCATACTGGACAGGTGCTATGCACAACATGTCGGGAACAGATGATCCTCGAGGGAAATGGGACCACACAGCACAAGCCAAGCGTGAAAGGGGCAAAGCACAAGACGCTCAAGGCCGAGAGAGGACGGACAGACAGGGCAGGGAAACAGATAACCACTGCCATGGTAACCACCCCGAAGACGCAAGTCTGTCGAGCTGGTCGCACA
>Ga0058697_10001108_pt1 | contig 10134 bp, 5 predicted proteins | sample AgamicAsMae_FD_66619 | JGI IMG/M metagenome (GOLD analysis project Ga0058697, IMG submission 66619) | Agave microbial communities from Guanajuato, Mexico - As.Ma.e | ecosystem: Host-associated > Plants > Phyllosphere > Phylloplane/Leaf | place: Guanajuato, Mexico | collected 2012-06-04
AGAGAAGCTATGCGGACGACATGGAAGCAGAACTCGACTCTTTCTTTGACGATGAACAAGACCAGAACGACTCAATGCTGGACAACACTACTTCGCCCAAGCCAAAGTTCCCTTTGAGCCACTCATCAATGCCCGATCTGAGCGCAAAGGCTGGTATTGTTAGCCCGCAGAGCAGACCTAAGGCCAGGATGAAGACGCGCTCGCCTCACAAGTTGCTCCACGACTTCTCTGACGAGGATGTTGGTTTCCTCCAACCTATGGACTGCGAGTAAGGGACCGCTTGCAACTAAATTCCCATGGTTGGTGGAAGATACCCAGCGTGGATAATGGTTGGCTGGTTTTTCGTATTTGCTTTGTCATGTCATGGCAGTTTCTTGCCTTTGCTTTATCATGGCTCTTTCTTGTATTACTGTATTATGACTCTCTTGTATTCCAATCCTTGTTTAACAGCTCTACTGTGTTGATTATGGTGAGATGGAAGCATCGTGGCATGTATCGATCACGACTTCTCGTCTGAATATGTTCGGCAGGGGTTTGATGGTGCTTATCCAAGCACATCCTTAGGAGCCATCTGATACGATGTTCGCTGTTCAGTGTGCTTTATTCTTGCCTCTGACAGTAATCGCGCCACTGTTGACTTCCAGCCTCCAACCATCCTGCTCGAGACCTTTTTTGACTGCAGGACCAAGGACACCCTTGCCGCCAGCACTATGTCTACCCACACCCGTTATGATGCGGAAACCACTGGCACGCTCGGCAGCGCCAACTCGGCCATTGACCTTGTTCTCGCCAAGCCCATTCCACCAAGCATTTGTCCTCTGTCGGGCTATGCGTACAGCATTTTCTACAGTCACGCCGTGCAAGTCAATCTCAAACGCCGAAGACTGCGCAGCAACGATGGCGTTTGCCTCTGCAGCTTGCGATTGGTGCAGCGCAACCCCGTGGTCGCGACCGACCTGCGAATAATACCCAGCAGCGCCGCCCATAAGGCGGTCGGATCTTGACTTGCGGTAGGCGGCGCGCGCTTGGTCCATGGCAGTTTGCCTTGCCGCCCTGAGCTTGGCTGTTGAGCCAGAGGCAGATCCAAAACCGACAGTTGAAGTGTCCGTATCAAACCCGCTGTTGGTAGACAAGTCGTCTCCGTCTGAAATTCGTACCGGGGCGTATTGAGGAATGATGATTCGACTGCCAGTCTCGTGAGTGAGCGGCTTTGTCGTAAGAGCTTTAGCCAGTTCGCGCGCCGCTGTCATGGACGGTTGGGTCAGTTTGATAAGGGCCACAACATACTCAGGTGCAAGACCGGGATATTCTTGACCCAAGACAGAAGCATCCACCTGGATCTCGGGTTCCTCAGATCGGCGATCCTCTGGCAAAAAGGTCTTAAGAATTGCCGAGATGGTTCGCGCGACTGAACGATTCTCTTGGTTGTACAGAGAAAGTACGACCTGCGTAGGGATGTTGGCGCGATCCGAGATGAAGTCAACATCGCCTTTGGCGGTCTGCCATTGATTGGTCGATGGTCGCGACTCGGCAGGTAGTGAAGAGGCCCTCATGTCATCGATAGTCTTTATGTTCTTGCCACGTTTCTTTCCCTTGCGACCTCTTTTGACGACATTTTCCTCGCTGAAAGCGTCAATGCCCTTAGCCGACACCTTTTCTTTCCCATCGATAGTGCCACCTCCCTCGAAATAGACCTGGTTCAACAAATCGTCAAAAGCGGGCTTCCATTTCGAGTCGTGGTGGGCGAGTGTGTGCGAGATTGTGTATTCGGAAAGCGAGGGGAATATGTCCTTCAGGATAGAGACTTTGGTGTCCTGGTCGCAAGCCTCGAAATCATATTCTCCGCGGTCTGGCGAGCCTTCGGAGTCCAGATCAACACTTGAAAGACCATTGGACAGACTGGTCATATCGGTCTCCCTTGAAACAGAACCCGAGGTCTCCGGTAAAGATGTAGGATGTTCAGGGCTGTAGTCTTCATGTTGGGCACCACTTCCAGAGGCATCGAAGCCGGTAGCCTCTTCTTCGATAGCGGTGGCTTTAAGTGCGTCCAGTGTGGCTTTGACCTCAATGGCGGCTTCTGGGTTTGTCAGGTCGTAGTCAGAGACAATGGCAGAGAATAGAGCGGAATCAATTGGAGGACAGTATTCTGCCTGGTGGATGTTAGCGGATGTGACGACGACTGAACCCTATGACGAACCTCGAGCTGGTGGTAGAGATCACCCATGTTCTAGTTTGCGATTCAGGAGTCGAAATTGCAGGTCTATATCAAATCGCATAATCACGATGTTCATGAGGGTGGAATCAGAGGGAGGGAAGAAAAATCGAGTGAACGTGTCGCGTGTGTTGGCTGGCCGTCTATGACAGCGCGATCAGACTTTCAAGGTTCGCGCCCGAGCTTCGATAGAGAGAACAACGTTTTGGGTGACGACATGGCTGCTTGGCCGGCGTTAAGGAAGCAGAAGATAGAACAGGCAGCAGGACAGAAAAGATATAGAGACGGCTATGTCTGAGAGATATGGCCAACGTGACCTGGTGACCTACGCTGCAGCATGAAATTAGAGATGTGCGACTCTCCAAGGGGCGGTGATTGGACGAGATTGAAGGGCATAAGATCAAATGCATCCTGTCTCTCGGAAGGAGGCGCTTTGATCGCTTCGGCACGTCGTAACGGGGCTGATACGCTCGGTGTCTTCTGGGCAGTACTCTACCTAGTATCTTGCAACTGGCCAGCCCTCTGTCACTGTAACTCATTAGATTGCTGCTATACCACCGCCCGCTGTCTTGTTGTGTTGATCAAGTGAAGATAGTCTTTGTGACAGGCAGCAACATTCACCCAGCGCAGGCTTGCTCTTTCCGTTCGCTTATGGAGCTGTGAAAGAAAGCTCCATGGATGAGCCAGAGCCACCACTCGAACATTCATCAAGTGCAACCGCCTCAAGGTCAGCCAACCCAACACGCTTGCGTCCATCACATACACAACCCTCATCATCACAACTTTTGCTTCACTTGATCCGTCTCCCATCTCCCACCTCACACTTGCCTAAATGACACAAGACCTTTGGTCGACCTGCCGCTCATGCCACCCAGAGTAACTCGCTCTTCAGCGAGACTTGCCGCTCCGGCCCACCCTACTACCGACCCTACTACTCAAACCACTCCTGCCAATTCTTTCCAACCTCCTCCGCCATCCAGCACTACCGCCTCGTCCTCGTCCCGCAAGCGCAAGCAGTCCCAGGACGATCCATCTCCGCCTGCCCCTTCGGACACCGCCCAACCCCGCAGATCCAAGAGAGCTCGCCTCTCCAACCCTCCGTCTGGCCAGGCCCAGTCATCAAAGCGTTCCAAGAACATGTCTTCGTCCAGCCATGATGATCAAGATCTGATCCGTCCAGCCGTCAAATCATCCAGACACTCGCCCACATCACCAGACGACCACGCCTCCACCAGCAAGCCTAGGTCATCCCGTAGAAAGAGCAATCAAGGTCCGTCAGATCTCTCTTCCATTTCTCTCCATCATACCTCTGACTCTGTCCTAGCTCCCACCTCTGCTCAACCTTCGTCCTCACGCAAGTCTTCGAAGAAGTCCTCACACAAGAAAGACGCTTCGTCCAGTCGCCCCGAGCCCGAACCACCACGCATGCCCGTTGAGCATCATGACGACGAAGATGATTCCGAGGACAACGATGATGACGACCAGGGAATAGACGAAGATGATGACGACGATGCTGCCGCCGCCGCCGCTGCTGCTCTAGGATATTCTGGAGGTGAACCAGGCGACGACCCTTTCTCTGGCGCCTTTCTCAGCCGCTCAGGCATGCCTGCTGGACTCTCAAGCACCCTTCGCGCCCTCAGTGGTATGATGTCTGGCATGACGACCCGTCTACGAGGTATCTTGGAGAACCTTCGTGCAAAGGATGACCCTTCGGTTCAGATGGTCGCTCTCACTGAGCTCTCGGAAATTCTGCTCGTGTCCAATGAAGACAACCTCGCCGGCCACTTCTCCCCCGATCAATTCGTCAAGGAGTTGGTGGAGCTCATGCAGCCGAACGACTTTACTGGTGAAGAGAATCCTGAGATGATGCTGTTGGCTTGCAGATGTATCGCAAACTTGATGGAAGCCCTTCCCCAGGCTACCGCAAGTGTCGTTTACGGTGGCGCTGTCCCTGTTTTGTGCCAGAAGCTCCTCGAGATCCATTACATTGATGTTGCCGAGCAAGCACTTAGCACCTTGGAGAAGATTTCGATCGAGTTCCCTGCCTCTATCGTTCGTGAAGGTGGGCTGAACGCTTGCTTGACTTACCTCGATTTCTTCGCAACAAGCACCCAAAGAAGCGCCGTTACCACTGCCGCAAATTGCTGCAGAAACCTCTCTGAAGACTCGTTCCCTACCGTACGCGACGTCATGCCTATTCTTCTCAACGTTCTGTCGAGTAGTGATCAGCGGGTTGTTGAACAAGGCTCGCTCTGTGTTTCTAGGATCGTAGAGAGCTTCAGATATCGCGAGTCCAAGCTCGAAGAATTGGTCAGTCCCGAACTACTGAAGGCTGTTCTCAGACTACTCTTACCTGGCACAACCACGATGATTGGACCCAGCATCCATACCCAGTTCCTGCGCGTCCTGTCCATCACCGCAAGAGCAAGTCCGCGATTGGCGGTTGAGTTGCTGCGCATGGATGTTGTTGATACTCTCTACCAAATCCTCACCGGAGTCTCGCCCCCAGCAAGCAACGACGATGCTGCTGTCAAGATTGATAAGAACATCATTATGCAAGCTCTTATCCGCACGCCACGCGACCAGATCTTCGAGACTCTGAACGTTGTCTGCGAGATCCTTCCTAGTGTTTCGCCAGATAATCTCATGTTCATCAACGACCTCACTGACGCTGGTAATTCTGGCCCGGGCAACGTCTCAATCGGCACTCGTGCTCGTAACTCGCCTAATGACAACCGCTTGGAGCTCTTGCGAGAGTGTCAGCCTGAGGTTCGACGCTTTGCAGTGATCCTATTCCCAACTTTGATGCACGCATACACCAGTACTGTCAACCTTAGCGTCAGGCAGAAGGTGCTCACTGCACAGCTGAAGATGCTTTCTAATCTCGACACTGATGTACTCAAGGTTGCCCTCTCCGGCGTGGCTTACGCATCACATCTTGCATCGATCCTAACACAAGAAGAGAACCCGATGCTTGTCACATTTGCATTGCAAATCGCCGAACTTCTTCTCAGGCGTCTGGAGTCTACATATAGACCTCAATTCTACCGTGAAGGTGTTATGGCTGAAATCAGCAAGCTTGCACAGCGCGAACTCACTCCCAGCAACACCACTGAGGCAGATGTCACCTCAGCACCGCCTGCTGATGTACCTTCTTTCTCCGCAGACCTCCCTGTGAGATCCGAACATGCTGAAGACGAGGATGGAGAGCCCAGCGAACCTGATTATCCTGATGAAGGGTCTGCTGGAGAACACGATGATGATGACGGTGACCATGACGACGACGATGATGATTCGGGATCTGACTCTGGAGCACCAAACCTGCATACACCTCCTACTGCCAGCGTTCGGGACATTATCACGTCCCGAGCCCGCAAGTTTGTTGAGGCCTACCAGACCGATGGTGGACTAGGTGAAGCTTCGAGAGCATTGTCGGAGCTCAAACAACTCGCTCAGGACCTTCGCGAGTGCTATAGTTCAAACAACCTATCCGATGGTCCCGCACTATTCCAACGCTTAGCCAAGCACTTCTATGGCGACTCCCTCGAGACTATCACGAGCTACGAGTTGCTTACCTCTGATATCGTCTCAACCCTTCTCGAGATCTTCAAGTCTTCAGACATCTACACAAGCCGCGCTGCCAGGTCGGCTTTCTTGGACGCGTTCATGTCACAAAGAGGTCAGACCACAGCCGCGGCCAGCGACACAGCTTCCCTAGCCACTGCTTTCAGTTCTTTGGTCCATAAGCTACAAGACCTGCTCAGCCGTACGGAGCACTTTGAGGTAATCACTGTTCACCAGAACGCCTCTGATAGCAGTAGAAGTGGCGCAGCATCTATGCTTGCCAAGCAGTTGCGCATCAAGCTATCAGCAGACGATGACTCTGGCATTCCTCGTCCTTACAGAAACATTATGGTCTCGATTCATGCCATCGCGACGTTCAGAGCTCTTGATGATTATCTCCGCCCACGAATCAGTCTTGCAGAGAGAGCTGTACGCAGCCGTGACGCACTGACCAGCAGCCTCGCCGAAGCAGTTGCTCGCCAGGATGGAAGTGCTACAGAAGGCGCTTCGACCCCCCCTGCAAACAAGCGTGCCCATACAAGAGCATCCAAATCCGACACTACCCCTCAGAACAGCGGTGGTGCAACTAGCCGTCTGCGTAGATCATCTCGTAAGGTCTCACAGAAGGACTCTGACGCGGCCGAAGACGATCAACATCAGCTTGAATGCGCCGACGAAGCTGCTCTCTCCGACGACGACGAGGAGGATGAAGAGGGACTTGACGCCATCATTGACGACCTCGACGACGAAGATCAAGACATGGACGATGCCGACCAGGACACTTCAGCAGTAAATCTGGAAGTTGCTAACAGCGGCAAGGTGACTGCTCACAAGGAGGATGGCACTCGCATCAGCACGCCACTGCAAGGATCGCAGCAGTCTGCAACTTCTCGCACTTCTGCTTCTGCAAGACTTGCCGCGGCTCGGGAACTACTCTCTACGCCTACCTCCCAGAGACCTGCTGCCAATACTCCTTCACTCCAGCCTGTCTCTCAGGATTGGCACATTGAGTTCAGCGTTGATGGCCAGCCCTTGTCAAACGACACTACAATCTATCGCGCTGTTCACTTCAATCAAACCAACCCCGATGAGGTGTCGAGCCGCAACATCTGGTCAACATTGCACAAGATATCTTTCAGACGTGCCCCCGGACCCCCTCCTGCAGAGCCTAGCACACTGCATTCATCCTCCGACGCATCTGCAGCATCAACTTCTGAGCTGCCACCTTCGCTTAGTCAACATCCTGCTACCGCCGCCATTCTTCGTTTGATGAGCACTCTGCATGACATGAATGCCAATTTGGAGGATATCATCGCTGAAGAGCAAAGCAATGACACACAGATGAGCTCAGAGCCGTTGGCCCAGTTCGTCAACACCAAGTTGACTGCCAAGCTCAACCGCCAACTCGAAGAGCCTCTCATCGTTGCCAGCAACTGCCTTCCCACTTGGAGTGAGGACCTTGCTCGCCTGTATCCCTTCCTATTCCCATTCGAAACCAGACATTTCTTCCTCCAGTCGACCTCTTTTGGCTACTCAAGATCTATGACTAGATGGCAGAATGCCCAATCAGAGAATGAGTCCAGGCGCCATCGTGATGAACGGCCTTTCTTGGGTCGTCTACAGAGACAGAAGGTTCGCATCTCTCGCAGTAGAATTCTAGAATCTGCCATCAAGGTTATGGAGCTTTATGGCTCATCTCCAAGCATCCTTGAGGTCGAGTACTTCGAGGAGGTCGGAACCGGCCTCGGCCCAACTCTTGAGTTCTATTCGACGGTGTCCAGAGAGTTCTCGAAGAAGAAGATCAAGCTCTGGCGTGAGAATGAATCGATAGCGGGCGATGACTACGCTTTCGGCATGCGCGGCTTGTTTCCTGCACCGATGAGCGAGGAGCAGTCGAAGGATGACCATGGAAAGAAAGTGCTGCACTTGTTCAAGATGCTGGGCAAGTTCGTTGCACGCTCCATGCTCGACTCGCGCATCATCGATGTCTCCTTCAACCCCACATTCTTCCGCATCAGCGCTGGCAACTCTACAATCAAGCCGTCCTTAGGTGCCGTTGCTTCTGTGGACAAGGATCTTGCCAACTCCTTGAAGCCTCTAGTACGTTGCGCTAGGGCAAAGCAGGAAATCCAAGACGATGCAGGACTATCCGCAGAGCAAAAGACTCAAGCTATCAAAGATATCAGAATCAAGGATGCATCCATTGAAGATCTTGGCCTCGACTTCACACTGCCTGGCTACCCCACCATCGAGCTTCAACCTAATGGTGCTGAAATCGATGTGACCATTGACAACGTGGAGCAGTATGTCGAGAAGGTCATTGACTTCACTCTCGGTCAAGGAGTGCAAAGACAAGTCGATGCATTCTGCGCTGGCTTCTCACAGGTCTTCCCGTACTCGGCTCTCAAGGCGTTCACGCCTGATGAGCTGGTGATGCTGTTTGGCCGTGCAGAGGAGGACTGGTCCCTTGAGACACTTATGGATTCGATCAAGGCAGACCACGGCTTCAATCTTGACAGCGCAAGCGTCAAGAATCTTCTGCAGACCATGTCAGAGTTCACTCTGCCCGAAAGACGTGACTTCCTGCAGTTCGTCACTGGTAGTCCTAAGCTCCCTATTGGAGGTAAGTCACAGTTCACTATTCCTAAGTCGGACGACCATGCTAACCACGAAGCAGGATTCAAATCATTGACTCCGATGTTCACTGTGGTGTGCAAGCCCAATGAACCTCCATTGATGCCTGATGACTACCTGCCCAGTGTCATGACATGCGTCAACTACTTGAAGATGCCTAACTACACCTCTCAAGAAATGCTGAGAGCCAAATTGAGTGTTGCGATCAAGGAAGGACAAGGAGCTTTCCACTTATCGTAAACGATGGCATTTGCCGACGGCGTTTCCACGGACGACCAGGTCTGCGGATGGGATTATTACTGAGGCGTTCAAGGGTGACTTTTCTTGCACTGGGATGGAGGGAGGATATTTATCACATGGGTTGCCAATTGGTTGCTCTGCATAGCACCGGCGTCAGCACACAATTCGACCGACCTCTTTATTACGCATACATGTCTTAAGAGAGATTATAGCTACGACATTGATTTCTGAATGTTGTCTTCTTCTGTGTGTGCTGCCTCCCAGACTTCTGCATTTAGTCATTCTCACTTTTCCAGAATGCCTTTGCTCGAAGAGACCCCAAAATCTCTCTACGTACCTATTCAACACACAACAACCGTACGTTGCTTTCCAGTAGCTACTACTCATCCCATTCATCAAAACCATTGCGGATGACCATAGCTACACGTTTATGATAACACATACCTCAGTGTGCAAAGTGTAGATGCAAATAAAACTTAAGAGAAGGGGACAACCCTGCTCTCCTTCAATGACGTCAAACCTCGCGTTCATCATCGCGGCTTCCAACACCAAACACCTCCATCTACCTACCATACCACACCTCTCACCATCTTCTCCCGCCACACGATGGCACCCATACGCCGCTACCTCCGCATAACCAAATACTCCGTCCTCGAAGTACGCATCTACCTCGACAACCCCGCCTTGGCCAACTCATGGCTCCTAAACCCACGCACACCAGTACTCCCACGCGTCATTGAAGCCATCCGCCCACTAGTACTACCAAAACTCCGAGAGGAAAATGAGAATGCAGCCAAGAAAAGCAAAGGCAAAAAGAAACGAGGAGTCAGGGATGTGGTGGCCGGCGATGACTTTGAAGTGTCTATTTTCCTGACGGAAACGAGTACGAGTCATGCGATGCTCACCAAACAAAAGACATTTTCTGCGAAGCCGAAATTGGAGAGTAATGCGAGTAAACTTACGGAGTGGATGGGGGGAGCTAATACGGATACTGCTATCAGAGTGGAAGATGGAGATGAGGTGCCTGCTGTGTTGCTCGAAGAGGAAGCTGAAGACGTGGCTCTGGAGAACATACCCGATATCGATACTGCTGCTGCGACTTCACGCGCGAAACGAACACGAGGCGCAGACGACGAGAACGAACATATCTTTGTGCAATCAGAAGATGATGAGGAAGAGGAAGCAGCACCAAGGAAGAAGAAAAAGACAAAAGTCAAGGATGCTGACGAGGATGATAAGAAAAAGTTGGGTATCAATACTGCGTATGAGGGTTTCAGCATCTATGGAAGGATATTGTGTTTGATTGTCAAGCGCAAGGGAGTCAAGAAGGCTACTGGAGGCAATGCGGCTGGTACGCAAATGTTGGAGAATTGGGTGTCTACGCAAGCGGATAATGAGGGTGTTCTTGATGACGTGGAGGATGGATGAAAGAGTTATTTGCTTTTGTGGAAAGAAGAAGCAAGAGTAAAGAAGCTATGTACAAC
>Ga0058697_10001111_pt1 | contig 10123 bp, 2 predicted proteins | sample AgamicAsMae_FD_66619 | JGI IMG/M metagenome (GOLD analysis project Ga0058697, IMG submission 66619) | Agave microbial communities from Guanajuato, Mexico - As.Ma.e | ecosystem: Host-associated > Plants > Phyllosphere > Phylloplane/Leaf | place: Guanajuato, Mexico | collected 2012-06-04
TGAGATTGAGCCTTTCATGTCTGACGAGGACCTGTACAACGACGAGACTGCTGCCGCTATCCAGCTGTGGTGGGCACCATACCCCTTCGATCGTCGTTCAGGCAAGATGGTTCGTGCTGAAGACGTCCCTCTCGTCAAGCAGTGGTATCTCGAGCACGTTCCCGGCGGTCAGCCTGTCAAGGTCCGGGTCTCGTACCAGAAGCTGCTGAAGAGTTACGTTCTCAATGAATTGCACAAGAAGCCCCCGAAGGCTCAGAACAGGCAAAATTTGATGAGCACTCTCAAGCAGACAAAGTTCTTCCAGCAGACCACCATTGATTGGGTTGAGGCAGGTCTTCAAGTTTGCAGACAGGGCTTCAACATGCTCAACCTGTTGATTCACCGCAAGAACTTGACCTATCTCCATCTTGATTACAACTTCAACCTGAAGCCCATCAAGACCCTGACTACCAAGGAGCGCAAGAAGTCGCGCTTTGGTAACGCCTTCCACTTGATGCGTGAAATTCTCCGCCTCACCAAGCTCATTGTGGATGCTCAGGTACAGTACAGACTCGGTAACATTGATGCCTTCCAACTTGCCGACGGTATCTTGTATGCATTCAACCACGTTGGTCAACTCACTGGTATGTACCGTTACAAGTACAAGCTTATGCACCAGATTCGTACTTGCAAGGATTTGAAGCATTTGATCTACTACAGGTTCAACTCGGGTCCCGTCGGTAAGGGTCCTGGTTGTGGTTTCTGGGCTCCCGCCTGGAGAGTCTGGCTGTTCTTCATGAGAGGTATCATTCCTCTTCTTGAGCGCTGGTTGGGTAACCTTCTTTCAAGACAGTTCGAGGGTCGTCACAGTAAGGGTGTCGCCAAGACAGTCACAAAGCAAAGAGTCGAATCTCACTTCGATCTTGAACTGCGTGCCTCAGTCATGGCTGATCTGATGGATATGATGCCCGAGGGTATCAAACAGAACAAGGTCAACCTTGTGCTTTCACATCTGTCCGAGGCCTGGAGATGCTGGAAGTCCAACATTCCTTGGAAGGTTCCTGGCCTTCCCGCACCTATCGAAAACATTATCCTCCGTTACGTCAAGAGCAAGGCCGACTGGTGGATCTCAGTCGCTCATTACAACCGCGAGCGTATCCGAAGAGGTGCCACCGTCGACAAGACCGTCGCCAAGAAGAACCTTGGTCGTCTGACTCGTCTGTGGTTGAAGGCTGAGCAGGAGCGCCAGCACAACTACATGAAGGACGGTCCTTACGTCTCTTCTGAAGAGGCTGTTGCCATCTACACTACTACTGTTCACTGGCTTGAGTCGAGAAAGTTCCAGCCTATTCCCTTCCCTAGTGTCTCGTACAAGCACGACACCAAGATTCTCATTCTTGCGCTTGAGCGTCTGCGCGAGGCTTACTCAGTTAAGGGCCGTCTCAACCAGAGTCAGCGTGAGGAGTTGGCTCTGATTGAGCAGGCTTACGACTCACCTGGAACCACTCTTGCACGTATCAAGCGTTTCTTGCTCACCCAGCGTGCCTTCAAGGAAGTCGGTATTGACATGAATGACAACTACTCGACCATCAACCCAGTCTACGACATCGAGCCTATCGAGAAGATCACAGATGCCTATCTTGACCAGTACCTCTGGTATCAAGCAGATCAGAGACATCTCTTCCCTGCCTGGATCAAGCCTTCAGACTCTGAGGTGCCACCTCTTCTCACCTACAAGTGGGCCCAAGGTATCAACAACCTGGACAAGGTCTGGGAGACTGCCGATGGAGAGTGCAACGTCATGATTGAGACTCAGCTTTCCAAGGTGTACGAGAAGATTGATTTGACTTTGCTCAACCGCCTTCTTCGTCTCATCATGGACCACAACTTGGCAGATTACATCTCATCCAAGAACAACGTCCAGCTCAACTACAAGGATATGAACCACACCAACAGTTATGGTATGGTTCGTGGTCTTCAATTCTCTGCTTTCGTCTTCCAATACTACGGTTTGGTCATCGATTTGTTGTTGCTAGGTTTGCAACGCGCCAGCGAGATTGCGGGTCCTCCGAATGCACCAAACGACTTTTTGCAATTTAGAGACCGTGCTGCCGAAACTAGACATCCCATTCGTCTCTACACAAGATATGTCGACAGAATCTGGGTCTTCTTCCGTTTCAGCGCAGACGAGTCTCGTGACTTGATTCAACGCTTCCTGACCGAACAACCCGACCCGAACTTCGAGAATGTCATTGGATACAAGAACAAGAAGTGCTGGCCGCGTGATTCCCGTATGAGGTTGATGCGCCACGATGTCAACCTGGGCAGAGCCGTCTTCTGGGACATGAAGAACCGTCTGCCTAGATCAGTCACCACTATTGAGTGGGATGACACTTTCGCCTCGGTCTACAGCAGAGACAACCCTAACTTGCTCTTCTCCATGTGCGGTTTCGAAGTTCGTATCTTGCCCAAGATGCGCAACCAGAACGAAGAGTTCCCTACCAAGGACAGTGTCTGGTCTCTCGTTGACAACTCGACCAAGGAAAGAACAGCACACGCCTTCTTGCAGGTCACGGAGGAGGACATTGCCAAGTTCAACAACCGCATCCGTCAAATTCTGATGTCTTCTGGATCTACCACCTTTACGAAGATTGCCAACAAGTGGAACACAGCTTTGATCGCACTCTTCACATACTACCGTGAGGCCGCTGTCAGCACTGTCGACCTGCTCGACACCATCGTCAAGTGTGAAACCAAGATTCAGACTCGCGTCAAGATCGGTCTCAACAGCAAGATGCCTTCCAGATTCCCACCTGCCGTCTTCTATACACCAAAAGAACTCGGTGGTTTGGGTATGATCTCAGGTTCTCACATTTTGATTCCTGCCAGCGACAAGCGTTGGTCAAAACAGACCGACACTGGTGTCACCCACTACCGTGCAGGTATGTCGCACGATGAGGAGACTCTCATCCCCAACATCTTCAGATACATCATCCCATGGGAAGCCGAGTTTGTCGACTCCCAACGTGTCTGGACCGAGTACTCGCAGAAGCGTCTCGAGGCTCAGCAGCAGAACCGCCGCCTCACTCTTGAGGATCTTGAAGACAGTTGGGATCGTGGTCTTCCTCGTATCAACACTCTCTTCCAGAAAGACAGAAGCACGCTCAGTTTCGATAAGGGCTTCAGAGCTCGTACCGAGTTCAAGATTTACCAGCAAATGAAGAGCAATCCCTTCTGGTGGACATCTCAGCGTCACGATGGTAAGCTCTGGAACCTCAACGCATACAGAACCGACGTCATTCAGGCTCTTGGTGGTGTTGAGACCATTCTCGAGCACACTTTGTTCAAGGCAACTGCTTTCCCCTCATGGGAAGGACTCTTCTGGGAACGTGCCAGCGGTTTCGAAGAATCGATGAAGTTCAAGAAGTTGACAAACGCCCAAAGATCGGGTCTTAACCAAATTCCCAACCGTCGCTTCACATTGTGGTGGTCACCAACAGTAAGTTCTACCCCTATTTCCCTCCCCTTCCCCTCCTCCCCACAGTCTGCGCCGGTCATTGAACTGCCTATCAAAATGCACAAATCTTTTGCATTTGAATGCGCCTCCATTGAGAGCCCGAGAAACTGGCACTCTCCTTGGACAAGCCTCTATGTCGCAAAGGACTGTGCATTGCGATGGCTTCCTTTGCCAATGCAAGGCTGTTGGGGGAGACTAGCCACTTCTTGTTGTTAGTGAGAATATTGCTGACTTGTTGTCTTCCCACAGATCAACCGTGCCAACGTCTACGTCGGTTTCCAGGTCCAGCTCGATTTGACCGGTATTTTCTTGCACGGCAAGATTCCCACCCTTAAGATTTCACTCATCCAGATCTTCCGTGCCCATTTGTGGCAGAAGATTCAGTAAGTTATTTCACTACACATCCTGTCCAACACTAGCTAACTACTTCGCAGCGAGTCCGTGGTTATGGATCTGTGTCAAGTCTTTGATCAGGAGCTTGAGGCACTTGGTATTGAGACAGTGCAGAAGGAGACTATTCATCCCAGAAAGAGTTACAAGATGAACTCTTCTTGCGCCGATATCCTTCTGTTTGCCAGTCACAAGTGGAGTGTCAGCACACCTAGCTTGCTCTACGACACCAAGGACAACATGGGTCAGACTACAACCAACAAGTTCTGGGTCGATGTTCAACTCCGTTACGGTGATTACGATTCTCACGACATCGAACGTTACGTTCGTGCCAAGTACCTCGACTACACTTCTGACAGTATGAGTATCTACCCATCTGCCACTGGTCTGATGATTGGTATCGATCTTGCGTACAACTTGTACTCCGCCTACGGACAGTACTTCCCTGGTCTCAAGCAGCTCGTTCAGCAGGCTATGGCCAAGGTCATGAAGGCCAACCCCGCGCTCTACGTTCTTCGCGAGCGTATTCGCAAGGGTCTGCAGCTCTACGCTTCCGAGAGCAACCAAGAGTTCCTCAACTCTCAGAACTACTCTGAGTTGTTCAGCAACCAGATCCAGCTCTTCATTGATGACACTAACGTCTACCGTGTCACCATTCACAAGACCTTCGAAGGTAACTTGACCACCAAGCCTATCAACGGTGCCATCTTCATCTTCAACCCCAGGACTGGTCAGCTGTTCTTGAAGATCATTCACACCAGTGTTTGGGCAGGTCAGAAACGTCTTGGTCAGTTGGCGAAATGGAAGACGGCAGAAGAAGTTGCAGCTCTCATTCGCTCTCTGCCTGTCGAGGAACAGCCCAAGCAGCTGATCGTCACAAGAAAGGGTCTGCTTGATCCTCTCGAAGTTCACTTGCTCGACTTCCCCAACATTTCCATCCGTGCCTCGGAACTGCAGCTGCCCTTCCAGGCTGCGATGAAGGTCGAGAAGCTTGGAGACATGATCTTGCGTGCTACTGAGCCTCAAATGGTGCTCTTCAACTTGTACGATGAGTGGCTCAAGTCCATCTCATCTTACACCGCCTTCTCGCGTCTCATCTTGATCTTGCGTGCTCTGCATGTCAACCAAGACAAGACCAAGTTGCTGCTTCGTCCTGACAAGACTGTGATCACACAAGAGCATCACATCTGGCCGACGTTGTCTGACGATGACTGGATCAAGGTTGAAACACAGTTACGTGATCTGATCTTGAACGACTACGGCAAGAAGAACAACGTCAACGTCTCTTCTCTGACCCAGAGCGAAGTCAGAGATATCATTCTGGGTATGGAGATCAGTGCCCCCAGTATGCAGAGACAACAGGCTGCAGAGATCGAGAAGCAGCAAGAGGAGCAAGCTCAGCTCACTGCCGTCACAACAAAGACGCAGAACGTAAATGGCGAAGACATCGTCGTCACAACCACATCTCAGTTCGAGCAGCAAACCTTCGCCTCAAAGACCGAGTGGAGAACGCGTGCAATTGCTACGTCAAACCTTCGCACTCGCGCCAACAACATCTACATCTCTTCTGAGGATATCCGTGATGATGAGGAGCACTTCACCTACATCATGCCTAAGAACATCCTCAAGCGTTTCATTACCATCGCCGATCTCCGTGTACAGGTTGCCGGTTACTTGTACGGTTCTTCGCCGCCGGATAACAAGCAAATCAAGGAAGTCAAGGCTATCGTTATGGTACCTCAAGTCGGTAACACTCGCGATATCCAGCTGCCTCGCAACCTGCCTGAGAACGACATCCTCAACTCTCTTGAGCCTCTGGGGTGGATCCACACCAGCGCTGGCAACGAGACAAGCTACATGACCGCACAGGACGTCACTCAGCACGCCCGCCTCATGAACCAGCACGACACTTGGGACAAGAAGACAGTCACCATGACCGTCTCTTTCACTCCTGGTTCAGTCTCGCTGTCTGCCTGGTCGCTGACCCCATCAGGATACACCTGGGGTGCTGAGAACAAAGACATGTCTTCCGACCAGCCTTCTGGCTTCAACCCTGGTGCCGGCTTCGGCGAGAAGTCTCAGCTTCTTCTTTCCGACCGCATTAGAGGAATGTTCTTTGTTCCCGACGACGAGAGATGGAACTGGTCATTCATGGGCTCAGGCTTTGGCGACAAGGAGAAGGGCCGCATCTATGTGGATGTTGGCGTACCCAAGAGATTCTACGATGATGTGCATAGACCTGTCCACTTCCAAAACTTTGCTGAGTTGGAAGACGTCTGGGTTGACAGATCTGACAATTTGGCTTAGAGGAACGATGAGATAGGGGTTGGGTGAGGTGTTCTACGTTTTTTTTTGATGTTCAATAGGCATGATGAAACCAGCATGGCGTTTTATGTAAATAGGTTATAGTTCTCACGAAAGACAAACATAAATTGTACTTCTAGAAATCTTTTCAAGCCTTCCATTGTTGTGAAAAGACAAGCATCACTTTGTGATCTCAACTGTCAACCCACAACCACAGTCTTTCTGGTGGCTTTGGTAGTTCTGATGTTCAAACTTCAGCTCAGCATGCTGCTTTGTCATCGGCTGTCTTCCTGTAGTTCGTGGGATGGATTGCAAGCTTTCACGACACATTAGCACCAAATTGAGTAGGTAGGAGCAGATATATAGATTGGTTTGATGGTAGAGAAGGGAAATGTTAGTTGGTGATTTCATTCATCTTCTTGCCAGCATTTAAGGATAACCAAAGACTGTATGAATGAGTTTTAATTGGTCAGACAATTTCGTTTCTAATCCGATTGGTGTTCTCATAATAATCTTTCAGAAGTCCTCAGCGCTGTGACAGGTGATGATTCATTGATGGAATATGATTTGGAAAATCCATACTAACAGGGTGGTACTAACAACAAGTGTAGATACGAACCTACTCGTGCTTAGAACAATCTGACTCTCTAGTCAGCAATCTTCAAAAGTCAGATCCAAACCTACCTTGTCTTTTTCCTTAAATTGAAGCTCTGGTGAGACCTGTAGAGCTTTTGAGCGCTCATTGGATCACGAAACTTGACACAGAGTTTGATTTTTGTTGGCAAACGCTTTTCAGCTCCTGACCAAGAGCTGCAAAAAACATCAGTTGTTAGCTCGTCTTGTTTCATCATAACGAAAAGTTTCGTGCTTCCTACAGTTGCCACCTATCCACGAGGCTTTTTGTCATAACAGAGAGCAAGACTTTGACCTATTAATGGGCCTTCCAGCACTTTCTCCAAGCTCACTGGCATCTATGCAGAGCCTATAGCAAGACTCGAACGCTCCATTCTGAACTATCATAGAAGACAGTCCAAGCAGACAGGTTGATATTATTCTGTTCCGCCAGCTGTGTATGAAAGGCGTCAAAGCAGCATAATGAGATTGATGATATTCTCCTCGGCTACTGAGTAGCTCTTGGGAGAACCTGGTAGCCGTGCTGCCGTACTCTTGGTCCGATGAAGACTAGGTATCCTTGATGTAAAGAAGCACTGGTCAGACCTTGCCGTCGTCACTCTTTCCGGTTGTGAAGCCTCACAAGGCACATCTGAGGAAGCAGCGGTTACCAGTATAGATATCTGTTCAGTTTTCATATAGCCTTGCTTGGAGGTGAATGTAAGCTGGCGGTAGCATTGCTAGGCGTCCGTAGGGTGCGTTGAGCTTCGGCCATCATCGCAAAGCCGGAGGAACGCAACTGCTGTTTCCTCACCCTTGACTTGCGAATTCTGCTTTCTTGTCTCGCAACCAAGCACTCTTTCAGCTCCTGCTTTCTTCTTCTTCTTTCTTGATGAACCAAACGTCACTGTAGCCTGCTCTTCTCTGCGGTTAGATGATGTGTCTGTCCGTGGCAAAGTCGTCTGCAAAGCGCATGATGCCCATGGTTCGAATCATCGCAAGCCCTTCCACTCATCACCACAACCGCATGCGCTTCAGTCTGCTGCCCAGAGCACGTGCGCGCATGTGTTATCCTCTACGACTCAAGGTAAGAACTCCTCTTCATCGTCTTCACCGCGCACGTCAACTGACTCGACTTGTCGGCGACAGCAATCGTCACTCAGAAGTCGGAAGGATCGTGTGCCACAGCGCTGCTTTTTCAAGATCTTTCGACTTGACTTGACTCCTCTTTCATCTGTTCATCCAGTCTTGCAGTCTCCAAGTCTTTGTTCCAGGTATGCGTCTTTGCTTCATGAAATTTTCATCGCGCACCTCGACTGACTTGACATAGCAGCACCATCAGTCATTGCACGAGAGTCTGTCAGATCATGCGTCTCTGCGCTGGCCTTCATAAGATCTTCAGTCTGACTTGACTTCTCTTTGCTTTGTTCCTCCACTCAAGCTTGGTGGAGTCTCGCGTCTGCTCTCCAGGTATGCGTCGTTGCTCGATAAGATCTTCAACTTCAACTGACTTGACCAAGCAGTATCCACTCTCAGCTCTCAGCGGATCTCTCTGAGTTCTCGAAGTACTTGTGCCTTGCGCTGGGCGGTCAGCATGCCCTGCCAGCCTCTTTGACTGGGACAAGGTCTGTCTTTGTTCAAGCTTCCGTCAGAGCTCCTCTTCCGTTATGTTCTTCGGAGGTAAGAAGTACGTCAACTCGTGCGGCTTCTCCTGCGACTTTACAACATCCCTCAAGATGCTCAACTGTCTTGCAGTGTGTGGCAGCCTTCTTCCTCTTCTTCTCGGTATGTCTCCTGCTGCTTAGAGAGTTGTTAATCTGTATTGACCGGAAGTAGTCTCAAGATCGTGGCTGCCGCGGTACCGGCTCAACGACTTCTCCAATTTTCTGGTCGAAGCCTGCCTCGGGTCCATCCGACGTCGCGCCTCAGGCTCGAAGCCTCGCTTCCCCTTACCGCACTCCGAGGCAACACGACCGCGACCCTGTCCTCGGTGCGTTGGTTCATGGGCCGGACAAGATACTACAACCTCGCTGTCGCTCTTTGTCCGGAGTACGGTCTCCTCGACACTCGGGCTCGAAGCCTTACCTCTCCTTACCGCACTCCGGGACAGCACGATCGCCACTCCGTCCTCGGTGCGTTGGTTCATGGGCCGGGAAACGTGATACAACCTCGCTGTCGCTCTTCATCCGGAGTACGGTCTCCTCGATACCCGGGCTCCCCCAACGTCGCTGCTCTGGTCAAGCCTTCTTGCCCCTATCGGTCATTCGCGTTGGTATAGCCAGCTGTCGTCGGTCTTCGTGCGTCCACCCGAGACTTGGGAACATCGCTGTCGCTGTTCGTCCGGAGCCCGTTCTTCCCGACATCGGGGCTCATTCGACGTCGGTCCTCCTCCCAAAGAACTCTCGCGTGATCGATCCAGACAACTCTGATGCACTCCTCGTCACTAGTCTTCGCAACAAGACCAGCGAAGAGCTCCTGATGTATCCTGTCGTCACCTACGGCACTGAATACATCTACGAGGCTGTTCTGATCCCTGTTCACAGCAAGCCATCAGGGGTTAGAAGTCACTATCTTTGCATGTCTTCTTGTGCAACTTTGGTCCTGGGTCCGGGCAATTAAATATGTGGCTGGCCCGGGACCAAGACCTCCGCCGACACTGCTTTCCGCAAGCTTCGAGTCAAGACATGGTGGGTCCTAGGTCCAGGCAATTGAAGAGGTGGTCTGGCCTGGGACGGTGCACGATGTCAACACTACAGCCACCTGGCTCCAGGCAATTGAAGAGGTAGCTTGGGCCGGGTCGGCAGATATCGTGCACCGAGGCGGGTGTGCTTGGTGATTGATATCATCAACCTCGACAAGCCACCGGTCAACGTTGACACTTCTGCCAACAAGACCAACGATTACGGCAATCTCCAGTACGATGCCTACGAGCACCCCAGTGCTAAGCCTCGTCCTCTCCGCCGTGTTTCGGGCTACAGCTCCAGCCGCTCCTCATCTGGTCGCTCTCTTCGCGACGCCTACCACGAGGCTGGCGGCTTGGGTATCGAGCTCAGCGAGAAGAGCTCAAACATCTACGCCCACGACAACGGCACCACTCTTGGTGTCGATGGCGACAACAACTTCGAGAGACGCCGCGATACGATCAACATGAGATCGCACGACTTCTATCTCAAGCAGTCTGGCTTCAACGGCACCGCTTCGCAACGTCGCAAGTCAAAGGAGCACAAGCACCAGCCTGTTTTTGATCTGGCCGAGCACGGCGTTGACAACGAGAAGCTCGACCTTCTTGTAGACAAGGTCGTTGAGCTTCTGTATCTTACT
>Ga0058697_10001112_pt1 | contig 10113 bp, 7 predicted proteins | sample AgamicAsMae_FD_66619 | JGI IMG/M metagenome (GOLD analysis project Ga0058697, IMG submission 66619) | Agave microbial communities from Guanajuato, Mexico - As.Ma.e | ecosystem: Host-associated > Plants > Phyllosphere > Phylloplane/Leaf | place: Guanajuato, Mexico | collected 2012-06-04
GTGCTGTTGTTGGAGCGGTTGTTGCTGTCGCGGGGGTGATGGGACCGGTGGTGGGAGGGGCGATTACAAAGTTTGCGAGTTGGAGGTGGGTGTTTTGGATCAAGTAAGTTTTTGATTGTGGAAGAAAGTTGTTTCACTGCTGACTCTTTGTAGTGGTCCTGTTGGTGTTGTTACTGTGGTGCTGTTTCTGCTCACTTGGCCTAAGGAGAGTATGGTGAAGCAACCTGTTCGTCGCTCCTGGAGACAGCTGGATTTTTTGGGCTCCTTCCTCCTCATTGCGGCCTCCGTCCTTGTAGTCTTCGCCTTCCAGCGAGCCGGTCTCAGACCAAATTCCTGGGGCACTGCTATATCCCTCGCACCACTGCTGGTAGGATGCCTGTGTTGGTGTATCCTCTTCGCCTGGGAACTCTTCGCCTCGCACCACTCAATCTCCACCATCTTGCCCCCTCGCCTACTCAAACGCCGTGTGTACACTTCCACAGTCATAATCACCATACTCAGTGGCTTTGTAAACTTCATCGCCATATACAGTCTACCCCTCCACTTCCAAATCGTCAACGGAAGCAGTCCCCTCATGGCAGGGGTAGCACTGCTACCTCTATTGGTATCAGCAGCTATAGGCAGTATGCTAGGCGGCCTCAGCACCAATCACTCTTTCCCCGCCTTGGCTGTTGCAAGCAGCTTGATGGCAGTAGGAACAGGTCTCTTATCCACGCTCTCAAACCACCATGGTATTCAAAGCAGAACCTATGGCTTTGAAGTGCCATTGGGCTTGGGGATGGGTTTGTCGATCTCGACTTCGACGCTGTTGGCTGCTTTGCAGTGTGAAGGTCGGGATATGGCTGTTGCGCAAGGTATTGTTGCGCAGGCTAGAGTGCTGGGAGGTAGTATTGGGATTGCGGCTTCGTCTGCTGTTGTGGGTGGTATGGTTGTCAAGGCTGGGAGAGAGGGGCAGAAGGGCGACGAGAGGATGGTGTATGCAAAGGCTTTTTCGAAGACGATGTGGGTTTGTGCTGTTGTTGCTTGTGTTGCTTTGATCATCTCGGTGGGAACTTATCAGAGGAAGGGGCAGACATCACAGGCGCATTCGGAGGTAGAAAATGATGCACCGAGGAGAGAGGAGATTGTGATGGAGAAGGTAGTGTGATTAAAGAGGTATGTACTGTCACATGTACGGAGGATATATATATCACGAGCATGTGGAACGACAACGTGTCGAGCATATTATGGAACCTATTCCTCAACGTTAGTAATCGATCTCGAAGATTGATATATGAATAGAAGAGGTGTAGATGTGGAAATCAGGAACAGAATCGCGTTTGCATCAAGTACAACATTTGTTGCATCAAAGTGAGCTGGGATAACGAAGTGTAGTCATCATTTTAGGGATGGGTGGGAACGGTGGTGAGGATGAAAAAGGTGGAAACGTACTGTTTGAGTAGTCTCAAGAGACGTGGATGTCCTTGCAGGAATCCTGCGAAGGCTGTCGATGATCTGTGGATTAGTTGGTGAAGCTGCTCACGCGATGGCATTGCATCTCGTGGATCGCAAAGATCATAGCAGGAAAGCAAGATCATGCACACGTTCTTTTGTCCAGAGCCACTTGTTGCGAGATGTCTGCGCATTGATGCGCATCCTCGCATTGAGAAGATCGACAAGATGTATACTGCAGAAGGCTTCCCTATCCTTCTGGCGCCTCGGCAAGCCCAACTCTTCATCATGGCAGTCCAGCTCATCGACACTATAGCCGATGAGCCCGTTCGACTTCTGCAGGCGAAAGGCGGCGCGATCGCCATCCCACCACTTGCCCTTGAAGTCCACGTATGAACCTCTTGAGCCAATGGCCACAATGGATCTGATCAAAGCGATCTTATCGTCTGGCAGTGCATCGGGCCACCGAGGTATACACTGGTATGTGATCAACCTCTTGCTGATGGGATCCAAGCGACCGGCATCGCCTCCCACGCGCCTTGTCTTGACGACCCAGTCATTGGTGCTGTAGAAGAGAGGGAGTGCCTCGGCGCGGACACGATGGCAGGTAGAAAGAAGGGCGGGCTCTACATCTAAGCTGTCATCGTGAGAGGAGTCGAGGAGAGTGGTAGAGAGCGGCTTAGCCAAAGCTAGCAAGAAGACGAGATGGCGGATCTCATGAGGAAGTCGGAAGAGCAAAGATTGAGCTTGAGAGTGCTCGGGTTTTGTGTATTTCGGAGAGGTTTTGTCGGCTGTGGGCGGCGGCTGCATCCGTGTCGCGGTCAGGGTCATGGTGGGGACTTGGATATAACAAGACGTCGAAGATGTTTGTGACCTTGTTGGAGGTCTGTGGCCCTGGGTGGATACCACTGACACTTTGATCAAGTGGTCGTCCAGACCAGGAATCTTCGGAGGTGCTGCAGCTGTGGTATGCAATGTGAAAGGATAATTCTAACGACTGATCGAGTCACGCCTCGGCAGGGGACTGCTTCATGACGTATCTTATCACGACAAGGAATCTTCAAAGAACAGAGAGAGCCACCAGAGTTTGTCCACGACCTAGATTTCGACATGGCTTCATATCAAAAGCCGAGAGAATGGCGGAAGACCATCTCTGACCAAGAATACCTCATATCGACAGACTTGAACAGCATCTCACACGACTTTGTCAACAATGCGTACTCATCGGAGGACATGTATTGGGCGAAAGCAATGCCTGCTGCGATCCTTCGAAACATGCTGTCCAACTCACTGGTGATGGGACTCTACGCGGTACAATCGCCATTTCCAGCAGCCAAGACAGTGGAGGAACCATCGTCGCCAGACACGCCTTCACCCTCACTCGAGGATCCATCGTTTTACTTCTCGAACGAATTTGAACGAAACGGCGCTGGAGCAGACAAGCTGGAACAGGTGGGATTCGCTCGCTTCGTCACGGATCATGTCACAGTCTTTTACTTGACTGATGTTTACGTTGAACCAGACTCCCGAGGCAAGGGCCTGGGAAAGTGGCTGATCTCGTGCTGTCGGGAGATACTCGATTCGAAGCCGCATTTGATGAGAGCGATGCTCATGGCTTCGCCAGGAGAGGGCAAGGAGTTCTATGCAGAAAGCCTCGGTATGCGCGACATACAAGAAGAGGTTGCTGAGGGTCATGTTATCCCCATGACAAGAGGACGTAACCAATGAGAGGCATATCAAAAGGTCTTGTCATCATTGGAATAAGGAAAACATCGGCGGAGGAGGCGAGTTGCAAGTCCGGGGAGTTTTGACGCTCGGACTCGCCATGTGAAAGTCTCTCTGAAATTTACCTTTGCCTCAACTTGCAAATCTATATCCACTTGTTTCCTTCATCTTTGTGTATTTTCATCTTTCGAAATGTTGGGAGCTCTCAGAAGGTGCTCTACCGTGCTGCCGCGCAGTGTCGCCCAGCTCTCAAGCGTAACTAGAAGCTCTGCTGTTTCAAAAATTTCACGGCCTTACAACGCAGCACTTATCACCAGAAGCCTGCATCAGACCAGCCAATGGAGACAACAAAACGCCGCCGTTGCTGAAGAGGAGGAGGGTCTCGGTTTCCAGTCGGAGCAGACCGAGAATGGTCCCATCACAACCTTTGCCGAATTGGGCCAAAGGCAGCTGGTCAGCAAAGGAGTCGTCCAGACTCTGATCAAGGACATGGGCCTCGAGAACATGACCGAAGTCCAGACCGCCACCATTAACCAGGCCTTGAATGGAAACGACATCCTCGCTCAGGCCAAAACCGGTACTGGCAAGACCCTGGGTTTCCTGATTCCCGTCCTGCAGAACATTCTCAAGACCGATGCTTCTCTCGGTGAGCGCCGCAGAGGCTTCGCCGCTCGCAGAGGCAACAGAACCACCGCCGACGACATTCGCGCCATCATCGTCTCGCCCACCCGTGAACTGGCTGAACAAATCGCCGTCGAGGCAAAGCGTCTTGTTGCAAACACTTCGGTCATTGTACAGACGGCAGTAGGAGGAACAATGAAGTCCGCTGGCCTGCGCGCCATCCAGCGCGAGGGCTGCCACATCCTGGTCGGTACCCCCGGTAGACTGAAGGACATCTTCAGCGACAAGTACTCCGGTGTCGAGGCTCCCGGTCTTGACGCCCTTGTCTTCGATGAGGCCGATCGCCTTCTCGACCAGGGTTTCTGGCCCGAGATCCAGGAGATTATAAGCCTTCTGCCCAAGCCTGAGGAGAAGACTCGTCAGACCCTCATGTTCAGCGCTACTGTGCCCAACGAGGTGCAGAGACTGGTCAAGCAGACCCTCAGACCTGGTTTCGACTTTGTCAAGACTGTGCGCGACGACGAGGAGCCTACCCATGCTCGCGTTCCTCAGCACCTCGTTACTGTCAACGGCCTGGAGAACACCGTCCCTGCTATTGTTGAGCTGTGCAAGAACGCCATTGCCGATGCCCAACAGCCCGACGCTCGCCCCTTCAAGGCCATTATCTACTTCAACTCCACTGCCGAAGTCACTCTGGCCTCTGCCGCTCTCACCGAGCTTCCTGTCGACGAGGACTCTGTCGTTCCTCAACAGAGCCCTCGCAGTCGCTACCGCGATGTACCATCTGCCCTCTACCCTGCCCGCATCTTTGAGATCCACTCTCGTTTGAGCCAGGCTCAGCGTACCCGTGCTTCTGACAATTTCCGCAAGTGCTCTTCTGGTATTCTGGTATCCTCCGATGTGACCGCCCGTGGTATGGACTTCCCCAACGTCACCCACGTCATCCAGGTTGGTATGCCTCGTGATCGCGAAACCTACATTCACCGTATCGGCCGTACTGCTCGTGCTGGTAAGGAGGGTCAGGGTTGGTTGATCTCTCCTATGATCGAGGCCCAGGAACTTCCTCGCAAGCTCAACGACCTCCCCCTGCAAAAAGACACTACTCTGGCTACCGCATCCGTCGACATGACTCGCGAGGCAGACGTTCCCAGATCAGCTGCCACTGTCTTGTCCCAGGTAGCTGAGGCATACAAGCGTGTTCCCATGCAGCTCAAGGCCGATGCCTACAAGGGCTACATCGGTACCTACGGCTTCATTCGCAAGAAGGCTCTCGTCAAGGCTATCAACAACCTCTCCCGCTACGCCTGGGGAATGGCTACCCCTCCAGAGGTCTCATCTAAGCTCGCCAGTCGCGTTGGCCTCTCACGAGTCCCTGGCATGAACATCGATGGAAGAATTATTGATGGTAACCTCGACGATGTCGACGACAGACCCATCCGCAGCAATGATACTCGTTTCGGTTACGGCAACAATCGCAGTCGTACCTACTCAAACGACCGCCCTGATGGTGGTCGTGCACACTTCGGCGGCGGTCGCGGCGGCTCTGGTGATCGCAGAACAAGTTACGGCGGCGGCGACCGTGCTGGTTATGGCGGTAGCGACCGTGCTGGTTATGGCAGCAGCGACCGTGCTGGTAGCTTCGGCAGAGGTGGATACGGCGGAGATCGCGCTGGCGGCGACCGTGCTGGCTATGGCGGCGAGCGCAGAGGTGGTTACGGCAGCAGAGGTGGTGACCGATACTAATCTGCGAGAATCAAAGCATTCTCTCACGATGTTTGATTCATGAGTTGCATTTACTCAGGCGTTTCTCAGGGATACCAAAAACAACTTACTGTACAATATGGGGATCTTGTTCGGCAGGGGGTTTTATATACCAACATGATTGGGACTTGGAGCACTCGGTTATCTGTAAAAAAGCATTGGCGTTCGAAGGGGCTTAGGTGTTGTGATTAGACATGTATAAAACTGATCTCCTCTTTTATTGTTACAATTGTTTCGTTTGACCTGATTGTAACTGTCCCTGTGTTTGCTAGCAAAAGAAGTGTACGACCTGTTCCACGTTAGGAAGGTGTATAACAACTTGCCAAGGCTCTCTATCAACATCCGATGTCTCCGCACGAAGGATCGCTCCTGCAGGTTGGAGATGGACCACTAGCGACTTCCGCCTCAACTTGGGGCAAGGCATCAACATCCTCGTCATCAGAACATCTCATCTTCGCATCCCACATTGCATTCTTCGATTGCGTTGGAATCATCACATTATTGCATTCCGGCTTCTATTATCAAAATCATTTCCCAAACCATTTCAGTTATTGTTCAAAGAGCATCGGCTTCGATCTAGCCTAGTCAACATGCTTCCAGACAAAGCTTCGGCTTTCTTGCTGGCTTCGGCTCCCTTGCTGGCTAACGCAAACCTCCTGCAATCCGTCGGATACATCCCAAGCGACGCTCAAATCCGGTTATCACCACCAAAGTCTTTGTTTTCTTGGCAGGATGTGAGTAGAGACTCGGACTGTGCGATCAACAGTACGGAGGATTGACCATGAGCAGACGCCCGCAAACGAATCTCTGGTCTACCATGAGTGCTTCGGTACCTTTCAGTGTGCCAAGCTTCAGGTCCCTCTCGACTGGACTGCGGAAGAAGGAACGGACAATCGCACTGCAGAGATCGCTCTGATCAAAGTCCCCGCAACTGTTCCGGTGACTGATAGCAGATATGGTGGTGCCGTGGTCCTCAACCCTGGTACGTCAATGCAATGCTGCTTTCGAGACATACGATCAGGCTTACTAACGTGCAAATCAGGTGGCCCCGGTGGTTCTGGTGTCAGTATGGTATGTTGTCGAGGCTTCGGTTCAATGTGATATATGCTTACTATGTGTTCAGGTCCTTGGTAGAGGAAAGGATATCCAGACTTTAGTCAGTGCTGGGCCAGATGCCGACAATGATACTGCCAAATATTTCGACATCATCAGTTTCGATCCCCGTGGCGTTAACAACACCCGACCTAATTACCAATGCTTTCCTAATGCCATCGAGCGATTGACCTTCGAGAAGGAGATGATGGCATACGGCGCTCCTGGCAGCAGCGATACAGCATTCGCCAACCTATGGACTCTTGTGCGTACCCTGGCTGACTCGTGTTCGAAGAGAGCCATTGAGTCAGGTATTGGTGAACACATGTCGACTACCAGCGTGGCAAGGGATATCGTGGAGATCGTTGAGAGACATGGCGAGTGGAGAGAGCAAGAAGCCCGCAGACTTCTGAGCTCTGCTGATCAGTCGGAGAGGAATTTGCCGGATCATCTCAAATACCGACCTGGTGAAGAGATGATCCAGTATTGGGGCTTCAGCTATGGCACTGTTCTTGGGGCCACACTCGCCGACATGTACCCCGAACGAGTCCAGCGAGTCATTCTGGATGGCGTCGTTGATTCTTTCGATTACTACCAAGGCGGATGGACCTCTAATCTGCAAGACACCGACATGGAACTTGCCAAGTTTGCCGAATATTGTTGGAAGGGTGGGCCCAAAAACTGCGCTCTCTACGACGAAGACGGACCTGGCTCCATCGCTGAGCGCTTCTCGAAGATCACACAAGATCTCAAGTATAACCCCATCGGTGTGCCAGGCACAGACAAGTATGGTGCCGATCTGGCAACTTACACCGATCTCAAAAAGTTCTTTTGGACCACTGCCTACATGCCGCTTATGAAGTTTCATGCACTCGCGGAGACCATGGCACAACTCGAGAAGGGCAACGGTACTGCTTTGGTACAAGAAAGAAGAAGAGGGAGCTTTCAGCTCAAACACGGTCTTCCTGAGCAATGCGAAAAAGACGGACCATACTCTGACGCTTGCAATCCAATCTATGATGGAGAGAGTTTGAGCCTAGTCTCTGCAGGAGTCCTGTGCAGCGACGCCGAATCGCAGACCGACATGACGAAGGACCAGTTTTGGGATTATGTACAGGAGTTGATCAAACAGAGCAAGATGATGGGCGATGTGTGGACGACGATCAGAATGCACTGCACACAGGTAAGCTCGAGCTCACTCCAAGAAGTTGTGTAAAGGCCAAGTGTACTGACTGCAAAGTGGCATGCTCGACCCAAATGGCCATACACCGGCCATCTCAACGCTACAACTCACCACCCTATCCTGTTCATCGGAAATACTGTTGACAACGTTACGCCCATCCGCAATGCTCACAGAATGTCCGAGGGCTTCCATGGTTCTGTTGTCTTGCATCAGGACACAGAAGGACATTGTTCTGCTTCTGGCGTCAGGTAAGTTCTCACTCCTTTCGCAAATGAAGAGGCTTCATTTCTGACTAAGAGATTCAAGTCTTTGCACTGCCAGAGCTGTCAGAACCTACTTTCAGACTGGCGAGTTGCCCGAGAAAGGAACTATCTGTGTGCCAGAAAGATGGCCGCTCGATGGGTTTAGCGAAGAGAAAGAACCTGCCTTACCAGAAGGCGAGACAGACGATACACTCTGGAAGGCTATCGTTGGTATCGTCAGATGACCGGACGTCTCTTGTATGTCCAAGCACAGTTGCGATGTGATTCCAGAGATGCATATTGATCCCTGAGTGGGTTGAGGAGGAACAGGCGAGAGGCGCAGGGACGAGTGAGTTGAAGGCTTGTACAGGCACTTTTGTTGCGAAGTTGTCATTGACGAAAAGGTCATCAGAGGATTCACGAAAGCGAGCGTACCTAGGAGAGATTCGCAGATAGTACACTACTGCGTCACATTCACGTCATTCTGATTATTTCTGACACAGGTGTGTCGCTTCCACTCTATTTTCTGAATATCCCTGTAGCCCTGTAAGACTCCGTACAATCCAGTCTTTTACAATCTACCACGGATGGTTAGTCATTTCGATATTTGATGTGTGGCTTCAACTTGTCCGGTCCTTGCACAGAGGAGCCAACATATCTTGGTATACCAAGCATATAAGCTACAAAGTCAACCGCCATTGAAGCTTTTGATCAAGATCGATCTGCAAGCGGCTTCGGATCTCACCCCGGCAGTACGGTATTCATATGGATAATGACCTTTGCACGACCTCATCCCGCACTTTCGACTTCATCTACAAGCCGAGCGGCTCATCTACGTTGCAATGACAGTAGGGCACTCTGTAAGCAAGTATGATTGGTTATGCTTCGTCATGAAGATAGCAATTCTCGGAGGCAACGGATGACAATCATATACCTACCTTCTTCTACTTCCAGTCACCGAGCCTGTTTTCCCTTGACCTCTTTTCTTCTCGTCTGTCGTATAACATCAAAACTACCTTCAATACTCCAAGTCTCTCTACTCTGGTCCTCCTAGATACAATGGCGCCAGTCAATGGCTTCTCGCCGCAAGAGATCGCACACCTCACATCTAACGCCGGCATCGCAAAATCGCACCTCAGATGGGGCGAACTAATCGTCAAAGCCTTCCTCGGCGGCGTCTTCATCTCCCTCGGCGGCCTCGTCAACCTCATCGTCCTAGCCGGAAGCCCTGGTCTCCGCGAATCAAATCCTGGACTGGCAACTCTGATCGCTGGCTTCACATTTCCTCTAGGCTTTGTGCTGATCACACTCACGAATATGGAGTTGTGCACGAGTAATATGTTTGTCATGCCTTTCACTGCTCTCCAACGCAAGATTTCAATTCTGGACATGGCGAAGAATCTGGTAGTTTCGTATCTGGCGAATTTATGCGGGTGTCTGTTTGTCGCTGGCTGTCTGGGCTGGTGGAGCGATGTTTTTGACACGGACACCATGTCCTCGTACGCAGTCACCCAAGCCCGAAACAGAGTCAACGTGCAATGGTCGGTGAACCTTTTACGCGGCGTCGGTTGCAATTTCTTCGTCGCACTAGCATTTTTCCTTTCCATTGGAGCTGTGGAGTTTGTGTCCAAAGTCTACACCATCTGGATTCCGGTATGGGCGTTCGTTATCGCTGGATACCAACACAGCATTGCGAATTTCTTCATGGTGCCCATTGGCATGTTCTACGGCACCGATTTCGGGGTTGGAAAGTTTATCTATCAGAGTATTATTCCTGTTACCATTGGAAACTTGCTGGGTGGGATTTTGTTGGCGAGTCTGCCGTTTTGGTATCTTTATGGCAGAGAGGAAAGGGCGGCGCCGAATGTGCAGACTGGACAGCCTGTTGATGAGGAAGAAAAGACGAGGAAGAGGGGGAGGAGGAGTCTGGCTAGTGATGCTGAGACTGTGGTTGGTGGACAAGGGTCTTCGAGTTCTGGGTTGAGATATGATCGGACTGGTATGGCTCAAGCTGCTTGAAGATTCTTGTCAGGACACTATGCCTACGGGCTCTGATGA
>Ga0058697_10001113_pt1 | contig 10105 bp, 10 predicted proteins | sample AgamicAsMae_FD_66619 | JGI IMG/M metagenome (GOLD analysis project Ga0058697, IMG submission 66619) | Agave microbial communities from Guanajuato, Mexico - As.Ma.e | ecosystem: Host-associated > Plants > Phyllosphere > Phylloplane/Leaf | place: Guanajuato, Mexico | collected 2012-06-04
GGGCGGCGAAGGTAGCGCCGGGCGGCCTGGCGGGTCCACACCTTGAAGTCGGGCATGTAGACGTCGACGATCCCCTCCATCAGCCGCAGGCTGTCGAGGCTGTCGTAGGAACTGGTGTTGTAGACGATCGGCAGCCGCAGGCCCCCGGCGATGGCCAGCGGCACGGCCTCCAGGATCTGTGGGACGACGTGCTCGGGCGTGACCCAGTTAATGTTGTGGCACCCTCGTGCCTGCAGCTCCAGCATCATCTGCGCCAGCCGCGCCGGTGTCACCGGCTCCCCGCGGACTTGCCAGGAGATGTCGTGGTTCTGGCAGAACACGCAGCGCGATTTATAATAGCGATCGCATTGGAGCCTTCGAGTTTCCGAAATCAACGAGATCCGCGGCGCCGCCCGGTACGTATCGTTAAAGGATGCCCTCTATAAGGCCTATCGTCCGCATCATGCCTGGTGGGCACGGCTGCCCTGAACAGGTGAGCGAAGGCTTCGCGCCTGATGGCCCTTGACACTTTTGGAACTGATCGACTCGAAGGGCCGATCTGGACATGTATCTACCGCGCGTGGCGACCAAAATTCCGGGAACGAAAGGTTGTGCCCGTCATGGGCATCTACTTGGAATGGCGCTCCTGGTCGTCATTTCCGTCGCCCTGGGCGGCTGCGCCACCATCCAGGGAAAGGCGCAGCGCGGCGGCGACCTCATCGCCGGAGATGGCGCCGTCTGGACCAGTGGCGCGGTCTCGCCGCGGGTCCATGGCCCGGTGCTGAGCGGATTCGTGGCGTTCGGTGACTTCGGCGGCGGCAAGTCCCAGCACGCGGTCGCGACGGCGATCGAGCGGTGGGTGGCCGCCGGCCATCGGATAGATGCGCTCGTCACCACCGGCGACAACGTCTACGAGGACGGCGACCCCCGGGCCTTCGGCGCTCAGCTCGACCGGCCGTACCGGCAGCTTCGGCGGACGCGCCCGCTGTGGGTCACGCTCGGTAACCACGACGTCAAAGGCGGGCGCGGACTCCAGCAGCTTGGCTACCTTGGGCTACCGCCGCTGCCATACGCCAAGCGGCTCCCCGGGGTCGAGTTGCTGTTCCTCGATGCCAACCGGCCCGACCAGCGGCAGAGCGCCTGGCTCGACCGGCAGCTGGGTGCACCCGGCCCACCGTTCCGGGCGGTGGTCTTCCACCAGCCGGCCTACTCTTGCGGCACGCAGCACGGCTCCACCCGGGCTGTCATCCGCCGCTGGGTGCCAATTCTCGAGCGCCACCAAGTGGCGCTGGTGCTCAACGGCCACGAGCATGATTATCAGCGGTTCACCTCCGGCGCCGGTGTCACCTACGTGGTGACCGGCGGTGGCGGCCGCGAGCTCTACCCCATTTTGCGTTCCTGCAGAGGAGTACCGACGCGGCAGGCGTGGGCGGTCCGCCACCACTTCGTCGCCGTCGAAGTCCGCCGTAGGGCGCTATCACTGACCGCGGTCGCCGAGGACGGCAGCGTGCTCGACCGCGCAGTCCTGAACCGTGCCTGACCACCTGTCCAGGCACGCGGCGAACTGGTCGCCCGCGCGGCCGTGCGCGCCCTGGGCAAGTCTGACCCGATCGACGCGCTGGCGGTGGCCCGGGCGGCGCTGCGCGAACCCGACCTGCCCACCGCCGGGCACGACCCGGCCTCGTGGGAGGTCAAGCTGCTGGTCGATCATCGTGAGCACCTCATCGCCGAGCGGACCAGGACGATCAACCGGCTGCGCTGGCACCTGCACCAGCTGGACCCCGACCTGGAACACGCCGCCCGGCGCTTGCCTGGCCCATCCCTGGACCAGATCGCCGCCTGGCTGGCCGGCACCCCCTCGTCGGTCCAGATCGCCATCTGCCAGCAGTTGGCCGCCACGATCGCAGCGCTGACAGCACGCATCGGCCAGCTCACCGGTGATCTGCGCCGGCGGGTCGCTCGGCTGGCCCCGAACCTGCTCAGCCTGCCGGGCTGTGGGGTGCTGACCGCGGCCAAGCTGATCGCTGAGACCGCCGGGGCTGATCGCTGAGACCGCCGGGGTGGCTCGGTTCCGGTCCGAGGCGTGCTTGCCATGCACGCCGGGGTCGCACCGATCCCGGTCAGCTCGGGGCGCACCGACCGGCACCGGCTGTCACGCGGTGGCCATCGGCAGCTCAACGCCGTGATCCACCGTATCGCCATCACCCAGCTTCGCCTGGCCGGACCGGGCCAGGCCTACCACCGGCGCCGCCGAGCCCAAGGCGACGGCACCGGTGAGGCCATCCGCGCGCTCAAGCGACGCATCACCCGCGCCGTCTACCAGCAGCTCAAACTCGCCCAGCAGCGGCTACGAACCGCTTCTCCCGCCGCCGCTTGACAGAGGAGCAACCTAGTCCGCGCGTTCGGCCCGCTGCTCCTCCTGGCGGCCGCCTCCTCATCGGGAGACGGGTCGGGCATCCGCACCGTCTGGTGCGGCGAGCCGCCCCAGCCGAGATCCAGCCCGGCCGGCGAGGCCGGGCTGGACGCTCTGCCTACGAGACCTGCGGGATCCTGGAGGCCATGCGCTCCAGGCGCTCCACCCGCTCGGCAGTGCTGGGGTGGGTGGAGAAGAACCTGGCGATCCCGGCCCCACCCTTGAACGGGTTGGAGATGAACAGGTGAGCGGTCGACGGGTTGGTGGTCGCCGGTGGGGTGCCACGCGAGTAGGCCTCGATCTTGCGTAGCGCGCGGGCCAGCGCCAACGGGTCGGCGGTGATCCGGGCGCCGGTGGAGTCGGCGCCAAACTCGCGGCTGCGGGAGATGGCCAGCTGGATGATTGTGGCGGCGATCGGGGCAAGCAGCAGCATGAGCAGCGCCGCGATCGGGTTGCCGCCGTCTTCGTCGTCGTCGCTGCCGCCAAAGAAGAACGCGAACTGGGCGACCCAGGTGATCACCGCGCCGATCGTGGCGGCCACCGAGGAGATGAGGATGTCGCGGTTTTGCACGTGCGACAGCTCATGGGCGAGCACGCCCTCCAGCTCGCGGCGGTCGAGGATGGGCAGGATCCCCTGGGTGACCGCGACCGCCGCATGGTTGGGGTTGCGGCCGGTCGCGAACGCGTTCGGCTGTGGGCTCGGCGAGACGTACAGCCGCGGCATGGGCATGCCGGCCTTGGCGGCAAGTCCGCGCACGATCTGGTGCAGCTGGGGGAACTCGGCCTCGCTCACCGGTACCGCCCCAGCGGCCCGGATGGCGATCTTGTCCGAGAAGAAGTAGGCGACCCCGTTCATCGTGATCGCCAGTACCAGCGCGATCGTGATCCAGTTGCCGCCAAGCAGCGCGCCGATCCCCAGCAGCAAGCCGCTCATGGCGGCCAGCAGCAACGTGGTCTTGAAGTAGTTCTTTCCGGTCACAGATGGTCTCCAGTGCCTGCGTAGCGCTCCGGGCACCGCCCGAGGGCGCCGGTCCGGGCGAGGTCTCGCTGCCAGGGGTGGCCCGAGCCCCGGCCGCGCAGGCTGCGGCGTGCTGACGGGGCCTCGGAGAGCTACTCCCCTCGACCGGACGATTCACACTGTGGTCAAGCCGATTCAAGCTCGTACTATTCCCGAACCATCGAGGTCAGCTGCCCTGACACCTGGGCGAACCCCGCCGCGAGCTGGAGTGGATGCTGAGCTGCAACAGCTCCAGGCTCGCGCCGATGCCGTTGCCAGCACCAGCGGAATCCGGGTCCGGCCGCCGGGCCGCACGGCCAGCCCTTCTTCCCGAGCCCAGTGCCCGAGCCTACCTGCGGGACCTGCCCGACGCTGAGCTCCACCTGTCGACACCGGCCACTTCGCCCTGGAGGACCGCCTACCCAAGATCGCCCTACTGATCGCCGACCTCCAAGGGGGAAGGTTGGCATCGGCATGAGCGCGCAGCCTGACCGAACCGAGCACCAACAGGCAACCTGAGCTGCGCAAACAGCCATGCCGGGTTAATCACAAGCTAGGGAGGAGCAAGGGCGGCCCTCGCCTCGGTTCCTCGTTCGTGATCGGGCAGGAGGTTACCGGGTCTTCGACGACATGGTTTACGGCTGCCGCCTGCGTTCGCCCTACGCCCGCGGGTTACGGCCCAGCAGTGCGACGAGCCGGTCGCTCGGGCTGGCCAGCGGTGACACGGTGACCGGGGCTGTGAAGTGGACGTCCCTGGCGGCGTCGGTGACCACCAGCGGGGCGATCTCCAGGATGCCTCTGGCGAGGGCGGGCGGGATCGGACGGTGGCATCCGCAGGCCTCGGCGATGTCCCATCCGTGGACGGCGATCTCGACGGCGCCCACGGCCGCCACGACGCCGCCCGCGAGGCGGCGGTCGGCGACGGCAACAGCCCGGTCATGGTCACCGGCGGCTGCGGACGCCGTAAGCAGCCGCCCCGCCCGGTCGCGGAAGGTCGCCAGCAGGCCGCCCGCCGGATCGGCGGCGGTCTTCGCAGCGGGCCCAAGACCGACGTAACCGGTGGCGATGCCTTCGTGCAGTGCGGCCAGGGAGTCGTTGACGTGCTGGAGCAGTGTCGCCAGATCCCATGCCGCGCAGGGGGTCGGTCGCGATAGCGCGCCTGGTGTGACGCAGGTGAGGCTGCCGAGGGCGTAGCGGATCGCGCCCTCCAGGAGCCTGGCGCTGTTGGTGGGAGCTGCCATGCCCACGGCTCTGCTCAGCGCGAGGCCGGCGGCGCGGCGGCCGCGGCTGGGTGGGCCGGCGGCAGGCCGAATGTGGCGAGCAGACCGGGATCAGCAAACACGACAATCCGGGCGATGCCGGTGGTGGTGGCAGTGAGCACGACGATCCCGTACGCCTGGTAGGTACCGTCGGCGGCGCGGTGGTAGGTGGCCGCGGCGGGCTGTCCGTTGGCGCTGGTCGGCACCATCCGCCAGTCACCGGGGGCGCCAAGCCCTGCCACGGCGTTCGCGACGGCCTTGTCGCCGGCGAACCAGGTTGAGGAGGGCGGCAGCTCCAGCGTGGCGTCCTGGCGGAGCAGCCGCTCCAGCGCCTTGGCGTCGGCGTGTTCGAAGGCTGTGATGTAGCGGTCCAGCAGCGCGCGAGCCTCCGGTTCAGCCGGCTCGCTGACCTGGTCCGCTGACGGCGCCACCTGGTCGAGGCGGGCGCGGGCACGCTGCAGCATGCTCTTGACCGCTGCCGTGGTGGTGTCCAGCATCCCGGCGACCTCGTTGGCCGGGAAGGTCAGCACGTCACGCAGGAGCAGCACCGTCCGCTGCCGGGCGGGCAGATACTGCAAGGCGGCGATCAGCGCCAGCCGCAGGCTGTCGCGCGAGACGACGATGGCGGCGGGATCATCCGACTCCGGAGTCACCAGCGCGTCGGGAATCGGCTGTAGCCACCTGACCGCAGCTCCCGCCCCCGCCGGCGGCGCCTGCTGGTCTTCGCCGGGTGCCGCCAGGCCGGAGGGCAGCGGCCGCCGGGCCTGGTGCTGCCGGGCGGTCAGGCAGGCGTTGGTTGCGATCTGGTACAGCCAGGTGCGCACCGATGAGCGACCCTGGAACTGGTCGTAGTAGTGCCAGGCCCGCAGGTAGGTCTCCTGGACGAGGTCTTCGGCGTCGTCCACCGAGCCGAGGATGCGGTAGCAGTGCGCCAGCAGCTCGCGCCGGAACGGCTCGGTCCGAGTGGCGAACTCCCCACGGTCCGGCATTGCGACTCCGGTGTGCGACATCTCGACTCCCTCGGCCATGCGGCAGATGCCAACGCTTACCTATATCGACGCGCCGACCCGCGGAAAGGAATCGGCGGCGCAAGAGCGACGGCCAATGCCCGCCCGCCGTTGCCCGGGCCACTTCCGGCCCCTCCGACACGGCCCGCGCCGCGGAGGGGCCGAAAGGCTGCTGATTCGGTCGTGGCCGGGTCAGGCCGCGAACCCGCCGTCGACGGTGATCGCGGTGCCGGTGATGTAACGGCCGCCACCTCCAGCAAGGTGCGCGACGGTCGCGGCGATGTCCTCGACGCTGCCGTAGTAGCCGAGGGCTGTGACGCCGCGCAGCAAGTCGGCACCGGGCGCGTCGGCGGGGTTCATGTCGGTGTTGATCAGGCCGCCGTGCACCACGGTGACGGTGATCCCTCGCGGGCCAAGGTCGCGGGCCAGGCCCTTGGTGAGACCGGTCAGCGCGGCCTTGCACATGGCATACAGCGTCATCCCCGGTGCGGGGACCCGCTCGGCCAGGGCGCTGCCGACGTTGATGATGCGCCCGCCCTCGCCCATGTGCCGGGCGGCCGCCTGGGAGGCCAGGAACACCGCTCGCACGTCGATCGCCAGCGTGCGGTCCAGCTGTTCCAGCGTCATCTCCTCCAGCGGCCCGCCGGTGAAGATGCCGGCGTTGTTGACCAGGATGTCGATCCGGCCCAGCTCCCGGACGGTCTGTTCGACTGCTGCCGTGACGCCGTCGGGATCGGCGTTGTCGGCCTTGATGACCAGCACCTGCCCGCCGTCGGCGTCGATCTGCTTGGCGACCGCCTGGGCTTTGTCGGCGGCGCTGGCGTAGGTGAGCGCCACCGCGGCTCCGTCGTGCGCCAGGCGCTGGGCGATCGCCGCGCCGATTCCGCGGCTGCCGCCCGTCACCAGCGCTACCTTGCTGGCAAGCTCCTTCATGTCTGCCTCATTTCTGTGTGTGTGTGCGCGCGCGCGCGCGTCATGGTTCGTTCGGTCTGTGCTGGCAGGGTTCCGGCGTGGCGGGTGGCCCACCCGCCCTGTGGCCGGGTCCGCTCAGCGGACGGCCGCCCAATCGCCAGGGTTGCTCGTGCCCGCCGCTGGGCGATGTCCATCAGGTCCCCGCCGGTTGGTAGGAGAGGACGACGACGCCGGTCCCCAGGGTCGTTGCCGCCACCAGTTTCAGGGGTGTCCGTTGCCTTCTCGGAACAGCAGCTTGCCGTGGCCCACCAGGATGGGGTGGATGGAAAGCCGGAGCTCATCGACCAGGCCGTGCTCCAGCAGCGTCTGGCTGAGCAGGCCATGGCCGTAGATGGCAAGGTCCTGGCCGTCCTGCCGCTTGAGCCTGGCCGCCTCGGCCGCGACATCGCCCCTGATGATGGTCGAGTTGTTCCAATCAGCGCTCTCCAAGGTCGAGGAGAAGACGTACTTGCGGATGCTGTTCATCCTGTCGGCGAAGTCGCCGGTTTGCGCCGGCCAGGTCGCCACGAACAGCTCGTAGGTCCGCCTGCCCAGCAGCATCGCGTCGCTGCCCGAGAGCCGCTCCAGCGCGTCCTGCTGAACCTCCTTGTCGCGGTACTCCGTGGCCCAGGCTTGTGGGTCACCGATGACGCCGTCGGCTGACACCAGGGTGGATTCGATGATCTTGCGCATCACTGCCTCCGTGGATATGTCGTCGTCTTCTGGCTGCAGGTTCGGGCACCAGTCCCATCCGGCCACGTGGCCTGCGACCTGCTTCTGAGCATGGAGACTCGCCAACAGCCGCAAAGGAGTCGCGGTCGCAACGCGCAGCGACAAGGCGTGGCTAGCGGAGGATCACGTGCAGAACTTCCGGGAGGCCGCTTCGCCTTGGCTTTTCGCCGTGGTGGTGTGGTGGCTGGTTCGCTGAGGCCCAGCCTCGGCCTTCATGGGGCGTGGTGGCGGTGGGCCTGCCGATTGCGAACGACCCCTCCTGGGCGGGAGGATCCCGCATTCAGGATGCAGCCTGCAGGCCCTACGATGGCCTGCAAGGCAAGCGGATGGTTGGAGCTTCCAAGGGTGAGCGACGGCGCGCGCCAAGCGAGCACCCCGTGACCCACGTCTTCGACTGGTGCGGGTTCCTCAGCGCCTGGCTGCTGGTCGCCGGGACGCTCGCGCAGGCGAGCAGGGAACTCCAGGAAGGGCAGATCGGGCGCGACGACCTGGCTCGGGCGGCGGCGATGCTTCCCAGGCCAGCGCCGCTGTCGGCGTGGTGGCCGCTGTTGCCACCCGCCTACTCCTGGCTTCGTCGACGCCGCATGGGTGCCTGGCGGCAGGCTGTGTGTGAGAGCGGGGAAGTACCCGGCTCAGGATCGCGAGGACCGCACGGTCGGCGGGTCGGAACTCGGGTCGCTTGACTTGGTGACGGAGCACCTCGAGCTGGTGGCGGAGAACGGCACTCTCGACACCTTTGGTGTGCTCGCTACGGAGGCGTCCGAGCTCAGCCCACACAGCCGGGTTTGTGAACCCTACGCGCATCTCAGGCACCATCCCCCATCCGATGCTCGCTTCCGGCCGGTGACGTGAACCTTCGGCCTAGGGCCAGTACCGTGGTGAGGCACGGACCAGTGGCCGACCCGCGGGAAGGTGGGTTGCCCGATGGCGGACCTTGGAGCGCAGTCGCCAGCCAACGGCTCCCCTCGTGATGGGAAGCCCGACAGCGACCTGCCGGGCGGTCCCCCCACGGGCGGAACTGGGCGGGAGGACGATCGCACCGCTAGCAGCGCCAGCGGGCGATCCTGGACGCTCGCCGGGCTGCTGCTTGCCGGCGTCGGCCTGGTGATGTTCCCACTCGGCGGCCTGGCCGGCGTGGTGTGCGGCTCGATCGCCTACTCGCGGGGCGAACGGCGCCTCGGCGCGGTCACCATCGTCGCGTCGATCATCAGTTTCTTCGCCAGCTTCTACATCGCCTACCTCGTCCTGGAAGGGTAAGTCTGCTCGTCGTGAGCGTTGCGCGAGCGGCAAGGCCCGCGTCCAGGCATGAGGTATGCCGCCTTGGAGTCGACCGGATCAACCACCTCAGCACCATCGACCGGACGGCGTTCGAACACGACGCGATCATCCGGCTCGGCGGCAAACCGGCAAAACGGAACAAGCAGTTGCCCAGGGCCATATCTGACACATCGCACACCAGCTCGCTCGCCGAAGCCAAGCCGGCTCTCCAGGAAGGGCTGCGCGCCTCCTCACACGTGCGGGGCAATCCGGCTACGTCGCACTGTCGGATAAGACGGCCGCCTCTTTCACACGGAACCACTGCGCGGTGGAGTTTGCTGACGACGCTCGGCACGATCCAGGCCTGGAACGCGGACGCGGGCCGTCATCGACCTACTCCATGGGATCTGTTGAGGCCGTCGCTGCCCGCGTGCGGGGCGCTCCAGGCGAGGTCCACCGCACCCACGAGCCTCATGCACCGAGTCGCGGCCGACGTACCGCCGCGCCTGCAGCGCGGCGTTCCTGTGCGTAGGCGAGCCACCCCGACCGCATGGTCCACCCGTGGCCAGCTCGGTCATCGGGGGTCCTCCTCGATCGCCACGAGCCGCGCCGCGGACGGGTGAGCGGCGTGGGAACGGCAAACGATCCGCTCCTTGCCTTCCTGGTCCCACAGCCGAACCTGGGCGGGCCAGGGGCACGGCTCGACCTCGTCCAGCGGCCAGCGCCGCCCGCAGACAGGGCACCACGCCGTGCCGGCCCTCGAGCTGAGGCGCTGGCCGAGGTCGTCCGGGCAGACCGGCCACCCCAGGCCGCACAGCGGCCCCTCGTCGCCCCTCAGCATCCCGCCCACCGGCCCTTCCAGTCACACCACATGGAAAACTGAGCCACTGGCCGGCTCCGTTCGCCTCGGCTCCAGGGCAGGGAGGTGTGCGCATCGGTCGAGTCCGCCAACCCTGGGTGGCGGGCGGCAGCGGCGCGTCATCCCGACACGCGTGCTTGCCGTGGTCGCACGTTGGCGGCCTGGGGTCCCTTTCGTCCCTGCTCGATGTCGAACTCGACGGCCGCGCCTTCCAACAAGGTTCGCAGTCCGGTGGTCTGTAACGCGCTGACGTGCACGAGCTTGGCAACCCTGCCTGATCCGTTTGGTTGCACCATCGGCACGGCCTGGATATCAGGCCTATCCGCGACCCTGCCCTGACTGGGATTCCGGCCGCCGCCGTCCCAACAGCCTCCGAGCAGCGCTCAACCACCGCGGGCGGCCAGCAGGCTCATCCCCGGTCGCGGCCGACTCACGCTCACCGGCGGCGACAGGCTCACGCACACCACCCGCGCCTGGCTTGCGCTCACGGTCCACGCGTGGCGGCGGCGCGGCGCGTTTCATGTGCTCCTCGCGGATGTGCCAGTCGAGCTCGTTGCTCGTTTTGAACACCAGGCCACAGTTCACGCACTTCTCAGCCATCGGTGGCTCCTCTCGCAGCACCGGAAACCCTCGCCGGCTGCGCGCCGCCCC
>Ga0058697_10001115_pt1 | contig 10089 bp, 10 predicted proteins | sample AgamicAsMae_FD_66619 | JGI IMG/M metagenome (GOLD analysis project Ga0058697, IMG submission 66619) | Agave microbial communities from Guanajuato, Mexico - As.Ma.e | ecosystem: Host-associated > Plants > Phyllosphere > Phylloplane/Leaf | place: Guanajuato, Mexico | collected 2012-06-04
CTTCCTCACCGTCCACATCCTCGCCCTCTTACCAAATATATACATGGGGATAGTGAAAAGCAAACATCCCAACTGAATACCCCCGAGAGCCAAAAATACACTCTTACTCCCATCGTGCTCCAACCACCGATTGAAAAACAACGAAAACACCAACCCATGAAAGATATTTTTCGAAAAATTGAGTGTGACGAGTGCTTCACCGGCGTACTGGCGATAAGAGTCTACGGCAAAGGTGATTGCGGTGGTGGAGCCTACACAGCAGCCAAAGGAAATGATGCCGAAGAAGACGGTAGGCACGATCCAAGCGTCGTGTTCGGCGACGCTCCAGCCGTAGCCCATGAGGCCGATGACGGTGGAGATGGTGACGGGGATAGCCATGAGGAGGCGGAATTCGGGCTCGTAGACGCCGTCGTTGCGGCGGGCCATCCAGCGGACGATGACGTCTGAGAAGCGGCCTGCCACTGCTGTTCCGAGGATGCCGCCGATGAAAGGGGAAATGTAGATGAGGCCGACTTGGAGGGAGGTGAAGTTGTAGGTGGAGCGGGATTTGTAGATTTCGGAGACGGATTCGGAGAGGACGATTAGCCAGCCGACGGATAATGCGTAGACTAGGGATGACCAGAGGATGGCTGGGTAGGCGAAGAGAATAAAGGGGCGGAGGGCGACTTTGAACCAGTTGTCTTGGGATAGGCGGCCGGCGTAGGGTTTCAGGGTCTGGACGAATGACTTTGGAGGTGCAGAGCGGTAGAAGGAGGTGTATCCAGAACCGGGATGGCTTGGGTCGACGTAGAGGCCGGGAGAAGGAGGGACGCTGTCGAATTGGGCGCTGTTGGACCTCGTGTGGTTGTGTCCGGAGGTGGGTCTGTAGGATACGAATGGGTCGTCTCCTGGTGACAAGTGTTGGGGTCCCGGAGAAAAATGCGCCGATCCCGGTGAGAGTGCGCTTGCCTGAGGCGATAGTGCAGTCGCTTGAGGTGAAAGTGTGCTTGTCTGAGGCGAGAGCTGAGCTCCAGACGAGACAGGCTGCAAGCCAGGTGAGGAAGGTCGCAAAGAAGCATCTGTCTGGACTCTGAGTGGTGTTTGAGGAGGCTCAGGAGTCTCGGAAGCCTCAGGAGTCGGGAGATTCAATGCAGGTACACTTGGCTTCTCAGCGTCTCCAGGAGCGATCTCGTCATCATCACTGGCAGGCTCGTTGAAATGCGCATGTCTTGACAACCGCTTCTCTCCTTTCGTCTTGGTGGGGCTCTCAGTGTTAGACAAGTCGTACTTTTCACCCTTCTCCAGTTCAGGCGCAGCCTCATGCGTATGAGTATCGGCATGGCCGCGATGGAAGATGGAAGCCAGCGAGATGTTACTCATAAGCCTTGGTTTGTGGTTCTTGTTGTGTCGAGACGGCCTCGGTGTGCGATCCCAGAAAGTCTCAGGGACGAAAAGGAATAACAAGATAGCACCGAACGTGACTACTATGGCGACGATCCAAAAGACCCATCGCCAGCCGAGCGACTGTATGATGGCGGCACTCACCAGCGGGATGAGGTTCTTACCACCAAGAAGCAGCAGAGTGTATATACCCAGTCGGTAGGCACGCTCGTGCAAGAAGTAGATCTCTGCAATGGTTGCAGAGGGAAGACACTCGACGGGACTGACAGCAAGACCCATGAAGATGCGTGCAAGTACCAGAGAAATGTAGTTGGGCGACAAAGCACACCAAACAGCAGACAGTACAAAGACGACTGATGCGACAAGATACACTGGTCTTTTGCCATATAGAATAGCGGTAGGCGAGGCGATGACACTACCAAGACCAAGCCCCAGCATATAAAGACCGGTGGTCAGAGCAACCTCGGGCACAGTAACGCCGTATGTTTGCGACACATTGGCGAAGCCTGCAGCGAGAACCGGCGTCATACCTCCACCGAGCATGCAGAAGAAGCCCAGAGATAGCAGGGCGCAATCTCTGCGCCATTTCGGCCAGTTCAGCGGGTCGTTCAGAGACTCATCGGGTTGCGGTTCGAGAACAATGCCGTCTCCAGTCTGTTTCTTGTCCGGAGTAGGAGGAACGAGAGAGCCTGCTCGTGAGCGAGGATCGATAGAGCCCGTACGAGAGCGAGGAGCGAGGGACCCATTACGTGACTGCGAATAAGGAAAGGGAGAGGGTAGAGACGAGGTCGACGTTCTGGCAGGAGTGTTTCGAAGCCCGAGCGGTTCGTTGCGGTTCGCGACTTTGGAGAGCAGTAAAACAGACCCTGATCATTTGTTAGTGTTGTACATAGATACGATGCTAGCTCAACTCACCAGGAACCTCGTCGGTCTCTCTGTCGTTCAAGATACCCAGACTCCATTTAGCCGGTCGCTTGTTTATCGAATCTTCCGAATCAGTCTGGGAGTTGCGATTCTGCTTCTTTCGTGGCCAGAAACGGCTTTCCTGGCCATCGATGTCCTTCTCTGCGACCATGGCAGAGGACAATGATCTCGTACGAATGCGATAGGAATACGGCGAAGGCCAATGTCGTGCAAGCCAGAGATATATACAGCACTAGAGAGGCGGTGTAGCGTGAGCCCCGTGGAGGACGATCAGGAGGTCGTATAGATAGCAGGTACAGTCGTTACCGGTAGGCTATGGCGTGGGCGGTCTGTCTCAAGACTCGACTGTTATCAAACTAGGCGCTAGGAGCTGTCATGTGGACGATTCTCTGACAGCCTGATAACACCCTGGACTAACGCGACCCATGGGGCATGACTCTACTGCAGGAGTCGAAGACGGCAGCGGGCGTGGCCATGGATGCTGTTTTGAAACGCTCAATCCTCCTCTGCCTGGGCGCGACCCAGAGCCACGAAACAGACGACTCGAGTCTGCTCATCAGGGTTTCCTTCCGTCATCTCTTGGCCTTCCATACGCACCCTTCTAGCGCTACTTGGCCTGGCCATCCTCCGCCAATCATGTCCTATAAACGCCGGTGCCCCTAGCTTTCAGCTCATACACGCCTCTCCCTCATCTCCGCAATCAGACCAACAACATAGACATCTTTGTATGAGCCCGTTTGACTCTTGCGTTATAGCACTCACAACGGCGCCGCTACATTCAGAATATCTCCGATGAGTACTGTGTACTTGAACACCTCATCTTCCCCTTGAGAAATGTGAAATGGGTCGGCCCCCCCAACATACTTCAGTCCAAGACTTGGTATTGAAAACTAAAATTTGTGGTCCTATCTCTTGTTCCTGAATTTCCCGATAGCAACCGCGTGCACCATCTTATGGAGTAACTGCTATTTCCAGAACTCAGTCTAGCTATTTCCTCTATAAGAAACCTAGAGAGGCTGCGTTGATGATGCGCTCAAAGCCATGAGCAATGACTCGCTAGACGGGACTCCTCGAGTCCAGCTCGTAAAGACATCCTTGTTCTAATCATCCTTGGCGTCCTGACCGTCCTTTTTCTTGCGAGGTTCGAAATTCAGCTGCATCATGTCAGTCAGTGTTACTACTTCTATGTCTGGGTGCTCAGAGTTACTCACCTGATTCCCATTGTAAAGCTCAGGGGTTTGATTCGCCTCTCGTCTCTGGTCACCGAGCGTGCGTATGTTAATGCCGCCGGGCCTGTTGGCCATTCTGTCTCCTTCCACGTTAGATGCCTCGCTCTCATCTGCTGTGCCGGACATATAAGGTCCTGCTCGGTCGTTTGTTCCTGATGCATAGCCCATGACGCCCCCTACAGCGCTCCCCAGCATGCTTGCCGCGCCTGACAAGAGCCCAAATCCAGCATTGAAGCCTTTCGAGACCAGACCGCCACTGCCACTGGCATAAGCGTCTGTGTATCCCTTGATGGGTACCAACACCAGAGTTGCACTAGGTGTCAAGCCGAGCGATTTGAGTGATTCGCCCTCTTCGCCTACTGAGATGTTCCTGCTGGGGTTAGGAAGCAGTATCTGTCGGAACTCGTAGGGGATCTCCGTTTGCGAGTTCTGTGAGATGTATGTCCTGACCGAGATCGCAAGAGTTGCCGAAGGGTCGAACTTTGTTCGTAGCGAGCTTCCGTCAAACAGTCTGATTTGAAGAGAGCAAGTGGTGGAGTTTCGTCCGGGAGCTGTATCAGTGTGTACTGATGCCTGTGCAGCTGCTGTAGACGGCTCACTCTGGGCGGCAAGTTTCCTTTGGCGTTCCTTCTCTTTTCTTGCAGCCTTGTCAGACTCGATTGACTTCAGAATTCTCTCCCTCTCGACACGAGCCTCTTTGTTGCGGTTTCGTTGCTGATCAGCCCAGTCTTGTTTGTTCTGAGGCAATGACGATGATTCGGCGGCTTGCTTGTCTGCAGACTCTTTTCGTGCTTTTGCTGTGGCCCTACGTGCTTCCTTCTCAGCCTCCTCTTGTCTTTTGCGTTCGGCTTCGAGACGTGCTCCACGCTCGGTCAAGAATTGTTGCATGGTTGCATTGTTGCCCTGGCTGGTAGGTGCTGGGATAGGGACGTTTGTCTCCGCGTTCTCCTGAGGGACTGTGCCGGAATCTTGTAAGCTCGTTCCTCTTTCGCCGATAAAGGGTACATTGGACAAGACTTGGCTGACGTCCGCGGTGGCAGAGTCTTCGTTCTGAGGAATAGGATTGGATGCCTGCGGTAGCTGCTGCTGTGTAGGAGGTTGTAGTAGAGCAGTAATACGCTGCTTGAACTCTTCCTCGGTGACGCTTGCATCGATATTCTCAACAACCGAGCCTGCCTTGATAACCAAAAGCTTCGGTAAAGAGTCGAGAGAACAGAATGCTCCCAGGAAGCCAGCCTCGACGGATCCTGCATTGATCCGAAGCAGGACTGCCCTTTCACCCAGTTGTTCGCGCAGTGACTTTCGCTCCTCCGATCCCGTAGGTATGTCGACAGACGCATTCAGCCACTCGCTCTCCCACTTTTGACTTGTCTCGTTGTCATCTGACAATTCGTTAGACTACAGAGGATAGAGGTTGTGTCAGCTGGACCGTACGTACCTTGTCTGACGAAGCAGGCGACCAGCTTGTGCTCGTGAATCGCCTGCGAGATACCGCTTTGCAAATCGCCCTTGAAAAACATAGCGACAAGATTGTGGTGGATGTGACAGCGAAGGAGGGTGGTGCTCTCGTACAACTGTCTCTACCCCAGGCAAATCACATGCTAGAACGTCACTGACGACCTGGAAAGTGGACCCTGCACCGCCAAGCATATCAGTGTTTAGACAATCTCCATCTTGGATCCGGATCCTGTTGTCAAGGCCATGCATACACAATAGTCATCATCATCGGTATCTCTGGCAATGACTACGGTGCCTCTTGGATACAGGCCTTCTTCCGAGGCCTTCAAGCGGCCTGATACGAGAGACAGTCCAGAAGACAAACGCCAAAACAATGCAACAACAGGTAGGATAGACAGGACATGCACACGAATATAGTTCTGGAGGCTTAGTCTCGATAGGGGCGTCTGCTGCTGGTATGCGGGCTCTGACTGCACGTATGTTTGCTTTCTACTTCAGAGTACCTGTAAAAGCATTCTTCCGTACAAGAATCGAGTAAGCGTGAAGTCTGATTCGATATGAAACCCTGTGCTGACTGGTAGGCAGCTATCTTGTATGTCATTTTGTATAGTCCATACTCTCACCCCCTGATACTGACTTAGACGAGGCATTCCCGAGGGCTATCAATCCTCTTCTGCAGACTTCTGGAAAGTGGTCCTGGAAAATGACCACTCCTGGAATATTAGCCTATGCCGTACAAACTCACGGGTGGTCTTTCATACCTAACCAGGTCTTGCCTCCGCTGCTAGCGAATGTTACGGTCGGAGCTGTCCTATACACATCTTACCTGGGAGCACTTGGCCTCTACTACGAACCAGCTTCACATTCTACCAAGAGAATCTATCCCCCGGCACCGTTTCTTGTGACGTTCGCCGCTGGTTTCTCTGCAGGCGCTTTTCAGAGCGTGGTTGCCGCACCTTTGGACGCTTTGACTATTCGCTTTAAGACAACCGATCTTACACAAGGTACATACAAGAACATGTGGGATTACGCTTCGAAGAAACTTCAGACCATTGGAGTGCGTGGAGCATTCGCTGGATGGGCGCTTTCACTTGGAAAGGATGCCTTTGGATATGGGCTGTTCTTCGGAGCATTCGAGTTCATCAAGTCTCAATGTTTCTATGAGTACGTGAGCCACTGGTACTCGAGATATGGTCTCCTATCCATGTTCCACCAAGAGCAGATTCAGCAACAAATACAGTTGCAGAGTGTCAGTGATCAAGGAGAACGACCAGTTATCAAGCCGCACTATCTAATGGAACCTTCATTCATACTCCTTGCTGGTGCAACAGCAAGTGTGCTGCAACAAGCCGTTGCTCACCCTTTCACACGGGTACAGGAGCTCCACTTCCAACGATTGGCAACACTTGATGAGTTGTTACAAGCTAGACCGGGACGACTCGACACCATGCAACTGTACGCGCGAGCGTACCAAAAAACATGGATACAGGCCGGCAAACGCGCGACGAAATCGGGAGGTTGGATCAGGTGGCTATATCAGGACTTTTGGATGACAACACTGCGTCAAGTACCCTCGACTGCCGCCGGGCTAATTGTATTCGAAGTCTTCCGTCGAAAGTACGGAATTGGAGAGGACGCTGTCAAGATACCCAAGGATGAATACGACATCTTGTTGCCCTGATCTCGGCCAGCCCTGCAGTATGTTATGCCAAAAAGTTCTCGAGCGCGGATTGGATTTGCTCCCATCTGGCTTGCAGAAGCTTGAGTTTGTTCGCGAGGTCCCCAGTTTTTTCTTCCGAGAGAGGCTTCAAGGCCGCAATGGCTTCTTTGGCTTCTTTAACATAAGACTCAAGAGATGGTTTCAACCAATCAAGCACTTCGCTTTCTTTGTCGTCGGCAAGATCTTCTCCGGATCCCATAAAGTGCTCCCATTCGTTGGCTGTCAGGAGTACGGAACGCACGGCGACCTGAGTTTTGAAGCACAGTTCACCCGAGCTTGGAAGGAGAGCATAGCCACCAAGGAAACCTACATCTTGTAGAGCACTTTGCTGACTATCTGTCAGACGGGGGAGTAACACGTGGTCCAGACGGATCTCGTCATCATCTAGACTGCCATCGGGAAGGATGAATCCATCTATGTCGTGTGTCAGCTGTATGTACATCTAGATGGAATACAATGTCCTTACAATGTACTAGGAGCTTGTCGTTGGAATGGGCTCCGTACGTAGCCAATATCTCTTCTCCAGGTTCTATTAGAAGTCGTACTGTCAGCTGCGTGCCACTGCGCAGAGATCACATGAGGCACGTACCATAATCTCGGTTTGCCCTCAACCCATAGCCTTGCGGTGACATTGTTACTTCACACTTCTGTCTTTAGTAAACGAGCGTGACAGATAATTCTTGTAGACTCACTCCTCGGCCGTTTGGACAGTGGTTCATGTAGTCCAATGCGGGATTCATAATCATGGCACCCTGACTCACACCTTGAGGCTTCCAGTGGAAACTGCGTGTATTGACGAGCATCCAGTGATATAGGAAGTCACGCTCGAACGTTTCATCGTCGGAAGCGTGCATGTGTTTTGCAGATTCAATGTCCCGTTCCAGGTCTGACAGCATCCGGTCCAGCGGTTTCTGTACACTTGGTGGAGCCCATTTGCGTAGTACATCTTCCAATTCGTCCTTTGGAGACCAGGCAAGCATGCAAGCAGAGAAGTCTTCGGGTGTTGGCCAAGCAGGTCTCGAGGCAACATATGTTGACGATTGGTTCTTGCACTCCAAGGTAAGGTATGCAGCTAATTGGGCCTGTGAAGATAGCTTGTTTAGCTTGTGTTTGCGAAGCACTGCCATCTCGGGTTTGATCATGGCCTTCTCAGGCACAAAAAACAACACGGCATTCTTCTTGATCTTTTCTTTGGCTAGCAAGCCAACACCTCTACCGGGAAGCACAGCGGGCGTGACTCCATGTATTTCGATTCCACGGGCAATTGCCCATTCGACATAGGCAGCATGGACTTCTGGTATATCGAATTCCAGGCTAGTCTTTGATGTCTTGCGCTTCTTTGATGGGGGATCTGAAGGCATGATGGCGTGTAGGCGTGTCGTGAGGGATTATTTTGGTTCTAGAAACCCCGCAGCGAGCGATACAGTTTCACGGGCCTCAAAAACGAGCCAACGGCTATCACATAACTCTGCACGGCAGCTGCGTGAAAATCCTCAGCTGTCCTAAAACCATGTCTCAGACTTTAGGTTTCGATCTTTACTCTTCTATGCTACAGGCAACACAGCGGCTCCCTGGATGCTACCTACCACATGTTCAAGAACAAGCATCATGGGTTCGAATATGGATCAGAATATGTATGTTGGACTATGCAATCAAAGTTTTGAAGTCGTTAGATACAGGAGCCCATCGAATGATGACAAGTCAAAAGATACGCAAAGCAAGGGGTGTTTATGAGACGCTGTCGCTCAGGTCCAGAGATGGCGATATAGATAATACGGCAGGCTCATGTGCGAGTAACGTCGCGGCAGCGAGTCACAGTAAACAGTAATCTCTAAACAGCTCAACTGTCAGCTAGGTCTTGACTCGAGACAAGAATGCAGAGTCCAGACGGGATCTTTCATGAGAAAGACGGAGTGGCCGTAAAGCAGAAGGCCCAGACTCTGGAGATCTTGATGATTGCGTGAACGGAGACTGCCGAGCGTCGCTGGGCAAGAGCGTCGTTGGGCTGCGCGACTCTTGTCTGAAGACCTTGCTTTCACACCTCCTTCGAAGTCCAACCCCCCAGCAGCGACTCTTCCGGCTATCCAGGTCGACCGCCAACTTCTTCTTGGCCCGTCGTCCTTCTGCCACGCCCTTCTGTCGACAATTGTCGCTTCGCCCTTTGCCGGCAAAGTCCAAGGTGCGTGACCCACCTACCCCCGTCCAGTCAGCTGCGCTGCCACGCATATCACAACCCGCATCTTCACACCGACACCCGACTTCTTTCATCGACACGTCGGACACCGTGTCTGCCTATTGTTCTTTCACTCTGCCTTCTTGTCTTCTCCAAACCCCTTCCTGCCTGCTTCTCGTCTGCCTCTTCACTCTGATTCGCTGGCTTGGGCCTGTCTCCGCTTACCCCCTTCGCCTTGCTGACGTCGCCGTTTTCTCTACAGATTCCTCCATCTCCATCACCAACCTACTCCTCCGCCTCAGCGACGGCTCACCCCCACAACATCTAAAGCATGACAACAATGGTACGACATGGCTCTTCGTGTTGCTTCACGACCCCTCCGCTAACACACAACAGGACCTTCGTGTCGGTAACAAATACCGCATCGGTCGTAAGATTGGTAGCGGCAGTTTCGGTGACATCTACCTTGGTATGCAACCCCCGCTGCTCTTCATCCAAGAACGTCTTCTGACCCATTCCTACAGGCACCAACATCATCTCCGGTGAGGAGATCGCTATCAAGCTCGAAAGTGTCAAGGCCAAGCACCCTCAGCTCGAGTATGAGGCCCGCGTCTACAAATCTCTTGCCGGTGGTGTCGGTATCCCCTTCGTCCGCTGGTTCGGCACCGAGTGTGACTACAACGCCATGGTCCTCGATCTCCTCGGCCCCTCGCTCGAGGATCTCTTCAACTTCTGCAACCGCAAGTTCTCTTTGAAGACCGTCCTCCTTCTGGCCGACCAGCTCATCTCCCGCATCGAGTACATTCACGCCAAGTCCTTCATCCACCGTGACATCAAGCCCGACAACTTCCTCATGGGAATCGGCAAGCGTGGAAACCAGGTCAACGTTATCGACTTTGGTCTGGCCAAGAAGTACCGTGACCCCAAGACTCACTTCCACATCCCTTACCGTGAGAACAAGAACTTGACCGGTACTGCTCGTTACGCCAGCATCAACACTCACTTGGGTGTTGAGCAGTCCCGTCGTGACGACATGGAATCCTTGGGCTACGTTATGCTTTACTTCTGCCGTGGCTCCCTTCCCTGGCAGGGTCTGAAGGCTGCCACCAAGAAGCAGAAGTACGATCGTATCATGGAGAAGAAGATGACCACTCCCACCGAGGTCCTCTGCCGTGGCTTCCCCAACGAGTTCGCCATCTACCTCA
>Ga0058697_10001116_pt1 | contig 10087 bp, 7 predicted proteins | sample AgamicAsMae_FD_66619 | JGI IMG/M metagenome (GOLD analysis project Ga0058697, IMG submission 66619) | Agave microbial communities from Guanajuato, Mexico - As.Ma.e | ecosystem: Host-associated > Plants > Phyllosphere > Phylloplane/Leaf | place: Guanajuato, Mexico | collected 2012-06-04
GTGCGCCCGGAGGGATTCGAACCCCCGACCCGCGGATTAGAAGTCCGAAATTGAACGCCCATAGCCTCCATTTGGTCCGCTACTGCAGCTCAGCGATTGTGTGAATTATCTCTAGAATTCCATCAGTCCATCGCGTCCATACTGTACGCCAATCGCTGTTCGGCAAGCAGCCCGTCAAGATCAGGTGCACGGATCGAGCGCTAGTCCATGGCCGGTGGTCAGGCCTGAAGTCGCTCTATCGCGTTGAAGAGTCTGGCCTGCAGTCGCTCGTCGCCGCTGACGATGTCGTCGACGCTGCCTGCGGTGACGATGCGGGCGTCCTGCTCGGCCAGCTCGCGCAGCCGGGAAACGGCCGGGATGGCACGCATCTCGACCAGCAGGTCCAGCGCCGCCGACTCATCACCCTGGCCGTCCGTCACCGCCGCAAGCAACGGCCCGACCAGCTCCGCTGCGCTGCCGCCGAGCCGCCACAGCGCATTGGCGGCGTCCACCCTCACCCAGCGGTCATCCAGCGCCTGGCGCAACAGGGGCACCAGCGGCTGCGTGGGGCTGCCGAGCTCGGCGGCCAGCTTGGCGGCTGCAGAGGCGGGCTGGTCGCCGGCGCCGAGCACCGCCCGGACGGTCGGCAGCACCTCGACCGGGTCGCGGTGAGCCACCACACCACCCGCGCCGCCGCCATCTGCGCCTCCCTGGTGGGGAAGATACTGGCCGGGTCACCGGTCAGGAACCGCCGTCGCAGGATGCTCAGCAGCGGCCGCCGAACAGCTGCTGGGTGGCCGCGGCCGCCTGCGCGACGATCACCGGATGAATCCGGATGGTGGGGCATACGACCGCCGTGGTGACGTGCAGCTCGGCGGTGGCGTGCGCGATCGCTCCGAGGACGTTCCACACGAACGGGCTCTTCCCCTGCTCGGGGAGCCACGGGTGGAAGTGGTCCGAGATCGTCGCCCGGCGGAACCCGGCCCGCTCGGCGAGCACCGCCGCCTCGACGAGCTCGCGGCTGGTGTGCTCCTCGGAGCTGAGGAAGTAGCCGAGGGTGACCATGCCTGGCGGCCTAGCGTACCGGTCGGCGGGGCGGCCCTGGTCCTCAGCGGCAGGGGGCCGAGCCGGAGTCGGTGAAGCTCTTGCCGGGCTCGGGGACGAAGCGCCAGCTGTAGCCGGAGGGACGCAGGGTCAGCTCCAGGACGCCGAAGGTGTCGCCGTTGCGGACCTGGCTGTTGGCTTGCGCGGCCTTGAACCGGTAGTGGTTCTTGCCGCCGGTGCCGGCGACGAACTGGCGGATGCCGCGGTTGGCGTCCGGCCGGCCCTCCGGGTCCTGGGGCGCGAACCGCTCGTAGTCGTGGTCGTGCGCGCTCAGTACGACGTCGGCGCCTGCCTGGTACAGGGCCCGCCAGAACGCGTCGTAGCGGGGGTTGCCGCCGTGCTGCCCGGAGGAGAACCGGGGCTCGTGCCAGTACGCGAGCGTGCAGGCGTTGCGGTGCGCGGCCAGGTCGGCCCGCAGCCATCGCTCCTGCGGCGATCCGGGCCCGCAGCCGCCACTCACCCACGAGCACTGGGAATTCAGCGCGATGAGGTGCCAGGCGCCGAGGTCGAAGCTGTAGTAGCCCTTCGCCGGATCGCCGGCCGCGGCACCAAAGTAGTCGAAGTACGCGCTGCCGCCTGACAGGTACTCGTGGTTGCCGGGCACGGGGCGGGTGATCGCCTTGAGCCGCCCCCAGGTGCGTTCGTAGGCGTTGCGGAAGCTTGACAGCTGGCCACGCTCGTACTGGTTGTCGCCGAGGGCGAGCACCGCCGTAGGGCGCAGGCGCACGAGCAGGTCCGAGGTGGCCTGGTGGTGGCACCCCGCGTCGGTCACCAGCCGGTCCCCTTCGCACGCGATGTCGCCGGCGGCGGCGACCACCGGGTCGGACGCGGTGGTGCTGGCGCCGAGCTCCCGGTAGTAGATCAGCTCGCCAGCCTCGCCCCGGGCGGCCCCGGTCAGCGGGAGGAACAGCGTGACGACCACCGCCGGGGTGCCCGACGGTGCCGGCAGGACGGTGACGGTGGGATTGGCGAAGCCCCTGCTGCCCTTGTGGGTCCTGATCCGCAGCGGCGTGGCCTGCCTGGTCGACGGGTCATAGAGGTAGACCTGCCAGGCGCCGCCCGCGGTGACCTGGGCTTCGATGACCTCCTCGGTCTTGTCCTGGTAGGAGACCACGTCGCGGTCGCCGACGTTGCCGTCCACGCCCTCGGCTTCCAGAGCGGCGTCCTTGTCGCTGCGGGCCCGCGTGGTCCAGGAGGAGAAGTTCACCAGAGTCCCGCTCGCCTGGCGATCGGTCCTGCCGTCCTTGAGGTAGTGGAAGCCCACGGCGACGCTCGAGTGGTCCAGGTCGGGCGCCAGCTTCACCTGGTCGATGCTGGGCGTGCCCTCGGCGCCGCTCCTGGCCGGCACGAGCGTGTGGGGCGCGTCGAAGCTGCGGTCGGGTCTGGAGGTCAGCAGCGCCTGGAGGCTCGGATAGTGCCGGAACCGCAGCCAGGACCTCCTCGGTACGGCCAGGCCCTTGTTGTCGGCCTCCTCCGCCAGCAGGAACCCGCCGTCCGGCAGCGCCGCGAGCGTCGCCTGCGAGGCATGGGCGTCCAGCGTCGCGCGGTAGGTCCACCGCAGCAGATCGGTCGACACGCCGACCTTGACGGACAGGACCCCCTTGGACCGGCTGTGGTAGACGCCCAGGTACCCGCCGGCGGGGTTCCGCAGGATCTTCAGCGTCTCCAGGGGGTTGCCGAGGCTGTCCCGGGCCCCGTAGCGGTGGGCGGTCGCCGCCCCGACGTTCTCGATCGCCGCCCGCAGCGGCGGGCCCTGCGGCGCGCCGCGCGCGGTGGTGGCGGCGCTGGCATCGACCACGAGTTCCGGCTTCCGGGTGCCCTCGCGGCTGTCGTAGGTTCCGTCCTGCTGGCCGGTGCCCGTGAGGGCGAAGCTGACCACCGTCCTTCCCCGTACGAGGTTGGTCACGCTGACGGTCGTCCACGCGCCGGCGTGGAAGGGGCCGGAGGCACCGGACGCCGGTTCGTACGCCGGGGCGCTTTTGGAGGCCAGCTTGCGCTCGTCCCAGCTGGTGTCGGCGACCGGATGCACGCGGTAGCCGGCGGCGCTGGACGTCCGGGCCCACAGGTGCAGGGTGGCCTTCGTCACCTGACCGGACAGGCCGCGCAGGTCGAAACGGAGGTAGGTCCGGACCTTGGGGACGCCTCTGGTGCGCAGGACCGGCTCCCGCCCGTAGTTCTTCTCGGGATGGGCCGAGCTGACCCAGGCGTCGGCCACCGGGGTGAACGTGGAGGTGAGCCGGGTCGGTGGCCGGCGGGAACTGAGGGACGCCCCGAGCGACAGCAGCGAGGCGCCCACGGCGACGACCACGGCCACGCTTGCCCACCGCGTCCAGCGCCGGCGGCCCTTCCGGGTCCGAGCCGCCCCGTTCTCGCGGTCGGGAGGACGGGGCCCTCCGGTCGCAGACGACCAACTCATGTCCGCAGCACCTTCAGTGGCAACGTGGTGATCACCTGCCGGCCCAGCTCGGGGTGGTTGGCCCAGAGCGTCAGGGTGAACTGTCCAGGCGCCTGGAGGGCGACCAGGTGGACGGTGGCGTCGCCCGCGGAGTTGGTGGTCGCCGCCGCCCATTGCACGCCCCTGCCGCGGGGCGAGGTCAGCTCAACGAACACGTGGGCCCCCGGCGCTGGCCGCTGCCGGCCCCGCCACAGCAGGTTGGCCCGGACCAACACCGCCATCGTGTCGCCCACCGCCACCGCCGCGGGCGCGTGGGCCCGGGCCAGAAAGCGCGGGCCCGACCCACGGGGTGGCGCGGCGGGCGGGGCCGCGCCGGTCACGTCGATCCGCCAGGCCGGATGGAGCTCGATCGCCCGCTGGTTCTTGTCGAAGACGAACGCGCCGTGGAACCACGCGTGCTGCCCGACCCTGGGGATGCGGACGCTGGTTTCGTCGGGCGGGAGGACCTCGACGGTCAGCACGCCCCGGTTGGCGGGCGGCAGGAACCGCAAGTAGGGCGGATCCACCGTCACCAGCAGCCGCTGATTGCCGTACCGGGGCTCGTAGTGCACCTCCCTGACCGTCCCGCCCACCGTCGAGCAGCGGCCCACCAGCACGAGCCTGGTCGGGTCGTGGACGTGCGCCGTCGGGTCGCGCCGGCAGGGGACCGCGGCGCCCCGCAACGGGGGTGCCGCCAGCCCTGGGGACGGCCGCGCGCCCGGCCGCGCCAGCAGCAGCCAGGCGGCCGCCGCGGCGGCAATCGCCAGCAGGCCCGCGGCCGCCAGGACCCGGCGCCCACGCCCGCCGACGCCCCGCCCGCGCGCGCCGAGGCCGTGGGCCCATCCGCGGACGCGGCGGCCCCACCTGCGGACGCGGCGGCCTCGCCCCTCGGCGCCGCGGCCGGGCGGCATCGTGGCGCCCCTGGTCGTCGGCTCAGCCATGGGGCATCCCCGTTCCCCGCCACTGCCGCTGCGTGATCCGGAGCGCTGGGACGGTGGTGGCGTTGCCGTGCTCGTCGGTGACGACCACCAGGTAGCGGTCGGGTCGCAGCGCCGACAGCCGGAAGCTCAGCAGCGCCGAGCCGGCGGCGTCGGCGCGAGCTTGGGCCAGCCGCCGGCCGTGGTAGGAGGCGGTCACCGACGCGCTCGCGGTGAAGCCCTGCGCGCGCAGTCGCACCTTCCCGCCGGTGACGGAGGGCTCCACCGCGGGCTTGAGGAACCGCAGCCGCGCGTAGTTGCCGACCTCGTCGCCCACGGCCAGGCGCCAGGTGGCCGCGGTGCGGGCCGGTCGCGGGAAGGCGACCGACAGGCTGCCGTCGGCGCCGGTGCGGCCGGACGCCACCCGGCGACCGTGGTAGGACACGACCACCGGGGACCGCTTGGCGAAGCCCGTCCCGGTGATCCGCAGGGTGGCGCCCTGCGCGGCGTACCTGACGATCGGCACGGGGAGCCGCAGCGAGGCGTCGTTGCCGGCCCGGTCGGTCGCGATGAGCATCCAGCTGGGAACCGTGAGCTTCGGCCGCGGGAAGCTGAGCGACAGGGAGCCGTCGGCGGTGGCGCTCCCCCGGGCCACCGGCCTGCCGTGGTAGCTGATGGTGACCGGCGCGTTGGCCGTGAACCCCTTGCCGGTCAGCTTGACCAGCCGCCCCTGCGGGACGGCGTCCAGCACCGGGCTCGGGAGCGATCTGGTGACCAGGTAGATCCATACGCGCGGCTCATGGCGGAGGTACACGGTGTGCACCAGCTCGCCGCCGTAGCGCTGGATCAGCAGCCGGAACATCCGCTGGGTGGAGGTGCGGACGATCTGGCCGTCCTCCGGGGGGTCGTCGAGCGGACCGGTGTGGAACACCAGGTACTGCACCTTGCCGCCGCTGATCAGCCTGGGCGGCCAGAACGCCACCCAGTCCCTGGGGGTGCTGCCGTCGCGGGTGGGGGAGGGGTTGACGACCTGGCCGCCCGGCAGCACCGTCGGCAGCCGGAACCGGCCGAACGGGTAGGCGTCCTGGCGCTCGTAGAAGCTGAAGACGTACTGGGCCGAGCCGTGCGAGATCGTCATAACACCGGCGCGGCGGGGGGCGTGGGCGGCCAGCCACCGCCCCGCCTCTCGCAGCCCCCCGTAGGAGTCGTCGCGCAGGGTCCTGCGCTGCTGCGGAGCCGCGCAGCCGATCAGCCCCATGACCAGCACCGCGGCCAGCCCGGCGCGGGGCAGCGCCCGCAGCGACAGCGAGCCGAGCAGCCGGCCGGCGAGGAGGCACAGCGCCGGCACGACCGGCAGCAGGTAGTTGAACGCCTTCAGGGGATAGAGCTGGTAGAAGCCGCCGACCACCGCGAGCCACAGGATCGGCAGCAGGTCCGGGCGCGACCGCCGCACCACCGCCGCCACGATCCCAGCCCCCCACAGCGCGACGATCACCGGACCCTCGTAGCGCACCAGCACCCGGCCGTAGTAGTACCAGGGGACCTTGCTGACCCGCTGGCTGCTCAGCGACAGGAACTCGCTGAACTCCCGGGAGCTAGTCGCCAGCTGCAGGATCGCCGGGGCGAAGCAGACGGCGAAGATGCCGGTGGCCAGCAGGACCCGCCGCGGGCTGAGCGCCCGCCACGACCCGGTCAGCAGCAGGTACAAGCCGAAGACCACCAGCAGCAGCGAGCCGACGACCTTGGCCTGGATCGTCAGCGCCGCGGTGGCCGCGAACGCCCACAGGTAGGCGTTCCTCCTGGTCCGGTCCCACTGCACCAGGAACAGGATCCCCAGCGAGAACAGCAGGGTCAGCAGCGAGTCCAGCAGCGCCAGCCGTCCCAGCGCGACCGAGTAGCTGCTGATCGCCAGCAGCAGCGCCGCGAACAGCGCCGCGCGCCGGCCGTGCAGCGCCCTGGCGATGAGGAAGGTCACCGGGACCGTCAGCGTGCTGCACAGCGCCGCCACCACTCTAGCGGCGACGTCGCTGATCCCGACCGCGCGGAAGACCAGCCCCACCAACTGCTGGTACAAGAGGAAGTTCGAGTTGCCGCGGGACAGCAGGATGAAGTGGCGGCGCATGCCCTCCGCGCCGGCCAGCACCGCCGACTGGCCGGCGTAGACCGCCTCGTCGCCCCGGAGGCTTACGCCGCCGAGGTTCCACAGCCGGACGGCCGCCGCGAGCCCGATCACCCCGGCAAGCAGCAGCGCGCCGGGGCGTACCAGCCGGCGCCTGGACGGCCGCGACGGTGCGGTCTGGGGTCTGGTCTCGGATCCGGGCGCGGCGCCGCCGACCGTCAACTCGCGCACCTCCAGCTGCGGTCACGCCGAGACCCGCGCTCCATCGGCCGCACGCTCACGTCCTGCTCTCGCCGGAGGCCGCCAGCAGTCGCGGGATCGCGTCGGCCCAGCCGAAGTCGTCCCGGCTGACCCGGCGGACGCGCACGCCGCCAAGGAAGGTCTCCAGCAGCGCCCGCTCCCGCTCGCGCAGCGCCCCGTAGTCCTGGCCGTCGATGGTGATCGCGGGGGCGAAGTACCGGAACGGCGGGAACCCGTAGGCGTCGTCGGTGTTCTCGATCAGCAGCTCGACCGCCCGGCTGAGGTCGATCTCCTCGATCGCGTGCGGCCCGCGGGTGATCGCGAACAGCTCCCGGACGGTGGTGCACCGGACGAAGGCGCAGGGCACCAGCCGGTCCACCATGTACTTGGGCGGCGGCACGACCGCCTGGACCGTCGAGTTCAGCGCCATGATCGGCAGGTTCATCCTGCCCAGCCCGCTGCCGATGGCGCGCCCCCGCTTGGAGTGCACGCGACTCTGCACCGCGAGCTTGAGCCGCTCGCCGGCACGCAGCCTGCCGCCGTCAACGGCATGGAGGGTGTGCGCGCTGATGGTCAGGGGCTTGGGATAGCACAGCGCCTGTCCGCCTGGCTCCACGATGGTCATGTCGTCCGACAGGAACGACGCCCGATGCTCGCGGAGCAACCGCAGGATCGTGCCGGTCTTTCCGGTGTCGGTGCGGCCGGTGAGCATGACGCCGCGTCCGTCGAGTTCGATGGTCGCCGAGTGCAGCAGGACGTGGTCGCGACAGACCAGCACGAACCGCAGCAGCGCCTCGACGACGTTGGTGTAGAGGACGTGCGGCGAGCCCGCGAGCAGCGGGCCGACCGTGACCTCGATCCGGTCGCGGAAGTCCAGTCGGAAGTTGGCCCCGAGGCGCCCCAGGTGCTCGTCGTAGGCGACGAAGTTCGGACCGAAGGTGACCATCGGCCGCAGCCGGGGCCCCGGAGCCCCGACCGGCCGGACCCGGATCTCGATGTCGGCGGGACGCCCGATCGCCGGCACGCGGAAGTACTCTAGCTCGTGGAGGCGCACCGCCGAGGCGATCGCCACCAAGCCGCCCACGTCGTAGCTGTGCGGCAGGGTCGGGGGCCGCAAGCGCGGCGCGGCGGCGGCCGGCGCCGGCGCGACCGTCGCGAGCGCGGCGGCAGCGCCGTTCCCGTTCCCGCCGCCGTCCTCCAGCGCGCTCCTGACGACGCTGGCCGTGGTCGGCAGGCGGCGCTCCTTCCAGATGAGCTGGTCGCTCAGCAGGAAGCGCACGACGAACAGCAGCACCAGGGTGATCGCGTTCGAGGTCAGGTAGTAGACGTGCAGCACGGAGGTCAGCAGCGCCAGCAGCGGGACGCGCAGCAGGAGCGTGGCGTTGTTGACGGCGAAGAAGGAGGCCAGCCGGACCGCCGGCCGCCGCGCCTTGGCCCCCCTGAAGACCCACCGCTCCAGCAGCACGAAATTCCACAGCGTTGAACCCTGCGTCGCCACCACCGCGCCAAGCAGGTATTGACCGCGGAGCCCCGTCACCCACGCCCACAGCAGGACCTGATTGACCGCCAGCCCAGAGGCACCCACCAGTCCGAAGCGATAGGCGACCAGGAGCCGGTTCCACGACGCCGAGCGCTTCGGCGCGAGGGGTCCGTCTCGCTGTCGCCGCGTGCCGCCGACGGCTACTTTCCAGCCGCGCCATTTCGCAGCACGGTGTTGTGGTGCCAGTGAACGCAGCGTTTGCCAGGCACGCCTGTCGTACTGACCAACCACCTGCAGTACCCCCCCGACAGGCTGGAAATCAGGCGGCCCTCCCAGGCCTATGGACGTGTTGCCCCCTTTTCCCCGCGACTACATCTAATCACCTGAAAGGAACGCTTCGGTTAACGCACTGGCAGAGATTACTACCGGACATGCTCGTGAACTACCCCCCCAGAAACTATTTCGGAAGCCCCAGATACGCCAAATAGCGTAGGGCTCGACAGGGCCGCTAGTCATCGAGCACTACGGCGCCCCGCTTGTCATACTGTTTGGCGGAGGGTGACGCGTGGTCGCTGGGCGCTAGCGACCAGCGGTGGCCGCTGCCAGCCCCCGATCGCAGCGCGGCGGGACGGAGGACGCATGGGAGAGCCGACCTACCGGTGGACCTGCACCTACTGTGACGCCTCCGACGTGGTAGAGAGCCCGGAGATGGCCAAGCTGGCGGTCGACGTGCACGTGTCGCTGTTCCATGAGCCGACTCGCGAGGAAATTCGCGCACAGAGCGGGTCAGAGGGGAACGTCCTCACGCGTCAGGGAGGGGGCGCGTCGGCCACCAGGACGCCGCGGCCCCCGGTGAATTCCGCGCCGAACCAGTCGCCCGCTTCCGTGTCGCCGGCGCTCGGCGGCTGGTGGCGCGCACTGGTCAATTTGCTCCGTCGCGGTCGGTTCCGGACGTGACCGTACGTCCGCACGCCGATGCTGCGTCCCGCGCATTTACGGCGGGAGACCGTGCATTGCATTTACGGCGGGAGACCGTGCATTTCGCCAGTGCCCGGCAATTCCGCTCGAACCGCGTCCGGAGCCGCGCGCACGACCTCTTGACGGCGGGGCCGAGCGGGCATACAACACTCGCCTTGGCCTCGATGCGCCGAAGGTCATGGTCTTGTGCTTCGCGGTCCGGCCTGCGCCACTACGAAATCCCGAGCCTCCGGCGGATCTCGGGCCGGCAACCGCTCGTTGACAATCACTCACCCGTTACCGGGTCATCAACGGGGTGAAGCATTCCGCGAGGCGTTGCCTTGCGTCTGGGGGAACATCCCGGCCGACATTGCCGCTTCCAATTCGGGTCAGAGGCGCGAATGCGGGGGACCATGCTTTGCCCGCCCCAGCCGGGGAGCGCCCGGCTGCGCGGCGCCGACACGAGCGCGGGCGGCGGGCGTCGTCACGTCCTGGGACGCCAGGAGGCCCGATCCATGCGTCATTTGAACGCCTCCTCCAAACGCGGCGGGGTCCTCCGCCGCCGGTCCTGGTCGGCTCGGCCGACCGCCGCGGCGCGTGCCGCCTCCGGCTGCGCGCGTTGCTGGCCGGGGTGGCCGGCACCGCGATGGTGCTGAGCGCGTCGTCCGCCGCCGCCTCCCAGCAGCCGGCCGCTGGCCTCCGCCCAGCAGCTCGCCATGGCCGTCGGCGGCGGTACGACGGCGGCCGCTCCGCGACGGCGGTCGCCACCGCCACCGCGGCCGACCCGGTGCTGGCGGTCGGCGGGGATATCGCCTGCACGCCGGGCACGGCGCCCAGCGCGACGCACTGCCAGCAGG
>Ga0058697_10001117_pt1 | contig 10085 bp, 7 predicted proteins | sample AgamicAsMae_FD_66619 | JGI IMG/M metagenome (GOLD analysis project Ga0058697, IMG submission 66619) | Agave microbial communities from Guanajuato, Mexico - As.Ma.e | ecosystem: Host-associated > Plants > Phyllosphere > Phylloplane/Leaf | place: Guanajuato, Mexico | collected 2012-06-04
ACGTATCCAAAGCCGCGGTGAGGTTCCGGATTTGATGGTAATTCTGGTTTGGGCAAGGAAATGTTGACGATTGGACCAAAGGGAATGAAGGCGTTGTGCAGGGTATGGGTGTCGACGGCTGAGGTAAGACCGCCGACGTACACAGTTGCTTTAGGTCTCGGTGCGTCAGACATGACTTTGATATGTGCTGATGAGTTTATATGCGCAAGGTGGATTGGATTGCAAGCAACAAAAAGAGTTAGAGCGGATCTTCTGATGCCAAGGCGTGGCTGCGATGTGCCCCAGATTCTGGCCTTTTGGGCGGAAGGCGGAAGGCCAGGTGTGACGAAGGGCAAGTCGAAGCTCCCGACGCCCTTAAGGCTGGTCAATAATTATCCCATACACGACCCCCTTTCTGCTCTACCCACCACAGCTTGCTCTCGTTTGCTGTATGCTTGGACTGGACTAAGCCTACTGCTCATAGAGACTCGACAATGGTTCGACTACGCGAGATCCCTCGCACCGCCGCCTTTGCGTGGTCGCCCGGCTCAGCTCCGCCATTGCTCGCTACCGGAACCCGCGCTGGTGCCGTCGACGATGACTTTTCCAACGATACCAACTTGGAGCTGTGGGACTTGCAGCTAGACCAGGTTGATGCCTCGCCTGAACTGTCCCCAGTCGGAACAATCTCCACAGACTCGAGGTACACAACCCCACAACTTGACACGTTCGTTATAGCTCTGACACTGCTGTAGGTTCTACGACATCGCATGGAGCCAGCCTACCGCCGATCGCTCTCGTGGTGTCATCGCTGGTGCTCTTGAGAATGGCTCGCTCGATCTGTGGGACGCCGAGAAGCTTCGCTCCAGCCCCTCCGACTCGTTCATGTCCAGAACAACAAAACACTCTGGAGCCATCAAGACTGTTCAATTCAACCACTCGAAACACGACCTACTTGCGACTGCTGGTGCCAAGGGAGAGCTGTTCATCTACGACTTGAACAACATTGCGAACCCCTTCAGACTGGGTGGAGGTGCTGCCAGAGCTGATGACTTTGAGTGTTTGGATTGGAACAAGGGCTCCAAGGTCCCTCATATCCTGGCTACTGGTTCAAGTGGAGGCTTCGTCACTATCTGGGATGTCAGGCAAAAGAAGGAGAATTTGACATTGAACAACTACGGTCGCAAGCCTGTTAGCGCTGTAGCATGGGACCCCGATGTTGCGACTAAGCTCATGACAGCCATCCCCAACGACCAAGATCCTCTGATCTTGATGTGGGATCTGCGCAACTCCAGTGCTCCCGAGCGCATTCTCCGTGGTCACGAGCTTGGTGTTCTTTCTCTGTCGTGGTGTTTGCAAGACTCGAGTTTGTTGCTCTCTGCCGGCAAGGACAACCGCTCAGTTGCGTGGAACCCTCATACTGGTGAGTCATACGGCGACTTCCCCGTCGTCACAAACTGGACCTTCCAGACCCGCTGGAACCCTCACAACCCTGGACTTCTTGCTACCGCCTCGTTTGATGGCAAGATTGCTGTCCAGACTATTCAGAACACGAACTCGAAGAACGAAGAGAAGACCACTGCTCAACAGGCTCTGGACAGCGATGACTTCTTCAACCAGGTTCAGGATCAGCCCCAGCATGTCTCTTTCTCTTTGCCCAAGGCCCCCAAGTGGATGGAGCGCCCCGCTGGTGTGTCGTTCGGATTCGGAGGAAAGCTCGTTAGACTTGCTACCGACTCCGCGACAAGAAAATCGACCGTCAGCATCGAGACTTTTGCTGTTGACTCAGCCGTAACCGAGGCTTCCCAGAAGTTCGAAGAATCGCTCAAGGGAGGCGACTTGGCCAGTATTTGCGAAGCAAAGATTTCGGCTGCAACCAACGAGGAAGAGAAGGCTGACTGGCAAGTCATTGAAACATTGAACGCCGGAAAGTCGAGGAAGAAGCTGAGGGAATATCTTGGCTTTGCCGATGAGACCGAAGTCGCCCAGAAGACAGCCGACCTTAACGTCAACGGCGACGTCGAGAAACCTGTTGAGGAGGATGACAGCAACTTCTTCGGCAACGACAACAACGCTGATGGAGAAGATGGCGATAACTTCCTGGCAGATCTTGCAGCGACCAAGGGTGCCAAGACCAACCAGCCCTTCCACATCTTCAGTGGTGAAGAGTCGGACGCAGACAAGAACATCACACGCGCTCTAATGCTCGGCAACTTCGAGTCCGCGCTTGATGTTTGCCTGAAGGATGGTCGTATGTCAGATGCTTTCATGATTGCTATCTGCGGTGGACAGAAGTGCATGGACAAGGTACAGACTGCCTACTTGAAGCAAAAGGCCAAGGGTCCCAACTACCTGCGTCTGCTTGCCTCGATCGTTGGCAAGAACCTGTGGGACGTTGTACACAATGCTGATCTATCAAACTGGAAGGAGGTCATGGCAACTCTGTGCACTTTCGCCGACGAGACCGAGTTCTCAGACTTGTGCGAGGCTCTGGGTGACCGTCTCGAGGAGTCCCTGTCAGACGCTACCGACAAGGGCACTCTGAGAAGAGATGCATCTTTCTGTTTCCTTGCTGGCTCAAAGCTCGAGAAGGTTGTCGCCATCTGGGCTCAGGAGCTGCAGGAGAAGGAAAGCGCTGGTCTGGAAGCTTCAGAAGGCGAAACAAGCTTCTCTGTCCACGCCAGAACCCTGCAAGACTTCATCGAGAAGGTCACTGTGTTCCGCCAGGTCGTCGGCTTTCAAGATCCCGATCGCCAGGCTAGCGAGAACTGGAAGCTTGCTCCTCTATACACCAAGTACGCCGAGTACGCCGACATTCTGGCCAGTCATGGTCAATTGCAAGTTGCTGAGAAGTATTTGGATCTGCTGCCTCGCAAGTACTCTGGTGCAGAGGTTGCCCAGCAGAGAGTCAAGCTTGCCAACAGAACGAAGCCTGTGGTTCCTCAAGTCCAGAGACAACCCGCTGCTGCTACTGCTCGTGCTGCTGCACCAATGGCACCTTACTCTGCTCCTACTCCTGCGCCTCTTGCTGCCGGAAACCCTTACGCACCCAGCGGAGGTATCATGTCAACACCTGCTCCTATCAGTGGTGCAAATGCTTACGCTCCTCCCGGTGCCGCTCAACCCGCGGCTGTGTCCAACCCATACGCACCTCCCACGCAAGCATACGCTCCTCAAGGATACCAACCCCCGCAAAACTCGGCATACGGCCAACCAGGACCTTACGGAGCACCGGCTGCACCCATGGCACCTCCTCGTGGTGTGACTCCCAGTGCTCTGCCTCCGCCACCCAAGAAGGGCGAGACACAACAGTGGAACGACCTTCCAGAGGGCTTCTCAAAGCCCGTTCAGCCTTCAAGAAGAGGCACTCCTGGAATGGCTGCCATGTCTTCTCCTTTCCCTAACGCACCCATCATGTCACCTCCACCTGCTCCCGGCAGCGCGTATGGCCAACAGCCTGCTGCTGCTCTTCCACCGCCACCACCAAAGGCGGGACAAATGCCCCCTCGTGTTATGTCGCCGCCTTCGGGTCCTCCGCAGATTCAACGTCCCATTTCGGCTGCCTCAAACGCCTACACCCCAGCCCCAGGACAACAATCATCTGCCCCAGGATTGCCACCACCGCAAGCTCCCCCGCTCGGCCGCGGTCCCTCGCCTTACAACCCTCCTCCTAACGCGACTGCAACCGGCCCAGCTAGTAACCGTTACGCACCGGCACCCGGCTCACAGCCTACGCCTGCAGTTGGTGGTCTGCCACCACCACGTAACGTTGCTCCCAACCCCTACGGTGCTCCAGCACCATCGCCTTACGCGCCCGCAGCTTCAGCATACGGCGCGAGACCACCGGTAGCACCTTACGGCCAAGCACCTTCGCAATCACAGCCTCCCGCTCCACAAGCCATCCCACCTCCGCCACAGGGACCTCCTCGTGGTCCTCCTCAAGGCCCTCCTAGAACAGCACCACCTCAAGCTGCACCAACTCAAGCTGCACCCCCTCAAGCAACACCTCCGCCAGCAGCTGCACCTCAACAGTTGCCTTCGCGACCCACTACTGCACAGTCCCAGCGCTCTGCACCCGCAGCCGCCAAATACCGTAAGTTCTGTTTGTACACTCATTGCCATACGTATACTAACAGCTCATCCGCAGCTCCTGGCGACCGCACCCACATCCCTGCCAACGCGACACCTGTCTACGAGATCCTCTCGGCAGATATGGCACGCGTAAAGTCCCGCGCGCCCGCCTCCTTCACCACCCAAGTCAACGACGTGGAGAAGCGCCTCAACATCCTGTTTGACCATCTCAACAATGAGACGCTTGTCAAGCCCGACACTATTGCCATGCTAGCTGAGATCGCACAGGCACTGCAAGCTAGAGATTTCGAGCGTGCGACTCAAGTGTTGACGGAGATGATGAAGGTGAAGTTGGAGAGTGAAGGTGCGAACTGGATGGTGGGTGTCAAGAGGTTGGTTGCTATGAGTAAGGCTACCCCTGTGTAGATGTGTGAGCAGTGGTGAAGAGAGTGGGATGGACGACAGGTGATGGACAAGTGCAAGTAGAAGAAGAGTAACAGCGTTTTTGTCTTTTAGTAGAGTTTCAGTGTCTTTTTGTTTATGAACGTTCCTACTTTGATCCTGTTCGATATCTCAAGCAGCAGTGAGGGTTATGCAAGATGGTCGGTGATGACCAGACCCCGCCAAGTGACATGGCGCTAGCCGGCGATAACGGAAGCAAGCAAATAACTTCTGGTGCAGCAAAAAAGCATCGAGCTCACTACCTCAGCATGTGAATAGAGCAGAAGTGAAGCAGCACTCGCCTCGACGCGATCAATTCGAAAGCCTGTCCTCGCCGAACGCCCAACACCCGCGTCGCCCGGCCCTCGCACTCCAAAACAACAACCTCGATCGTTGACAGTCAAGATGCGTCGCACTTGTGTCTTTGGCGGCCTCAGCCATCCAGCCCTGACCGATGCCATCTGCGAGAAGCTCGGCAGGAAACCCGACAAGGTCGAGCTTAGAAAGTTCGCCAACGGAGAGACGAGTGTCGAGATCAAGACGTCGGTGCGCGACCAGGATGTCTTCATCGTGCAGAGTGGTTCCCACAAGTATGTCGATTCGTATGGTAGCTGAAGCTGAAGCATTCGGCTGACCTCCCCAGGACCAACGACGATGTCATGGAGCTACTCATCATGATCGCTGCTTGCAAGGGAGGCTCGTCCAAGTCTGTCACGGCAATCATGCCATACTTCCCATACTCGCGCCAGTCCAAGAAGAAGAGTCATCGCGGTGCCATCACTGCCCGCATGATTGCCAACCTCATGCACGTCGCTGGCGTCAACCATGTCATCACCATTGACCTCCACGCCAGCCAGATGCAGGGCTTCTTCAAGTGCCCTGTCGACAATCTGGTCGCCGAGCCCCTCCTCGCTCGCTGGATCCGTAGCACTGTTGATAATTGGAAGTCTGGTGTCGTTGTCAGCAAGAACCCTGGTGGTACCAAGCGCGTTACCTCACTGGCCGATGCTTTGAAGCTGAGCTTCGGCATTGTGACCACCGATAGGAGACGTTTCACCATGGGTCAGAACATGTACAACAGCGTCATCTACCAATCCGCTACCGGCGAGAACATGCCCCCGATCGAAATTCAGTCGGCAGCTTCTGAGGAAGTCGAGGCTGAACAGCACATTGATCTCGACCACGCTCCTCCGATCGAGCACGACTTTGCTCCTCAATCCGGCTCTAGCAAGCCCTCTGTTCACGGCAATTCTGAAGCACGCCCTGACAACTTCCACCGCCGCCCTGCAAAGCAGCGTTCCATCACATCTTTCAACAGCAGGCTGTTGGGTGCTCCTGCTCTACCCAGTCCCTTGGCTCAATTCTCGCGCCCCGACTCATCTGATGGTCTCATCAAGGAGGATGACGAAGAAGAAGAACAAGAAGGTGCTTCGAGCAACAGACCCAGCCGCCCTAGCTTCGGTCTTGATGGTCCCCCAAAGATTCATCGCATGGCCACTGCTCTGGGCACCGTGCAGCCTCCGGTCGAACACAGCTCCGACAACGAAGAAGAGGAGGATGCAGATGAGTACACAGATGAGCGTGCCCGCAACGTTATCACCGGTCGCCTGATTCACGGTCATCTTGTCGACGATGACTTCCCTTCTCCTGTCATGTCGCCCATGATCAATTCCACTCCTGGCCTCTACCACTCTAAGAGTGCTGGATCCGACGACGAAGATGTGCCCGATCACATGATGAACTCCTTCATGTCCAATGCCTCGTCTCGCCGCCCTGACTTCGGCCTCGGTGGTACCGGCGATGCCACAGCTTCTGATGACGAAGAGGAAGAAGCACTCCAAGACCCCGAGCTCGAAACCACCATTACACTCGTCGGCAACGTGCGCGACCGCCCCGTCTTCATCGTCGACGACATCATCGACAAGGCTGGCTCATGGATCGCCGCAGCCGAGACCGTCGTCAAGAGAGGTGGTGCCACAAAGGTCATTTGCATGGCCACTCACGGTCTCTTCGGCGGCGACTGCCTGCGCGAGATGAATGAATGTCAGGAGATTGACGCCATCGTCGTCACCAATGCCTTCCCTATCCCCGAGGAAAAGCGCAAGGGTATGAACAAGCTGGTTATCCTGGACGTGAGCACTTTGCTTGCCGAGTCCATTCGCCGCAACCACCATGGCGAGAGCATCAGTCAACTCTTTATGCATCACGACTAAGAGACGATTAAAAGGAACATCACAGACAGGTGTGAGGAAAAGGGAATAAAAGGGGGCCTGGTTGTTTCTTCTTCTTCTTTTTTGAACTTCCTCACAAGTCGCATATCTTGGCTCTGGCGTAAAAAGGCGTATGTACTCTACCATTGAGTAGAAATGGCACGGTGGAGGTACTCTTAGCATATGAACAAGAAAAAAGGGCAAATGCAATTCTACTGCAGCTTCATTCTCTGGGATGTTCACTCGTACCCATTTGAGAATTACAAGCATTCATCTTTCCATCGCTCATACCATCGCTGTTCCGCTTTCCCCCCGTGATAGCTTTGAGATGATACTCTGACCATGTGCAAACAGATCAAATTGCTCAAGTTTTGCATATATCTCTTTGCCAGATACGTAAAGCAGAGTAACTGTTCAAGACCGATGGAGGCACTCTCGGGAAGCCCGCAGGACAAACGACTGCCGCACTTTCGGGCCGCAACGGAGGAGGAAGCTCTGCTCAGGCACGGAAGTGAGCCCCATAACCGAAACTCGCTGCCGCCGAACCCGACCTCCTCCACTTTACCAAGAAGCCAAAACACAATTTTGCACAAAACTCAAAATAGATACACAGCTATAACATCACATGCAAGAAAAGAGTCAAAAAGAGAAGATGAACAAGAAATTGGTATTTGGCAGGGCAAGGGTGTATTGTTACAACGGATAAACAAGACAAGTGACAGAAGACTCGAAGGAGACACGAACAGGATGAGGAGCAGAAAAGGGAACAATAAAAAACCGGTGTTTATAGATAATTTTCGTCAGTTTTGTCTCCGTCTCTCTCCTCCCTCACCACGACTCGTGAACCCAATCGTTTTCTTCTAGTGATGAAGTGGCCTTCTAAGCGAGCTTGGAGATGACGGCGGCGGCGTACTCGTGGGTCTTGGCCGAACCACCGAGATCACCGGTGATGGTCTAGGAATTGCGGTCAGTGTTTGTGTTATGAGATAGATAGCAAAGGATGAACATACCTTGCCCTCAGCAAGAACATCAAAGATGGCCTTCTGGATTCTGTTGGCCTCGGTGTGGAGACCCATGTGTTGCAGCATCATGATGGAGGAAAGGAGGAGAGCGGTGGGGTTGGCAAGGCCCTTGCCAGCAATGTCGGGAGCGGAACCGTGGACGGCCTCGAAAATGGAGCACTCGTCACCAATGTTACCCGAGGGGGTCAGACCAAGACCACCGATCAGACCGGCGCACATGTCGGAGAGAATGTCACCGTACAGGTTGGGCATAACCAGGACCTTGTCGTTGTAAGGGGTGGGGTCGGTAACGACCTTGAGGCAGGTGTTGTCGAGAAGCTCGGCGTCGAACTCGACGTTGGGGTACTGCTGGGACATGGCGCGGGCAGTGTTGAGGAAGAGACCGTCGGACATCTTCATGATGGTGGCCTTGTGGACGGCGCGGACCTTGTTCTTGCCGACCTCCTGGGCGTACTCGAAGGCGTAGCGGAGGACGCGCTCGGAAGCCTTGCGGGTGATGAGCTTGATGGACTGGACGACACCGTCGACGACGACGTGCTCGATGCCAGAGTATTCTCCCTCGGTGTTCTCACGGATGAGGACGGTGTCGACACCGTCGTAAGGGGTCTTGTAGCCCTGGATGGACTTGCAAGGACGGACGTTGGCGAAGAGGTTGAAGGTACGACGGAGAGTCAGGTTGAGCGAGACGTGACCCTTGCCAATGGGGGTCTAGAACGGGGGAGTGTTAGCGTGGAGCGCATGCAGAGGTAAGAAGGTCGAGGATGGCGCGGGCGAGAGAGGTGATTGAGAGCAGCTGGAGCAGGTTGATCAGGTGGACGTACGGCGAGGGGACCCTTGAGGGCGACGTAGTTGCGCGAGATGGACTCGATGGTCTCGTCGGGGATGACGGTCTTGCCGTCCTCGTTCAGGCGGGGGGTGACATCGACGGGCTCCCACTTGATGGGGACGTTGGCGGCCTCGAAAATGTCCTTGACCGACTGGGAGATCTCGGGACCGATACCGTCACCCTCGATCAGCGAGACGGCGTACTTGCCGTCGTTGCCCTTGGTACCCTTGAACTTTGCGACTCTATCGCTGGAAGCGACGGCGTACGAGCGAGCAAACGAGACTCTGGTGAACTGCTGCTGTCTGGCCTGGCGCAGACCCTGGCGGGCAGGTGCGACCAATGATCGGGGTCCAAGCATGTTGAAGGTTGTGGGTAGGAGGGCGAGAGAGGGCGACGGGAGAGGGTGTGCTGCGAAGGGTAGTAGTGGAGGATAGCGGTAGAGAGTGCCCGTACTGTAGAGCAAAGTCGAAATCGCGGCCAAACTCGGGCCGCCGCGACCAACAACCACCTGCCACCGCAGCAGCTGTGCACAATCCCCACACTCGTCTGCATAACCTTCATCCCCGCGATTACGAGCCAGTACGGAGGTCATGGATGCTAACATCGATTGACTTCGAGGTCGCGCTTTCCACTTGGAATAACAACAATGTCTGCCGAAGTCGAGCGCGAGTTGTTGAACCACTACAAGCTCGACTCGCTATATCCTTCGGAATGGCCTGACCGGGACGACGACGACGACTATGACAGCCCCGACGACAATGACGCGACGCGAACGAACCATAGGGAGTCCAAGTTCGCTGCCCTGGATCGCTCGCGTTCTGCTGGTGCAAAGAGAGCCGACAATACTGTCCAGAAAGATGAACCCGACCCCCTAGGCATTGTCCCGAGTGTCGTCCACGAACTGCGCCGTCGTGGCCTGCCTGTCGAGGAGAACTTGCGTTTGCGCAACCATTTCATGCTGTCCTCGACCACCTTCTCGCCCAACTTGTTCCTGTCGCAAGTTCACCACGATGCCTCGACCGACTCGCTTCTCAAAGGTCTCCACTTCTTATCTAGTTCGATCGAGCAAAAGTCGGCCTCTCTTAAACTGCTGGTCGAGTCCAACTTCGAACGCTTCGTCAAGGCCAAGGCTACCATCGACAATGTATACACTGAGATGCGCACACAAGGCCAGCAGTCCATGCCCGTCTCTCCTGGTCATCAGCGAAGACATTCGAGGCACACCAGTCGCGGTGGAATCTCGCATTTCCGTACTCCCAGCGGTGCCCTTTCACCTCCCGTTGTCACCAAGCTGCCGGACAAGAAGAAGAATGCCCTGACAAAAGAGAGTGAATATGGTGTTCTCGGTATCAAAGCTCCCCTGATTGAGCTGGGCGCCAAAGCTGAAGAAGTCTGGGGCCCTGCTTTGGGTGGACGTGAGAAAGAAGAAGATCTCAAGTCTGTTTTGACCTACCTCGAACAACATCGTGACGTTTTTGGCATCGGCCAGGCTCTACAAGATGCCATCCGTAAGAAGGACTATGACTCTCTTGTGTC